>Ga0315277_10004027_pt1 | contig 19721 bp, 19 predicted proteins | sample YL17G05_15_MG_FD_203695 | JGI IMG/M metagenome (GOLD analysis project Ga0315277, IMG submission 203695) | Sediment microbial communities from Yellowstone Lake, YNP, Wyoming, USA - YL17G05_15 | ecosystem: Environmental > Aquatic > Freshwater > Lake > Sediment | place: USA: Wyoming | collected... | reverse complement strand
CGGTGGAAGAGAACAACAACCAGCGCGGTGGCGGCAAGGTAGAAAACTAACGCGACGCTATGGCAGACCGCTGGATGAACGGCAGACCGGCGAAATGTGAAAAAAAAAGCAGGTTCTTGACCGGACGAAAGAAACCGTAGCAGTCAGGCCCGATGCATTGCTTGAGCGATGTGAAGGAGCGAACATGGTATCCCTCGTCCAGATCATCGAGCAGCGCCGGTGACGAGATGGATTGCAGACCGAGCGCAACGACGGCGCAAAGGAGAAGCAGGAAAGAAACGTGACTCGTGCTGATCTGCTTCGCATTCATGCTGGCCTGACGGCTACGACGCCCTCCTTCCAACATCAAGGGAAATCGGGGATATCCTGTCCTTCGACCTTCTACTCACCGACGCGAAGTCGGATGATTTCGCTCCCGGCGAGCAGGAACGCGCCGGGGGGACACTCGTGCGTCAGATCCAGAGCCGTTGATTTCTGCATCTGCTGCCTGACCGCAGCAAACCATAGAATTCAACGACCCGAGACGATCCTCCTTGTCTTCACGCATCGTGAGAAACTGCTTGCACTGGCTCGCCCGCTTGCGCACACTGCCTCCTGCAATTCCTTCCATTGCTCGCAATAGCCAAACGCAAGTCCACGCAAAGGAGACCACTTCCGATGACCGACCGACGAAAACCCAACCGGCGCGAGTTTGTTCGCACCGCCGGTGCGACGGCCGCCCTCGGCATGACCGGGGCCTATCTGGCGGGACACTCGAAACCCGCCGCAGCGCGCGTCCTCGGCGCCAACGACCGCGTCAACCTCGGCGTGATTGGCTGTGGCTGGCGAGGCGGCCAACACATGAAAGAACTGCTCCGGCGGCAAAAGGAAAAAGGCGATTGCCAACTCGTCGCGGTTTCGGATCTTTACGTCCGCCGACTCAACGAAGCCACCGAAGCGACCGGCGCCAAGGGCTATCGCGACTACCACGAGCTGCTCGCGCGCGACGACATTGACGGCATCCTCACGCCGACGCCCTGGCATTGGCACGCCAAGGTCAGCCTCGACGCCATGGAAGCGGGCAAGGACGTCTATGTCGAGACGCCGATGACCATCAGCATCCCCGACGCGAAGAAGGTCTATGAAACGCAACAACGCACCAAGCGCATTCTCGAAGTGGGCAACCAGATGGCGTGCTGGGACGAGTATCACCGCGCGCGCGAGGTCGTTCGCTCTGGCGTTCTCGGAAAAATCCTCGTCATGCTGGCGAGCTGGTGCCGCAATTCCAGCGAAGGCCAGTGGAACTATGTCGCGCCCCATCCCGACGCAATCACCGACGACGCCGATGCAGAAACAACCCGGTGGCCGGTTTGGCAGGGTTGGGATTTCGCTCTGGCGCCGGAACGCGACTTCGACCGCGACCGGTTCTTCCGCTTCCGCAAGTTCCGCGACTACGGCGGCGGATCGGCCTCCGACCTGCTCTGCCACACCTTGGGCGCGATGCTGGTGGCCACGGGACACGAATTTCCGCTCAAGGTCTCGTCGGCGGGCGGCCAATACGTCGAAATGGATCGCGACATCTATGACACGTATATCACGACCATCGAATATCCGAGCCAATACACGGCGATTCTCGACGGCACGATGGTCAGCGAGTATTCGTGGCCCGAAGCGATCCGTGGCCACGAAGCGGTGCTGCTCATTGATCGCGGCGGCGTGACCGTGGCGCCCGAACCTCCTTTCACGCAAGGTTTCGAGGACAAGTGCGCCAAGGCCGGCCTCAAAGGCGAATGGACCGAAGTGGACATTCCTCGCTGGGGCGGCACGCGCAAAGTGAAGGCGCTCCGAATTCCTGAGCGAAAAGATCCCGATCGCTTCACCGAAAGTTTCCTGCACGACGATTTCATCAAATGCATCCGCACGCGCGAGAAGGCGCTCGAAGGCGCCTGGGAAGGCTACATGATCACCGTGGCCGTCGAAATGGGCGTGTCATCCTATTACGAGAACCGGACAATGTATTTCGATCCTGAGAAGCGCGAACTGCTGAAGGAGATTCCGCCGCGCACGAACCAGAAGAAGTTCTGACAGACGTTTCACACGATCTGGACTGCCGGTTCCGAGCTCGGACTGCCGTTGGCCAAATGCTGCCGCATCACGGGTTCCAGGGCAGTCAACAAAGACGCGGATGAGGGATGTCATTGTTTGCTTGCGGCGAGAGGGTTTCCTGCTATTGTCCATCGAAACGGCGCAAAGGGTAAGAGCATCGGGCTCGAATCCGGCGAAGAAAGGGACGAGAGATGGAAAAACTGAACCGAATTACACTCAACCCGAAGGTCATGGGGGGCAAGCCGTGCATTCGAGGAATGCGCGTGACGGTGGGGACAGTGGTTGGACTGATGGCAGCAGGCTATACCACGGCCCAAATCCTCGAAGCCTATCCCTACCTCGAAGCGGAAGACCTGCGCCAGGCGCTCGCCTACGCCGCATGGCGTGCGGAAGAAGCCGAGGTTCTGCTGGGTGAAAGATGAATCTCCTGCTCGACATGAATCTATCGCCTCGGTTGATTGGCGTGCTGGAGCGCCACGGGCACGCGTGTACCCACTGGACCTCCGTCGGGGACCTCGAGGCCGATGACCACACGATTATGAAGTGGGCCATAGAAAACGACCATGTTGTACTGACCCACGATCTGGACTTCGGCGCGATTCTTGCCACCACGCAAGGGACCGGACCCAGTGTGATCCAAATCCGCACCCAGGACATCCTGTCTGAATCCTTCAGAGTTCTGCTCGTCAGGGTGCTCAGGGAATTCCGGAAACAGCTGGAAGCCGGGGCCTTGATCGTGGTGGATGAGAGCCGTTCCCGCGTGCGCATTCTTCCCCTGGCTCGCAATGTCCAAGAACGCAAGAAGAAAGGAAAGAAGTGATTCTATTGCTTATTGATAGAGTTCAGGAACTGATATGAAGCCTGACAACCGCCCAAACACGCTGAGCAACGCGCCGCTGCAATATGCACCCGAGAATGAGCTGGGTGTCGTGTATCTCTTTGCGCATATTGCTCGAAAGCTCCAATACCGGGTGGAAAGGGTCAGGCAAGAATTCCCGGATTGTATTGCTTACAAAAGAGCGGGGGATTCAGAGAAACGGGTTCGCATAGAGTTCGAGCTCAAATCGAGCAACTTCAAGGCGCACAAGCACGACCCGCGAAAATGCGACTGCATTGTATGTTGGCATAACGACTGGCCAGACCATCCGAGTAATCTCGAAATCATCGAACTCAAGCGCTATTTTGGCGTCGCGCCAAAGGTTTGGATCCAACCTGCCCTTAAGAGCCAGTGGCATTGGCTTGACGACAACGATAACCTGAGATGGAGCCTGTCAAAACGGGTCACTCACGGCGATCTGCTGCTGATGTATCGCTGTCATCCTGAAAAAAGTATTCGTGAAATATTCGTACTGCAAGGCGGCCTCGCCAAGGGCAAGGCCAGCTGGCGCGAAGGGGACGCATACTTCGGGCGCATCATACGATTGTGTGATCTGGGATCCCCCATATTCCTCGAAGACATGCAGCGGCACAAGGTTCTTCAAACTTCACCCTTTGTCCGACGCAACATGCAGGGCAACCATCTTGTCTCCGAATATTGGTCCTATCTCTACGAAATGATTATTGCGCGAAACCCCAAACTGAAGCTTTTGCTGAGAGATTATGCGCCCGAAAAACTGTGACCGGTGTTCGCTTCTGTTGCTCTTTCTCCAGAACAGGGAACTTGCGCCCACCCGAAGAACGGAAGTTAATTGGGACAATTCGGGGACGGGTGATGAGTTCTCTGATCATGGTGGCCGTCGAAACGGGTGTAACCTTCTACTACGAGAGTCGCACACTCCATTTCGCAAGAACGAGAAGAAATTCTGAAACCGCAGATTGCGCAGATTCTCGCAGATTGGATATCCTCGATCCGGTTGATTGCGCTTGCACTCCGTGGCAAGAAGCGCTAGAAAACGCGCAGATCGCATGAGAAAGGCAAGCGGGTTCGCCATGAAAGCCGTTCGAGCCATCTTCGAAAACGGGCAGATCAAGCCCATCGAACCGGTGCCGGACGTCAAGTCGGCGGAAGTGCTCGTGATTTTCCCCGAGCAACCGCGTCCGAAACCGGAACCGGCCACACCCGCCAAGGATTGGGAAGCGGAACTGTTCGGCTCCGGCAAAGATTGGTGGACCGACGAGGTGGACAGGGCCGTGCGTGAGTCGTTCGTCGTTTACGAACGCCCTTGGGAGAAGGAGACCGGAGACAACGCCGATGCCCCTCTATGACACCAGCATCTTCGTCGGTCACGCTCGGGGAAATTCCCGAACGCGCGCCGTTGTCGCGAAGTTGCGTGACCACACATGGCCCGTCTTTATCTCCTCGATGACTGTTTACGAACTCCATTTCGGCTGCTTGCTTTCAGACGATCCTTTGCATGATCACGAGCGTGTTGTGAGGTATCTTGCCGACGTTTCGGGCGTCCTGCCCGTGGACGACGAAATCGCGCGACGGGCTGCCGAAATTCAGATAGAGCTGCGGCGGGACAATCGGATGATAGATCACCGCGATCTCTTTATCGCCGCAACCGCTGTGGTTCACGGGCTTTCGGTTTGCACCTTGGACGTTGAGCACTTTCGGCGAGTGTCTGGGCTCATCGTGGAGACGCTCTGAAAGAGCCTTGCCAAACCAGACGGACTCTGGACAGTTGACCAAGGACTCCGGTCGAAACAGACGCGGCGAGCTGCGTTTGTAGTGAGTGACACGTTTCTCGATTTCAACCACAAGGAGGGTTCAAATGCGAGCGATCCTGGTATCGGTTATTCTCAGTGGTTTGTGCGTTTGGGTGGAGGCTGACTCGGTTGAGGCGGCGCAACTGCGCGCGGGCGTGGCCAAGGTGGACATCACCCCGCCGGAGAAGGGGACGCCCCTGGCGGGCTATGCGGCGCGCACGACGGGTTCGCTCGGCGTGCTCGATCCGCTGTATGCGCGGGCACTCGTGCTCGAATCCGACGGCAAGCGAATGGCGCTCGTCTCGCTCGACATTATCGAACTGCCCTCCGATCGCGTTCCACAGGAGGCGAAGCAACGATTTGGCGTCGGCCTGACGTTATTGGCCGCCAGCCACACCCACGCCGGCCCGGACTTTAGCAAGAAGCGCTGGAAGGACTCCGAGGCACGTGAAGCGGTTCTGCGCCAGACCGAGGACCGGGTTCTCGATGCGATCGAGAAGGCAACTCAGAACATGTTTCCGGCGCGCTTGTCGGTCGCTCGCGGCGAAATCACGTTGGGCTATCACCGCCTCGTCCTGCAGCCCAATGGCCGGCGCAAACCGCTCTTTCGCAACGCCGAACGCATTCCTATCGGACCCGTTGACCCGACCGTCGCAATGATTCGGGTCGAGGACGCCGATGCCGGAACAACGCGCGCCGTGGTTGTCGGCTACGCCTGTCATCCGGTCTGTCTCGCCCATCGAAATCTTCTGATCAGCGCGGACTATCCGGGGGCCATGGCCGCAAAGGTTGAAGCCGCACTGACGCCGCCGGCGTTGTGCATGTTTGTTCAAGGTGGCGCGGGAAGCGTCAATCCACTTTTCATTGAAGAAAAGACCGGCGAACCCGGCGCCACAACGTTGCACAAAAAGATGGGGGAATTTCTGGCCGACGAGGTGTTGAAGGCCGTGCGAACCGCTCAGCCGATCCAGGGTCCCGACGAAATCCAGTGGCGCACGAAAACGCTGACCTTCGCCGACCGCTGGAGCACGACCGCCACCGTGCCGGTCGGCATGGCGACGGTTCTGATCAATCGCACCCTCGGCGTCGCGGCGGTTCCGGGCGAGCCGCACCTCAGCCTGCAAACGATGTTCAAGCGCGACGCGCCGGTTGAGTTCCCGCTTTTCGCGGGCTACACGACCTGCGACGGCGCCGAATGGCCCGACTACATTCCCGACATTCGCGCGGCGGCCGAAGGCGGCTACGGCGCGGACTATGCCACCCACATCGAAGTCGGCGCCGCCGAACGCATTGTGAATCAGGCAATCATTGATCTCTTTTGGATGAAAGGTTTGTACTCGAACAAGCCGGGGAAATGAGGCGGAGAGACCGTGGCGCGACCACAGCCGGAAATGATGTCACAAGAATGCAGATCCGCGAACGCGCGATTGAGGATTGAGGCGAAGCATGTTCGGTGCCATTCTAAAACGGATGCGAGAAACCGTTCGCGATAATAGATACGTTCTGACGGTTCACGCCAGGAAAGAGATGATCGAAGACGCGCTGAGCATTTTCGACGTCGAAAGCGCGATTCTCACCGGCGAGATTCTGGAGCGGCGGAAAGACCGGGCTACCGCGGAATGGAAATACCGAATTCGAGGTGAAACCATTGACGCAACCGGCCGAATTGAAGTAATTGCCAAAATTAGCCCGACCGGCAAGACTGTCGTCATAACAGTATGCGTGCCGGATGATGAGGTGAATGAGAATGAAATGTGATCTTTGTGGCAAAGAAGGCGCACAAATCCACAGAGTGAGCGAAACGCACGGGAAGGGCAAAGACCTGCTAGTCATCGAGAACATCCCGATCGTGAGGTGTCCTCACTGTCACGAAAGCTACTTCACAGCGGATACGCTGCATGAAATTGAGCGCATCAAACTCCATCGCAGGCAATTTGCTGTTAGTCGTTCCGTGCAAGTGGCTAGTTTTGCAGGGTAAGAAAAGAACTAGGAACAATCAGAACCAGATCAGTCGCTTTTCCCGATCGGGACTTTCGGCCGGACTGAATGGTCGTAGAGGAGGTTCTTCGATGAATCTTCAATACTACGCCGAAACGGATTCTCTCTACATCGAACTCAGCGAGAAGCCGAGCGTGGATTCGCGCGAGATTGCCGACGGCTTGGTAATTGACTTCGATGGGAATGGCAATGTCGTTGGATTGGATATTGACCACGCCAGCAAAATACTGGCGATGGACACTTTGGAAGCGGTGGGAATACCCATTCAGAACGTCAAGGTTGCCTGACATCAGACCAATCGGAGGAAATCATGAAGGGTACAAGGATTCTCAATCGCAGGAAGTTCCTTGAGACGACAGGAAAGGGCGCGGTGTTGGCTGCGTTGTCGGCCCAAGCGCCGGCGGCGCTGGCGGCCAAATCGCCCAATGAAACCATCAGCGTCGGGTGCATCGGCCTGGGCGTGCGCGGCGGCACTCTGATCCGCCAGGTCGCCGGAAGCGGCGGCGGCGAGAAGTATCCCGGCATCGAAGGGGCCAAAGTGGTCGCCGTGTGCGACGTCTATAAGCCGCACCTCGACAAAGGCGTCGAGCGAAGCAAAAATCCCAGCGTCCGCACCTACCGTGACTACCAGGAACTTTTGGCCGACAAAGCCGTGGACGTCGTCGTAATCGCCGTGCCCGACCACTGGCATTCGAAGATGGTGATTGATGCCGCCAACGCCGGCAAAGATATCTACATCGAAAAGGGCTGGACACGCACGGTCGCCGAAGCCAAAGCCATGCGCGAGGCGGTGAAGAGAAACAACGTCGTGATGCAACTTGGCCACCAAGGCCGCGAGAAGACCGCCGGCGCTCAGGCCGCGCAATTGATCAAAGACGGCCTGCTCGGTCCCGTCACGCTCGTGCGCACGGGCCGTTTTGAAAATCGTCCCCTGGGCCGCAATATCTATCGCTGGTATGGGTGGTATGACGAATACACTCGCCCCGACCCCGTCCAGGTCGAACGCGACGTGGATTGGAAGCGGTGGCTCGGCGCGGCGCCCGACCGTCCGTTCAACATGGAGCGCTTCTGGCACTGGCGCTGCTATTGGGACTATGGCACGGGTGTCGCCGGCGATCTCCTGTCGCACGAGATTGATTTCGTCCAAGCGGTGCTTGGCTACGGAATTCCCGACACGTGTATTTGCACGGGGCAGAACGCTCTCCTCGACGATGGCCGCGAAGTCCCGGACACCTGGAACACGATCTATGAACATAAGAAGCAAGGCTGCACGGTGACATTTGTTGCCAGCCTGAACACGAAAGAACCGGGCCAGCCGCCGGAATTTCGCGGCAAAGACGCCTGGCTGCGGTGCGATTCGATCGCGCAGGACGTCAGCACGTTCGAGGTTTACGCCGAACCCGACTCGGCGAAGTATAACGAGCGCGTCGCGAAAGGTGAAATCCCACGCGGCAAGCCATTCCTGACGTTCGATCCAAAAAAGACGCCGCCGCTGCCCAGCCACATGCAGGACTTCTTCAACTGCGTGCGCAGCCGCCGGAAACCCCGCTGCAACGTGGACGAAGCGTTCATCGAAGCCGTGACGTTCATTCTGTCGGTCGAGGCGTATAAACAGGAACGCAAGGTCCGTTGGGACACCGCCAAGCAGGAGATTGTGTAAAGAGAACACGGATTTCTCGGATTGCACGGATAGGACAGGCCGACATAATGAAATGCGCGATTTGTGGAAAAGAAGGTGCCCGATCCCGGCGAGTGAGCAGGACATACGGCAAGGGCAAGGAACTGCTGGTGATCGAGAATGTCCCTGTCGTGCGATGCATTCACTGCGGCGAGAGCTATCTCACTGCTGAAACACTCCATGAGATTGAACGCATCAAGATTCATCGGAAGCGATTTGCCGTGGGCCGGTCTGTGGAAGTAGCGACTTTTGCCGTGAGTTAAAGCCCGATTTCTATGAGACGCAGATGCGGCAAAGATCCTGACGTCGTTGAGATGCGCGAAGAGTATGATTTCTCCGACGGAGTCCAGGGGAAACACTACAAGGCTTATCGCAGCGGACACACCGTCCGTATCCACAAGAGAGACGGCGCAGTGTCGGTTCAGTACTTTACGCAAGAGGATGGGGCGGTCATGTTGGATCCCGACGTCAAAGCCCGTTTTCCGGATTCCAAATCCGTCAACGAGGCATTGCGCTCTCTGATGACCCATCGGTGAAGAAGCAACGCTGCCGTCACATTCATCCTGTCCGTCGAGGCCTTCAAGCAAGAGCGCACAGTCCGTTGGGATTCAAGCAAGCAGGAGATTGTGTGAAAGAAAGGGCAAAACAGTCTTACGCCAAGCCGGGAAGACGCCAAGAATCAAAACCTTTGCGTCTTTGCGCTTTGGCGAGAGAAATCAGAAGGAGAAGACAATGGCGAAGAGAAAACATGTATCTCGACGAAGGTTTTTGGAATTGGCAGGAAAAAGCATACCGATCATGGCGGCAGCATCCGCCGGAGCGCCGGCGGTGTTGGCGGCGAAGGCACCAAATGAAACGATTGGCGTTGGGTGCATTGGGTTGGGAGTTCGCGGCGGCGAGCTGATCCAGCAAGTGGCGGCTTCGGAGAAGCGCGAAGGCATCACGGGCGCGAAAGTCGTCGCCGTGTGCGACGTCTATAAGCCGCATCTCGAAAAAGGCGTCGCGCGCAGCAACAATCCCAGCGTCCGCACCTATCGCGACTACAAAGAACTTCTGGCCGACAAGGCCGTGGATGCTGTCGTCATCGCCGTGCCCGACCATTGGCACTCGCGGATGGTGATTGATGCGGCCAACGCCGGCAAAGACATCTATATCGAGAAATGCTGGACGCGCACCATCCCCGAAGCCAAGGCGATGCTTGCCGCGGTCAAGAAAAACAAGATCGTGATGCAACTGGGCCACGACCGATCGAGCGCCGCCGGCATCCAGGCCGCCCAACTGATCAAGCAAGGCGTCCTCGGTCCGCTGACGTTTGTTCGCATGGCCCTTTTCCGCAACCGCGAGCTGGGCAAGGACGAGTGGCGTTGGTTCGGCGGTTACAACCAATACAACCGTCCCGATCCGGCGCAGGTCAAGAACGACCTCGATTGGCAGCGCTGGCTCGGCTCGGCGCCCAAGCGCGACTTCGACTTCGAGCGCTTCTGGCACTGGCGATGCTATTGGGACTATGGCACGGGAATCGCCGGCGATCTTCTCTCGCACGCCTTCGACGCCGTGCAGTATGTCCTCGGCTATGGCATTCCCGAAACCTGCGTCTGTTCGGGCCAGATCGGCCTTCTCAAAGACGGCCGCGAAGTACCCGACATCTGGAATGTTATTTATGAATATCCCCAGCGCGGCTGCACGCTGACGTACGCTTGCACCTTCAACAGCGCGGAACTTCCCCAGGACACCGAGTACCGCGGCAAGGATGCGCTGCTCAAAATGAACGACGACTCATTCGAGGTTTACGCCGAAAAAGTGTCGAGAAAATATCGCGCACGGATTGATAAGGGCGAAATCGAACCGGGCAAGCCGTTCCTGAAGTTCGACCCGACGAAAACCCCTGAACAACCCGGCCACATGCAGGATTTCTTCAACTGCATCCGCAGCCGCAAGCCGCCCAAAGACAACGAGGACGAGGCTTTCATTGAGGCCGTCACCTGTATCCTGTCGGTGATCGCCTACAACGAGAAACGCATGGTGCGGTGGGATCCGGAAAAGCAGGAAGTCGTCTGATCACTCATTCAACTTCGATGCACTGCGTGTGTTGTCCGCCTGTCGCGGGCCTTCTCGTCTCGCGCGCGATGGGCGCGGCCTCAACGATATATCGAAATGTCACGGTAGTTGCTGTTGACAGTTCTTGATTTCTTCGTTTGTCTGGATTGCGCTGCGAGTTGGGCACCGGGATGACGCAGTTGTCATCTGTCAGGAGGCGAATGTGAGATAGGGACCGGAGATTGTCCCTATCGAGTCCTCAAGGCCGAGCCCTGACGGGCGCTCTTTCCCCGGCGGGAAGGAGCGCTATTTCGTCTGTCACGTTTGCCAAAGCAGACGGCTCGACGGAACTTGGCAGACAAGGATGTCAAAGACCCAAGAAAGAGGGCAGACTCATGGGCAAGACGAGGATCTTGATCGTCGAGGACGAAGCGCTCCTCGCGAAAACCATCAAGTATCATCTGAGGAACTTGGGTTACGCCGTTTGTGGCGTCGCGTCGTCGGGCGAGGAAGCCCTGAGGATGGCCGAAAAGGCGCGTCCCGACCTTGTTCTGATGGATATTGTGCTCCAGGGCAAAATGGACGGCGTGGAAACGGCAGAACGGATGCGGCGTCGTCTCAATGCTCCGATCGTCTATCTCACGGCCCACGGCGACGACACCACCTTGCACCGGGCCAAGATCACCGAACCGTTCGGTTACATTCTCAAGCCGTTCGAAGACCGCGAGCTGCGCGCCGGCATCGAAATCGCCCTTTACAAGCACGCGATGGAAGAACGGCTTCGCGACAGCGAACGCTGGCTCGCAACGACACTGATGAGCATTGGCGATGGAGTGATTGCGACCGATCGCGATGGGTTGGTGTCATTCATGAATCCCGTGGCCGAAACCCTCACGGGATGGAAGCGGGAAAGAGCTTTGGGGAAAAACTTGAATGATGTCTTTCACGTCGTAAACGCGAAAACCCGCAAGAAAGCCGAGAATCTGGCAGGCAAGATCGTGCGAAAAGGCGTCGTTGTTGGACTGGCCAATCACAGCTTGCTGATCGCCCGAGGCGGCAAGGAGATTCCGATCGAGGACAGCGGCGCGCCGATCAAGGATGACGAAGGGAATGTCATTGGCGTGGTCCTTGTCTTCCACGACGTCACCGAACGGCGGCAGCAGGAAGCAGCTCTGGCCCACGAGCGAGACCTCCTGCACACTCTCATGGACAATATTCCCGACACGATTTATTTCAAGGATGCCGACTCGCGCTTCACGAGGGTCAACAAGGAGCACGCGCGGCAGCTGGGAATCCAGCATCCCGATGAGGCGATCGGGAAACGGGATGCCGATTTCTATACAAGTGCATTTGCGCGGGTTGCTCGCGCCGACGAGCAGCAGATTGTCAAGTCGGGCCAAGCGATGGTGGATAAGGTCGAGCAGGTTGCGCGACAAGACGGCCAGACGCGTTGGGTTTCTGCCACCAAAGTGCCCATTTTCGATCCAGAGGGCCACGTGACCGGCATCGTTGGGATTTCGAGAGACATTACCGAGCGAAAACGGATGGAGAACGCGCTGGCCGGATCCGAGCGAAAGCTGCGACTCATTGCCGAGAATATGAGAGACACTGTTTTCGCTTATGACATGAACCGCCGGCTCCTCTATGTGAATCCCGCGTTCGAAACATTAACAGGCTACACAACCGGGGAACTTTATGAGCGGAACTTCATCCGGTACCTTCATCCGGATGACGAGGCCAGAATGATGGCACTATGGGAAAAAGTGTTCCAAGGCCAGGCCTTTTCGGGAGCGGAGTTCCGCATTGTGACGAAAGACGGCCAGACAAAGTGGTGTTCAAGTTCTTGGAGTCCATTGCTGGACGAACAGGGCAGGCAGATTGGCATCCAAGGCAGAGAGTTCGACATCACCGAACGCAAACGCGCCGACGAGGCGCTGCGGGCAAACGAAGAAGCGGAACGCCGCTTCTCGGCCCAATTGACGGCTTTGCATGACGTCGGCAACGAACTTTCCAAAGCGGACTCCGTGGACGAACTCTGTCGGCGGGCCATCGAACTCGGTCGAACTCGCCTGGGCTTCGATCGCTTGGGAATCTGGTTCGTGGATCGAGGGGATCCGCGTTTCGTGGTTGGCTCGTGGGGGACGGACGAAAACGGGCAACTCCGCGATGAACGGGGGGCACGGGCGGCCATTGATTCCGATCCGGTAATCGAGGATATTGTGCTGCGCAAGAGACGGCTCGGTCTCTTTTCCGACGCATCCCTGCGCAATCATAAACTGGAGACCGTGGGGCAGGGAACGCACGCCACCGCGCCTCTGTGGGACGGCGAGCAGGTCATCGGCTATATCTGCACAGACAACCTGCTTCAGCGGCAGCCCATCACAGAACGCCAGTGCGACCTTCTGGTCTTGTATGCTTCGACCCTGGGTCATTTATGCACCCGCAAACGGGCGGAAGAAGCGCTGGGGGAATCGCACCAGTTGCTGGAGAGAACATTTGGCAGCTTGCGCGATGCCCTTTTCGTCATTGACGCGACCACTGTCGAAATCAGGGACTGCAATCCCGCCGCCTCCGAGATATTCGGATACAGCCGCGAGGAAATGCTGGGACAGACAACAGCGCTTCTGCATCTTGATACGGTAGCGCTCGAAGAGTTCAGAAGGCGCTTATTCCCTGCTATAGAACGGAAGGGATTTCTCTCTCAGTTCGAGTTCCGGATGAAGCGCAAGGATGGCTCAATCTTCCCTACCGAGCACAGCGTGATGCCGCTCGATGACGAACAAGGCAAGCGGATGGGCTGGGTGAGCGTGGTGCGGGATATCACCGAGCGCAAGCGGGCCGAGGAAGCCCTGCGCGACAGCGAAGAACGCTACCGCACGCTGGTAGAAACGGCGCCCGACGTGATCTACACCGTTTCTGCGCAGGATGGAACACTCACGTCATTGAACCCAGCGTTTGAAAGGATGACTGGCTGGTCGCGCGCGGAATGGCTAGACAAACCATTTGCACCCCTTGTGCATCCCGATGACTTGCCTCACGCCCTGGAGACGTTTCGAATGGCCTTACGCGGGGAGACGCCGCCGCCGTCGGAACTGCGCATTCTCTCCAAGTCAGGCGACTACCTGGTCGGTGAGTTTACTTCCAGACCGCAGATTCAGGGCGGCAAGGTGGTAGGCGAACTGGGAATCGCCCGCGACATCACCGACCGCAAGCGAGCAGAAGATGCCGAACGCCACAGCCGCATGGTCACCGAGGCGATCGCAGAGGCCAGCCTGCGTTTCCTCGGCACGGGCGACGTGGGCAGCATGGCACAGATCATCATCGCCCAGGCCACGCAAATCACCGGCGCGCAGATGGGAATTGTCATTGACCTGGATCCCCAGAAGCGTCCCCGCATTCGGGCCGTTTCTTCCGCCGCATGGGAGATGTTGCCGGGCGACGTCCGCGGCCAGGCTCAACGAGAACTCGAGGAGAAAGGGTATTTTCCCCTCCCCTTCGGCGAAAGTCTTTCCATGTTGCCCTTGCGCGAGGGCACGAGCGTTCTGACCAATACGCCGTCGGAACATCCTCAGTGGGCGGGAACCATGCCATCCTGGCATCCCGCGATCGAGTCATTCTTGGGCGTCCCGGTCAAGGTCGGCGGCAAGGTGCTCGGCATGATCGCTCTGGCCAATCGGCCCGGGGGATTCGCCGAACGCGAACTGCGCGCGGCGGAGACCTTTGCCAACACGGCGGCGTTGGCCCTGCAGATGGCCCGGACCGAGGAGCAGCTGCACCAAGCCATGAAGATGGAGGCGGTGGGACGTTTGGCCGGCGGGATCGCCCACGATTTCAACAATCTCCTGACGGCCATTGTGGGTTACGCCGACCTGGGCATTAACGCTGTCCATCCGGCTGAACCCGTGCGGCATTACTTCGGGGAAATTCGACAAGCCACCGAGCGGGCGGCCAAACTGACCCGCCAACTGTTGGCGTTCTCGCGCCGCCAGACTCTGGAGCCGCGTGTGGTCAACCTCAACGAAGTCCTTCTCAATATGGACGAGATGTTGCGGCGACTGATCGAGGAAGATATTGCACTGGCAACGTTCCCGGCTGAAGACCTGTGGGCGGTTCGCGTGGACCCCAGCCAGATCGAACAGGTTATCATCAATCTGTCCATAAACGCTCGCGACGCCATGCCGCAGGGCGGCCGGCTGACTCTCCAGACCGCCAACGTCCCACTGGACAAGGAGGGCGCGCGGCTTCACGAGACCAGCCCGGGCGCCTACGTCATGCTGGCGGTGAGCGACACGGGGATTGGCATGTCCGATGAAGTAAAGGCCCATCTGTTTGAACCGTTCTTCACCACAAAAGAAGTAGGAAAGGGAACGGGTCTGGGACTGGCGACCTGCTATGGGATTGTGCGGCAGAGCGGCGGTTGGATCCACGTTTACAGCGAGCCGGGGCAGGGAACAACTTTCAGGATTTACTTCCCCGGCGTCGAGGAAGCGCCGACCGTGCTGCCGCCGCGCGACCAGGATGGATTCCTCCCTCGCGGGACCGAGACGATCCTCTTGGTCGAGGATGAACAGATCGTGCGGTCGTTGGCCGCTCGAGTCCTTCGCGATCAAGGCTACACTGTTCTCGAGGCGGCCAACGGAAACGAGGCGCTGCGCACCGTCCAGGAATATGGAGATAAGCCAATACACCTTCTTCTGAGCGACGTCGTGATGCCCCAGATGGGTGGCAAGGAGCTCGCCGATCGTTTGCGGGCGGTCATTCCCGATCTGAAGGTGCTTTTCGCGTCGGGATATGCGAACGGCGGACTATACGAGCTGGGAAGGCCGGGGCCGGGAGCCAAGTTCCTCCAAAAGCCCTTCACACCCGGAGTATTGGCGCGTAAGGTGCGCGAGGCGCTGGAATCGGAATGGTGATGCCGGTCTAATCAGGATGCGCCCCCACAATGCAGAAACTCCCAAAAGTCCCACAGACTTTCCCGTAGAAAAAGCCGTAGAAAAAGTGTCTTGACTTGGTGGGTTCCATTTCCTATGTGTCTTGTCAGTTTTCTGGATCCAAAAAGTCGGCTGCGTTTCCGTGGGGGTATAGCTCAGTTGGGAGAGCGCTACACTGGCAGTGTAGAGGTCAGGGGTTCAAATCCCCTTACCTCCACCAATTGGTTTTGGGGATTCAAGCGGCGGCCTGCCGATCATTGCTGTTCAGGTTGGTCTCTTCGCTGCTGCATTTGGAGCATGCAACGGCAAACAACAAAATAGACAGGATGTCGCAAGGCGGAACACGAGACCTACTCTAAGAGTCGCGGAGGATCTGTGATGGGCAATCGCATCGGAAAGACGATCGAACGGTATCGCAAGTCATTGGGCAAAACGCAGGACCAACTGGGGGCAATGTATTCCGTCACCGGGCCGGCGATTTTCAAGTTCGAGAAAGGCTATGTGAAGCCCTCGCTCGAACTGTGGATGAAAATCGCCTTTGATGCCGGCCTGACGCCCATAAAGGCGCTGCTGTGTTGGATCAAGGACAAATTGCCGGAGCAGTATCTGGAAGTGTTCGAGAGCATGGAAGCGGAAGGCGAGAAAGTGGAGACGGCGGGAACACGTCCGCCAGGCTATAGCCAATATGAAGATCGCGAGGCTTTGCGGAAGGCCGTTCTCTGCGACCCCTCCTTGCCGAGCCCGCTCGTGGAACTTTTCCGCGACGACGAGTTCTGGGCGCTATATAAGCCACGCGGAACCGAAGTGGACCATCTGGTAGGCTTCTGCAGGCCCTTTGGCGAAGGAACGCCCGACATGTATCGCGATGCGTTGCGCCTGATCCGCCAATTTCTCGAACTGAGTGCCTGACATACGTGAGGCGAGAAGCAAGAAGTTCGAGGCGGGAAAGAAAGATGAGACCCGGTGGAATCGTGACGGCCCACCGGGTCTTTTCATAAGGTCCCTTGCTTCCGATCTGTTTCTTTCAGTCCACCCTGTAGTGACAACCGATGCTCAGGCGATTTTCGGAAGCCGCAAATAGAACCGCCAGGCCTGTCTGGACGCCGTTGCGCAGCCCGACCATGTCGTCGGTCAGAACGGCGCGGGCATAGAATTCCTCGATCTCCCTCTGGAGCTCGCGCAGGATATGCCGCGCACGACTGAGCCGTCGGCGCGTGCGAACCAGGCCGACATAATTCCACATGGTGTAACGGATCGTGAGCCAATCCTGGTGGATGAGAGCGGGGTCCACCGGCTCTTGCTCATGTTTCCATTCGTCCACAAGCGGCATATAGTGCTTTCGTTCCGCCAGACGCTCCGCGATTGCCTGTCCCGCCTCATGGCCCCACACCAGCCCTTCCAACAGCGACGTCGAGGCCAGACGATTGCCGCCGTGCAGCCCCGTGCAGGCAACCTCGCCGATTGCCCACAAGCGATCCAGCGAGGTCCGACCGCGCAGGTCGGTCGCCACCCCGCCGCAGCTGTAATGGGCCGCCGGCACGACCGGAATGAGCGTTTTCGTCATGTCCACGTCGGCCTCGAGACACCGCCGATAGATGTTCGGGAAACGCTCGCGAATCCAATCGGCCGGCTTGTGGGTGATGTCCAAATAGACGCACGGCGAGTGCTGGGCCAGCATCTCTTCGTGAATCGCCCGCGAAACCACATCGCGCGGGGCCAGAGAGCCGCGCGCATGATACTTCTCCATGAACGGTCGTCCTTGCGCATCCACCAAAACGCCGCCTTCGCCGCGCACGCTTTCGGAGATCAGGAAATTGCTCGAATCACCCGCATAGAGCGTCGTGGGATGAAATTGGACATATTCCAGATTGATCAGCCGCGCGCCCGCCCGATAGGCCATGGCGATCCCGTCGCCGCGAGCACCGGCCGGGTTGGAGGTGTGGAGGAAAATCTGGCCCAGTCCACCGGTCGCCAGGACCGTTTCGCGCGCCAGACAAACGTCCACCTGTTGGCTCTGTTGATTGAGCAGATAGGTGCCTACACACGTCGGCGGGCTATAGACGTCGGTTCGCTGCTTCGAATGGTGTGAGAGCGTCAAAAGGTCAACCGCCGTCGTTTGGCTCAACAGCTTGATCCGCGGGTTTTGGCGAACGGCTCCCAACAGGCGTTCTTCGACGGCACGACCTGTCAGATCTTCGACGTGCAGAATTCGCGGAATACTGTGGGCGCCTTCTTCGGTGATGTCGAACCGTCCGGTTTCATCGCGATCAAAAGCGACGCCGAGTTTCTGGATCAGAAGAGACTCGACCAACGAAGGTCCCTTCTCGGCCAGTTGCCGAACGGCGGGTTCGTGGCAAATCCCGGCGCCGGCCTCGAGAATATCTTTGACCAGCAGTTCGGGACTATCGTCCTTGCCGCGATAGACAATGCCCCCTTGCGCATGGGCCGTCGCGCAATCGAGCGGGTCGGCCAAGCGGGTCGTCAGCAAAACATTATATCCATGCTCCGCGATAGCCAGAGCGGCGCAGCAACCGGCAATGCCGCCGCCGATGACCAGAACGTCGGTTTCCAAGATCATTCACGCCCCCTTTTGCCGATGGGGATGCATGGGCACTTTTGGTGTAATAAAAACTCGGCCCGTGGCTTTACATCTCGATCAATCCACAGGAACAGTTTTTCTCCAAGTTCGTCCCATTGTCAACAGTTTCATCCGATGTGGCATGGGCGTGCGCTGCCTGCGGCGATCCATGATCCGAACGGGCTGATTCAGGCTCTCAGCGCCTGTGGATCAACTTGGCGGCGTAGAATCCATCCACGCCGTGCTCGGGCGGCCAGGTGCGAAGGTCGCCGCACTCGTCCAGAAAAGGACGAACTGCGGGATCGGGCGTATCGCCAGGTCCGGCGCGCTCGAAGTGAGGATGGCGCGACAGAAACCCCTCGATCACCCGTTCATTTTCCACGGGCCCCAACGTGCACGTGCTGTAGATCAAACGTCCCCCGCGAGCCACACAGCGTGCGGCGGTCTCGAGAATCTCCCCTTGCAGGCGGGCCGAGCGCTCGAGGTCTCTGATTCTCCGGCGCCAACGAATATCCGGATGGCGTTGGATGGTTCCCAAACCCGTGCACGGCGCATCCACGAGAATGGCGTCGGCCGGATTGTCCCCCAGCCAAGCGATCAAGTCGGGATGCAACGAATAGGTCTTGACCGAGCGCAAGCCAAGCCGCTCGGCGTGGATGGCAACCTGGGCCAGCCGCTCCGCATCAATGTCCAGCGCGAGAATGTGCGCGCGGTCATCGCTCAGCTCGGCAAGATGGGTCGTCTTGCCGCCCGGAGCCGCGCACCAGTCCACGATCCGCTCGTTGGGCCGCGAGGCCACGAAGTGGGCGATCAGTTGGGCCGCGCCATCCTGAACGGTCGCCAAGCCCTCATGGAACCAGTCGGCCGAGGCGACATCGCCGATTGCGCCGCTCAACGTCAGCGTCTCCGGCGTCGGCCAACCGATTTTCGATTTTCGATCTTCGATTTTCGATTTTGGATTGGGAACAACCTGGTAGCCTTGAGCGGCCAAACGCGCGGCTAACTGTTCAGCCGATGTGCGCAGACGATTGGCTCGAAGCATGAACAGGGGTGTTCGATTGTTCCATTCGAGCAATGCCGCCATCCGCTCCGCGGGATAGTGAGTCAAAAGATACTTCACCAGCCACGGCGGATGCGAGTAAAACCGCGGCCAATCAGTCGGGCTTATCTGCTTTGCGCTGCCAACCACCGACTCCTGATCCCAGCTCCCGGATCCCGGACCCTTGTTCTCTGCAAGACGCCGTAGAATCGCATTGACCAGGGCGGCCTGACCCGCCGTCGCCCAGCGTCGCGCCAGGACAACCGATTCGTTGACGGCAGCATGGGCCGGGATGCGATCCATGAACAAGATCTGATAGGCGCCGAGACGCAGGAGATCGCGCACCGGCGGTGGCGTGCGTTTCCACGACCGCCGCGTCATCGTTTCCAACACGGCGTCGAGGCGCGACCGCCGCCGCAAAATGCCCAGCGCCAGCTCGGTCGCCAGCCGTGCATCGGTGCCGTGCACCCCTCCCCGACGCAACAGGTCATGGAGCAGTCGGGTCGCGTCGGTGTCGCGGTCGTGCAGATGAGAAAGAACGACCAGCGCAATCTCGCGCGGATTGGAAGTCATGAGATTCGATGAGATTTTTTCCATGATGCCTGCCAGATGGACGGGACTTCAGACGGCAGTCTGGGGTTTCTCTTCCTAGCGGTTCAACTCGCGGATGCGATACTCAAGCGCCTCGACCGCGGCGAGCTTGGCCGAGGCTTCGGTTCGCTCCTG
>Ga0315277_10004026_pt1 | contig 19726 bp, 19 predicted proteins | sample YL17G05_15_MG_FD_203695 | JGI IMG/M metagenome (GOLD analysis project Ga0315277, IMG submission 203695) | Sediment microbial communities from Yellowstone Lake, YNP, Wyoming, USA - YL17G05_15 | ecosystem: Environmental > Aquatic > Freshwater > Lake > Sediment | place: USA: Wyoming | collected... | reverse complement strand
CAGGTTCTCGGGACGGGATGCCCGAAGTGCAAGAAGCTGGCCGCGGTGGCCGAGGCGGCGGCGAAGGCGGCCGGCGTCGAGTACACGCTCGAAAAGGTCACCAACATCAATGACATAATGAAGTTCGGGGTCATGATGACGCCGGCGCTCGTCGTGGACGGCGAGGTCAAGGCAAGCGGAAGGGTTCCAAGCCAGGACGAGATAAAGGCAATGCTCGTATAGGAGCACGCCATGAGCGACAAGGTGAGGGCGGTTGTTCTGGGCGTTTTGCTCGTAGCCATAGGAGCAGGGCTCGCGGTGTGGTACCGGGCGAACAGGGGCGCGGGCGGGGCGGCGCCGACTTCGCCCGAGAAGGCCACGAACGCCGCGGCTTCTCCGGCGGCGGTTTCTTCGACGGCGTCGGCGGTCGAGCCGGGCATTGTGCGGATGGTAGAAGCAGGCTCGAGCGGCATTGCCGACCAGATGATGGCCGCGGTGATGCTGGCACTGAGAGAGGGTTTCAGGGACAGGCTAAAGGTCGAGTTCGTCGACGTGGGCAGAGACCCATCGCTCAAAGAGAAACTCGGCGTGAAGGTGGTCCCGACGCAGATATTCTACTCCCCTTCCGGCAGGGAGCTCGGGAGGCACGAGGGGTACGCGTCGGAGCAGACGATACTCAAGAAGTGGAAGGAACTCGGCTACGACCTCATGTCGCAGGCCGCGCCGTCCGGGAGGCCGGAAGAGGGCGAGTAGGCATTTCAAGCGGCGAACCCGAATTACGGCTCGGGCCGCCTGAGACAATAAACGGGCCGGCAGGGAAGGCGGAGGGCAATGAACAGGACCGCAAAACTTGTCATAGTGAGCGCACTTGTGGTCGCGGTGGCGGCGGTAGTCATAGGCAAACAGAGGGCGAAGACCGCGCCAGATAGCAGTGGCACTTCTACCACGACAACGGGTCCTGCCGCATCGACGGACTCCGCACTGACCACCCCCCTGCCCCGCCTCGTTGACGTCGGTTCGACGACCTGCATCCCGTGCCAGATGATGGCGCCGATACTTTCGTCACTACGGACGGAATATGCGGGGAGTCTCCAGGTCGACTTCTGCGACGTCCAGGTGGATACAGGTGCAGTAGAGAGGTATGCTATTGCCGTAATCCCAACGCAGATATTCTTCGCGCCGTCGGGGAAGGAACTCTGGCGGCACGAGGGCTACATATCCGAGGACGAGATACTCGCGAAGTGGAAGGAATTGGGATTTGGTCTTGAGAAAGGAGCATCCGGTGCGGAAACTCGGTAGATACATGCTGTCGGCAACCATCCTTGTGGTGGCGTCACTTACTGTGTCGGCGGAGGAGCCCGCGGCAAAGGCCCCTGGCCCGGCGACGATGGACTCCGTCTACCCCGGCGTTGCGACAGGGGCGCTGACGTTCAGCGTCCCAGCCGAGTTGCCGGGCGGTCTCGTTGTGCGCGCCGGTGAAGTGACAATCGACCGGAAGGCTCTCGAGGCGGAGATCGCAAAGGTCCCCGCGGAAATACGGGAGCAGATGAGAAAGAACGGCTTTTTCGTAGCGGAGCAACTCGTGGGCAGGGAGATCGTCCTGAGGGATGCCAGGAAGGACGCCGCGGCCCGCGGGATCGATTCCACCGGCACGGCCGAAGAAGACTTAATCCAGGGGTACGTGCAGCAGATCGTCAAGGATGTGCAAGTGACGGACGCCGAGGCGGAGAAGTTCTACGCGGAGAACAAGGATATGTGCGGCACGGCGACGCTTGAACAGATATCCGGCCAGTTAAAACAATACATACTTGGCGAAAAGCGACAGGCCGCCATCGCGGAATATATCCGCACACTCGGCAGGTCAAGGCTCATTGAGGTGTCGGCGGCATGGGTCAAGGAGCAGGCGGTCCTGGCAAAGGATAATCCCGTTGACAAGGCCAGAGCCAGCGGCAAGCCGTCAATGGTTGACTTCGGCGCCGACGGCTGCCGCCCCTGCGACATGATGACGCCGGTGTTGGCCACCCTGAAAGCCAAGTACGAAGGCAAGGCTAACGTCTTCTTTGTCCATGTGCGTAAAGAGCAGGTATTGGCGGCTCGGTACGGCATCGAGTCGATCCCGGTGCAGGTCTTCTTCGACAAGGACGGCAAGGAAGTATCCCGGCACACGGGTTTCTTCCCGCAGGACGAGATTGAGAAGAAGCTGGCCGAGATGGGGGTCAAGTAGGCGTGGAGCAACTCTTCACCACACTGACGCACGCGATTGAGGGGGCGCCTGTGGTTGCGCTCGGCGCGGCTCTCATCTGGGGGATACTGAGCATTCTCCTGAGTCCGTGTCACCTTGCCAGCGTTCCGCTGATTGTCGGGTTCATCGGCGGCCAGGGCCGCATGAGCACAGGCCGTGCCTTCTGGCTTTCGGTCCTCTTCGCCACCGGCATCCTTGCGACAATCGCGGCGATCGGTGCGATCACGGCGGGGGCCGGGAGGCTTATGGGCGACGTGGGAAGCATCGGGAACTACCTTGTTGCGGCAGTCTTCTTCGCCGTAGGACTGTACCTGCTGGAGGTCATACCGATGCCGTGGTCGGGGCCGTCCGGCGTCGGGACGGATAGGCGCGGTCCGGTTGCGGCTCTTGTTCTTGGGCTTCTCTTTGGCGTGGCGCTCGGGCCGTGCACGTTCGCATACATGGCGCCGGTGCTGGGAGTAGCCTTCAAGACCGCTTCGACGCACTTTCTATATGGATCGCTTCTTCTGCTGGCGTATGGCGTGGGTCACTGCTCCGTAATCGTGTTTGCAGGAACGTTTACTGAGGTCGTGGAGCGCTATCTCGATTGGACCGAGCGGTCCAGGGGTGCCACGACGGTGAGGAAGGTCTGTGGGGTGCTGGTGCTACTGGGCGGTATATACCTGATCTACATCGCCAAATGACGAGGGTCGTTGCAGACGGCTTTGTGGCGGTAACCGGAAAGGAGGCATTTCATGCTGGCGCAGTATTTTCCGGGTCCCGCGTACTGGTGGATGTTCCCCATCATTGGGATCGCGTGCATGATCGCGATGGTGGCCCTGATGGCATTGGTCATGAGAGCCATGGGCCATCGTATGGGCTGTATGCCGCCCATGATGCGCTGGCGGCACGGCATGGGGCCGGACGCTGGTTCCGATGCGCCCATGGACATTCTCAAGAAACGGTACGCTAAGGGCGAACTGACGCGTGAAGAGTTCGAACACATGAAGCGCGATCTGCAGGACTGAGCACGAGCGGCCGAGGCCGACCCGTGTGCATGAACCTGTGCAACGCTGCGAACATGCGGCTGATAGTCAGGAGGCTTGGCGACATGAGAGCCAAAGCAGAGGTCGATGCCGGGATCTGCGGCTTCAAGGCAGACATCTCGGCTGTCTGCGAGGATGGGCAATTCGTGATGCTGAGCATTTCAAGCGACTGCGAGAAGATGGCGGCCCTCGGGCGGACGCTCGCCGGGAAGGGACCTATTGACGCGTATCAGGAGATAAGCCCCGCGGCGGAAAGCGTCATACTCTCTACTGCTCGTTCGGCAGTCAAGGGTTGCTGCTCGGCATGCGCTACCCCCGTAGCAGCATTCAAGACTATGCAGGTTGCCGCTGGACTGGCATTGCCCGGCGACGTTCACATTAGGATATCAAAGGAGTAGAGGCCGGTGGGAAAGGCGGTGCGACTGTGGCGGGAAAGCTCAGAATTCTCTTCCTCTGCACGGGCAACGCCTGCCGCAGCCAGATGGCCGAGGGGTGGGCGAGGCACCTCAAGGCAAAGGCCATAGAGGCGTACTCGGCGGGCACGAGGCCGGGGCCGGTCGATCCGCGCGCCGTCAAGGTGATGGCGGAGGCGGGAGTAGATATTTCGGGGCAGAAATCCAAGCATGTGGACGTTTTCAAAGATTGGACGTTTGACTACGTGGTGACGCTCTGCGGCGAAGCGGAGCCCGACTGCCCCTACTTTCCCGGCCCGGCGAAGCACGTGCACGCGCCTTTCGACGACCCGCCGACCCTGGCGAAGGAGGCGAAGACCGAGGAGGAAGCGCTCGCGCACTACCGGCGGGTGCGGGACGAGATAAGAAGGTTTGTCGAATCGCTGCCGGGTGCTTTGAAAGGAAACGGCGGATGACCGAGGGCGCTGCAAGGAAACTCTCATTTCTCGACAGGTACCTGACGCTCTGGATATTCCTGGCAATGGCGGTCGGCGTAAGCGGGGGGTATTTCATAAGCGGCATCGAGTCAGTGATAAACCGGTTTCAGGTAGGCACGACCAATATCCCCATCGCAATCGGCCTCATCCTGATGATGTACCCGCCGCTGGCGAAGGTGAAATACGAGGAGATCGGCGACGTTTTCCGCGATTGGAAGGTGCTGGGCCTCTCGCTCGTGCAGAACTGGCTCATCGGGCCGGTGCTCATGTTCGCGCTGGCGATAATCTTCCTGCGGGGGTACCCCGAGTACATGGCGGGGCTCATCATGATAGGGCTTGCGCGCTGCATCGCCATGGTGATCGTCTGGAACGAGCTCGCCAAGGGCGATACTGAGTACGCCGCGGGCCTTGTGGCATTTAACAGCGTCTTCCAGGTGCTGTTCTACAGCGTGTACGCGTGGGTGTTCATCACCGTTTTGCCGCCGGTGTTCGGGCTCAAAGGGGCGGTGGTGGAAGTCGGCATCAGCCAGATAGCAAAGAGCGTCTTCATCTACCTCGGGATACCTTTTATCGCCGGGATATTGACGAGGGCCGTTCTAATCACGCTCAAGAGCAAGCAGTGGTACGAGAAGAGTTTCATTCCACGGGTAAGCCCGGTGACGCTCGTTGCGCTTCTATTCACGATCGTCGTGATGTTCAGCCTCAAGGGGAGCCTCATCGTCACGATACCGCTTGACGTGCTGCGTGTAGCGATACCGCTGCTCATCTACTTCGTGCTCATGTTCCTGGTGAGCTTCTGGATGGGCAGGCGCATCGGCGCGGATTACTCCAAGACGGCGACGATCGCCTTCACCGCGGCGAGCAACAATTTCGAACTTGCGATCGCGGTAGCCGTGGCGGTATTTGGGTTAAACTCCGGTGCGGCCTTCGCGGCGGTCATCGGGCCGCTGGTCGAGGTGCCGGTGCTGATAAGCCTTGTGAACGTGGCGCTCTATTTCCAGCGGAGGTACTTTGCGGGCGCTGTCGCCGCCACGGCGGCCGCTTTCGAGGGCGACCCTGCGCAGGCCTGTCCGCGGATGGAGCGCATGAAACTACCCGAGAAATAGTCGAGGACACAATGAACCAGAAGCAAAACAAGCGAGACACGGTAAAGAAGACGGTCCGCGAGGCCTATGGAAAGATCGCGCGGAGCGGAGGCGGATGCTGCGGGGCGGGGTGCGAGTGCGGCGGCACGGCGCGGACGGCCAACGACATGGCGCGCGGGATAGGTTACGCCGAGGAGGAGCTGTCGGCGCTTCCAGAGGGGGCGAACATGGGGCTTTCGTGCGGCAACCCGACGGCGCTCGCAACGCTTCAGCCCGGAGAGGCGGTGCTCGATCTCGGGAGCGGAGGCGGGTTCGACGTGTTCATCGCGGGGCAGAAGGTGGGCGCCGCGGGGCGGGCGATAGGCGTGGACATGACGCCGGAGATGGTGTCGAAGGCGCGCGCGAACACCGGGGTCTACCGGAAACGCACGGGGCTTGACAACGTGGAGTTCAGGTTAGGCGAGATAGAGCACCTGCCGGTTCCGGACGAAAGCGTGGACGTGGTGATATCCAACTGCGTCATCAACCTGTCGGATGACAAGGCGCAGGTTTGGCGGGAGATAGCGCGGGTTTTGAGGCCGGGCGGGCGCGTGGCGGTGTCGGACATTGCGCTCTTGAAGCCGCTGCCGAAGAAAATCGCCGAGATGGTCGAGGCGCTCGTGGGGTGCGTCGCCGGCGCGGCCATGGCGAGTGACACAAAGCGGATGATGAAGGAAGCGGGCCTCACGGAAGTGGCGCTCACGCCAAAACGAGAGTACATGGAGGCGCTGGCCCCGTCGCAGGACCCGCTCTACCGGAAGATCCTCGCCGCCATGCCGAAGGGGACAAGACCAAGCGACTACGCGACAAGCATGTACATATCGGCCCGGAAGCCGGGCGGCCGCGCGGGCGCGAGAAGCGGTCGGAGCAGAGGACGGATTGGACGCTAAGAGTTTTCGTGGGACATAGACCTCCGCCAGGGCCGCGCCAGACATGACCCCCATCCTGCGTCTGTAAGGACCCTCTCCTGCTCTGCTGAAAGCACTATCTGGCGCATCCAAAGGGTACTTACCGATAGGAACGGAAGATCGGTAACGGGCATCCGCCTGAGGTGGGCAGACTCGGCGGCTCAGAAATCGGGGACAGGCAGGAATTTACTGAACACCTCGCAAATTCAAGCCAGTCCCCGTTTTTCCTGCCGGTGTCGCTCCAAGTTTTCAACGGAGCAAGCCAGTCCAGGTTTTTCCGCGGCGCAGGCCAAACTGATACCATGAAAGACGGGCGCTCCCTGGGATGAGTCAGCGGGGTCACTACTTGTCCGAGATGGGGCGGGGCTTATACTCGAATGCCGACAGTGAGGAAGGCCGGCGGATTGTCAAGGGAGGCCGCCCGGGCAGAGACGCGTGGGAAAGGAGCGTTATATGAGGCTCATAGCCGTAATCGCGGTTGTGGCGTTCTGCGGACAGTTGGCGTCGGGAGCGGAGCCGGACATTTCGAAACTGCCGCCGCACCCGAGGCTCTGGATGGGCGGGCTCAGCACGGCGCCCGGGTACATCGACCCGGGGACGCTCGCCGAGCGGGCCAAGGCGCGCCCGGAAGACTTCAAACTGCTTGCGGAGTCGAGCGACGTAAGCGCGCAGGCGCTTGTCGCGTTCATCAACAAAGACAAGGCCGCAGCGGAAAAGGTCGCCGCGACGCTCAAGGCGTTCAAGGACATGCGAGGCCGAATAAGCGGGGAGACGGCGGCCGCGTACGGGCTCGCCTTCGACTGGGTCGCACCGCTTCTCAGCGAGGCGGACAGGAAGGAGGCCGCGCGGATCATATGCGACACGCTGCCGAACGTGCGGCCCGACGTGGCGACGCGGTTCAACCCGTTCGACAACAACCCGCTCCAGCGGGCAATGGGAGTGGGCCTTGCGGCGTTGGCGATCGTGGACGACGAGCCGAGGGCTATCGAGCTCTTCAAAAAGGCGCACGCGCTCTACGAGGACTTCATAAAGGTCACGGGGGACGGCACGGCGCCGGACGACATGCTTGGGCGCGGCGCATACGGCGGCGGGTGGCCCGAGGGGTACGATTACGACAGGCACGGGTCGCGGTACGCGATGTTTTACTTTCTGGGAGTCAGAAGCGCGACGGGGATGGACGTTTTCACGGGGAGCAAGTTCTGGAAGGACAAGCAGTTCTACCACATCTACCAGCCGGTGCCCAACGGATACAACGTGCTTTCGTTCCAGGACATGGACTGGCCGTTCATGCTGCGGCACGACCGCGAGGAGATGCTGGTGTTGTCGAGGGAGTTCAAAGACCCTCACACGCAGTGGTACTTGAAGCACGTCAACAGCGAAAAGGACGCAAGCGGCGCTCTCGTGGACTTTCTTTATGGGGACCCGGGGCTGGCCGAACGCGACTACAGCGACCTGCCGAAGGCACATTACTTTCCGGGCATAGGGCTCGTGATTGCGCGGTCGGGGTGGGGCCCGAACGACACGTACGTGGCGTTTCTGGCGAGCGACTGGTACGTCTACCACCAGAACAACGCGCAGAACGTTTTCGCCATTTACAGAAACGCGCCGCTGGCAGTGAAGGACGGCGTGTACGACGGCAGCGTCCACGAGCACTACGTGAACTATTCGATACGCACCATCGCGTATAACGGCGTCACGGTGTTCGACCCGAAGGAAGAGTTCAGGGGGCCCGACCGCATTCCCGTCGCCGCCAACGACGGGGGACAGATGATCCAGCAGTGGAAGTCGAATCCCGACGGGTTCGCGATGTGGCGCGAGCAGGCCCGGCGCGCGACGCCGCCGATGCGCGACATCGTCGACTGGAAGGGGTTCGAGACGAACGACACGTACACGTACGCGGCGGCGGAAGCGGGACGGGCATACACGCCCGGCAAGGTGCCGTTCTTCTCGCGGCAACTGCTTTTCATCTACCCGAACTGGATAGTGGTTTTCGACAGGGTGCAGTCGGGAGATCCATCGTTTGCGAAGAAGTTCCACCTCCACGCGCCTGAGGCGTTGACCGCAGAGGGCAAAGAGGCCGTCGCGACGACGACGACGTGGGAGGTTAAGCCGGGCGAGGTCAATCCGCACACGAAGACGGCGGGGCGGCTCTTTCTACAGTCTCTCTTGCCTGCGGGCGCGACGCTCGAGATCATCAAGGGCCAGGCAACCTACGGCGGGAAGTCGTACGTAGGGGACGCGCCTTACAACGGGCAGTTCCTGTGTCCGTCGCGCTTAGAGATAACTGCGCCGACGGGAGAGACGACGTACTTTTTGACGGCAATGTACGCGTGCGACGCGGCGGTGGAGAAGGCGCCGGAGGCGAAGGTCATCGAGGAGACGCCGGACAGGGTGACGGTGAGCCTCGAGGACGGGAAGCTCAAGTTCTACTTCGCGAAGACCGGCGACGTCGCCTGGGGGATGGTGAAGTAAGCCCGTCACCATTGGGCAAGCTTCGCCTGCGCAAAGATGCACAGATCACGGGCGCGGTCCACTCGGCCGCGCCCGCAGCATGAAGGAAACGACCGAGTGCCGGGCGGCTCTGGAAAGGAATATGTGATGAGGCTTTTTGCAGCTATCTCGGTCCTCGCGGCGCTGTGCGGGGCGGCGTTCGGGCAGACTCAGGACTTGTCGAAACTGCCGCCGCACCCGAGGCTCTGGGTAGGCGGCGTGAAGACGGCCGCGGGTTACATCAACCCGAACTCGCTTGCCGAGCGGTCGCGGACCCACGCGGCGGACTTCGCGCTCCTCAAGCGCGCGAACGCCATCGACGCGCGCGCCCTCTACGCGACGGTCGCATCCGACAGGGCCGCGCTCGACAAGGTCGTAAGCGACCTCAAGACCTTCACGGTGAGCGACGGGCACTCGCTCTACCCGTACGCCCTCGCCTACGATTGGGCGGCCCCTTCCCTCTCGCCGGCCGACCGCAAGGAGATCGCCAAGCACCTGGCGGATATCGCGCTCGGGCCGGTGAGCGCCCACGACATGCGCTATAACGCCTTCGACAACAACGCGCTGAGGCGCGAGATGGGCCTGGGACTTGTGGCCCTGGCGATCGCCGGCGAGGACCCGCGCGCGCAGAAGATGCTCGACGACGCGCAGAAGCTTTTCGACGACTTCATCGCCATCACCGGCGACAAGGCGAGGGCCGACGACATGCTCGGCCGCGGCGCCTACGGCGGCGGCTGGCCGGAGGGCTACGACTACGATCGCCACGGCTCGCGCTACGCGGTGATCTACTTTCTGGGCCTGAGGAGCGCCACGGGCGTCGACGTTTTCTCCAAGAGCCCGTTCTGGAAGGCGAAGCAGTTCTTCCACATCTACGAGGTCCTGCCGAACGGGAAAAACGTCCTCCCGTTCCAGGACAACGACAACTGCGCAACGCACCGGTTCGACCGCGAGGTGATGCTGGTGCTCGCGCGCGAGTTCAAGGACCCGCATGCGCGCTGGTACCTCAATCACGTCAATACCGAGCAGACGACCTACAGCGGATCGTTCGAGTTCCTCTACAACGAGCCGAAGGGCAGCGAGCATGACTACAGCGACCTGCCGAAGGCGCACTACATCCCCGGCACGGGGATGGTCTACGCGCGGTCGGGCTGGGGCGCCAACGACACGTACGTCGCCTTCTGCGCGACCGACTGGTACGTCTACCACCAGAACGACGCGCAGAACGTCTTCGCGATCTACCGCAACGCGCCCCTGGCGGTCAAAGACGGCGTCTACGACGGGGACATGCACCCGCAGTTCGTGAACTACTCGATCCGGACGATCTCCTACAACGGCATGACGGTATTTGACCCGAAAGAAAAGTTCAATGGGCCAGACGAAATCCCCGTGGCGGCGAACGACGGCGGCCAGATGATCCAGCAGTGGACGGGCGACCCGCCGGGCGTCGCGGCGTGGCGCCAGCAGGCACGAAGGACCGGCGCCCCGATGCGGGACACCGTGGACTGGCTCGCCTTCGAGACCAACGACAAGTACACCTACTGCGCCGCGGAGGCGGGGCGCGCATATCAGCCAGGCAAGGTGCCGTTCTTCTCGCGGCAGATGCTATTCATCTATCCGAACTGGGTCATCGTCTTCGACCGCGTGACCTCCGGCGATCCGGCCTTCACGAAGCGCTTCCACCTTCACGCCCCTGAAGAGCTCGAGGTCAAGGGCGGCGAGGCCGTGGCGACGACGAGAAAGACCAACGACACGACGGTGCCCGGCCGGCTCTTCGTGAAATCGCTCCTCCCAGCGGGAGGGAAGGTCGAGAAGGTCACCGGCATCGCCGTTTACGACAACGGCGCAGAGCGCCAGAAGGGCCCGGAACCTTACAACGGGCAGATGTACTGTCCGTCGCACCTCCAGATAACCGCGCCGGCGGAGAAGACCTCGTACTTCCTCACGGCGATGTACGCCTGCGACGCGACGGTGGAAAAGGCGCCGGAGGCGAAGGTCATCGAGGAGACGCCGGACAAGGTGACGGTGAGCCTCGAAGGCGGGAAGTTCAGGTTCTATTTCGCCAAGACCGGCGGCGTCGCCTGGGGGATGGCGAAGTAGAGAGCGGGTAAGCAGTAGAACGGGAGAGAAAGCACAGAAAACGTCTGACCCTCTCCCCTGCCCCTCTCCCCATGGGCGAGGGGATGAATGAACGGGCTGGCGCGGAGTGACTCTGCGGCGACGAAGGCCCGGAGGCGATTTCAGGCGTACTGGCTCACGAGGGGGCCTTTTGAGAGCGCAGGCAACTGCGACTCGAAAGTCGGACGCTTAGAGCGGTAGATCACGCCGATGGGTATTTCATCGCCCCACTTCAAAGCGAGGGCAAGCGCCTTCATGCGGTCATAGGGGTCGTGGCTCGAATCAACCTTTCTCACGCGGTCGCGGTACCACTTATAGGTGTTGACCTTGTTGAAGGTGACGCAGGGCTGGAGGATGTCGAGCAGGGCGAAGCCGTCCTTGTGCTTCAGGGCTTCGAGCATGGTCGCGAGGAGGTGCTCCTTGTCGCCGGCGAAGGAACGCGCGACGAAAGTGCAGTCCAGGGCGATTGCGACCGCGATGGGGTTAAAGGGCACGGCGGCGACGCCGTGGGTCTGGATTTTCGTGACGTAGCCGAGGTCGGAGGTGGGCGAGGCCTGGCCCTTGGTGAGCGCGTAGACCTGGTTATTGTGGACGAAGACCTTGATGCCGACGTTGCGGCGGATGGCGTGGATGAAGTGGTTTCCGCCTTCGCCGTAGGTATCGCCGTCGCCGGCGGTGACGACGACCTCGAGGGAGTGATTGACGACCTTGACGGCGGTGGCGGCGGGAATCGGGCGGCCGTGGAGGCCGTTGAAGACGTTGGCCTGGGTGTAGTGCGGGAGTTTCGACGCCTGGCCGATGCCGGAGCAGAGGACGAGGTTCCTGCGGTCAATGCCGGCGGCGGCCACGGCGCGGTCGAAGGTTTCAAGTATCGGAAAGTCGCCGCACCCGGGGCACCAGGCGACGTCCATGTCCGAAGGGATTTTCTTTATCATCTCAAAATCCTCCCGACGATTTCCTCGCCGGTGAAGGCGAGGCCGTTGTACTTGAGGAGGTGCTCGCAGTCGCCGACTACGCCGTACTGGCGAAGGAGCATCGCGAACTGGGCGGTGGCGTTGCCCTCGATACAGGTAACGCGGCGCCTGGCGGCTCCCGGGCCGGACAGCGCGGCGTATGCGGCCTTGACGTTCAAGGGGAAGACCTGGGGGAAGTGGACCATCGCTACGGAATCGCCGCGGGCAGCGAGGATATCGACCGCTTCGCGGCAGGGCATGTAAGTGCTGCCCCAGCATACGAGGAGGTGCGCGGCGTCGGGCGGGCCGTAAACCGCGGGGGGCATGGCCTCGGCGGCCATGCCGGCGAGTTTCCGGAGGCGCTTGTCCTGGAGCCTCACGCGCGCCTCGAGGTCCTCAGTGATGTGGCCGTCTTCCATGTGCTCGTCGCTGTCGACGATGACAAACGCGGGGCCGCCGGGGATCGCTCGGGGGGAGACGCCGCTTTCGGTGACGGCGTACCGCATGTAATCGGCTGGCGGGTTTTCGAGGATGCACCTGTCGATGGGCCTCGAGGCGGCATCGAGGGGCATGACGTTTTTCCGGACGTCCGCGAGGAACTGGTCGCTCATGATGATGGCGGGCGTCTGGTACTTGTGGGCCGTCTCGAAGGAGCGGCGCATAAGGGCGTATGCTTCCTCAATGGTGCCCGGCGCGTAGACGGCTCGGGCGAAGTCGCCGTGGCCGGCGTTGATCGCGAATTTCAGGTCCTCCTGGCCGGTGCGGGTGGGAAGGCCAGTCGCGGGAGCGGGGCGCTGGGCGAGCATGATGACAATCGGCAGTTCGAGCATCCCGGCGAGGGACAGGCCTTCGACCATGAGGGCGAAGCCGCCGCCGGAAGTCGTAGCGAGCGCGGGGACGCCGGCATAGGTCGCGCCGCAGATCATGTTGACGGCGGAGATTTCGTCTTCGGCCTGCTCGACGACGATGCCGTACTCGTCCGCGAGGGCGGCAAGGTACGTAAAGGTCGGCGTCGAAGGAGTCATGGGGTAAGCCGCGACGAACTTCAAGCCGGCGGTCGCGGCACCGAGGGCAAAGGCTTCGGAGCCGCTGTAAACCTTGCCGACCGGCCTGCCGCCGACAGGGGCCTTGACGGACGGCGCGGCGACCTCGCGGGCGAGCTCGGCGCCGCGACGGGCGCAGTTCACGTTTTTTTCGACGACTTCGGGACCTTTTTTCTTGAACTCGACGGCGAGGTAATCGCAGAGGGTTTCGACGTCGTAACCGAGGACGGAGAATACCGCGCCCGCCGCGACGGTATTCGCCATGAGGCCGGACTGGGAGACCTGGCGCGCGGTTTCGGTGAAGTTGATGCCGACGACTGGAGGGTCGGCCTTGCCGTCGAATAGGAGGACGCCGCCGGGGGCGACGTCGGCTTTGAGGGCGTCGCGCGCCTCGCCGTTCAGCGCGACGACGAGATCGGCGGAACGCCTGGCGGAGAACAGCTCGCGGTCGGCGGCGCGGACGTCGAAGGAGTTCAGGCCGCCGCGCACGCGCGACATGTAGACTTGAGTGGAAAAGACGTGAAGGCCCATGCCGGCAAAGGCGTTTACGAGGAGCTCGCCGGTCGTCTGGACCCCCTGCCCCGCCTCGCCCGCCACGCGAACGTTAACGTCCATGTCCGACTCCTGTGAAAAGCGGGGACAGGCGCGAATTTCCTACAAGTCGCGGAAATGCTACCCGGCGAAGCAGGGCTTCGCTATGAAGCACGAGTTCGAAGGCAGTCCCCGTTTTTCCTATTCGCGGTGCACAAGTTTTCAACAGAGCAGGCCCGTCCACTTTACCTGACAGGCGACGCTCACAGTTTTCAAGAGAACATGCCAGTCCGCGTTTCTCTTCCGGCTGTCGGCCGGCAAAAGGGACCCGGCAAAGGCCGCCCGCGAGGCCGAGGCGCGGTTCGGGCAAAACCGCGTCAGCCAATCAGCGAGAAATCGCTTTTCGGGGCGCCGCAAACGGGACACACCCAGTCGGCAGGGATATCCTCCCAGGCGGTGCCAGGAGAAACGCCGTTGTCGGGGTCCCCCGCGCCCGGCTCGTACACGTACCCGCAGACGTCACAGATCCACTTCTGCATTCACGACCCCCTTATATATGCCTGGAAAACCGCGGACGGCGCCTCCAACGACACCACGCTTCAGCGGCACCACCACGAGAGCACGCAACTCGGCATTTCACCCGACGTTCGAGCGAACCTTTTCGGCGACATCGGCGCCGAGGGCACGGCACTGCACCAGGACGGCCTCGTCAGGCACGTACAGAACTCTAAGGCCGTCTGCAACGACATCGACCTTCATCGCTTTGAGGACGTCGATTATCTGCGGGATCGCCTCGCCGCTCCAGCCGTAGGAACCGAACGCGGCGCCGACGAGGTTTTTGGGCTTAAGGCCGCGCACGTACGTCAGGAGGTCGGCGACCGTGGGGTAAACCTGATTATTCATCGTGGGAGACCCCACGACGAAGGCGCCCGCGCAAAGGAGTTCAGTCATCACGTCGCTTCTGTGGCAGACGTCAAGCGGCATGACCTTCACGGCGAGGCCGCCGGCCTCGAGGCCCTCGGAGATTGCGCGCGCCATCATGGCGGTGCTCTGCCACATCGTGTCGTAGGCGACGACGGCCTTTTTCGCGGGTTTCTGGGCGGCCCACTTCGCGTAAAGGCCGAGTATCTTGTCAACGTCCTTGCGCCAGACGGGGCCGTGGTCGGGGGCGATGAACTTCATATTCCACTTGAGGCCCGCGACGCGTTCGAGGAGCTTGGTCACAAGCGGCGCATACGGAAGGATGATATTCGCGAAATACTTGGCGCCTTCGTATTCGAGGAGAGAGGAGTCGATCTCGTCGTCGAAGCGTTCGCTCGACGCGAGGTGCATACCGAAGCCGTCCTGGCTGAAGAGGAGCTGGTCTTCGGGCAAGTACGCGAACATGCTGTCGGGCCAGTGGATCATCTTGGTCTCGGCGAAGACGAGCGAGGCGTTGCCGAGGCTCAAGGTTTCGCCGTCCTTCACCCGGGTGACGCCGTCGAGGTGGAAATGCTCTTTCAGTGCCTTGACGCCCATCATGGAGGCGAAGACCTTTTCGGGCTTGAGGGAGGCCATGAGGTCAGGGAGGCAGCCCGAGTGATCCATCTCGGAGTGGTTCGAGACGATGTACTTGATTTCCTTCGGGTCGACGATGGAGGCGATGCGGTCGAGCATCTCTTTTTTGAAAGGGGCCTTTACCGTGTCGATGAGGGTCATCTTATCGGCGAGGACGAGGTAGGCATTGTAGGTCGTGCCGCGGGCGGTGAGGTAGCCGTGGAAATGACGCAGGCGCCAGTCGACGGCGCCGACCCAGTAGACGCGGTCGGTTACCTTCACGGCCCTGAAGACGTCGTCCATGGAAAGGCCTCCGCATTGCCCGAGTCAATGCAAAATGCAAACGGTACGACCCTGCCAACGAGACAAGAACCCTATCGCGGCTGTTCCGCGAATTGGGGGCGGTCTTTTCAGCCGAGAATCGCCTCGAGGTCCTTCTCGACGGTCGTGACGGGCATGATGCTGAACTTGTCGACGAGAACCCTGAGGACCGCCGGGGTAACGAAGGCCGGCAGGCTCGGGCCGAGACGGATATTTGTAATCCCGAGGTGGAGGAGCGTCAACAGGATGACCACGGCCTTCTGCTCGTACCACGAGAGAATGAGCGAGAGCGGCAGCGAATTCACGCCGGTCTTAAAGGCGTCGGCAAGGGCGAGGGCGATCTTAACGGCCGAGTACGAGTCGTTGCACTGGCCGACGTCGAGGAGACGCGGGATGCCGCCGATATCGCCGAAGTCGAGCTTGTTGAAGCGGTACTTGCCACAGGCGAGGGTGAGTATCACGCAGTCGGGCGGCACGGCGCGGGCGAAATCGGTGTAGTAGTTGCGGCCGGGCTTGGCGCCGTCGCAGCCGCCGATGAGGAAGAAGCGGCGGATGGCTCCGGACTTCACGGCGGCGATGACCTTGTCCGCGACGCCGAGAACAGCGTTTCGTCCGAAGCCGACCGTGACGTAGCGCTCGGGGCCGTCCTCGGCGAATCCGGGCGCGGCGAGAGCGGCCTTTATCACGGGGGCGAAATCGCGGTCGTTTACGTGAGTGACGCCGGGCCAGGCGACGAGGCCGCAGGTGAATATGCGGTCCTTGTAGGAGTTGGCGGGGCGCTGGAGGCAGTTGGTGGTCATGAGGACGGCGCCGGGGAAGGCGGCGAATTCCTTGTACTGATCCTGCCAGGCGCCACCGTAGTTGCCGACGAGGTGCTTGTACTTCTTGAGGCCCGGGTAACCGTGGCAGGGCAGCATCTCGCCGTGGGTGTAGACGTTTATGCCCGTGCCTTCAGTCTGCTTCAGGAGTTCCTCGAGGTCCTTCAGGTCGTGGCCGGAGACGGCAATCGCCTTGCCCTTGACGGGCTCGATGCGGACGCGCGTCGGGACGGGATGGCCGTAGGCGCCGGTGTTGGCCGCGTCGAGGAGTTCCATGACGCGGAGGTTCACTTCGCCGGCCCTGAGGACCATGGCAAGGAGCGAATCGGCAGTCGGGTTTTCCTTGGTCAGGAAGTCCAAGGCTTCGTGGAGGAATGCATAGACCTTCGGGTCCTCCTGGCCGAGGATCTGCGCGTGGTCGGCGTAGGCGGACAGACCTTTGAGGCCGTAGGTGAGGAGTTCCTGGAGGCCGGCGACGTCGTCGCCGAGGGCCTTACGGCGGACGGAGATGCCGATTTCCTCCGCCTGTTTGAGAAGCCCGTCGGTACCGGAGGCGGGCTGCCAGGCTGCGGGGCCGGAGAGTTTCTCGGGCGTCACGCCCTTGCCGGCGTCGGCGCCCTCGTAGAGTTTCCTGGCCTTGTCGCGCAGCGCCGCGGCCTTGCGGATCACCTTTTCAATGCGCTCGGGGTCGAAGTTCACGTTGGTGACGGTCGTGAAAAGCGCTTCGAGCGTGAAGACGTTCATTTCGCGGTCGGTCGCGCCGAGGGCGCGGGCGCGGCGGGCGTACATGGCGATGCCCTTCGCGGCGTAGACGAGGAGGTCCTGGAGGGCGGCGGTTTTCGGGTCTTTCCCGCAGACGCCGTGGACGGTGCAACCGGTGCCGCCGGCCGTCTGTTCGCACTGGTAACAGAACATCAAGCACTCTCCTTTCAGTCGAGGAATACCACTATCATGCAGGCTCGGCGCTATACGGTTTCACTGCGGAGGACGCCCCCGTCGATCGAGACAGTCTCCACGGATATTTCGAGGCCCGGCGCGGCGGCGTCGCGAGCATCAATGACGGCGCGGACAAGGCCGCCGCAGCACGGCACTTCCATGCGGAGGACCCTGACCGAGCGCGGCCGCGCAACGGCGAAGACAGCACGGAGTTTCTCGGCGTAGCGCGGCAGGTCGTCGAGTTTCGGGCAGCCGACGAGAAGCACGCGCCCATCGAGACAGCGCTCGTGAAAGTCCGCGAGCGCATAGGCCACGCAGTCGGCGGAGATGAGGAGGTCCGCGCCCTTCAAGAACGGCGCGGCGGGCGGGACGAGGTTCAACTGGACGGGCCAGTTCGAGAGACGGGACGAACGGGGCTCGGAGCTTCCCGCCGCGGCGGGCGCACGGCGGCGTTCAAGCGTCCTCAGGGCGGAACCGGGGCAGACGCGGCCCGCGGCGGCCGCATGAAGAGGGGCGGCCGCTTTGGCATGCAGGGCGGCGTCCTCGTCGAACTGGAGGGCATCGCGCTCCTCTATCGTGATCGCGCCCATGGGGCATTCGCCAAGACAGGCGCCAAGGCCGTCGCAGTATACGTCGCTCACGAGGCGCGCCTTGCCGTTCACGATTTCGAGGGCGCCTTCGACGCAGGCCGAGGCGCACTGGCCGCAGCCGTTACATTTCGATTCGTCGATGCTCACGATTTTCCTACGCATTGTCGCTCCAGCCGTTGACGCTAAGACCAACATCCGAGACCTTTGTTCCACGGAGCCGCGCGGCGACGAGCGCGTTTACGTCGTGCAGAAGGCCGCCCATCATGCAGGCGCCGCCGCAGACGGGCTTGTCGAGGAGGCAGTCCGTCGTCACGAGGCGCCCTTCAATCGCTTCGTAGACGTCGAGAAACGTTATCTCGTCAGCGGGCTTCGCCAGTTTGAAGCCCCCTTTCGGGCCGCGGGTCGAGCGCACTATGCCGGCCTTTGCGAGGCGCTGGAGGACCTTGGCAAGGTGCGTTTCGGAGGCGCCGAGCGCACGGGCGACGCCGCGGGCCGAGCGGACGCGGTTCGGGCTTCCCGCGAGGACGGTCACAGTATGAAGAGCAAGCGAGGAGGCCTCGGAAATCCGCAGGAGACTGGTCATATGGCGCGACCCTTAACAAGTAAACCGGTACTCTTATACCTGTATGACCGCTGATGTCAATGAAGAAATCCCTATTCAGGAAAAAAACGGCGGATTTCGGCGAAGAGGACTGAGAAGGCGGGGTTTTCGAGCGACTGGAGGCCATTTGGATAGGCCTGCCAGTGAGTCAGTCATTCCGCGCGGAGGGGCTGAGACAGGAAGATGGGGTACCCGGCAGTGTGGTCCTATGGAAAGAGGGCGCAGATGCGGCATCGGGCGCGGCACAGAATCGCACCTCTACGCGGGCGACCTGCCCCCTCCACGGGCGGGTAAAGGTCGCCCCTACACAGCCACGGGGGACGGCAAGCGGGCGCGGCAAATCGCACCCCTACGGACATCCCGGCAGCACCGCGGCGGACATTTGACCGGGCGACCTGCCCCCTCCATAGGCGGGTAAAGGTCGCCCCTACACAGCCTCGGGGGAGGGCAAGCGGGCGCGGCAAATCGCACCCCTACGCAGGCGACCTGCCCCCTCCATAGGCGGGTAAAGGTCGCCCGCACAAGACGTTGGCAGGCAATCCGAGGGGGGTTAGAGGAACAGCAGTGCGCGTTCCAATGCGGCGGCGCCGGCGCGCAGGCGCCGACGGCACGTGAGGGGCACGGTGCGGTCAAAGGACTCTGGCCAATTCTTCGTTCAGTATCTGCACGTGGCGCATTTCCTCGTGGATGATGTCCTGGATTTTGGTGCCGCCGAATCTGGGCGGGACGAGGTCCTTCATGCCGAGGTAGAAGACGATCGAATCCTTCTCGAAGCCGATGGCAGTGCGCAGGACGTTGGCGGGGGACTCGCTGCCGGTAAGTTTCGCCGTGGGGTCTTCGTTGACGTTGAAGACGCGAGTGTCGGCCATGGCGGAAAGGTAGGCCGCGGACTCGCTATCGGGGTCGAAGACGGTGGGCTTCGTCTCGTCCTCGACCAGCTCGCTCCTCATGGCCTTGAAGATCGCGAGGTGGTGGTCCTCCATCGCCGCCAGGTCGAGAAGGGTCTTCCTGACCGAGTCTTTGAACCGGTCGGCGACCTTGCGGTAATACTTCGCGCCGTTTATCTCGATCTTTTCGGCGATGGCGAAGACCTCGTCGGCATTGAATTCAATCGGCATGGCACGTCCTTTCTTTTCCGGCGCGCAGCGAAACGACAGCCTACCGGCAGGTTTGAAACCTGCCCCTGAGACCCCCTCCCCTTCCCATCCATCCGTCGGCGAGGGGCAAAGGATTCCGGGCGAGCTGCCCCCTCCACAGGCGGGTAAGGGTCGCCCCTACGACCCTCTCCCCTGCCCCTCTCCCCATGGGCGAGGGGACGAGCGATACGCACGGCGCGCCGTGCCCCTGCGAAAACACAACGCCGGCGGACGAGGCACGCCCGGCGCATATGCCGACTTTCAACAAAGCGGCACGGGCAGCAGTGGCCGCGCGGGTTACTTGCGCTCGCCGAGTTCTTTGTCGAGCATTATAAGGCCGGCGCCGCTTTCGCCGACGAGTTCGAGGGCCTGGACGATTTTCAGGACCTGGGCCTCTTCCTCGACCTGCTCGTTGACGAACCACTGGAGGAACTCGACGGCGGCGAGGTCGCCTTCCTTAGCGGCGAGTTTCACAAGGTCGTTTATCTT
>Ga0315277_10004024_pt1 | contig 19728 bp, 18 predicted proteins | sample YL17G05_15_MG_FD_203695 | JGI IMG/M metagenome (GOLD analysis project Ga0315277, IMG submission 203695) | Sediment microbial communities from Yellowstone Lake, YNP, Wyoming, USA - YL17G05_15 | ecosystem: Environmental > Aquatic > Freshwater > Lake > Sediment | place: USA: Wyoming | collected... | reverse complement strand
GTCTGAGGGCGGAGGGGCGGCAGTGAACGAGCAGTTTCACTTCGAGCGGGCCACCATGGCCGATGCCCCCGCGATCCAGGACTTGGTGAACAGTTTTGCCTCTCTGGGAGAGATGCTCCCTCGCCCCTTGGCCGAGATCTATGAGCAACTGCGTGACTTTCTGGTCGTGCGTGACAACGAGCGGCTGGTGGCCTGCGCTGCCCTTCACATCATGTGGGAGGACCTGGCAGAAATCCGCTCCCTTGCCGTGCTTGACGAGTGGCAGGCTAAAGGTGTCGGCGCCCAGCTGGTGGAGGCCTGTCTTGACGAGGCGCGTGCTCTGGGCATTCCCACCGTCTTTGCCCTGACCCGACAGCCCAGCTTTTTCGAGAGGCTGGGCTTCCACCAGGCCGAAATGATGGCCCTGCCCCGCAAGGTTTGGGGCGAGTGTTTCCGCTGCCCCAAGTTCCCCAACTGCGACGAGGTGGCGGTCATCATCGATCTGAAGGTCTAGTTCCCCCTCATAGAGGCAAGATCTGGTGCAGGCGTCCCGAAACCCCTCGGACGAGGAGCAGGTGGTGGAGAGCCGGCGGCTATACGAGGGGCGGGTGGTGAGCCTGCGCGTGGACAAGGTGAAGCTCCCCGATGGCCGCTCGGCCGTGCGCGAGGTTGTGGAGCATGCGCCCGTGGTGGCCATCGTTGCCCTAGACGGTCAGGGGAATGTCCTTCTGGTGCGTCAGTACCGCCTGCCCGTCGAGCGATCGCTCTTGGAGATTCCTGCTGGCGGCGTCGATGCGGGCGAGAGCGCGGAGGAGGCCGCTCAGCGGGAGCTTCAGGAGGAGACGGGCCAGCGGGCCGGTCGCCTGGAGCGCTTGTACAGTTTTTTCGCCTCCCCGGGCTACTGCGGCGAGTACATGCACCTGTACTTGGCGACGGCGCTGGAGCCCAGTGCCCTGGCGTCCGATGCGGACGAGCGCATCGAGGTGGTGCGCCTGCCCCTGTCCGAGGCTCTGCGGCTCATCGAGCGGGGGGAGATCTGCGACGCCAAGAGCATTGTCGGTCTGTGGGCGGCGGCTCGGCGCGAAAGCTCATAGTCTCGCCGGTGCCTTGCTGGGGGTAGGGGTGGCAGCCTGCACCTCGTTTTCCGCATGAACGCCCTGGTTCGTCCGTGGCGGTTTTGGGGCGGGGCAGCCCTGTGGGGTGGCATCTGGCTGGCCCTGCTGGCTGGCGCGATCGCCTTGAGCGTGCTGGCGGGCCTACACTCGCGGCTGCCGGGCGACGTCTATATCAGCGAGTGGGTGCAGGGGTCACTGTTCCCTGGCATGGGCGTGTCGCGATTGGTGCGGGCGGTTGGGAGCACCGAGGTGGTGCTGGGGACGGGAGCGGTGGTTGCGGTCGCCCTCTGGTTGATGGGCTGGCGGCGGCAGGCTCTGCTATTGGCGTTGGGGCTGGTGGTGCTGCCCTTCCTCCAGCATGGCCTGAAGCAACTGATCGATAGGCCGCGCCCCACGCCGGACCTCGTCGAGCTGCGGGCGGGCTTTTCCAGCCCCTCGTTCCCCTCGGGGCACGTGATGAGCGCGGCCCTGCTCTACGGCCTCCTGCTTTATTTGTCGCTACGGATAGCCCTGCCGAGTGTACTGAGGCTGGCACTCATGGGGTGGTGCGCCTTCATGATGGTCGTTTCGGGCCCGGCCAACATCTACGTGGGGGTTCACTGGCCCAGCGACGTCGTAGGCGGATATGCCTGGGCCGCCGTGCTGCTCCTGCCGCTGATCTACGCCGATCAGGTCATGGGCCGACGGCGGTGGTGACGGCGGCCTCTCTGCTGGCTATGGCCTTACCAGGCTGACCAACCCAAGTACGGCGTCGGCGGCCTTCCTCAGACCCGCGAGCTCGTCCGGCTCCAGCTCGACCTCGATGACCTTCTCCACACCGCCTGCGCCTAGCTGGGCCAGCACTCCCACGAAGGAGTTACGGATACCGTATTCGCCCTCCAGCCAGACGGCGCAGGGCAGGACGCGCTTGCGGTCCAGCAGGATGGAATCGACCATCTCTATGGTGCCCCAGGCGGGGGAGTGCCAGGCGCTGGTGCCCAGAAGGCCCACGATCTCCGTTCCCGCCTTGCGTGTGCGGTCAACGATGGCGTCGATGCGTTCCTTGGGCAGAAGCTGGCTCAGGGGCACGCCGCCGACAAAGGCGTGGCTGACGATCGGGACCATGGTGGCGTCGGTGTGGCCGCCCAGAACGTAGGCATGGACATCCTTGACCGACACACCCACCTCCCAGGCGATGAAGGTGCGGTAGCGGGTGCTGTCCAGCATGCCCCCCTGGCCGACGAGGCGGTTGCGGGGCAGGTTTGTGGCCTGCTTGGCAACGTGACACATGGCGTCCATGGGGTTGGCAAACTCGACGACGATGGTATCAGGGGAGTGCTGAACGGCGTTGTTGGCCACGTCTCGCACGATGTTGGCGTTGATGTTCACCAGGTCCTCGCGGCTCATGCCCGGCTTTCGGGGCGAGCCGGAGGTGATCACCACCACGTCTGAGCCGGCCGTGTCCTTCCAGTCGTTGGTGCCGATGATGCGGGCGTCGGAATCCACCAGCGGCCCTGCGTGAGCCAGGTCGAGGGCCTTGCCCTGGGGCAAGCCCTCGATGACATCCAGGAGGACGATGTCGCAGTAGCCCTTCTCCTGGAGGATCTGGGCCATCGATCCGCCGGTGGCCCCAGCCCCGACGATGGTCACCTTCTTGCGCATGTCGGCTCACGCCTCCTCTTCTGGCCTAGCTTTGGGAGCTGCGTACCTGGTTCAGGAGCCCGCCGGCCAGCGCAATCTCCACTTGGCGCGGGGTTAGATCGTGACGAGCGGTGAATTCGTATCCTTGGGTGACGTTGCGTACGCTGATCTGGTTTCCAGCTCTTATTGCCTGTCGCACGTTGGCGATCTCCAGCACGTCGCCGGGGTTCAGGCGCTCGTAGTCTGCCTCGTCGACGAAACGCAGGGGCAGGATGCCGAAGTTGATCAGGTTGGCGTTGTGCATGCGGGCGAAAGTCTTGGCGAGCACAGCCTTCACTCCTAGGTACATGGGGGCGAGGGCAGCGTGCTCGCGGCTGGAGCCTTGGCCGTAGTTGGCTCCGCCCACGATCATGCTGGCGCCTGCCTCCTTGGCGCGTTGGGGGAAAGTGGGATCCAAGTAGCTGAAGACGTGCTGAGAGATGGCAGGGATGTTGGAGCGGAGAGGCAAGATCCTGGCTCCTGCTGGCAGAATCGTGTCGGTGCTGATGTTGTCGCCAAGCTTGAGGAGGACTTCGCCGCGGATGACCTCAGGCATCGGCTCTGCCAGCGGCAGGGGGGGGATGTTGGGCCCGCGCACGATCTCCACCTCCTCCGGCTTGTCGGCGGGCGGGATGATCATGGAATGGTCGATGAAGAACTCCCGCGGCGGCTCGATGCGGGGCGGTTCGCCCAGCTCGCGCGGGTCGCTGATGACCCCGCGCAGGGCGGTGGCGGCCGCTACCTCGGGGCTGGTCAAGTAGACGCGGTCGTCGGGGGTGCCGCTGCGGCCGGGGAAGTTGCGATTGAAGCTGCGCAGGGAGGCCGCGCCGGTGGGCGGTGCCTGGCCCATGCCGATACAGGGGCCGCAGGCTGATTCTAGGATGCGGGTGCCCGCCTCGATGAGGTCGGTCAACGCGCCAGCGCGGGCGATCATGGTGAGCACCTGGCGCGAGCCGGGGCTTATCGTCATGCTCAGCCGCGGGTGCACCGTCTGGCCCTTGAGGACGCTGGCCACCATCATCAGCTCTTGGTAGGAGGAGTTGGTGCAGCTACCTATGCAGACCTGCACCACTTCTGTGCCGGCCACCTCGCGCACGGGAACGACCGCATCGGGACTGGAGGGGCAGGCGACAAGCGGCTCCAGCGTGCTGAGGTCGATCTCCATCACTTCGTCGTGCTCGGCGTCGGGGTCGGCGGCCAGGGGGCGCCACACCTCCTCTCGCTCCTGGGCGCGCAGGTATTCGCGGGTGCGCTCGTCGCTGGGGAAGATGGAGGTGGTGGCCCCCAATTCGGCCCCCATGTTGGTGATGGTGGCGCGCTCGGGCACGGAGAGGGTCTCCACGCCTGGCCCGCCGTACTCGAAGACCCTGTCCAGGCCACCCTTCACCGTCCGGCGGCGCAGCACCTCCAGGATGACGTCCTTGGCCGAGACCCAGGGCGGCAAGCTGCCCGTAAGGCGCACCAGCACTACCGTGGGGGCTGTCAGATAGAAGGGCTGGCCGGCCATGGCCATCGCCACGTCCAGGCCACCGGCTCCGATGGCCACCATGCCCAGGCCGCCGCCGGTAGGCGTATGGCTATCGGAGCCCAGGAGCGTTTGGCCCGGCACGCCGAAGCGCTCCAGATGCACCTGGTGGCAGATGCCGTTACCCGGGCGGGAGAAGTAGATGCCGTACTTGGCGGCGATGCTCTGGAGGAAGCGATGGTCATCGGCGTTCTCGAAGCCGGCCTGGAGCATGTTGTGGTCGACGTAGCTCACGGAGAGCTTGGTGCGCACTCGCGGGATACCCATGGCCTCGAACTGAAGGTAGGCCATGGTGCCGGTAGCGTCCTGGGTAAGGGTCTGATCGATTCGGATACCTATTTCGTTTCCGGGCTCTAGCTTCCCGGAGGCCAGGCGCTCTTCCAGGATCTTGTAGGTCAGACTCTTGGCCAAGGTTTCGGGCCCCCTTCTCAGACTTCGCCTGGCAACACCCCTAGGGGCTGATTATCGCCATGACCGCACCTTTGGGTACGGGATCGCCGGGGCCAAAGTTTATCGCCTTGACCGTTCCGTCAATGGGGCTGGGGATATTGTTCTGCATCTTCATGGCTTCGAAGACAACAACCACATCGTGGGCCTTGACCCGGTCGCCTACGCTGACTTCATAGCGAATGATCATCCCCGGCATGGGTGCCACAATCGCTGCCTCTCCGGCGGCGACCTCTGCGGCCGCGGCTGCCGGCGGGGCTTCCTTCTTCGGCGGGGGAGCCGGTCTTGGCGTTGCCGCAGCGGGCGCAGGGCTTCTGGCGGCCGAGGAGGCGACAGGTGTGGCCGAGGAGGCGACAGGTGTGGCCGGGGAGCCTCCAACCGCTTCTACCTCTACCTGATAGTATTCATCGCCGACAAACACGTTGAAGGTGCGGATGCCAGGGCCTTTTGCAGGTGGTGCCACGTCGGGTTTTTCCACCAGTTTGCCCGCTTTGGCCAGCTCGATGAGTTCGTCCTCTTTCTTCACTTCCTCTAGGGTCTTTGGCGCATTGGGCGGCTTCCAATCGGCGGGGATTTCCGTATCCAGGCCATACTTCAGTCTCAGGAATCTCATCCCGGTGGTGGGATAGAGAGCATATATGAGGGTATCAGGAGTATTCTTGGCGACATCCTTGGTGGCTTCCTTAGCCTTATCCAGCTCCGGCTCAAGCATGTCGGCGGCGCGAACGGTGACCGGTTCCTCGCCTCGCTCATAGCCTTTGAGGGCCGTCTTTTGCACCTCGGGGTCAATTGGGAGCGGTGATTTGCCATAAAGGCCCCAGCAGTAGTCCTTGACCTCTTTGGTGATCATCTTGTAGCGCCCGGCGAGGACGTTCTGCACTGCCTGGACCCCCACGATCTGGCTGGTAGGGGTAACCAATGGCGGTGAACCGAGGTCCTCGCGCACCCTCATCGTCTCCTCTTGGCATTCGAGCAGTCGATCAAGGGCATCGGCAGCTTTCAACTGGGAGATAAAGTTGGAGGTCATGCCGCCAGGGATCTGGTGCGAGAGCACCTCCGGATCGATAACCGCCATCCTTGAGGTATCGAGGAAGTCCCTGTACTTGGGGGCGATTTGCTCGAGCATTCGATCGCACTTGATCAGTTGATCGATATCGAGCCCGGTGTCCCTCTCTGTTCCGTAGAGGGTCACCACGAGCGGCTCGATCGCTGGGTGGGAAGTACGGTGGGCGAACGGAGCCAGGGAGGTGTCAACGACATCAACGCCTGCCTCGACGGCTTTCAGGTGAGCCATGCTGGCCTGTCCGCTGGTGTAGTGAGTGTGGAGCTGAACGGGTACTCGTAGGCGTTCCTTGAGCGCCTTGATCAAGTCATAGGCATCGTAGGGCGATATGAGCCCGGCTTGGTCTTTGATGCAGATGGAATCGGCCCCCATCTCCTGAAGGATGAGCGCCTTCCTGACAAAGTAGTCGATGTTGTAGACGGGTCCACCCAGGCGCGGCTGAGTAAGGGAATAGCATATGGCTCCCTGAATGTGCTTGCCGGTCTCTTTGATGGCCTTGTAGGACATCTCGTGATTACGCTCATCGTTTACGGCATCGAATACCCGGAAGATGTCGATGCCCGCCTCAGCCGCCTCATGGCAGAAGGCTCTGACCACATCGTCGGGGTAGTTGCGATAGCCGACCAGGTTCTGTCCTCGCAGCAGCATCATGAGCTTGGTATTGGGCATGAGCTTCTTGAGGATTCGCGGCCTCTCCCAGGGGTCTTCGCCCAGAAAGCGATGGGGGACATCGAAGGTGGCTCCCCCCCAGACCTCCATGGCGTAGAAGCCGCACTTGTTCAGCTCGTTGGCCAGTAACTCCATGTCCTCCGTGCGCATCCGCGTAGCCAGGAGGGACTGATGGCCATCGCGAAGGGTGATATCACAGATCTTGACCGGGTCTCTTGCCTTCGGTCTGGTTTTGACCTTGTCGGTGGTCAATTCGCTTGCCCGAATCATCTTTCTGGCCTCCTCCCGGCCCTTCTCCAGGCCATCCTTTGCTGCCACAAGGCGCGCGATCTCATCACTTCCCGCCGGCCAACAACCCGCCAGTGGCTGATTGGCGCGAGGGATCTGGGCTGTGGCGCCACGGCCAAACGGGCCCCTTCTTCTTCTTCCAGGTAGGCGATGACGGCTGCCGTGATGGCGGCCGTTATCCCTCTGTTATCTTCCATAGGGTGTCCCACGTAGCTGTTATTAGGCAGAAGATCTGCCACCCTCTTCGGATGGCCCGGCGTCCCGTTTAGCGTTCAGTATGCGCGTGGAACCTCTCTCCGCTCCCTTGGGGTTCACCGTCTGCCAAGAACCGCGGCCCTGACCGCTCATCCCGGAGCGCTACTGAGGGCAGCCGGGACTCATAAGGGTATGTTGCCGTGCTTCTTGGATGGGTTGGTGTCGGTCTTGTTCTGGAGCATTTCCAGGGCGCGGATGATCTGGTAGCGGGTTTGCCGCGGGTCGATGACATCATCGATGAAGCCGCGGGAAGCGGTGACATAGGGGTTGGCGAACCTGGCCCGATACTCCTCGATGAGTTGCTGGCGTTTCTCTTCAGGCTTCTCGCTGCGCGCGATCTCTCGGCTGAAGATGATGTTCACCGCTCCATCGGGCCCCATGACGGCGATCTCAGCGGCCGGCCAGGCGTAGTTGATATCGCCGCGGAGGTGCTTGCTGCCCATAACGATGTAGGCGCCGCCGTAGGCCTTGCGCACAATGACGCTGACCTTGGGAACGGTGGCCTCGGCATAGGCGTAGATGAGCTTGGCGCCGTGAGTGATGATGCCGCCGTGCTCTTGTCCGGTGCCCGGCAGGTAGCCGGGGACGTCGGCCAGGGTGACGATGGGGATGTTGAAGGCATCGCAGAAGCGGACAAAGCGCGCCCCCTTGCGGGAGGACTCGATGTCCAGCACGCCTGCCAACGCCTGGGGGTTGTTGGCCACGATGCCCACTGGCCACCCGTTCATGCGGGCGAAGCCGACAATGATGCTTTGCGCCCAGGAGGCGTGCACCTCCATGAAGTCGCCGTCGTCGATGATGCGGCGGATGACCTCGTGCATGTCGTAGGATTGGGTGGGGTCGGTTGGCACGATGGTCAACATGTCATCGGCTGTCCGACTGGGGTCGTCTCTGGGCTCCAGGCGCGGCGGGTCCTCCATGTTGTTGGAGGGGAGGAAGGAGAGCAGCCGCCGCACTTCGCTCAGGCAGGCCTCCTCGCCAGCGATGGCAAAGTGGCAGACGCCGCTCTGACTGGCGTGGGCCTTGGCTCCGCCTAGATCCTGGTGGGTCACCTCTTCGCCGGTGACGGCGCGGACGACATCGGGGCCGGTGATGTACATCTGGCTGCTGCCCTCTACCATGAAGACGAAGTCGGTGATGGCGGGGGAGTAGACGGCGCCGCCGGCGCAGGGCCCCATGATCACCGAGATCTGGGGTATGACCCCCGAGGCCATAACGTTGTTCAGGAAGATATCGCCGTAGCCCTTGAGGCTGGCCACGCCCTCCTGGATGCGGGCACCCCCTGAGTCGTCGATGCCGATAATGGGGGCGCCCACCTTCATGGCCAGGTTCATGACCTTGACGATCTTCTCGGCCACTGCCTCCGACAGGGAGCCGCCGACGATGGTGAAATCTTGGGAGAAGACCAGGACAAGGCAGCCATCGATCTTGCCGTAGCCGGTGACCACGGCGTCGCCGAAGAAGCGCTGCTTTTCGATGCCGAACTCGGTGCCCCGATGGACAACCAGAGAATCGATCTCTTCGAAGCTTCCTTCGTCCAAGAGAAGGCTGAGGCGCTCTCGCGCTGTGAGCTTGCCGCGAGCGTGCTGGGCTTCGACACGTTCCTTGCCGCCGCCCAGGCGGGCCTGTTTCTTTAGCTTGCTTAGCTCAGCGAACTTGTCTTCGGTGGCCATCGGTTCTCAGGAGAAATGCGCAATTCTTATGGAGTTTTCGATGCTAGCATGCCTCCGCATATGGCGCAAGGAGGTTCGGCTCAGCGCTGCTCAACGTCAGGGCGTGGGTGTGGGTATTATGAGCTCCTGTCCCACTACGAGGCTGGTAGGGTCGGTAATGTCGTTGGCTTCCATCAATTCTTCGGTCGAGATGCCAAACTTCTCGGCGATAGAGCTCGGATAGTCGCCTTCCTGAACGACGTAGACCCCCTCGGCGGTGGTCGTGGGCGTGGCGGTGGCAGCCTCCGCCTCTGGGCTTGCGGTTTCCTCCGGTGCCCCGCCGGTCTCCTGGCCGGGGATGACCAGCTTTTGCCCTATAGATAGGCTGGCCGGATCGGTGATCTCGTTGGCCGCCATGAGGTCGTCCACGCTCACTCCGAAGCGCTGGGCGATGTCGTAGAGGGTGTCCTCTGCCTTGACGGTGTACGTTCCGCCCGCTGGGCTCGCAGGGCCTGGTCCCCCTGTGCCCCCTTCGACGTAGACCACGGGTGGAGGCGTTGCCCAAGGCGTAGCCGTGGCAACGGTGCGGGGGTCGGTGAGACCCTGGGTGCCGCCGACGCCCTTCGGGTTCTCCTCGCCACAGGCTAGAGCTAGGACGATGACAGCCACGCAGAGCGCTGGCAAAAGTAACTTTATAGACACCATCGTCCTTTCCTCCTCTGGCACTGCCTGCCCAAGCGTTTCAGAGGCATATTACAGTAACGGCTGGCCAGCGGCAAGGAGTTGGCCTAACAAGTGTTGAGAGAACCTTGGCGCTGTGCGTCAGGGGCTTGACAGTTCGGCCAGGGCCAGGAGGGTCAGCCTCGCCGCTTCCTCCAGGAGCTGCGGCTGGATGAACTCGGCTCGGTCGGATTCCGTGTGCCGACGAGGGTCTTCGAAGCGATAGATGAAAATGGCTGGGATGCCCGCATCCATGAAGCTGACATAATCGCTTTGGAGGTTAGGCTCGGTTGGCACCGGATCCAGCCCCAACGCTGCTGCCTCTTGATCGATCTCCTCGATCAGGCTGGGCGAGCCCAAGAGTTGCCACTCCGCTCCCACTCCCACCATGTCCAGATTGACCATCGCCTGTGGGCTGGGCTGACCTTGGGAGGCGAGGGTGGCGACGAAGTGGCGGCTGCCGAATAGACCTGTCTCCTCGGCACCAAAGGCCACAAAGCACACCCCTTCCTCCTGGCCTCTCAGGTCAAGCACGCGGGCTATCTCCAGGAGGGCGGCGCTGCCCGAGGCGTTGTCGTTGGCTCCCGGCCCTTCTGCCACCGAGTCATAGTGGGCGCCCACGATGACCTGGCAGTCGTCCTGCGATGGGCGGCCGACGACGTTCTGGGAGGTCCTCGTCTCTCGGCCCGACTGGGCGAGCAGGTGCACCGTCAGCGGGCCTTCCGCCAGCAGGGCCTGTATCTGGCGGCCTTCGGCTTGCGATAGGGAAAGCGCTGGTATGGGGCTCTCCTCCTGGAGTTCGCCCTGGAGGGGGCCCTCAACGTTGTTGTAGATTATCACCGCCGCCGCGCCTTTGGCAGCGGCGTTGGTCACCTTTTCCGAAAAAGACAGCCCTCCTCTTTCGACGAGGGCGATACGGCCCTTCAACCCCTCGGGCGGGAAATCCTGGGGGCTCCCCAGACCTGCCGACACCACCTCCGCTGTCACCTCTCCACCAGCGCTCAGGCGAAGGGCGCTGGGGTTCAGCGAGAGGGGGGTGGGAGCCACTACTTCCAGGGTCGCCGTCTCGACATAATATTCAAGGGTGAATTCCTGCATCTGTGTTTGATAGCCGTAGGTGGTGAGCTGCTGGGAGATGTATTGGGCAGCCTGGCGCTCGGTCTCGCTGCCGGCCGGCCGCGAGCCGATGTCCTGGGCCAGGACGAGCAGATGGCGGTAGGCCTGGTCGCCGCTGACCAGGGAGGCGATGGCCGCGGGGGAGGGTGTGGCTGTGGGGGTGAGGATGGTGGTAGGGCTGGCGGTCGGGGAGGGCTGGGCGGATGGCTCTGTGCCCTGGCAGGCCGCCAGGGCGAGGCAGCCGAGGATGAGGGCCCAGAGGAATGAGAAGCGGGATAGAGGGGGAGTGAAGCTGGCAGGGGTCAAGGGGTTGGCAAAGGGATGGCTAGAGATGGGTTCGCCCCCGTGAGCGCCAGCGACCCCACCACGAGCGCAGGCGCTCGCCCACACCCGGCTGGCCGATCTGCATCGTCTGGCCTCGCCAACGCTTCTCGACGTAGGGGGAGCGGCGGCGCAGTGAGAAGATGAACGCCGCTACGAACAGGATCAGGCCAGCGACAATCACCGAGCGGGTGATGGAATCGCTGCCGAAGCTGAAGAAATAGGCCGCTATGATCATGGCTATGCCCACCAGCATCACCCGGCCCACGGTGATGTGCGGCAGGTGGGAGGCGGGCCACCGACCTAGGCCGCTGAGCCAGCGGGACAACGTGCGGCGGATGCGTCGCCAGATGGGCTCTCGCAGGGGGAACCTTTTGTACTTGCCAAGGATCTCTTCGATCTCCTGCTGCAGCTTGTCCGACATCGTTGTCCCTCTCGCCAAGGCTTGCCGCGACATCGCCATTTTACAATGGCCTCGCCAGGGGGTCTAGGTGGAACCTATCTTATGACAATCGCTCTCGGGGCAGGGCCTTGGCAGAGCGCTTCTGGCGGATATAATAGTAGCCACTGTTGTCAGGGGGGAAGGAGAAGGGGAAAGGATGAGGATCGGGGCTCACGTTTCCACGGCGGGCGGGCTGGAAAAGGGCATCGAGCGGGCCCAGGCCATGGGGGCGGAGACCATCCAGATCTTCGGAGCTGCTCCCCAGAGCTGGCGGAGAAGGAGCTATCCCCCGCAGGAGGCCAAGGCCTTTCGGGCGCAGGCGGCGGCGGCCGACATCTGGCCGATCTTCATCCACGCTGTCTACCTGGTGAACCTGGCTACTAGCAACCCCGAGAACCTGATCAAGTCCCAGGACGCCCTCATCGCCGATATGGTGCTCAGCTCGGCCATTGGAGCCAAGGGGGTCATCTTCCATATCGGCAGCCATCGGGGGCTGGGCTATGCAACGGTGTTCGGTCAGATCGTGGATTCAGTTCGCCGTGTGCTGGCCGAGACGCCCGAAGACACCTGGCTGGTCATCGAGAACAGCGCCGGCATGGGCGACAGCGTTGGCCGCAAGCTCGGCGAGCTGGCGGCCGTCATGAAGGAGGTGGCCAGCCCGCGACTGAAGGTCTGCTTCGACACTCAGCATGCCTTCTCCGCCGGCTATGATGTGGCGACGGCGGGCGGGCTGGCGGCGACCGTGGACGAATTCGAGCGAGAGATGGGGCTGGCCCACTTGGTGGCCATCCATGCCAACGACTCCAAGTGCCCCCTGGGGGGAGGCGTCGACCGCCACGAGAACATCGGCGATGGCCACATCGGCCGCGCGGGGTTCGAGGTGATCGTGGCCCAGCCCACCTTCCGCGACCTGCCCTTCCTGTTGGAGGTGCCGGGCTTCCCCAAGGAGGGCAAGAAGGCCGAGGGGCCGGACAAGGAGAACGTGGATCGCCTCAAGGCGATAGCGGCAGGCGTGGGTTAGCGGGCCTCCTACCCGGCCGTCGCGCCGGGCATGGTAATCAAGGGAGGGAGCAAAGATGAAGGAGATTCCCGTGGGGCAAAGTAACGAGATGACCATTACCACTACGCCGGAGATGGGCATCCGCCACCTGGGGCCGGCGGCGTCCCTCTACTCTACGCCGGCCATGGTGGAACACATCGAGGGCACAGCCCTCCAGAGCTTGCTGCCTTTCCTGGGTCCAGGGGAGCAGTCGGTGGGCGTTCGGATAAACGTTGCCCATATGGCACCGACGCCCATCGGCATGAAGGTCACCATCAAGACGACGCTGCAGGAGGTGGACGGCCGCCGCTGTGTGTTTGCCGTGGAGGTTCACAACGAGGGGGGAGTGAAGATCGGCGAGGGCACCCACGAGCGGCGAGTCATCGATGTCAGCCGCTTCACAGCAGGTGCGATGGGACAATAGGATAAGCCGCGTAGTGCAATTGGCAGTCCGTTTTTTTTGGGCCATTCATATTTGGGGCCTTGCCCCAAGGGGAAGAGGAATCTAGAGTGTGAGCGGGGCCATCGAAGCGCTGGAGAAGGGCCACCAGTTTTCTGCCACGTCATTCGTTCTGGACGAGGAGGCGGTGGCCCGCTATGTGGAGGCGGTGGAGGACGAAGCGCTGCCTCGCCTGGCTCAGGCGGAAGGCAAGGCCTGGGTGCCGCCCATGGCGGTGGCCGCCCTGGCCCTGCGGTCGCTGATGGAGGAGATGACACTGCCGGCTGGCTCTATCCACGCCTCTCAGGAGCTGGAGTTCGTGCGGGCGGTGGAGGCGGGCGAGCGGATCACCTGCCGCGCCTGGCTGGGCCATCGTTCGCAGCGGAGCGGGTGGTGGGTCCTGGCCGTCGAGATGGAGGGTGCGGACGAGTCCGGCCAGGCGGTGCTGGCGGGTCGGTTGACTGTGATGGTGCCTGGATGAGCCAGGAAGCAATAGGCAAGGAGCGCTGGGTCGTGGGCTCGGAGCTGCCGTCCGTAGCCAAGACGCTTAGCCAGGAGAAGATCGACCGCTATGCTCGTGCCAGCGGCGACTTCAACCCCATCCACGTGGATGCGGCGTTCGCTGCCCAGACGCCTTTCGGTGGGACCATCGCCCACGGCATGCTGCTGCTGGCCTACCTGTCGGAGATGCTGACGGCCGCCTTCGGCCGGGCCTGGCTCTCTGGCGGGCGGCTTAAGATACGCTTTAAGGGGGCAGCGCGGCCGGGCGATGTAGTGACGGCTCGGGGACAGGTGCAGCGTGTGGAAGGCGAGCGAGGCGTCTGCTCAGTGGAGTGCCTGAACCAGCAGGGCGAGGTTCTGATTGGCGGTCAGGCGGAGGTGAAGCTTTGAGCCGAGTAGTAGTAACCGGTATCGGGGTGGTAAGCCCCATCGGCCACACCGTCGAGGAGTTCTGGCACAACCTGACCCACGGCGTCTCTGGCGTGGCGCCGGTCACCGCCTTCGACGCCAGCCCCTTCACCTGTCGCATCGCTGGCGAGGTGAAGGACTTCGAGCCTGCCCAGTACATGGACGCCAAGGCTGCGCGCCGCTCCTCCCGCTTCGTCCAGTTCGCCGTGGCTGCCACCAAGATGGCCCTCGCTGACGCCCGCTTCACCATCGGCGACCACAACCGCGACTCGGTTGCCGTGGTCATGAACACCGGCGGCGGCGGCATGCCTGACGTGGTGGAAGGGGAAAGGGTCTTCCTTACCAAGGGGCCCGGTCGCGTCAGCCCCCTGCTGATACCTGCCCTGATCCCCAACATGGCCTCCTGTCAGGTATCGATGATCTGGGGCATCCACGGGCCGGTCATTACGTCCATCGAGGCCTGCGCCAGTGGCATCTACGCTTTGGTGGAGGCTAAGCGCCTCATCGACATGGGCGAGGCGGTGGCGGTCATCGCTGGCAGTTCGGAGGCGGCCCTCATTCCGGTGGTGTTCGCCGCCTTCTGCAACATGCGAGCTCTGTCCACCAGCAACGGCGAGCCGCAGAAGGCCTGCCGTCCCTTCGACCTCAACCGCGACGGCTTTGTTGCCGGCGAGGGGGCGGGGGTGATGATCCTGGAGCGCTATGAGGATGCCAGGCAGCGGGGTGCGCCGATCTACGCCGAGGTGTTGGGGGGAAGCCTCACTGCCGACGCCTATCATGTGACCGCTCCCGAGCCCAGCGGCTATGGGGCAGCTCTGGCCATGAGCCGCGCCCTTAAGTCGGCTGGCGTGGGCCCCGAAGACATCGACTACATCTGTGCCCACGGTACGGGCACGCCCCTCAACGACGTTTCGGAGACCATGAGTATCAAAAAGGTGTTTGGGGAGCACGCCTACAAGGTGCCGATCAGTTCGCCCAAGTCCATGGTGGGGCACCTGATGGGCGCCGCAGGGGCCATTTCGACCATTGCCTGCGTGTTGGCCATCCGCGATGGCATGATCCCGCCGACCATCAACCTGGAGACGCCAGACCCTCAGTGTGACCTCGACTATGTGCCCAACGTGGCCCGTCGGACGCCGGTGCGGACAGCCATGGCCAACGGCTTCGGTTTCGGCGGGCAGAACGCGGTGGCCGTTTTCAGAGCCTGCGAGGAGTAGGGCATGCCGGAGGAAATCGCTGCTAGACGGTATTGCTTCGGCTGCGGCGACCTCAATCCCGCGGGGCTAAAGCTGGATTTTCGCTTTGAGGGGAACAAGGCGGTGGCCGATTTCCTGCCCCAGGAGCGGCATCAGGGGTATCCCGGTCTCATGCATGGAGGCGTGATATCTACGGCTCTGGACGAGGCCATGGGATGGGCGATGTATTATGCGTTCGGCGTGTGGACGATGACTGGCAAGATGGAGGTCAAGTTCCGCCGGCCGCTGCCACTGCATCAGAAGGCGATGGTCTCGGCGGAGGTCACACGGAACCGCGGCCGCTGGCTGGAGGTGCGAGGCGAGATCCGCGACGAGGAAGGAAGGCTGATAGCGGAGTCGTGTGGCCTGTTCATGCGACTGCCCGACGAAAGGGTGCGGGAGCTGGGGTCGGAGTCGGAGGAGGCACACGCCAAGGAGCGACGGTAGGCGCAGGACATTGTGGCGTTGGCTAGGTCGATCAGTCGTTTGACCAGAAGGGCGCTAGAGCGAGAATGGCAGCCAAAATCGAAGAGAAAGTAGCACTATCCCAGAATAGGCACCTGGAGTCGTGGCTGTACCCGGTGAACGTGGCTCTGGCCAGGGTAATGCCCCTGAGTCTGGCCTACTACATCTCCTTGCCCATCGCCGACCTGTGCTACTGGCTGTGGGCCAGCAAGCGGGAGGGTGCTTTGCGCAACTACGCCCGCATGCTCAGCAGCTCGACTGATGACGAAAGGGTTCAGCGCCTGGCTCGCAGCGCCTTCCGCAACTTCGGCAAGTACGTCGTCGAGCTGCTGCATGTGCAGGGCTGGTCGCCGGGGCAGTTCCAGCGGGTGACCATCCAGGGCGACGAGCACTTCGACGAGGCGCTGCGGCACGGCAAGGGGGTCATCTTCACCAGCGCCCACATGGGCAGCATTGAGGTGGGCAGTGCTCTTGTCATGCTGAAAGGCTTTCGCATTACCTCTCTCATGGAGCAGTTGCGGCCCAAGGTTATGATGGACTGGATCGTGACATGCCGGGCGAAGATGGGGGTGTCCCTGCTGCCCACGGCCGGAACCGGTCGCCAGCTCCTGCGAGCCCTTCGTCGGAGGGAGATGGTGGCTCTGATAGTGGATGTGGGCTATCGGGATAAAGGTGGCGTGCCGGTGAGCTTCTTGGGTCACCCCACCTACTTTCCCGCTGGCCCGGCGCGTCTGGCCCGGATCAGCGGCGCCCCTATCGTGTTCGGGGTGGCGGTGCGGCAGCCCGGCAATCGGTTCATCGCCTACGGCAGCCCTCCTATTCTCTCCGACAGGACAAAGGACGCCGAGCAGGACATTCGCGATGTGACTCAGGAGATGGTGAACATCTTCGAGAGCTTTGTTCGGCGCTACCCCGACCAGTGGTACGTCTTCCGCGACATGTGGCCGGGGGAAGAATAGGGACGAACAGCGGGCGCGTCCTATCTCTAGCGCCTTCCGGTCAGCGGGCCGTGCGTTGTCCTCTCTTCCCTCATGGAGCTGCTTCTTCAGGCCTGAGCCATCTGGCGCTCGATATCACCCAGGGTCACTACGTGGCCGGTGTAGGTGGGGTTCCGCCTGACTAGCCAGAGGACGTCCTCGCCTACTACCTTAGGGTCGTCCCAGGTGGAGTGATCGGTGCCGGGGGTAAGATACACGAACCCCTCACTGGCCACCAAGCGCTCGATCTGAAGGGCGTTGACGGCGATGTTGTAGGATCGCACCTCAGCGGCCAGGCCGGTGGTCATCCTCTCTAGGGCTGCCTTGGACACGGAGTAGGCCAGGCCATAATCTCCCACCGCCTGGGAGGCGTAGGAGGAGATGTTGACGATGCAGCCGCTGCGCTGGTCGATCATGGTCGGCAGAAACGCCCTGGTGCAGAGGTAGACGCCGCGCACGTTGATGTCCATCACCAGATCCCAGCGCTTGACCGGAACGTCCATGATGAAGCCAGGGGCGCTGACGGCGGCGTTGTTCACCAGAATGTCTATCCGCCCGAACTCCGCCAGGGTGCGGCGGGCCATCGCCTCTATCTCCTCGTCCTTGGCAACGTTCATGGGAATGGCCAGAGCGCGACGACCCAGGGCCTCGACCTCTCGGGCGGTTTGGTCGATCGTGCCGGGAAGCTTCGACGGATTAGCCTCACTGGAGCGGGCGGTGCAGACGACGTCGGCGCCGGCGGCGGCCAGGGCGACGGCTATTGCCCTGCCGATACCGCGGCTGGCGCCGGTGACCACGGCTACCTTGTCTTGGACATCCATGCTGACCCTCCACTACTGCTGTCTTTGCCCCTGACCAACAGGCATAACGCCAATAGGGATGTTATTGCATTTCTGCGGCTAGCGTCCAGGCTCACCCGGGCCGCAGCCAGGAGCAGGGCAATCGCTACATGAACTGGTAGCCGCCGCGGACGCCCGGTGGATCGGGGTCGGTGATGACGTTGACGCAGGCCGGCTTGCCCGAGGCGAAGGCCCTCTCCAGGGCTGGCCGGATGTCCTGGGGGCGCTCCACGAACTCCCCGTGGCCACCCAGCGCTTCCACCACCTTGTCGTAGCGGGCGCTGTCCCTCAGGACGGTGGCGATGGCCCGATCGCGGCCGTACATCATGCGCTGGCCCACGGCGATCTGGCCCCACTGGCGGTCGTTGCCCACCACGGAGACCACAGACAGGTCGAAGCGGACGAAGGTGTCGAATTCGAAGCCGTTGAGGCCGAAGGTACCGTCGCCGTTGACCATCAGGACCTTCCTCTCGGGGAGGGCGGTCTTCACGGCTATGGCGAAGCCGGTGCCCACACCCAGCGTTCCCATGGGCCCGGGGTCGTACCACTGGCCGGGGTAGTTGATGGGCAGTACCTGGGCGGCGAGGTTGACGATGTCGCCGCCATCGCCGATGACGACGGTGTTCGCGTCCACGAACTCGGCGATCTCCTTGCACAGGCGCAAGGGATGGATGGGAATGGCATCGGAGTTGAGGAACTCCTGGCGGGTGGCCAGGGTCTTCTCTTCTTCCTCGCGCAGGGCCTTCAGCCAGCTATTGTGGTCGGGCCTACCGTCACCCAGTTCGGCCAGTAGCTGCTCCAGGACGGCGCCGGCATCGCCCTCTACGCAGACGTCGATGTCGCGATTGCGCCCGAGCTCTGTGGGGTCGATGTCCACCTGGATGATCTTGGCCTGGGGGTTGAAGCGCTTGCCGTAGGCCAGGCGGAAGTCCAGGGGCGTGCCGATGATGAGGATGACGTCGGCGCGGGCCAAAGCGCCGAGACGGGTGCGGGAGAAGAACAGGGGGTGATCCTGCCGTACGGAGCCGCGCGCCATGCCGTTCAGGTAGACGGGCGCCTGGACCCTTTCGATGAGCTGGCGCAGGCGGTCGTGGGCGGCCGACCAGTAGATGAGGCTGCCGGCCATGACCAGCGGCTGCTGGGCTGAGGCCAGGAGTTGGGCCGCCTGGCTGATCACGCTGGGGTCGGCCTGGAGACGCCCCTGAGGGCGGTAACTGGCGGGGAAGGTCACCTCGCTCTCCTCCACCCGGCGAAAGAGCACGTCCGTAGGCACCTCCAGGAAGACGGGGCCGTAGCGGCCGCTGAGGGCATGGCGGAAGGCCATGGCCATGTATTCGGGGATGCGGGTGGTGTCATATAGGCAACGGGCCCACTTGGTCACCGGTCGCAGAAGCTCCACCTGGTCCATCTCCTGCAGGGCGCCCTTCTCGAAATCGGCGAGCGGGCTGCGGCCGCCGATGACCAGCATCGGGCTGCGGTTCTGGTAGGCGTTGGCCACGGCGGTGACCACGTCGGTGACGCCAGGGCCGGCGGTGACCACCGCCACGCCACACTTGCGGGTGGCTCGCGACCAGCCCTCGGCGGCGTGGCCGGCGGCCTGCTCGTGGCGGACGTCGATCACCTTGATGTTTTCGTCGATGCAGGCATCGTAGATGGCCTGGACGTGGCCGCCGCAGAGGGTGAAGATAACGTCCACCCCCTCCCGTTTGAGGCAGCGGGCCACCAAATCGCCGCCGTCCACCATGGCCATCGGGGTTATCTCCTTCCTCGGGCAACCAGACCGCTCGGCCTAGAACAGCACTCCGGCCATCACCAGTTGGGCGATCTCCTCGTCGTCCATTCCGAGGACTTCGCGGCACACGTAGTCCGTGTGTTCCCCGAGCATCGGGGCCGGCGACTGGAGCTTGCCCGGCGTCTTGGACAGGCGGAAGCCGGGGCCATCGTAGGCGGTGCGACCGGCCTCGGGGTGATCCAGGTAGGCGTAGTAGCCGCGGGCCTCAAGGTGGGGGTCGTTCTCCAGCGTGTCCCGGGCGTTCTGGACGACGCCAGTGGCCACGCCCGCAGCCTGGAGGGTCTCCATCACCTCCTCGGCTGTCTTGGTGCTGGTCCAGCCCTCCACCAGTCGGTCCAGCTCATCCTCGTTCTGCTTGCGGTCGTGAATGGTGGCGAAGCGCTCCTCGTGGCACCAGTGGGGGTCGCCCATCGCCCGACAGAGCGCCTGCCACTGCTCGTCGCTGAAGACGGCGATGACGCACCAGCGGTCGTCGCCCTGGCAGCGGTAGGCCCCGTGGGGAGCGGCGTGGGGCAGGCGATTGCCCTGCCGGTTCTGGACGCGGCCGTTGACAGTGTAGTCTAGGATGGCCGTACCGACGGCGCAGACGGACGATTCGAACTGGGCTGCCTCGATGAGTTGTCCCTTGCCGGTGCGGTTGCGGTAGTGCAGGGCAGCCAGGGTGGCGATGACAGCGTGACCGGGGTTGATGACGTAGTCGGTGTAGTTGGTGCCCAGGCCCACCGGTGCTCGCTGGGGGGAGCCAGTGAGGTGGCTGATGCCCGCCAGGGGGGAGATGACCG
>Ga0315277_10004023_pt1 | contig 19732 bp, 18 predicted proteins | sample YL17G05_15_MG_FD_203695 | JGI IMG/M metagenome (GOLD analysis project Ga0315277, IMG submission 203695) | Sediment microbial communities from Yellowstone Lake, YNP, Wyoming, USA - YL17G05_15 | ecosystem: Environmental > Aquatic > Freshwater > Lake > Sediment | place: USA: Wyoming | collected... | reverse complement strand
ATCGGCTATTGCTAACAATCGTTCTTTATTCGCCTCTTTATGCTCTAAACTCAATGTGGGGTTTTTCATGCCCCTATGATAACAAATTTATACTACAATGTCACTTTATTTAGGACGTTTGCATTAGGTCGCTCGGGTCAGCAATCCTCGTGGAGTTGTCTCCAGCCCTACCAAAGACGGAGATGACGCCGTTCCTGGCGTAAGCCAGCCAGTGTACCCGCCCCGATGCCTGGTCGGTCCACTTTTCGAAGCGCTCGAACGAGCGCTCGACCTTGCTTCTGAACCGCTCGACTCGGTAAGTGCCTCTCTGCTCGATGACAGGAAGCCACTGGGCGCCTTGCTGTCGCCGATAAGGCACTAACTCCTGACCTCCCGCGTACGAATAGCGATCGTGGCCCGCCTGGTAGGTTGGGAGGCTACGGCTCGTGTCAACACCGATGCTTGGCACTCCAGTCAGGAACCAACCCACACCGAACGTTGAATTCCCTTCGCTGTTGCCATATCCAAGAGCGAGTGTCGGGCCGAACGACTCGCGGCCGGGAGTTATCCTGATCGGCACGGACAGTCGCGCTGAGCCGGTGAGGGTATTCACCTCGATCGTGTGCTCGATTGCGAGCTGCTCAAATGTGGTTTCTCGGAAGCCGATCAAAATAGCTCCTTGTAATAGAGTACTAACATCCCGCCCCTATACCGTCTATTCTTTACGCCACATCTAATGATTGGCGAGTGGTCCTCCACTACTCCGCTAAATCTCGACTGCAATCCCCACGCTCCCCTCAAACGGATAGCACGCCGTATAATCCCTGCCGCCTTTCTTCGGCGTTTTTGCCCATACTGCGTTATACTTGGACTTGTAATTAAACCACAACGTCGGCTTTCGCACTGACCACTGGAGTATGGCCTGAATCGCGGGCTTGTCAGGATGGTTATGCCCCATTGAGCCATCCGTGCTGACGAGGAAGTGCTTCGCGTCGATCAGGTCCATCAGTTTCTTCGACATATTGTTCTTGCTCCCATGATGCGACACCTTGACCGCGTCGACCTTGAGCCGCTCCTGCCCGGAAGGGATGATCTTCTTGATTGAGTCGCAGACAACGTTCCACTGCGCGTCTGCCAGGAACAGACAGCTCTTGCCTGCATACTCTGCAAGCAACGCGATGCTCGTTCCGTTCGCGGCCGACTGATCAGTCTTGAGCTGCTTTGTCAGGGTCTTGGTCAGTTCATCCGTCCCGCCGAGGACCCCTTTCGCCACTTTGTATTTCTTCATGTCCACAAGCTGCTCCCACGCTGCATCCAGATCGCCCGGCTCGAGTTGATACTTCTCCACGTCTTTCCTCCACTTCGTGCCCATAGCCTTTAGCTTCTCCGGGCTCGGCGAGAGCAGGGTGATCTTCATCCCGCCTGAAAGCTCCTTTGTCGGAGGCTGCTGATCCGGCTGTACAGCGATGACCTTCCCGTCGAACGCCTTGTTCCACACATCGGACGCCCTTTTGCTGATAAGGGCGCTCAGGAAATCGCCCTCCCTGCCGCCAAGGACACCCGTCTGCACGAGATGGTCCCACCCGTTGAACCAGATGTCCTTCGGCGAGAAGGGCCACTGGCCGCGCTGTGTGGCCATGAGTCGTATGATGCCCTCGATGTGGTCCGTGTCCACGTGGGAGATGACGACCAACTCCACGCCCTTGTCGCCGTCGGGCAGTTTCTTCAGCTTTTCTTCGACCGCATTGTATGCGCCGATCGGCCCCCCGTCGATCAGGATGCGCCGCGTGTCCTCCGGCGTCCCGTACTCGATCCAGAGCGCATCGCCCTGCAAGGCAGGGAGCATCTCGATCCTCAGGAACGGTCCCGGCATGGTCTCAGTTCTCCTTTCGTTTCAGTTTCCAGTCAGCGTCCCCGAAGGCCACGACACACAATGCCATGAGTGGACCGCCGAGCAAGGCCTTTTGCTTGATCTGCCGGATGATCTCGCCAATACGCTCAGGACGTCCTTCAATCTCCGTCAGCCCTTTGACGAGCTGCTCGGCCACGTCTGCCGCGTGCCCGCCGAAGACCTTCGCGATGGTGCTGATCACAAGCGCAGCCTCGTATCTCCGGAACCAGTTGATATGGGCCCCGTAATCGACCGCAGTTCCCGCCGTATCGCATCCCAGCAGTGCTACCAGAGGATAGGTTTTTTCATTTGTCTTGTGAACGTGTCCAGGCGTTACATCACTGCTGGCCAGCGTCTTGCCTTTGATCTCCAGTGTCGCATTGGGGCCGTTCTTGTCCGTATGCGGCATGGCAATAAGAACACGGGGAGTATAGGTGTCGATCAACTTGACCCACTGGTCCCAATCCTTTGCCTCATGGGAAGGCGCCCCAAGGTTTTCGGTACATGCGGACAACACGCGATTGACCATGCTCGGCGCTACCTTCTCACTGGCAGCGACGATCGCCGTGCCGGACAGGTCCAGTTCTGGCCGCAACGTGGTCTGTTCGGATTGAAGAAAGAAATCATACCCCTGGGGTCTTAATGCAGGTGTTACCATATGCCGCTCGATCACCTTGCTGACGCCCCAGAATCCCATCGGACAAACATAATCATTCGTCCGGTATTCGCATGGCGTCTCTTGTATTTCTGCTCTCTTACAGGTATTTTCGAACAGTGTTCTTGCTTTGTCCTTTCTCTGCTTCGCGTCTGCTTCCTCGATCACAGCCTTCATCTTCGGGCAGAGCGTCGCTCCTTTCTTCGGCGCATCAGCGGTGTATATGAACTCCATCGGCATCAACGCGTCGGTTCTCGTGCTCACGATCTGTATGTATTCGAATTTCGAGCCGAAATCCTGCTGATTTCCCGGATCCATGAGCTGATCCAGCACGATTGCGCCGTATAACTCGCGACCAATCCGCGCGAGCGTGGCCAGAAGATCGATGTTATCCTTGTTGCTTAGACCGCCCCGGTAGTCTCGCTCCTGATTTCCGACCTTGGACAGTTCGGTATTGAGATCCCTGATTATCTCCTCACATGCGGAAAGATCCGACAGCCAGGCATGCTTCTCAGCGATGGCCGTCAGGCGCGGCCGTTGATCCGCGGAATGGTTCATCACAAATGCCAGATCGAACTGTCTCCTGTCATCGAGATCTTCCATATGCGAACGCACCTGGCTCTGCTCGGTAAAGTCGATCCGTGCGTCCGGCGGCGGGACAACCTGTTCGTTCGGCAGCACGACCGCGGAGATGACGCCTGTCTGCAGGACCCGGCCGCGGTGCAGGACGGTCACCCTTCCCTCGAAAGCGCCGTGCTGAGCCGGCACAAAAGCGAACTCGCACTCCTCGCTCTGGCCCTCTCGCGGAAGGATGATATCCTTACGCATCGGGACTTTCACGTTGTTCGGTTCCGCAAAGACAACGGTCAGGCGCCACTTATCAACATTGGGAGGAAGCTTATCTCCCGGGAACACTGTGCGCAGCGAAGTGTACACGTCATCCGGATATCCGATGTGAACCCGAATAAGCGTGGGGATTCCCTGAAAGAGTGCTCTTCGCTCCGGAACGAATTCATTCTCTCGTTTTATCAGCGTTAGTTGCTTCAGGAACCGCTGCGGTCCCTTCTTGACTGCATGTTTGAGCGGTCTGCGCATCCTGCTTGATGATGGTGTTGCTTTCTCGCCTCTGTTCTCCGCTGGCGGTTCAGCTTTCTTGATCCCCTCATTGATCTCCGCGAGACCGGTCGCCCCAGAACTTTCCGCATGATAGGTGATCTTGCTTTTGTTCCTTGACAGGATCTTGGCAAGCTCCCTGGCGTTTCCGATATCCTTGCCTTCTGCCTTTGTTGCGAGGCCCATCCGCGCCAGAGTGTCCGGCTTAATATCTATCCGCGCGCCCGGTTCCATCGATTTCAGCCGGATATAGGCCTGCTTGACAAGATGCTCGATGCGCAGTTCTGCTAGGTCATGGCTCATAAAGACAGCCGGATCCATCTTGTAATCACGTGCAAAAGCGCCACAGACTGCCTGATCGACGGCCTCATTGTGTGAGAGGTGCTCGACGAACGCCTTCAATGCGTGCGGGAGGTCCTGTCCCGAGGTCTCCGGTTTCAAGAACACGTAGCCACGGGCCTTGCTTTTGGCGGTTACGGCGCTGCGAAGTTCTTTGCCTGCGGCAGAGCCGTCCTCCAGCGCTCCCCGGCATACGATGAGATTGCATTTATGAGGAACGGCTAGGTCGAGCAGTGCCTTCAACAGCTGGCTCAAGCTGCCGTCGAACATGAGCACGTCGCAGTTCGCGTTGTCGCGGCCAATCCGCGTCGCCCGCGCAAGTTCATTTGCCGGCCAGTAGAAAACCGCATCCTTCACGATGTTCTCGGCATTGTTCCCTGGCAGATAGCCGAGCCGGATCGGCCACTTCCAGAACAGGTGTTCGTGGGGCGCGGGAAGTTCGAGAAAAGCCGATTGATTGCCGGGATCCGATTCGAGCACGAGACGGAACCATGGTTTGATCAATTCATTGTCGGGATATCCGCTGACCGCGATGAGGAACTTCTTGAGTCCAGAGCTGGAAAGAGCAGCTGACCAGCATTTTGCGAGAGATTTCGGATCGATGCTCGAAAGACTGCTCTTTCTGCCTCGGAGGCTGATGTTCGTATTCGCGGCAGGATACTGCCAAGGTAGGGGTCTATTAGATCCGCAGGCCTCGGAAAGCTCACTGGCCAACATTTTTTTCAATGCCGGCTCAGGATCAGAACGTTTTGTACTTTGAGCTATACCAACCTTCTTCCCTGCCGTACGTATGCGGGGCGTGGAGGCGGTTAGGACGCCAAGCGCAGTATAAGCATTGGCAAATTCCTTGTCGCTGAGACCAAGCCCCCACCTCATCCAATTATCGAACTCTGCCATCTCGCACCCCTTGTCAAGATAAGCCCTCGTTTCATCTCCTCCAGATCCGCCTATATACCGGCGCGTGGTGCTCAGCACCTGAAAGGATAAATTCGTACGATTCTTCGTCATCACGGTACTGAGGCAGACCTTTATCTGTTTTACGTGTGATCGACGCTAGGGATAGATTGGAACCTAAGCCGAAAACGGAGTTGCCTGCGCCTGAATCGTAGGAGAGCGAGAGCTGGGGACCGAAGCCGGAGCGTCCCGGACTTGTCGCAACGGGCACGGTCATAGAACCAGTGCCAGTTACGGGATTCGCAGAGAATTTCTCTCCGATCCCACGTATGGCGCCGCCACCTTTCGGGAGAGAGATTGTTGGAACAGTCGAACCTTGGGCTCCTGCACCGGAGCGTTGTTCTTGGCTTGCGTCGTTCATTTCTGCTTCTCAAGCATAGAAGGCAGCGGTGAAGGGATTTGAAAGCGAAACGCGCGCGATGTTGGAGTTCTCACGACACGACCGCAAAAGGCCTCGCGAAGTCTGTCCGATGTGGTTATCTTCCCAGGCAACGAGATCCTTGGTCATTGGGCGTCTTTGTAGAATCGGAACAATTGTAGCTCCCCCAAAACCCTTTTCTTAGCCGAACGTCTGATGGATCGCGTCTCGCAAACTGAGATCAGCGCCAATCAAGAGACGTTGTTTGAACTCAGTCGACAGCGGATCCCGACTCGTCATCGTTGTTCAATCTAATTCCAACACGCAGATGTAGCTGTTTCCTGCAGGCTCGTTGGCGGAGCTTCGTGTGTTGTACACACAGATCGACACGATGATGGATGACGCAGGCCTCAGCAGGGCGACCCCTTACATTCGGCCTTTCGGACCGCGAGTCAGATTTCGGCTGCGCCGTTTGTTTTCAAAGTGTGATGATTTCTTGCGACGCGATTCAAAAAGTTATGCGGCGACGGCGGTCGAGTTTCGAAGAGAAACGAACGATCGAATCACGAGAGCCGGTGCATATTTGAAAACCTCTTCTATCGTCTTGGCACGAATCGAGAGGTCTATCCCCCCAGCTAGATCTCAGAGGTACGGGAAAAGAAAAACTCACCCTAAAACTAAGAAACTCAGGGGCTAATGTCAACTGGGCAGAGTACTACATCGGGCTTGTAGGGTTTTTCCCTACAAGTGTAGGGTTTTGCCCTACGGTGAATCCCGTAGACGCTACCCAGGGCCGGGATACCACATCGCCTGGTTCGGCAGTCCAGAAGATATCTCAGCGCGGAACCTAATGACACAGAGGCTAAGGCACAATACGCTTGGGGAAACTCGGAATATTTGAGACTGCCTGAACTCTCCGCCTCGTTCCTCATTCTGCTCAATTTCTTGGGAAAAAGGGTGAAATGACTGCAGGCTGGTTGCGTCGAAGCTCTATGCCTCCATCGCAGTTCACTAGGCAGCCCTTTTGGTGGGTTGCTACAACTGCAGTCTCGATGAAGCCGTGATTTCCTGGCCAGGTCGAAATCATTTGGCAGGTGCGTTCGACGGACTCTTCGTGCGTTCCATTTCACCCCCAATTGAACCTCGGGTTAGAATTCCTTCTTCTCTCGACGGGGGTGAAATGCCGGCAGGACGGTTGCACACAACGTCTCTACCACTCACGGAAGCTCAAGACTACCCTTACAGAAGGTCGCCCCTGCCCATCGCTACCCAAATCGCTGGCTTGCCCCGAATTCTCCTTTCGGGGCGGTCAGCGCAACCGTCGACCGATGTCGTCAAAGAACGGGAACAATATCGTTGCTATTGCAACGACGCCGGAAAAGACTTTTCTCTTGTTGAGCGCCTTTCAGCGAAATCCCGCCGCCTTCCGGCGGGGACTCCGACCGTTTATGAATTGTTATGCGCAGGCAAAGTTCTATATGAATCGCGTTTTGCGGCACAAAAACAAAGCCAAGCAAACGATCTGCAGCTATCGCATCATTATTGTCTAACGCTCCACTTCATCGGCGGTGCGCAGCGCCGTCCGCTGGAACCGGTTATCGGGTATCCAAGTCGTACCTCGATGGCGCCGGACGGACGATGACTAGAGTCGCGCCTGCCTCCGCTCAGCTGAACGTCTCGGGGGGCAAACCCACTGAGACAGCGTATTCGGCATGGCGGAACCGCCGAATGCGAGAATCGAAATCCTCAAACACGGGTTTGAACGTAACATCTTCTTCGTTTGCAGGCTGACCGATGAGAGCTGCAACCTTTCGGACAGCACTCGCGCCGGGAGTGCGGTCTGCGTGCAAAGTGAGACCGTCGAAACGAACGCGTGGTGGCGGAACGTATTCTCCTAGCGCCAGCCGATACTCTGGTTGGCCCGGAAACGCGAAGATCACGACCGGATCGCGAGCGGCCAGATCAGCTACCGCATAAGCATAGACCGCTTCCGGCGACTTGTCCTTAGGGGGTTCGGCCTGTCCAAGTGACGCGAGCTTGAAGAGGCCCCGGATGCGTCCAAGATATGGCCCATAAACAGGGTGCGCTCCGAGGCGCCCTCGTGAGATTACGTCCCATCCGGCGGTGAAACCAGGCATATTGAGATCGCGTCTCGCCGGCTCGATGGCTTCGCCGATGAAAACGGCCCAGTTGTTAAGCCAATCCAGATTGACGTTCCGGGACCGTCCTCTTACTCCTTGCCAGATAGTGTCCGATTTCAGGGCCCGTTCAAGGGATTTTCGCAATAGCCCGACGGGGTCCGGACTCCCGAAAGCGTGAAAAACCAAGATGGGAAAGGCAATATTCGCGAAGGCACTGTGGCCGTCGCACTGCTCGAGCATCCATCGATAGGGTGCCGCGTAGAGCTCTGCGTCGTTGCCTTGTTGCATAAACAGATCGAACGCCTCGGAGGTATAGCCCTGGATCTGTCCCTGCTGTATTCGTAACAACACCTGTTCGGGCACCCGGATCTGATCCTCTTCGATGGTGCAGGCGGGGCTTCGAGTATGCACATCCCAGTAACGGGCCCAGCACTCCATCAGTTCATGCGGAGAGAACGGTTCTCCCGAGCGCCGCTCTGACATCTGCGACACTAGGTCGCTTGCCGGTCGTAAGTAGCCGGTCTGCTCGAACTCTAGGAGGCGAAGCCACTCATCCTGGAGGGCGTTTGCCAGATACGCCGAGGACAGCAGATGCCAGAAGTGGATCGATTCGTGGTATAGCACTCGGCATAGGCTTCCTCCCCACTCGGGGTCGTTCGGGTTCCGATAGAAGTCAGCCAGTCCTTCGCTCCTCCACCGCGTTGGCGCTTGCACCGGGATAGTCACGGTGCCGCTGAGCCAAACAAAAGCGTTTGTTGCGCTCATGGGTTGGCAGGTGTGCCCGCAAAGACTTTCGTCAAGGTGGGCAATAAATCTTCCGGTTTGTCGTAGGTTTCCCTGCGGACCGACGGCTTTCCGTCCTTGTTAATGATCACCAGCACACCAGCCGGTACGTTTCGCAACTGCGAAATGGTTGGAGGCTGCGTTCGTAGGTCGATCTGGACGCCGCGCTCGTCGCGCTTCAGCCAGTGATTCACTAGCCGTACGGCTAGTAGAGCCAGCGTCGTAGTCACTAGGACCGTGACGGGATCGACAAATCGAGCCTCAATCAACGGGGAATCCGGACCACGCTGCAACGGCGTTATGGAGGCGATTTCGTATTCAGCGTTGGCAGCCGCTGCCTTCTTCTCGGTCTCAGCTTCGTCCGCGGTCGTTTCAATTTGAACGTGAAGACGTTGGCCCATCCAAAGCCTCCTTTTCGGACATCGGGGATACAAGTTGCACGCCTGGCCCCTCCAACTTCGCGATGTCGTGCCCCCAATCCTGCGTCCTTCCTCGGATGCCCAAATATTGTCTATATGGTTTCCAGATAAAACCGCTTTCTGGGTTGATTAAATGTGCCGCAATACGCCTTATCGAATGAATCTTTGCTTGCGCCTAAGCAGTTTAGGCAAACTGTTTACCCGCCGTAGCGTTCGCGAAGGCGGGCCGTTGCGAGCTGCCGGTATCGAACTGACATTCCGTTGCTTCGGCAGCGACCAATGGAGCGGGAGCGAGTCCTTTTCATCTAGCTATTCCATGTTTCAACAGCGCCTATCCAGTGTGCGAGCGCCGGCTTGCCCCGACGATTTCTGTCGGGGTTTGCCGGTTGTTAAGCGCCGGCAATCCTCCAAATCAGGGCCACCGAACATCGGTCGGTGCTTTCTTCGCATTCACCTTAATCGGATGAGTCCGAGAGTCTGCTAGTTGGCGAATCGCTTCGGTCATCAGTTCGTCAATTGAATTGGTGATGCGAGGCTCTGGGCGGCTAAGGCGAGCCGGTCTCGTGAATGCCTGAAGGCGATCCCAATCGTACGCTGCGTAGAAGATTACCGGCATAGAACGAATGACCGGGTTGTCTGTCTTGCGAAGTTGAACTATGAAATTGACACCCTCATGAATGTCTATGCCGCCGGTGTCTTTGTAGGTCTCGCCTGCTCTTTGCACATCAGTGATAATCAAATCGAAATCATCGTCAGACTCAAGTATGTGTGCTGCGAGTTCGCTTGATTCCGCGGGAGTAATTGAAACACCGAGAGCTCGCAAGAGGCGGCGCTCACCAAGAATGTCATGTGGTTTGTCGTCTATCCAAAGGACGCGTGCACCTCGTATCCGCGGCAACAGCGGAGCAAGAGTGTGTATCTTCTGGCGCAGCTTTTCATTGTCGACGAGGTCCAGCTCAATAGCATCAACAGCTGCATTGATCTGAGGTAGGTCGATGCTCACCTCAAGCCCCGCCGCCTTAAGGCTACGAAGGCGATCCCACGGCACAAAATAGACGACAATCGCAAGAGCGAAAAGCAGAATCGATTTGTCGTCAATGCGATCCTTCGCGACGTCGAAGAAGACAATGCGAAGAATAGCAATCATGACTACGGCAATGGCGACGATGAGCCTAACAGTCGCATCCTTTCCAGTTTTCATAGATGCCTCCAGGGGTTGGATTAACCTATGCGGATCGCTGGCGCCTAACGTTTAGGATTTTATCCGTAGTCAAGGCGGTACCTTCCGCCCGTGAGCGAGTACTATGAGGGGACTACGGATAAAATTTGGTTGAACGGAGCCGCTGTGGGCGACCGCCTATGGGTATCGAATTGTTCTCTCTTTCAGTATTTGTAGCTGTTTGAGTACCTTTGACACGGTCAGGACCTCGTGTTGAGTGCGGAGAGGACACATTCAGCTTATCGACCGTGAGCATTCTGACCGCCCGTTGGTTTGTGTTTATTATTCACCTTCGTAGGTAATGTAAATTCTAAAGAACAATGAGTCTCACTCATGACTTGTTATAGTTATTTTTCGCTCTGAATTGTCATCAACTACTTGGAACCTTGAGTTTTTCATGTCACAAATCATGTTTGGCATTATTGGCTATAATTCACTCGCTTGCCAAAATTTCAATTCTATTAATCCTGTCATATTTGATACACATAGTAATAGCGTCATTGTTTACTCCGACGAGATTTTCATCATATCTGCCATACTTTCGGATTTGTGCATATGAGGAAAGTGTTCTTCCATCATTCAGGACTATTTCTGCTTGATTCCATTCCTTGTATTTTAGTGACTGTGGTATTGTAATGCTTTTTAACTTACTCCATTCGACCCTCGTCTCGCTCTCACCTTGTCTTAAAAAGAGATCTGATATCTGTGTACGTACGAGCCTTACGAGCTTGCCATCCACAAGAGAAACCAGACAAGTCAATTTACCCAACTTGTTTTCCCACCCGTTCTCATAATGATCTCCATACACTGTGTATGGGTGGCCATTTATAGTGCTCCCCCCATCGTAATTAAAAGGCCCATAATCTCTGAAAACACACAGATTATCATACACTGGGTAAGGTGATACTGGAGTATAAGCATCCATATTTGAAATGCTCTCAGTTGGTACGTACCATATTCCACGAGTATCACATCCTTGAAACTTGAATTCGCGACTAGGCAATAAATTACTACCAATATTACCAGTAAGTGTTAGTATGGAATCATTAGGTAGTTGAATCGATGCTTGGTATGTGCTTTTCTCAAATCTCAGCGACCTAAGTAACTCAAGCGGTATCACAAAATAATAAGACGACGTTGATTTAAAATCGATCTTATCTACCATTCTTGTCTTATCAGTTTCTCTAAAAATAATTCTATTGCCAACTGTATTCGATTCGCTTCCGGAATATAAATATGTCATGAGGAGCCCTGATAGTTCGAGAATATCTCCCGTTTTTAGTTTGATTTTTGCGGAAAGACCGGGCGGCTTAACAAATAAAGGTGCTGCCATATCTGATAATGTCATCTGTTTTAGCTTGTTCCAGGGTAATGAATATTCTCCAATGTCGGTTGTACCTGATATTTGCCCTTTGATACTGCCGATCAATTCATCTCCTGTCGAAAGTATAATCATGAAACTCTTTGAATCTTTCTTTCTAATTTCCTTAACAAGATAAATCGGTGTACGCAGAGAGCATCCATTTATCATTTCAATCTGTAAATCTTTTACTCTGGAGTCCGTCAGTTCTACCTTTGAACCCGATACATCTGTTATGGATATTCTACCTGCTTTGATTTGGCTATATGAAGGTGACGTACCAGAATAAATCATAATCATTAGCACAATGAATGACCGTAAGATAGAATGATCGATATGCATATTATTATCCTCTCTCTGATTTAATTGACAACGATATCTTGTTGTAGTTTTGGCATGAGGCTGTCAATTCGAAAGATATTTCTAGAGCCATTAGATGATTTTATATTACTGCATTCAAATTACAGGAATTAACAATCGCTTATGAAAATAAAAGTAGTGCACCTGACAACTTATATCACGTTGCTACCATCACTGCCAAGAAGAAGGCGACACCACGACTGGAAACGATTCTGTCCAGGAAATCGAAATCCAACAAAACGGACAATGCTCGGTTGATTTCGTCCAGACTGCTAAGTGATAAGAAGTGGGAAATATATTCACCCAAAGACACTTTGCGAGTCTGAATCGCCGCAGCAGCATCCAGAGAAATGTTTATGTCATGGAGTTTGGCTACTCGTTCGATGAACGGTGAACCTTTGTCGATTAGATCAGTAATGGCTTGCCGAAAATAACCCTCAATGCACGCGACAAGAGCAACGGGAAAGTGTCGCATCACCTCTACGTCAACGGTTGTCGACTCTGGACCACTCTTTGACAACCGGTCCAATAACTGCACGAACGCCTCTCTTAAGCGATCATAGCGCTTGCCGAAAAGGTCAAAGCGTGCATTGCCAGTTGGAGAACGTGCACGTTTTGCGAGAATTTCTTCAAGTAGATTCCTGCGGGCCATATATGTTTCGCCTATACATTTGCTTAGCTGAGTTCCGCTGGTGTCGTTTTCTTTTAGCGGATTTCGCTCAAAGGGGGTAGGCGCTTCTTTTTCCTCCGATGTAACCACACCATCGCGAGCCCAACACGAGAGATGTGTGGTCTAACTTTCTTGCGGATGTTCTGGATATGGACGTCCACGGTGCTCGCAGTAATCCCCATCTTCTTCGCTATCTGGGTGTCGGTCAAACCGTGCGCTACCCAATAGAGTATCTCATCCTCACGTGGTGTAAGTTTCTTGTTCTTCATCGCCTTTCCAGCTATGGTGGGGAAGCGGCTTGGGTCGTTGCAATTTTTTTCCCACGAGCGCCGGTTTGCCGCTTCTTATGCGGCGTTGCCCGTTCCTGGAGTGGGTGGTCTAGAAATTCACTATCCGATATGCTCCCCGATCCACGGTCGTGGATGGGAAGCCGGCGTCTTTTCTCATTTCTGTCATGCAGCCTGCGTAGAGCGCCCTTAGCTGCTTTTGAAACTCGGCTTGTGGATGGGCAGCATTAAGCACATTCAGATCCAAGAATTTGCCCAATGCGACGAGAACCCCATCAGATCCTCACAAGTAGCAAACATCATAGGCTTTCAGAAATTCTTTTTTCTCGTCCTCAGATGCTGGAGTGGTGCTTGATAGAAGAACACGCATGGAGGTTGCCATACGTTGGTACACTTCCCTTCTCCGTATTAAAACGTCGATTTCAGATGTGTGAAGAAGGCGAAGCTGCTCAAGTTCTGAATCTTGTTGCTTCTTGAGGTCGGAACGCAGCTGCTCAAGTTGTGTTGAGTGCTTTTGTCGCTCGGCCTCCATCAGACGATCGGCCAAGACCTTTCCAAGCCAGCCGGAGACGCCGAGTATGATAGCACCGGCTCCAGCCACCGAGGTAATAAACGCTGCAACCGCCGTAAGAATGTCTTTGAAACTCATCTTGGATTTCCTTATTAGATATGAGTTAAGGGCAATGCCGCATAACGTTTAGGATTTTATCCGTAGTCAAGGCGGTACCTTCCGCCCGTGAGCGAGTACTATGAGGGGACTACGGATAAAATTTGGTTGAACGGAGCCGCTGTGGGCGACCGCCTATAGGTATCGAATTGTTCTCTCTTTCAGTATTTGTAGCTGTTTGAGTACCTTTGACAGGGTCAGGACCTCGTGTTGAGTGCGGAGAGGACACATTCAGCTTATCGACCGTGAGCATTGTGACCGCGCGTTATGGTTTCGGAAGGAATCAGTTCTTCGAAGACGTGATGATCATGAACGGTAATCGGCGTCAAGCTAATGTGTTCAACCAGTCCAGAGCCTAGATCCACCGAGAGGTGAACCTTCATCCCCTCTTTGGCCTTTCCCTTCCGGCTGGTATAGGCAACGTCGGGATCGACAGGCTCACCGTTCTTTTTCCTTCGTCCAGGACTGGTTGCTCCTTGCACAATGGTCGAATCGATGATCGTGCCCTTGCGAACGAATAAGCCCTGTTCATCCAGTTGGTTCTTGATCAGGTCAAACAATCGTCGCTCCAGCCTGGCGTGCCGAATCCGTTCCCGGAACTTCACCAGGGTAGTGTCATCAACATGGTAACGACGAATGTCCTGACCAACAAAGCGTTCAAAGCTTCGGCGGTCATGCACTTCTTCGACGACTCGCACATCCGACAGCCCATACCATTGTTCCAACAGGAGCATCTTGAACAACTTGACCGGTGGAATCGCCGGTCGCCCCGTCTGTCGATCATACACGCTTTCCAAGAGAGTTTCAATCGGTCTAAAATCGATGATCTGATCGATCCGATCCAACATCGTTTCTTTCTTGCGCATCAGATCATCTTCTTGCATCCCGAACGTCAGTTGCGAATCCTTCTTGAGCATGCTCCTTCCTCCTCTATAGATGATGGTACATCGCCCATCTCATTGCTCAGAAAGACAAACAACCACCGTGCCAGACTTTTTCAGAGGTTTCAGGTTCTGTTAGCTGCAGTTCCCCGATACTATTTTAGGAGAACAAGCTTTCTCGTCGCATCATAATGATCGGCCTGAATTCTGCAAAAATATATTCCACTCGAAAAGTGGTCAGCATGCCACTCACGTGAGTAGCATCCCGCTGGCAGCTCTTCGGACACTATAGTTGATACTTCTTCTCCTAAAACATTGAATATCTTTAGAGACACGAAAGTTCTAAATGCGATAGTAAATGAAATGGTCGTTGTGGGATTAAAAGGATTTGGAAAATTTTGATCAAGCGAATATTTACTCGGAGTTCCATTATTTGCATTTCCAACACCAGTAATCATGTCGGATAATGGTCAACGCCAAACGCCCACATCAGTTCCAGCAAAAACAAATTCGCGAGAGATGAGAAGCTTTTGGATAATAGTGGTAGTCAGCGACTCATTGACTGCGTTCCAGCTTGAGCCCTCTGTAGTCGTGAGAAAAACGCCGCCATTAGTACCAGAGTTTGTGCCCGCGAAGAAGTTCTTTCCGCTTGCGGCGAGTGTATTAACATAAGTATTTGTCAGGCCGGAATTGATTTCGTGCCAATTTACACCATTGTTGGTAGAGAGGAAAACTCCACCGTCAGTGCCTGCAAGAAGAGTACCTCCATTGAAGAGGAGCGCATCTATATATGAATTTGTCAAACCTGTATTAACAGATTTCCAACTCGAGCAGGTATCAGCCGAGAAAAAAACACCCCCAGGGTACGTACCCACGAATATACCGGCATCGCCGATAGCAAAACCGCCCCAGATGCGCGCTTTTTCTGGCAAACCGTTATTGACCGGCGACCAGCTTGCGCCCTCATCTACCGAGCGAAACACACCTCCTCCATCAGTTCCTGCTAGGAGAATATGCCCTGAATTTGCAAGCGCGTAGACATGGCTATTGGTCAAGCCGGAACCAACCGGACTCCAATTCAAGCCACCGTTCGTGGATTTGAAAATACCACCGGAGTAACTTCCGGCAAAGAGATTTGCACCGGATTGGACGAGAGAGTACATATGCGTTTCGGTTAAATCCGTGCCACGCCAATTCATACCCATATCGTTTGAAATGTAGACCCCGCCACCCCTTGTGCCGGCAAGGAGATTTGTACCTGACTCAGCAAGAGATAGAATGTAATTTGTGAGGCCGGCATTTATTTGAGTCCAGTGCGCACCATTGTCCGCCGAGAGAAAAACACCTGCAAGAGTTCCAGCAATGAGATATTGACCGGTGAATGCCAGTGCGCGAACATGGGTGTTTGTCAATCCCGTGCTAACCGGTGTCCAGTGTTGCCCATTATCCGTCGAAGCAAAAACGCCTCCATTAGTTCCGGCAAAGAGGTTCGAGCCGGAGACTGCGAGGGCATACACAGGTGTGTTCGTCAGGTGTGAAATTGCTCCGATCGTTGCATACCAGTGATGGCCATTGTCTGGTGAATACACAACGACTGAGTCAGTGCCAACATAGACATTTGCTCCGGAAACGACAATGCTACGTAACCAGCCGCCTAATCCAACCACACCTAAGTTAAGCGAGTCCAGACGTTTTCCGTCTGCAGAGAAGAGATACAAGCAGTCATACGACCCGGCAAAGAGGGTCGTACCGGAAATGGCAATAGAAGTAATATAGCCATTGACTGTTGTATCCAGTTGCGCCCAAGTAGCGCCACCGTCGGTCGAATGAAAAACGCCGCCGTTAGTCCCCGCGTAGAGATTGTTCGCAGAAGCCGCGAGAGACCATACGTCGGTTTTTGTCAGGCCAGAGTTGATCGCGGTCCAGTCAACGCCATTGTTAGTGGAGCGAAATACTCCCCGCGTGGTTCCAGCATAGATGGTTTTTCCAGCCTCAGCAAAACTTCGAACATAGACATTTTTCAAAGCCGTCGATGTCCAACCAAGTCCACCGTTGGTGGAGATAAAAACGCCATTCCCCCATGTTCCCACGAAGAGGTTCATGCCGCCAGTTTCATCTAGGTGTGTCGCGAGGCAATTCGCCAGGCCGCCGAACGGACCATTCATTTGCACCCATTGGGCAAACAATGGCACTGGTGTGATGAACATCGATGTTGTTACTAGAAGGACCCAAATCGCGGTTTTCACCGAACGAGCTCCTTACATGATATAAGAACGGGCAATTGGGCATACCGGTCGGGCCAACACGCAGTGCCCCGCCGAACTACTAACATTTCAATTTCTCTGTGAGGCGGGGCATTGAGCGACCTCTATAGTCATTCTATCAAATGCGGGAGCGTCGTGTTGCCCATTGATATTTCTAAAAGGTCTCCTATGACTCAGGAGAAATGAGTATGATAGGTTGCCTAACCAACTCATGCTATCACTCACAGACTCACAGGAGGACCTATGTTGTATTCAGGAGTTGACCTGCATCGTCGCCTGATCGTCATTTGCACGGTCGACGCAAACGGTAGCGTTCTCGCTCGCAAGAGCATGAAAACGCAACCCGAGTTCACCACGGAGCCCTTTTGGTGGCTTGCTACAAGTGCAGTCTCGATGAAGGTGTGATTCCCTGGTCAGGTCGAAATCATTCGGCAGGTGCGTTGGACGGCCCCTTCGTGCGTTCCATTTCGCCCCCAACTGAAGCTTTGGTGTGGAATTTCTTCCTCTCTTCACGGGGATAAAATGACCGCAGGCTAATTGGGTTGAAGGTCTCTGGCACTCACGGAAGTTCACTAAACTATCCTTCTAGCGAGTCAACCTTGCCCATCGCTACCGAAATCGCTGGCTTGCCCCGAAGGCTTTCGGGGCGAGTGTGCGTGCGGTGGGGGCATTGATCGCGGGTTCTACGCCAAAGGCGTATCCGCCTCTGGCGGAAATTCCGGTGCAGCTGCACTCTTGATGTCGAATCGACTGCACCTTACGCACCGAAATTCTGGCATGTGCGTTGGCGATTCAACGCGTGCGTTGCGATTTCGGCGTCCTCTTTCTTTTCGCCCACTTTCTTTCTGGACGAGCAGAAAGAAAATGGGCTCGTAGTAAAACTATGTTACGTCTACTCATTCGCCGCTCTCAGACGCTGACTTGCCTGGATGCCGATAGACCATTAATTCCTTCTTCAATCCCCCTTCAACCCAAACCTCCTCTTCATCTCCTCACTCAGCTCGATCTTTCCTGCTAGCACCCCCATCTCCGCGATCTCTGATTTCTTGATCTTCACATCAGGGTAGTCCCGGTATTTGTTGGCTGCACTGAGCCCCATCGCCACTTTCGAGCTTCTGCTCACAACTCTCACCAGACGACGCCCGTCTTTCAACCGTACTGCAACTACGCTCCCAAGTCTCGGCTGCTTTCCCTCTTCAAACACGCAGATGCTGCCAGGCTGAATTGCAATAGGCTCGGCGTCCACCAACAAATCGCCGTCGACCTCAAGTGAGAAACAAGTATCCATAAAGAACGGTACGCCAGCTCCCGGCCGGAACCCCTTGCTATCGAGCGTCTCCTTCCCATCGAGGGTCACCCGCATCCTTCCTATGAAACGTGCTCCCTTCCCTTGCGATCCTGCCTTGTACACCTCACCTTCCTCTCGGACAGCCCCAGTAGCCTGACCCGCTATTGCCTTGCCGGTCATCAGCCATTCGACATCGCACCCTACCCTTATCAGCCTCTGGAGCACCGGGGTCCCCGGCTCCCTCTTGTCGGCAAGATACTGCTGAAGCCCGGGCGGACTCATCTGCATCGCCTTGGCGAATTCCTTTATCGACCCATACCGTTCCAGCCCGAACTTCCTGAGCCTTTGGCCTATTGTCATTCCTTACCTTTGTCAGAATCAACAATCGATTACTTTTCACTTGACAGCAAGTAATCAATTGATTATTTCCCCGTCACGCCGTGCACCGTTATCCTGCCGCTTTTGAATATGACGAAAAGACCTCCAAGAATCAAACAACGTTTCCTGCACTCACCGCGCACGTGGCCCAGCCGGCGTCTGCCTGTGAACGCCTTCTTTATCTCCACTTCCATCCATACGTGTCCGGGAGGCCAAAGAGCCCAAGAGACCGGAAATGCGCGTATCAAGCTGTGCGCGTCGATGTCAGCCGTTGCGGTCAACGGGGTTCGCTCATCAGATGGAAAGGTCCCGGAATGGGTCTTGTGATCTCTCCATGAGCTTTTCATCCAGTCGCATCTCGCTGGGCTTTGCCTCAGGTATCGGCCATCGTCACTGCACCGTAATCTGTAACTCTCTTCGGATATCAGCGGCTCACGGAAGGTACCCGCCCTGCGTGAGTCGGCCTTTGCCGGCTTTCGCTCACAACGGACAAATGGCCTCAACCTTGATTGTCTCCCGTCCTCCGCACTGGCCTCCTCCAGCACAGCCACATACTCAAGCTGTCGCTCCCTGGCACGCGTGGATACGGCTAAACCGGTTATCGTGGGCTGCAGCCCGTCGCTCGATCGCATCAGGTCGATCGTTCCGCGCCTTGCCCAGGACCAAACCCCGCTGGTCATCATCGGAGAAACCGGCGTCGGCAAGACCCTTCTGGCCTCGGCAGTTCACGACGAAAGCTCTCTCCGTCTCGCGCCACTCATCATTGTCAACTTCAGCCTCCTCGGTGATCGGGATCAACGGATCGCCCTCCTCGGTGGCGAGCCGCCCGAACTCACGACCACACGTCGAAGTGCCTTGGAGATCCATTCAACAGTGATTCTCAAACACATCGATCATCTGACCCCCTTTCTTCAAGACGAGCTTGTTCACGTGCTTCAGACGAAGAAGATCATCAGATTGGGTTCCAAAGAGCCTCGTTCTCTTGTCGCCAGGCCCGTTTTCACGCTTCGGCTTGTTCCTGCTATGCTCCACCGGCAAGGCCGTATCACGGGCTCTCTCTTCACGCTTCTCAAAGGCCTGCAGGCGGTCACGATCCCTCCGCTGCGAAAGCGCATGGAGGACATTCCACTTCTCGCCAAACACTTTCTGCATCGATACTACGAGGGGCTTCATTCGCCTGTGAATCGGAACATCCGTCACGTCAGGGGTCTCGGCCGCTCCGGTAGGGTGGATCCCGCGCTCCTGAAAACGCTGCTGAGCCATCGTTGGACGGGGAACGTCCTTGAGTTGAAGGCATATCTGCGCAGCCTTCTTGTTCATTCGTACGACGATCTCCTCCTGGACGCAGAAAGGCTCGAACTCAGCAAGATGTTGCTTCTTCTTGAGGAGGGGCACGAGTTCTCACTCCGAGGGTCGCTCTTGACGATCGAACGGGGCATCATCGGCCGCGCGTTGGAACGGTACGGAGATCGCATTTCGACAACCGCACAGATGCTCGGTCTCAGTGATCGCGCCATCCGCCGCCGGTCGATCTAAGCGAACGATTCACCATTTACGGTTCACGGTTTACGGTTCACGACTCACGGTTCACTGCTGAGGTGTCTCGTCCGGCCAGAAGTTGACAGAGTTGATTAGATGTTCAAGCCGCATAGCGCATCTCGGGTGTCAACATTCCAAGGCTCAGATGCGGACGCTTGGTGTTGTAGATCATTACTGCTTCGAGGGC
>Ga0315277_10004022_pt1 | contig 19732 bp, 18 predicted proteins | sample YL17G05_15_MG_FD_203695 | JGI IMG/M metagenome (GOLD analysis project Ga0315277, IMG submission 203695) | Sediment microbial communities from Yellowstone Lake, YNP, Wyoming, USA - YL17G05_15 | ecosystem: Environmental > Aquatic > Freshwater > Lake > Sediment | place: USA: Wyoming | collected... | reverse complement strand
GTTTACCCTTGTCAAAGCTATTTTGAAAGCCTCGGCAACCTGCTCAAAGATGACTGGCCAAAAATCTGGAACAACCCACTTTCAGTGAAGCTGAGAAACAGAGAATACGCAGAACCCAAGTGCAAGGACTGCCCCCAACTTCAAATCTGTGGCGGTGGATGCCCACTCGAGCTGCAGGACAAAAGCTACATCTGTTCTGAGTCTTGACGTCTGCGCTTCTTTCTCGCGGGCTTCTGACTTTTCTTGTATGAATCGGCAAGTTTCAGCTTCTGACTATGGTTCAGTTTCTTGATCCTCTTCTCTCTCTTCATGGCCTCAGACCTCGAACCAAACTTCTCAACGTAAACCAGACTCTGAGGCTTGTGCATCTTCGTGTACCTAGCACCTTTGCCGTTTATGTGAAGCCTAAAACGAGACTTTACACTTTTTGTGTAACCGGTATAGTAACTGTTGTTTTCGCAAAGAAGTATGTAAACGTAATATGCCGGCGTATCCGGTCTTCGCATCTGTGCCATATTGGACTTACTTTCTTTGTCTGAGGTAATAAAAGTAGTTTCGACAGTGTCGGCAAGATTTATAAGAAAAGCTGAACTTCAGGTTCCGATTTCTCTTCAGCCTACACATGAGCTTTAACGGACTTAAACGTTATGGAGGATAGTTCTATCCCTCCAATTCGCACCAAAATGCTTTTTTTTCTAGAGCCTCCCGCCTCAATAACCAAACGCGGCTGTGATCAAGCAATGCTGGGAGCATTCTAAACGAGTTCGTTGATGTTTTGTGCATGCTGTCTAAGGAAAATCGGAGTCTTTTTTCCAAACACTTTCACTTTGTTGCTGAGAGAAGTTTCTTTCATGAATGCCGAAATTCGAAGTGCACATAGGACTGGCACTATCTTGAATTGAGTCCGTGGATTTGGCAACAACTGTGTAATCGATTCAATACCAAACTCGATTTGGCTTTTGACTTCTGAAAAACTGGGATTGCCACCCTTAGTCTCAATGACAAATACCACGGGATTATCGCCACTTGTATCAAACCTGAAAATAATGCAGTCGCACTTTTTGGAATTGGGATCATCACAAACGCATCCATCAAATCTGACATGAACAAAATGATATCCTGTTTCGTCCCACGCGATTCTTCCGAGCTCCACACAATCTATTCTTCCATCTTCTTCATGTAGTCCTTCTTTGCACAGGCAATCTCTTATTTCAGGAAGATTAGAAATGTGTCTCGGCAGGTCAACGTGAGGAATCTGCTTTTCCTCCTAGTCTTCGTTCTCTTTGTGGTGAGTAACCTCTTCTTCGTACAATTCGTTTATTACTTCATCGAATGTTGGTAGTTCATCAAGAGTTCCGTATTTGGAGATCTTCAGGGTTTTCGAAACACATCCATATTTCTCATCTTTTAGCCAATAAATTGAGACGTTGTTAGGACTGAGAATTGTCTCTTTCCCGTCTGGCTTTCCTCCGACAAAATGGGATAGTCTTCTCAACATTACAGGACTATGAGTGGTTATCAACACTCTGACTCCTTGCGTGGCCAGTTCGGCAAGTATTCTAGAAAGCTTGTATTGTGCTCCCGGATGCAGATGGGATTCAGGTTCTTCGATTATCAAAAACTGACTAGGATGCACTAATTCGCGTATTATCAGATATATTGGAGCCAACTCTTTTATCATGGACGCTGCGTGAACAAGATCAATCGCAGACCGTTTGTCTCCTACGTGGAAACGGTAAATCATTCTGTTTCGAATAGCCTTTTGGCCCCTTTTGAATCTAACCCCTTGTAGTACCACATCACCGTTCAACAAATCCTTAAACCAAGTTCCCGTCAAGTTACCAAATGGCCCTTTTTGTCCATTCAGGCTTCGTATAACACTATAGAACTCAGCTGCCATTCCTGACAAAGGTGGTATTGAAAACCCAAATGCTGGTGTGCCTTCTGCTGCATGAAAGAATAATGCTTCGACAACAGTATCGTAACTTTCGATCAGACCTGCTCTTCCAGCAGGAACATAATAGGCTTTTGGTATTATCCTTCCTCTATCGAAATCAATTTTGAAAAACTCGGCCTCCTTCTTGGCTCTCATTAGTTTCTCTTGCAACGCATCAGCCAGTTCCTCAACATAGGTTTTCTTACGAGATCTCTGTCTTATTTTCTCGAGAATGGGAGCGAGTTCCTTTACGTACTCCTCAAGTTTTTGCTTTTCGACTGTGAGTTTAACGTTGATTAGTTTTCTCTTCGTTATCGTCGCTTTAAAGACAAGATCTTCAAATAACTCGCATTCGATCTGTGCAGCAGATGAATTAATGTTAATCAATTTGCTCAATCGCACACCAAAAATCCTCTCAAGCCACGTTTTCAGCAGTACCTGCACTTTTTGAGTCTCTTCTTCAAGAATTAGGTCTGCGAGTCTTCTGACGATTTCTGCATCAATCAGTTTTTCCTTTCTAATTTGCGAAGTAAGTCGTTTTATCTCAAATTCCTTGGCAAAATGTGGTAGTCCAAGGAAAACACGCTCTCCGTAGCTGAGAGCAGGTATTCTATACTTCAGATCGCCCAATACACACAATAACGCATAGAAGAGCTCAGAAGTGTAAGACTTGCCAAGACTGTTCTTTCCTATCAGGATCGTCAAGGGTCTAATATCGATATTCAGGTTCTCTATCGGCCCAAAATTCCGAGCTTCGAGTTTCAATATGCATCAATGATTGAATAAAGTGATTCACCTTAAAATTCTTGCTCTTCGTTCCAGTTCATCTTAGTGCGTGCGTGTCCTTGATTCGTATGAATGTAGCGAACTCTCCTGCAGTACCTATTCCCACTTGGGTAGATACTATCTGTTGGATCAGTCCTAGTTGGCTTGAGTCGAATTCCTTGATCAGTGCACTTGTATGCTCCCAGCTTCTTGGTGTCGGAAAAGCATTCTCTTTGATCCTTGGGTCGAACTGGTATAGTGCTGTGCGTCTGAAGTTCAGGAAGCCGATGATACGGAAGTCTATGTCATGTTTGATTGCCCATGCACTCCATAACTCTACTGTAGGTTCCCTTTACACGATATAGGAAGTCAACCTATCCAGCATTCCCATCTTACGGACGTCTTTCTCACCCTCATACGATGCCTCATGACGAACCCGACTATCTCCACCTTATCTCGGGTCTTCCCGACCAAAACACCCCCACCTCCACAGATGGGACATATGACGTATGCTATGTACTTGGAACCCCAAGCATGCCTTCCTCTATACATCCTTCCATTGAACATGTTCTTATGGCGGGTACAACAGAATCTTTGCCTTCTTCTTACTGGATAGAAGCTGTTCCCACATTCAGCACAGGTTCTAGGACTTGCAAGAATGCCATTGGTATACTTCCAGATCGTCTGTAGACTCAAGCCAAAGACTTTAGAGATATATGTGCTCCCCAAACCAGCCTTGAAGAGTATTATTATCTTTTGAATAGTAGAAGCAGGCAGTCTCGCTCCTTTTGGAACCCATTGTCTATTCACATTATGAGTAATTCTCTGAACAGTCCTTACCCCGATTCCCAACATTGAAGCTATAACTTTCTGACTCACTCCGTTCTTATAGAGAATGATTGCCTGTTTTTTCACACTATTTGGTGTCTTTTTTCCTCTTGTCATTTTCTTCACCTACTCATCGGCTTGTAACGCTCGCTACGGGGGTATTGGGAGCCCCCGGTGAATCCTTTGAATTTGTCGGAAAACTCGTGATGTGATCATTTCGTAGCATTGTTGTTATGTTTGCCAACTGTCAGAACTTTCGCTTTCGCTAATCCATGTTTTTGTTCATTTTTGAAGTGTGAACAACACCTGAGGAGGTCGGAATAACAATGGAGTGCTTTGCAGCCACTTTTCATATTCCTTTGGATTTGAGATGTTTTTTGGTACATTTTGGGGAGGAATGTGTTCTCCTATTTTTTCTCCATACTTCTTAAATGAATAATATCTTCGTTTGGAGTTGAAAGCAAGTCTCTCTTTTTCGAGAAGTTCACCAAGGATTCCAGCTTGATGTCTTATGTACTGATGGTCGAATTTGTTCCATATCTCTTTCTTTGTATAGAGCTTGCCGTCTTCCCCGATAATTATTAGAGGTTTGTCTCCTTTCGACATACTGAATCTGAGGTATATGTTTCCCTTCCATGTTCTGATGTTCCACTCTCCTTGACATGGATAGAAATCAAGGAGTTGCTTGAAGTTCCCGATTCCCATGTCAAATATTTTTCTGGTCTTGATCCTATCATAATATTGAACTTCAATTCCATGCGATCTGTACTTAACAGGTTCCACTAATACTAAATCATCTTGTTTCATAGAGTTCATCTTGGAGACTGGATTCCCATACGGGGTCTACCTGACCATACGTTTGTACATCTTGTGAGAAGTAAAGAATTATGAATTGCAAATACTGACCGAGAATTCGATCAACGAAAAGAGCAATGGCAATTTTTCAAGCTTTGATGTAACCCTTTCCTTTCTGTAATTTCAATGCAAAGCTGTGTTTGCCTTCTCGGGTATAGTCTCGAAATTGCACACCGCAGTTCGGACATGAATAAGCTTTGACTGTGAATGGGCCATACTTCCATGTTTTGCTAGGTTTGTTGACTTCCTTTTTGCAGTTCGGGCATGTTGCCATAACGATCAGGAGTCTATTCTTTCTCTCAAGAATTTAAAACATTTCTTGTCAATCAGAATTCATTCGTGTATGTGAACTGGAGAATCAAAGCTTTCCACTAAAAGCCATTCTCAAAACTGACTGAGTCATAGATTCAAAGTCTCTCATTACAGTTTCTTGTTGCTCCTGCAATTCATTGACTTTTTTTTGGAGTTTATCAAGAGAAGCCACTATTTGCTCTTGCTCTTTGACTGCTGGAACTGGAATTCCGAAACTCTTTATCATACCCAGATTCAGGTTCTGTTGTCTGATTCCTCTTCTCTTTTCGATAAGTCTTCTTCTGAAATGCCTGAGTGCATACAAAACATATTTTGGCATAGCAATTGAGCCAATTTCTATAGCTGCACAAGCCTGATTGGTTGTTGCTTGAGAGGTGAGCATTCCCAACTTGCCTGCAGCAGTATCATACATCCCGATTATTATCGTGTCTTTAGGCAGGAGTTTTGCTGAGCTGTTATGCAGTGCATCTTCAGTGATTTTTTCCTCTGAGGAATACAAGTAAGAACCGTTTAATTCTCTTGCTTTGAACCAATCTATGTTTCCACCGAAGTATTCCTTGACATGTCTGGACGGGGTGCCACCAGATGATACTTTGCCTATCTCTTCAAGCTTCTTCATTTCCCATCCTTTTTGTTCTTGGTCCCTGAAGGTTTGGCGTAGTCCTGCCTGCATTATTGCTTCTGTGTCTTCCAATGCTTCTTCTCTGAGCCTCTTTGCCTGATCTATCTTTAATGTCAACTGCTCAATTCTGGCAACAATTCTCTTCTGCACATTCAAAGGAGGAACAGGAATTTTGACAGTTTTTAGCATTTGAGTATTAATTCCTGCTTGACCTATCCATTTCCTGCATTGCTTCAGGAAATAGCCCTGAGACCAGAGATAGTTGATACTGTTGACAAGCCACTCTGACGTTATAAGTCCCTTGTCAATCCTGAGTCTTGTAATATGATTACTAAAACCACCCTCAAGATCCTCTTTCACCAGAGAAGCTCTGCCTACTAGTTCCTTGCTATTGGTGTTGTTGAAGAGAATATCTCCTGCTTTAAGAGAGTATTTCTGCAGATTCACCATTTTGCTGGGAAGATAAACAATATGGAAGAAGTTGAGTTTCCCATAATAGCCAATATTGTTCGGTCTCAGGTGAGAAACCCCATTTTCCACGATATTACTTTTTGCACATGCAAAGCCGCTTTGAAACTCTTTAACTAGTGTGCCAATTTCTACTAGCTTCCAATCTTTTGAAGATTCGGATGTTTCATCCTTCTTGATGAGTTCATCAAGACATTTTTCATTCGACATCATTTGCACCTAGCAGATTCTGGATTTCTTCTGCAATTTCCAAGATCGTTTTCTCTCTTTCTATTACGTCAGAGATCAAATCTTCTGGTGCTTTGTATTCAGATTCCTCTCTCTTGTTTGGGTTCTTCGCTGTTAAGTCATAGCCTTTCTTGACTATTTCCTCAATTGGAACTGTCCAAGACTTTTCAGAAACCTCTCTCTTCTTCCATTTTTCATAGCATTCCTTTAGATCTTCATCTGTTATTGGATTGGCTTTGGTGTATTTCTTGTCTCCATTCGGAATATGCTCGTAGAACCAGATCTCTCTTGTTGGTCCACTTCTGTCAAAGAACAGCAGGTTTGTCTTTGGTCCTTGTCCAGAAGAGGTGACATTGGCAAAGACTCCAGAGGGCAAGCTCACAACACTGTGCAGGTTGAAGTTTTCCAGTAGTTCCTTCTTGACTTGAGCAAAAGCATCTCCTCTGAAGAGAACTCCTTCTGGAACCACTATTCCACATCTTCCATCCGTCTTCATCTTCTTCATAACATATTGAAGGGCCAGTAGTTCCGTTGCCTGACTCTGTACTGGAAAGTTCTGTTGGATCTGTTGTCCTTCTTTTCCTCCAAAAGGAGGATTAGTCATGACGACTTGATATCTTTCAGATTCTGGAATGTGCCTGATATCATCTTCAAGAGTGTTTTTTCTGATTATGTTGGGTGTTAGTAATCCATGAAGAATGCAGTTCATGAAACCGAGAAGATATGGGAATGGTTTCTTCTCCTGTCCATAGAAGGTTTTTCTTTGAATAGTTTCATAGTCGCTCCTTGTTAATTCTTTAGAAGCTTTCATCAAGTTGAAAGATTCTGCTAGAAATCCTCCAGACCCACAGAAAGGGTCTAGGATTTTCTCTCCAATCTTTGGATTAACAATCTTCACCATTAATCTCACTATTGGTCTTGGAGTGTAGAATTCTCCCGCTACTCCTCCTTCCTTGCCCATTCTGAGCAATAGATCTTCATAGACTTGGGACATAATGTGTGAATCATCTGGGTTGTTGAAGTCAATGTCATTCACCAGCGTGATGACATCTTTCAAGTTGAAAGGAGATTTCATTCTATTTCCTGCGATTTCGCTGAAAATGGTTGATACTGTCTCCTTCTCAGCTGTCCCTGACAATGATCTGAGGTAAGGAAAGAGTTCAGCATCTATGAATTTGACTAGCTGTTCTCCCCTCCAGTCAGTCTTTGCCCAAGAGGACCATCTAAACTTCTGTTCAATAATGGGCTGGTACTCTCTATCATCAGCTTGAGTCTCTACTTCCAACCTTTTCTCGATGTCTTCAAAAATCTTCAAAAAGATGAGCCAAGACAACTGCTCCATATACTCAAGTACGCCTGTAGTTCCATCGTCTCTTCTCATTATATCGCATGCATGCCAAATACTGCTTGCCAGTTCTCTTCTGTCCAATTCATTTACCACCTATCGAGTTTCCAAAATCCAGATAGAGCCCTTTCTGAACCTCAGTGATAGCCTTCTTAAGTTTGTCCAAACCACCAAAAGCCTTTGCAATACCAAGGATGTAGCCTTTCTTGTCAAAAGGTGGAACCGAAAACACCTTCGGTGTGATTTCTCCAACACCACCAGCTCTATACTTCTCAAGCAACATCAGTAACACTTCTTTTGCCTCTGGTCCAAAAGATTCCAAGAAGCCTGACTTCAAATTCATCAAGGCTCTAGCTCTCTCATCCCTAGTGATTATGGGAGCATCAAAAGTGATTCTAGCCAAAACGTCAAAAGTATCTGCATCAGGTCTTTCAATCAACTTTGCCAGCACTTCTGGATTGACACTGATTTTCTTCAATTCCTCCAGAAAGCTTTCTCTCTCTTTGGAGTTGAGCCAGATTCTTTGCAGGTCAGCTAAGCTTACTACTCTTTTCTTCACTTCATCCTTGCTGTATTCGACGTATTTTGCTTTGGCAAGAGGTTTTCCTTCTTCAATTTCCACATAAGTTTCATCAGCAATATAGATAGTCAAACCTTCAACTACAATCTTCTCTTTTGCAGGAGCTTCTTTCTTCAATTCAGTAAGCAATGATGTCTCAAGAGTCTCAGTCGGTTTTGCCTCAAACTCTTTCCTGACATATCCAGTTGCACTGATCTTCAAACCTACTCTGCTGTGAGGCAAATCAGAGAATTTGAAGAATCCATTCTCATCAGTTCTTATGTGAGCAGTCTGGTTAGGAGCGATTGAAACTATAACTGAAGCATTAGCAACAGGCTCACCCGTCTCCTTATCTATGATTTTCCCTTTCAAAAACCAATCGAACGGACCTTTAGGAGACACAGGGCTTCCATCTTCATCTTCTGGATAATCCCACGGATCAAGAAGCCTAGTAGCATTGAGATAATCGATTATCCTGAAATAGTACTTGTCTGTGTTCGGATCTATTCTGCTTCCTCTTCCAATAATCTGTTTGAAAAGCACCTTGGAGTTAATGGTTCTTAGAAACACGATGTTATGCACACATGGAGCATCCACACCAGTAGTTAACAAATCAACAGTTGTAGCACACACAGGAGTCTTCTTGTCTGAATCAACAAACCTTTCCAGAATCTCCCTAGCTTCAGCCTCTTCAGAAACGATCCTTACAGCATAATCGCTATAGCCCAAGTCTGAAAAACGGTTCTGCAACTCTTTTGTGACCAATGCGGCATGATCATTGTTCACACAAAAAACCATAGTCTTCTGCATAGGTTCAAACACCCTCAACAACTTAGCAAGATGCTCACAGATCTTCACAGTTCTGTCTGGCAAAAGAAGCTGCCGTTCAAATTCACCACTTGTGTACCAATCCTTCACCCGAGTTTCATCAGGGATGTATACCTTGACTCCTTCAGCTTCAATGTCTTTGATTGAAAGCCCGCCTTGCTTGTCAATGTTGGTACGAACTTTATGAATCTTGTAAGGAGCCAGAAACCCATCTTCAATCCCTTTTCCTAGACTATAAGAGTAAACTGGATTCCCAAAGTATGCATAAGTATCAATGTTTTCATCTCTCTTTGGAGTTGCAGTCATACCAAGATGAATGGCTTTGGTGAAATGTTTCAGAATATCATGCCAAGTGCCAAAACCAGACCTATGGCACTCATCAATAATTATCACATCAAAAAAGTCAGGATCGTAAAGCTGAAAGACTCTCTCAGAACCAACTTCACTGTAGAGAGATTGATATGTTGAAAAGAAAATATCCCTGTTTTTTGGCACATTTCCTTCTCCAATAACTGCTCTTGCATCTCCAAAATGACCGAACCAGTTGTAAGCCTGATCCCTCAAAACAATCCTATCAGCAATATACAGTATCCGTCTAATCAAACCAGAATTGTAAAGCTTCCAGACAGTCCAAAAAGCAACATGAGTCTTGCCAGTGCCAGTCGCCATAGTCAATAGAATTCGCTTGTTTCCTTTCAGAACAGACTCGACAACACTCTTAACCGCAATCTCCTGATAGTACCTAGGCTCTTTACCTCTCTCAACTGGCAAAGGAATTTCCAATGGATTTTTTGAAGGAATCTTTGCATCCTTCAACCTGTACTCAAAATACTTTTTCCACAACTCTTCAGGACTCGGAAAGCTAGCCAATGTTTGTTGTTTGTTGGAAAATCGATCAAATTCTTCAATCTGATGACCGTTGGTGGAATAAGCAAACAATACATCAAGGTCTTTTGCATAACTCTTAGCCTGCTGAACACCATCCAACGCAGTATGAGATTCATCTTTGGCTTCAACAACAGCTAGAGGAAAAGATGAAGAAAACAGAAGAACATAATCAGCCTTCTTGCCAGCACCCCTATTACCATCCTCATCAAGAATCCTGCCAACAGTGATAGGTCTCTCTCTAAGAATCTGCTCCTCCTTCCAACCTCCTTCGTGAAGCTTAGGATCAATCAGCTTAACTCTGGTATCAGCCTCATTCAGCATGAAAATCTCTTCCAAGACTCTATAACGATTGCCTTCGACATAAAACTATGTCCAATCATCAGGTTCACCAGTTTCGGGTGTCCAGTCAGTACCGCAAGCTAGTTTTCCGCCACAAGTCATAAAAATGGAAGAGAAGGAACTAAAACCAATCTCAAAGAGCACTGATTGGGTATTGGCAGGACTAGTTCACAATCTTATGGGGATGCATGAATGTTTGAGTTGACTAAGAAACAGATTTCGTCGCTTGAAGAATTCTTGACGAAGATGCTCAAGGATAAAGGTTATGATGAGTGGCACCTAGCCCAGAAAAAGAGTTCAGAGGAAATGAACCAGATTCTGGAAGACGCAGAATTCGAATCTGGGAATGATCTCTCTCTAGGAAAACTCTACAAGATTGGCGATCTGATTCTAGTGGGCCTTGGAAGCACAGCATTGACAATTGCTATGAAAAAAGGAAAACACTCAATGTTCGAAACAAATAATCCCAAGAACTTCAATGTAAAGCTGAGGAGTTTACTGTTTTCCACAAAAGATCTGGCTAAGAGGGTGGATGGTTTTGTCGATCTCAATTATGTCGGTGTGCAAACTGTATCCCAATTTCTATGCAAATTCGATCCAAAAAAACACCCCTTCTACGCCAGATACATGAACAGGGTTTTTGACTTCTTGGCAATTGATGAAAAACAGCTAAATGAAGCAAGAATAGAGGCAACGAACGAATTTGATCTGGGTTCACAAGACTTCCATGACCGCACAATAGAATATTTCACCAACTTCGTGATTCTGAGAGATATCAAAAACGAGCTGAAGCTGAAGGAATATCTAGAAGTTCAGAATTTGCTTTGGACCATCCGTCAATGGATAAAATATGAAAAACCAGATTTGAACGGAAATGTCAAGACAGAAAAGAGAAAGCTGGTCCTAAGAGAGGCAAAGATACCCATTGAAGAAAAATACGTTACGGAATTTCTGAGAGTACTGGCTTGCTCACCACCTACCCCTTTTCAAATAGAAACATTGAGGACACTACACAAAAGTGACAAAATCATCTACAACACAGAGTTCCAAAGAGGAGAAGTCTGGGATACTCAGCGTAAACAGAAGCTCATTGATTCGATACTTAGAGGCTACAGCATAAACACCATATTTCTCAGGCAGTTGCCTGATGGAAAACACGAATGCTTAGACGGGCAACAAAGACTGAAAACCCTCTTCAAAGGCGATGGCGAAAGCAATGGTTTCTTGGTAAATGGTTTTCCAATCAATCCAAGCATAACACCCGAGTTCAACAGAGAGACTTATTTTGATGAGCTCCCAGAGCCACTTAAGAGCAAGATTCTGAGCTACATAGTTTACGCAATTATAATCTACACAGACAAAGATGAGGAAACATGCAGGATTTTCCTGAGATTGCAGGAAGGTTTGCCGCTGAATTCAGCCGAAAAGATCAATGCAATGATCGGCTTCCTCAGAAATGATATAGTGGAATTGGCCAAGCACCCGTTTATGAAAAAAATCGGCATAAACGACTACAGATTCGCTCACAGATACATGGTTGCCCAAGCCTACTTACTAGCTTTACGGAATCATACAACTGACGTCAAATTCAGGCAGCTCGAAGAGATCTATCAAACATACAAGCATGTAAGACCGCACCCAGAGGTTGGGAATTCTCTTGCAAAGACGTTCAGTTTCCTTGAGAAGGAATTTGGTGATGATGCTCAAACAATAGACTATCGTGCCGACTTAATCACTTTGTATCTCTTGGGGAAACATATTCGTGACAATTACGTTACAGCAGGAAAAGTGGGACTGAAAGATTTCTTTATCGAATTTGAAGTCAAAGTGGGAGAAGTCGAATCTAGTGAACAAGAGAAAGATGCTCCATACTACGACTATCAAACATACCGTAGAACTTCTGCAGACGGCAAGACATCTATCGACAAAAGGTTTGAAATAATGCTGGCAAAATTCCTAGAATATCGTCCTAATTTGGTTCCCAAAGACCCGAATCGTGGTTTTGATGATTGGGAGAGACTGGCAATATTTTGGAGAGACAAGGGCGTCTGCAAGTTATGCGGAAAGAAGACACCCTTTAACAAAGGAACCACTGATCACATCAAGGCTCACAGCAAAGGTGGCCAAACGATCATTGACAATGGTCAATGGGTCTGTCTTCCATGCAACCTGAGGAAACTCGATAAGTTTGATCTTTCCACGCCCTTCGCTGTTCAAAAGGAGGTATACACCTTGAGCACTGATATTCTGCGACTAATGGGGGACTGCAACAACATATGCCAATCCAAATCCAAAGATCAAGTATTCAAAATAACCAACAAGGTACTGGGAAGAATCGCCGATATCGAAAAGGCAGTCAAGACAAAAGACGAATTCGGCAATTTAACGGATGCCCTCTACGAGATCATTTATGAAGGCTCTGGCAGTCTAAACAGAATCCCAGAAAGCTTCAAAAAAGAAGATTTCATCGGATTCTCGATAAAATTCATTCGCAACGATCTTAGGCATGACTTAGAACACGGAGAGGAAAAAGAAATCGTGCGAAAGAAGACGAATGTTGCCAAAATATACAAAAAATATACGGGCAAGACGACAATGAGCTCGCTCAAGGGAGGAGACCTTCAGAAGATCCAGATCGGATTCCTGAAAGAGTTGAAGTCTTTTCTTGATTCCCTGAAACAGCAGTGTATCAACTCATGAAACCTCGCAGGGTTATTCCTCGTCCTCCAAATCATCCTCGATATCATAAGCTGGCTCCTCAACATAACATCCACACTTCGGGCAGGTATCTTCGGACTCATTTAGTTCTGTGTCACAGACAGGACATCTACGCCTGACCTTCTCATTTTCCTCTTTCATTCTCTCCTCCCTTCCTCAACTTCAAGAACAGCTTCAACCCTTCCTTCGGATCAGTCGGCATCGCTTCCATTTCCAAAAGACCCATCGCACCCTTTTGTCCTCCTTGCATCAACTTCTCAAGCCGCTTCTTCTCAACAACAGGTCTCACCAATTCCCAGAGAGCTTCAGCAAACAGCTTACCATCCTCTTCCAAGCTTGTCACTTTACCATTTCCATTGCTCCTGACTTCAAGTGGCATTCCTGCAGTGATCTTCTCCCAGTGCTCCTTGAGTTCTGTTCCTTGCTGTAGGTAGTATGTCAATGTCTCCAAGGGTACTGTCTTGAATGTCAGTACCTTCCAGATTACCTCACTTATGCCTTGATTGAGTGCTGTAGTAATGAAGATCTTCCTCCATAAATGTTGATTGAGCCTCTGAGCCAGCCCCGCTATCCTTGAAGCATTCGCCATCATCTTGTCTATTCCTCTCTGACTCCTTGGCAGAGTGATCTTGGCTGCATCTAGCTGTCTGAACAATGTTCTTGTCTGTTCTGATATGAAGCACTTACCTGTTACACCTTCCTTCTGAGATCTCACTAGGAACTCTCCAGACTCCACTTGTTCAGAAGTGATCTTCAGCATATCTCCCATTCTAGCAGGAACATCTCTTGACAGCGACATCCAAGCCTTGACTGAAATGTCTCCAAGTCCGTAGAGCTTCTGCAGATCCTGAAAAGTAGGCTTCCAATTCTCAATCTTTCCATGTAGCTTTGGCAACTTGTGCTTAAGTCTCAATGGACATCCAGCATACGTGAAGAAGCTCTGTATGGGAATGATATTAGATCTTGCGGAATTGCCACTAAGCCCCTTCTTCTCTTGAAGCCACGTGTAGAACTGGATGACCCTTGTCTCGAAGTGCTTCTCTCCCTTCGCAAGTTTTAAAAGTTCCTCACCAGTAGATACACCCAAGAACTCCATAAGGTAGTGAAGTCCTCTTGTGTAATGTGGTTTCGTTCCTGACCCCAGTATCTGACTTAGCCATTCCTGCTCCATCGTCATATCATCCATCTTCGTTTCACGCTCCTCTTTCGTTTTATGAAGAGGAAATCAGAACCAGAAGTTCAGGATCATAAGAAAATCATGAGGATAGACTCTAAAACCGTGCACTGGCAAAAGGAGAATAGAGAATGGCAAAACTCAACAAAACTGACGAAGCCGTTGTCACAGCCCTGAAGAACGCTGGAAGAGCTTTGACGCTTGCAGAAATCGCAGACGCGAGCGGAGAAGCACCGAAAAAAGTCTTCAAGTCTCTGCGAAAGCTTTTCGACCAAGAAATAATCGACTCTGAAAACCGCCTGTACAGACTCGTTAACCCTTAGAAGCAGCACGCAAATCTTCTTCGACTTTCTGATCTCCCCTCTGATTCTGTTCCAAAATCAAGACTCTATTTCTGATCGTGCAACACTCTTAAATCAGACCTTTATCAACAATTTTCTATGCACGAATGGGCCTTGGCTGAAGCGATAATCAACGCTGCTACGGAAATAGCGGAAAAAGAAGGAATCATAGAAGTCACACAAGTTGAAATAAGAGTCGGCGAGCTGCAGCAAGTAGAGAGAGACATCTTGAAGTTCGCTTTGGCGCAGCTCAGAACTCCGAGGCTCAAAAAAGCTAAGTTCAAGATTGAAACGGAAAAGGCGAAGCTGAAGTGCCGAGCCTGCGGACACGCATGGACGTTTAGCAAAGACAAGCTAGACCAGAACGCGTCTGAAGCCATACACTTTGTTCCTGAGATGGCTCATGCCTACATCATGTGTCCAAAGTGTGGTAGCCCTGACTTCGAGATACTTGAAGGACGCGGGATCACAATGCAAACTGTCAAAGGAGTGAAACGATCATGACTGATCCCCGCACAAGCGTAATTGAAGAAAGAATGAAAGATGTAGGAAAGATCATTGCAGTTTCAAGCGGAAAGGGCGGCGTCGGCAAAAGCCTGATCGCATCAACACTCGCACTCGAAAGGGCGCGGGAAGGCTACAAAGTGGGCCTGTTCGATCTTGATTTCACCAGCCCTTCCACACACATTATTCTTGGTGTGAAAGGAGTGCAACCGAAAGAGGACAAAGGCATCATCCCGCCGATGGTGCATGGTTTGAGATACATGTCAATAGTCTACTATTCGGGCGATCTTGCGGCACCGTTGCGAGGCGTGGATGTCTCAAACGCCCTGATAGAATTACTCGCTATCACAAGATGGGGAAAACTAGACTACCTTATCTTGGACATGCCCCCTGGAATCGGCGACGCGACATTAGACCTCGTAAGACTAGTCAAGAACATCAAGTTCCTCATCGTAACAACGCCTTCGCAATTAGCGTTCGAAACTGTCAGGAAACTGGTCGACTTGTTGAAATCGCAGAGAATTCCTGTGATCGGCATAGTTGAAAACATGAAAAGGGACAATTCCAAGAACATTCAACATTCAACCGATGAACTGGATTTGAAGTTTCTGACAGGAATTCCTTATGACCCAGCGGTTGAGAAAGCTCTAGGCAGAATAGACAAGCTTTTGAGCACGACACTTGCCAAGAAGATTCATCAGATTGCGTCAACAATCTAGCATCTGCTCAAAAGGGTGGTAGTTCATTGAACAGGAAGATTAGTCTTGAGAAAGCCGGAATGAGATATCGCCGAGCTACGATCAACGACGTAGGGACTCTAGTCAATTTTAGGATTCGCTTCCTGAATGAACTCGACAATCATCCCGAAAATGAAAAAACTGAGATACTCAGGAATTCACTGGAATCTGAGATTTCCTACCTTCATCATGAATGGCACAAACGATATCAGGATACAATAGTGGCTCGCCGCCGAAAGTCATCACTGATTCCGGATGGTGTTTTTTGCCTACTTCTCTGACGATCTCGCCTGCAAGTTTCTTGTCAACATGATCTGGATATCTTGCTTTCTCTGCATCATCACGCTGGCAATGCCTGCACTGTGAATTGCAGAGATAGGTTATTGCGAACTCTATTCTGTTCGGGACGAAATACTTGTTCACTTAATGTTCCCTTTAAGCTTCAACTATGATGAAGTCGGAAGCGAATCTCATAGTTTGTCTCCGTCACCAACATGCAACATAAGAAAACTGCATGATGAGGAAATACTGTCTACAGACCAAGGTTGACGAAGATTCCTGTTAACACGCCAGTAGCTATCGTCAACAGTAATGCAATTAGCAAATGCTTACGCATTATAGCCGACTCTGTTTCGCGCGAACCGCCAATCGTGACCACGGCGTTGTTTATCTTGGCTGGAGTCACAGCGCTGGCGATGCCCCCCGCAACAGCGTGGCTTCCATAGACTGTCATGAACTCTGTATGATTGAGTCCGATGGCGTCGCTTGCGGTTTTCTGAATTTTGAGGAATAGCACATTTGAGCTTGTCTCTGAACCCCCTACTATTGATCCGAACAGGCCTAATGAAGCTGCAACAAAAATGTAGCCTGCTCCAAAAACCGCCGCCAGCGTGGAGCCCAGTATGAAGTTCATGTTCAACTGTGAATACAATGCTGACGGTACCATCGCACCGTTGACTACTTGCATCGCCGAGTAGGCCATTACGAAGGCAATGCAAAAGTACAGGCTGAAAGCCAGAAATGGACTCGCAAATCGTTTTAGCCAAGTAACCAGTGCGTCCCTCGCTTGTGCTTTGGTAGGTTTGAGTGTAAACAGTGACAGCAAGACGGCAACAAAAATCCACGTGTATACCTGAGAGAGCAGATCCAGGTCGACAGATTGATTTGCGAAAACCGTGATCTTTTCAAGATTGCTTGGAAGATCGGAGAGCCATCTGCCGATCGTTGGAATACTGGCAATGCCTGCGAGTGCCGTGAGCATTATCCACGGAGAGAAGGATCTCAAGATCTCATTTCTTGAAGGATAATCTGCAGGTTTCTCCCTTTTGACCGACGATTTTCCAAGACGGCTGAAGATGTAGAGTGCTATCATGGTAAATGCACCACTCACTACGCCAACCACTCTCAACGGAATGTACTCAACGCCGGTAAAGTAGTCAAGACTCGTTGTTGCCAAGCAAGCCAACGCGAGAACCACGCCGCAGATCACCGCAGGAACCGCGCCTTTACGCATGGACTGCTTTCCCCCGATCAACCAGAGAATAGCAAAAGCAAACCCCGTCGAAATCAGCGGCAAGAAGAGCGATATCTTGAACGCAAATTCAAAAGCGTTTATTCCCGGTGGACCGATGATGCCCGCGCTCACTTCTGCTGGCAGTGTTATCGGAACTGAAAGAAGAGAAAAACTCGTCGTAGGATCATAGCCAAGCACAGCAATTGCTACAGAAGCGGCAGGACTGAAACCCATGGCAACTAGTAAAGGGGGGAAGAGACCTGGAGCCCCTACGCCCAGCGCTGAGAGAAAAGAGCCAAAGCCTATCCCAACGTACAAGGCGCGTATTTCGTTACCATCCATCTGATGCTTTATGACTTTCGAAACGGTGGACAAGGCTCCCGTTTCTTTCATAAGGAAAACCATCAGCAACGTTGCCACACTTGAAATGGAAATACCGAAACTTTTGATGAAACCCACGCCCGCAGCTCCAAACGCAACGTAAGCTGGAGTGCCAAACTCGACGATCGCCAACACGATAGCAACGATCAGACCAACAATGGCCATCACTAACCCAGTCTGGCGCAAGAAAGCGACACCCAGAAGAATAACGAAAAGCGGAAAGAAAGCCAGCATGAAACGCCATGCTGCAGACTCCGCGGAACGCGCCAGCAACCAAGCGATGGTTCCGTAAACGAAAAGCACGATCAACGTGACAATCGAAACCATCCGCTCTTTCAGTAAGACCACCAGCTGAATGGCTATCGAGATACCAAACCTCAAATATTAAACTCTTCAGCCCAACACAGCATTTTCAACGATAAGATATGATCCGAAGACCAATGAACAGCCAGTAAATCTTATTACTTGAAAACGGGAATTCCTGACCCATCAACAATCTGGCAAAGGATTGAAACTTGGCTGAAATCAAGGCCGTTGTCTTCGATTTCATCGGAACACTGACGAACGTCCAAGGCTACAGTCTTGAAACGTCAGAATTGAAATTATACAAAGCACTTGTAGAAGCAGGCTTCAACACCAACCAAAGGGATTTCCTCGAAGCATACGGCAAATCACACGAAAAATACCGCATCGTCCGGTTTCAAGAACTTGTCGAGGTCACAAACGCCGTCTGGATTTCAGGCGCGCTCAACTGCCTGGGCTTCAACACGAATCCAGAAGACGCTAGCATCAAAACTGCTGTGAACGTTTTCTTTGAAGACTACTTGAACTCCCTCGAGTTGAAACACTGCGTTCGACAATTCCTGGCAAGCCTTCCAAAACAGTTCAGGCGAGGCTTGGTTTCCAACTTCACATACGCACCCGTAATCTATGCCGCACTCAGAAGACTGAGCATAAACAGGTTTTTCAATGCTGTCTTGGTTTCAGAAGATGTCGGTTGGCGCAAACCCAACACAAGAATCTTTCAAGAAGCACTCAAGAGACTTGGAGTAAACGCCGGAGAAACAGTCTATATCGGAGACAGCCCGCTCGAAGACATAGGCGGAGCAGCCGCGGTTGGCATGAGAACGATTTTTCTGCCTTCACAGTTTTACACGCTCGAAAATCTGAAACAAAGCCACATCAAACCTGACTTGATCGTGAAAGACATCTGTGAATTGCACAAAATCTTCCCTGAATTCATCATAAATGCCCGAAAAACGACGTAAAATGCGGCATCGTCGCTTTCCATAGGAGTTCATGTCGAGGTTGCAATGGAAAATGTTTTATGTAGATCGCATGTAATGATTGACAAGGGATTATCATGGCTAAATGTCCTGTATGTGGAAAGGAAGTTGCAACGCCAAAGAAGACTTGGAAAATGGCTGGAAAGCCTGACAAAAGCGGCAAGAGGACTGAACTCACGATCGGACTCTACGAACACTGCGGAAAATCTTTCAGATCAACCCTAGGCAAGAAAAAGATCTAGGCACGTTCACAACTTTACTGTCCTTTCTCCCTTTTTCTCTTTTCATCACATCGCAGAAAATCCCCTATTTGCTCCAACCATTTCAGCTTGTGCTAACGCCTCAATCAGAGATAGATTTTTGAGAGACACCAGTGTCCGTTTCATGCAGAGCTGACCTCGGAATATTTTCCTCAAACGAGGGACTTGAAATGGACAAAATGAAATGTAAGGTTTGCATAGTAACAGGAAGCAATTCAGGCATCGGAAAGGAGACAGCAACGGCTCTTGCAGAAATGGATGCTGTAGTCGTCATGGCGGTACGAAACCAAGAACGAGGCGAAAAAGCAAGAAGTGAAATTATCAGCAAAACGGGAAATCGAATGACCGATCTAATGATTTGCGACCTAGCGTCGCTTGCCTCGATACGAGGTTTCGCGAAGGAGTTCACAGCCAAATATGATGGACTAGACGTACTAGTCAACAACGCAGGAGCCGTTTTCAACAGTCGCCGAACTACTGCCGACGGTTTCGAAAGCACGTTCGCGGTAGATTATCTCGGACCGTTCCTTCTTACGCGCGAACTGCTCCCAATATTGAAAGCGAGTGCACCATCCAGAGTGATCAATTTGAGCTCTGGACTGTACAAATCCGGAAAAGTAGACTTTGATGACTTACAAAGTGAAAAAAGTTTCAATGGAATGCAGGTCTATTCCAAAGCCAAGCTGATGATTCTCATGTTTACCTACGAACTGGCCAGGCGGCTAGGGGGCACAGGAGTAACGGTGAATGCTGTTCTGCCAGGTTTTGCCGCGACCAATCTCGGAAGAAACACCGGTAGCCTCCGTCAGGCCATCTCGTTCAAACTCGTCCGCCCCATACAAATT
>Ga0315277_10004020_pt1 | contig 19736 bp, 24 predicted proteins | sample YL17G05_15_MG_FD_203695 | JGI IMG/M metagenome (GOLD analysis project Ga0315277, IMG submission 203695) | Sediment microbial communities from Yellowstone Lake, YNP, Wyoming, USA - YL17G05_15 | ecosystem: Environmental > Aquatic > Freshwater > Lake > Sediment | place: USA: Wyoming | collected... | reverse complement strand
AGAGTAGAGTCTAGGGAGCCTCCACCAGCGAAGACCAGTGGATTGGGGGAAAATGATGCGTACCACCAGCCTGCATAGTACAAAGACAACGTGACTTGGGCGGCGCCATCGGTGGTTACTCTGATGTGGTTGACCACGACTCCGCCCATGGGGGCTGTGGTACTCGACCAGTCGAGCGCCGTAATCGATACTGATAGTGCGTGGACGGGCTTGGCTAGGGAGACAACGCCCAGCAAAAGGATAACAATGATCAACCAGCGAGACAATTTCAGCAAGTTAATCCCACCTCACATTCCGCCGGGTTACCCTATATAAGACTGCAAGGGCTCCCTCGCAACGCAAGTCGCTAAGGGTTCGGTGCCGAAATCTCACGAGGATTGGCATAAGAGCGATTAAGCCTACATAGTCTTATTAACCTATTCCTGATTTGGCTACGTGCGAGTCTGCGAATCGCTCTTGCCGCCTCGATATTCCATTCTCATCTAGGGATGAACGGCGACTCAGTATAATGCCTTCACATCACAGAGGTCTTGCGTAACTCTGAATCCTCATTGTCGCCAACTTTGTCTGACGTTAAACCAGATAATAAGGCCTGCTTGCCCGGATGTCTGCCGGCTACGTTCTTGCAGGATACAAGTCCTGCGTAATCACTCATCGCAAGAATAGGACTACGACTGCAAACGTGGCCCCGAAGATCGTTGCAATCAGATTTACGACGTTGTTATCGATGACCTTGTGTCCTCTCAGCGGAATCGAGGAGGCCCCACAATGTCTACGGTTCTCTGTGATTTTGTTGCAGACACTACATCTATAGATCCCTTGAACGGTGGCTCCGATGATGCTGTCGACGGAGCATCCGACGAGACCCGCTATCATCGTGGTGCCAATTAGGACGCTAAAGGACCAACCAGGGTTGTCGGTCATCCCCAGGAGTCCAGCAGCTATGCCGATGACTAAGGCTCCGAACAGCGTGGCAAGTTCGCCAAAGATCGAGATACCGCCAGATGTTCCCGCGGGAACGATTACTCTAAGGTCTGTGATCAATCGCGGGTCGCTTGGGTTTAGGAGCCCTATCTCCGTCGCTAATGTATCAGCGTTTGCTGTCGCAACTGCGCCTAGAAACGCAGCTAAGACGGGTTCTCGCGGAAAGAAGAGAAACAATAGCGCAAGCAGTCCGGCGATTACACCGTTGGCGGTGACGTTCGGCCAGCCACGCGCACCACCCTTCTCCTGCGCGAACCCCTTCTTTCGTTTCGCTTGGAACTTGTAATGTGTCATGTAGCTGGAAACCATGAGAAAAACCAAAAGCACAATGAACCATTTCCAGCCGTCAGCGGGGATGACAAAAGTCACGAAGCCTATCAGAAACGCACTGATGGCGCCGCCCCCGTCAAGGATGTGGACCCTCCAAGCTCCGACAGCCAATGCCGCGCAAATTGCAGCAGCAATAGGTACGATCACAGGGTCAACCATCTCTGTCACCGTCTGCTCTTCTTTTGGGCCGCCATCGCATGTTATTTATTCAGAGCAAAGCAACCATCGTATATATCACTTCAGAAATGTGCTCGGCCTTGCAAGTGTCTCTCTTTGATCTCGGTCTCGCGGTACTGGTATTTGTGCTCGTGATTCTCTTCATAGGCGCAGTTGAGCTTCTGAGGAGGAGACTGAATCTCGGCGCCTACACAACACGTAGGGCCATTCACCTTTTTGCGGGAGACTCGATCCTCTTTGTGCCTTTCTTCTCGAGTGCCATCTATCCTCTCCTGCTGCCGATTGGGATGGGAGTCGTTACGGCCCTGTCGTTCGCTCTCCGCAAGCAGAGCTTTCTAACTCAGTCAATGATCGATGAGAAGCGATACTCGCGACTGCATGCTTACGGGCCGGTTTTTTACATCATTTCGATAGGTGCCTTGCTCATCGCGCTCTGGAGCCAAAGGCCAATCATAATGGCAGCAACGATGGTAATGGCTTGGGGCGACGGCGCCGCGTCTGCCATCACGCCTTCGCTCAAGAAGAGGCATCTCTACCCATTCTCAGACAAGTCGTTCGAAGGCTCCGCTATGATGTTCACCTTCGCTTTCCTAGGAGCGCTGGTCTCATACGCTCTTGCGTTGTCCACAGGAATAGTGTCCGCGACCCTCATCTCAGTCCTGATGCTCTCTATACTCGGTGCCTTTGTAGGCACTGTCGCAGAGGCATTGACGGTCGGCCCAATCAGGGCATTCGACAACTTCACGGTACCATTCGCGTGCGCGGTAGCTCTCTTCTTGGCAACGCCTCTCATTGTTTAGCTGCGAATCCGTACCCCTGTCTTTGATTGCAGGACATGCTTTCATATCAGAGCTCATCTAATCTCGCATAGTGGAATTCTTGGGCACCGTCGGCATCCATTCTCGTGGGAACATCACCGTCGAGCAGATCATGCACGAAATCAGGAAACACCCTGACTCTGCTAAAGCAGGGGCTATGGTCACGTTCACCGGCATCGTTAGAGAGGATCCCGTCGAATTCTCAGGAAGCAAAGTTCAGTATCTTGAGTATGAAGCCTTCGAGGAGGTCGCAGTTCAGAAGCTTAAGGAGCTGCGAGACGACCTGGCGAGTAGGGAAGGAATCGTAGATGTCTCAATCCATCATGTGGTCGATAGGCTCGGAGTTGGAGATGAGAGCCTGATAGTCGTCGTCCTTGGGACTCGCCGCAAGTTCGTGTTCCCCGTTCTGGAAGAGGCGGTGGAGCGCGTGAAGAAAGAGATCCCGATATGGAAGAAGGAGTTCACATCTGAGAAGGCGTACTGGGTCGAAAACGCGACGCCGCATCATGGTTCCAAGGCGCATGACTAGTCGCTAGGGCATGTTTCCCAGCTATTGGTCACCGAAACCTAGTTCTGACCTCGTTGAGGATCGTATCCACTTTCTTCTTCCATTCACTGAAGCCAGATGGCGTCTTCGGGTATTCGGTGTACAGCCTATTCAGCGCGTTCATCTTTGAGACGGAAAACGTGAGGTTCCTGAAAGCGTTTAACTTGCGGAAGCCGAGGGCTACTTTCACGACTTTGTCAGCGAAGCTCAGTTCGTGGACCTCGCCCCAGGTGAACGCAACCGCCTCTTTGTTGGTTACAAAGTTTCGCAGTCCGTAGTTGAGTTCGGAATTGTCTAGTGTCTGCAGGTAGATTCTGAACGTCTCCAGTGCCGCGGTCTTGTTCCCGTACTTCTCAACGTATCTTGTGTTGTACTCCCACAGGTTCGTTTCGCTGACATCGCCGCCCTGCAATGCGGCAGCTGCGACCTCGCCTGCGATCACCCCGCCTGTCATGGCCGGCCCTATTCCGCCGGCGCTTATCGGATTCGGAAACCAGCCTGCGTCTCCTGCTAGCATGAATCCGTTTGCCACAAGGCTATCGTTCTGATGTCGTACAGACACTGGCCATGCTCCGGGCAGATTACCATCATCTTCGAGCGGTGTCAAACCCTTGAAGACGGGTGTCTCACCGATCCATTCTTTCAACAAGGTGTCAAGCGACTTGCCGGAGCGCCTCTGTTGGACACCCAGGCCTAGATTGACCTTGTTGCTTGACTTTGGGAACATCCACAGGTAGCCTCCAGGGGCTCTTTCTGAGTCTAAGTATATCTCGCATCGAGACGTGTCAACTCTTGAGCCATCAGCCAATCGAGCATTCATGCGAATCGTCGGCTCGACATCATCTTTGTCGATCTCTCTCTCAATGAAACTCTGAATGTTGAGATTCCGTCTGAGTATCGTTGACATCCCTGATGCGTCTATCACGAGCTTCGAGGTAATCCTGTGCGATTGTGCTTGTTTGCTTCCTTGATCTTGGCAGACGACTCCTGTGACGAAGTCACCTTCAGTCAACAGATCCACTGCTTGAGTTTTGTCTCGGTAATCGATTCCCGTCTTGAGGGCTTCACTGAGCAAGCGGCGTGCAAACTTCGGTCTATCCAGTAGGAATCCTGAACCTTCGAACGGTTGGCTCACCTTTCTGTCAGGTGAACAAACGACGATCGAATCGACGCGGCTCTCAATCTCAGGTGGTCCGAACGTGATTCCGAGTCTCTCATGAACGAACTTAGCATGACGCTCGCTCACGGCGTCACCGCATATCCAGCCTTGGGTTGTCTTCTTGCCGGGCTCTGTTCTGGGGTTCCGGTCGATCAGGAGGATCTTCGATCCTTTGGCACGGGTCCCGAGTGTGGTCGCAGCCATGCAGCCCGCAACCCCGGCTCCGACTACTACAGCATCATACTCAGGGTTCATGGAACCTCACTGCTGTACTCGTTGACGATACTGAGGAGAACGTGGTTTTAGCCTTTCTCGCTTGTCCCGCGCAAGCCGTCAGCCACGTCAGTACTGGGCGGCGGTCGTCGATGTCCGCATTCTCCAGTACTGCCGCCCTGTTCTTCGAGCTGAGATAAGTACTGTATTCACTTTTCCTTCGTCATAGATATGAGTAGTACGATGGCAGTTCCTGCAAATGCGTACGCACGCGAAAGAGAGGAAGTGGATGAAGACAATCAGGTTCGAGGATATTGCCAAGCATGCGAAGCAGATGTGCATGGAGGCAACCTACAACCTAAGCGGTAACATGGTGAGGAAGTTCCAATCAGCTCAGCAGGCGGAAGCGTCGCCGCTCGGCAAAGAAGTGCTCCAGCAACTGATTGACAATGCACGAATCGCTCGCGAAGAAGATTACCCGATCTGTCAGGACACTGGGGACGCTGTCTTCTTTGTCGAGCTTGGTCAGGACGTTCACATCGAAGGCGGAAGCCTCATTGACGCAATAAACAAGGGTGTAGCTGAAGGGTATAAGGAAGGATACCTCCGTTTCTCGATGGTTGAGGATCCGCTGAGACGGAAGAATACGGGTGACAATACTCCTGCGATGGTTACCTTGCAGCTTGTCCCAGGTGATAAGCTGAAGCTGTCATTCTTGGCGAAGGGCGGAGGATGCGAGAACATGAGCGCCTTCAAGATGCTGACCCCAGCTGCCGGAGCTAAAGGCGTGAAAGAGTTCATCGTGAACACAGTCAAGAACGCAGGCGGCAACCCATGCCCACCGGTCGTCGTTGGAGTAGGTCTCGGGGGAACGTTCGACCAATGTTGCATGCTTGCGAAGAAGGCGCTTCTCAGAGAGATCGGCGAGAAGCATCCGGATCCCTTCTATGCACAATTTGAGGCGGAACTTCTGGATGAGATCAACAAACTCGGAATCGGCCCAATGGGGCTAGGTGGAAGAACAACAGCCGTCGCGGCTCACATCGAGACTCTGCCTTGTCACATAACAAGTCTACCAGTTGCGGTCAACATGGATTGCCACGCGCATAGGCAAAAAAGCGTGGTTCTGTGAGGAGGAGATTATGATGTCAGCTAGTGTTAGAACAGTCAAGTTGAAACCGCCTCTGACTGATTCAGACGTATCAAGCCTGCAGATTGGCGACAAAGTCCTCATAGACGGTCCAATCTATACCGCACGTGACGCGGCACACAAGCGACTTTTCGAACTCATTGACGCAAAGAAGGATCTCCCGTTTCCGCTGAAGGGTCAGGTGATTTACTATGTTGGGCCGACACCACCGCGTCCGGGAAGACCCATCGGAGCAGCCGGTCCTACTACATCCTATCGAATGGACACATACACTCCTAGACTCGTCGAACTTGGCATCAAAGCCACGATAGGCAAAGGTCCGAGGGCGCCTGAGGTTATCGACGCGATGAAGAAGTTCAAAGCTGTCTACTTGGTCGCGATCGGCGGGACCGGCGCGCTGCTCGGTAGGCAGGTCATGAAGTCTGAGATGATCGCCTTCGAAGATCTTGGGACCGAGGCGATTCGACGACTAACAGTCCGCGACTTCCCAGCAATAGTAGCAAACGACGTGACAGGAAGAGACATCTTCACAGAAGCAGTGGCCAAATACGCTATACGCTAGTACCCGTGTACTACGATACTGGTGAGTACACTAGGCCGAGAGTGTCAGCGTAGTCATACGCCGCGCTCATCTCCTCAGCAGTCGGTCTCCTCGCGATATCTGAGTACGTTGAGCGCTCAGCCAGGACTTTGTAGTCGGGGCGGTACTGGCCCATTATGTTCACAAGAGCCCGCGGACAATGCTCGGACACCCAACGAAGAACTGGCTTCGTACAGCACTCAAAATGGTTCGGCATCACAAGGTGTCGGATGATCATATCTCCATTCAACTGGGCGAATTCGTGGTTTCTAGCGACCACTTCGAAATAGCGCGGAACCTTCGACAGCCTGATGGCGCACTTGTCATTCCCGTATTTGAAGTCCGGCAGCCAAATGTCGATGAGATCTGCAAGTATCTGCATTGCCTCCTCGGAGCAGTACATGTTACTATTCCATAACATGGGCACGTTCAAGTCGATCTGGTTCATTGCGTCGACTATAGTGTGAAGGTTCGGAGTGGGCTCCCCTCCGACGAAGTTGATGTTCAAGACCCCGTCTGTTCTGAGGTTTTTCACAATAAGCGCCAGCTGTCTCGAATCGACGGGGGCTCCGGTCAATGGATCCTGGGATATGTCCCAGTTTTGGCAGAATGCGCATCTGAACGTGCATGAGCTGAAGAATATCGTTCCCGATCCGCCTCGGCCGACTAGTGGAGGCTCTTCGCCGAAGTGAGGAAACCAAGTGGTCACTCGGCTCGTGCTGTCGAGTTTGCATGCGCCTTTCTTCATTGCTGAGACACGATCGACTTTGCATTTCCACTCGCAGAATGTGCATTGGCGGATCATCCGGCTGAGTAGCTTCGCCTTCAGGTCCAAGTAACTGACCTGAGCTATGGGTAGCTCCGCAAGGTCTCGCTTTTCCGAGTCTAGGTCATTCAGTAGTGCGTGAGCCGTTTCGCTGAGGCGTTTGTGTTCTTTCCAAAGCATCTCCCCGGGCGTCTCATTCAAGTCGATGTGGCAAGCTACGCGTCTGGCAATTCTGTATTTCGCTGGGCGAAAGTTGTTCGAGACCATTTCGTACCAAGAGAGTCTCTTGTGCATCTCGTCATGGTCGGAGGCATTCGCATGGGCGAGGCGGAACATGTTGTACGGTACCGCGTCTGATTGTCAGCTATTATAGCGTTGCTTGCAAGGGCCGAAATCATCGGGGGCCTCAACCCAAATATATGCGCAGATGACTTACGGTGATCGATCGATTGCACGAGCGTATTAATCGGTTCGATCTGGGGTTCCTCGATGGCTAGGGATTTCGACAAAGCTTGGAGGGAACGAGTGGTCAAGGCTAACCTAGACTTGATCATACTTCGTCTTCTCAAGTCGAAGCCCCGTTGGGGATACGAAATCAACATGGCCATTCGAGACAGATTCAGGGTGTACCTCAGTGCTGGAACGCTGTACCCGCTGCTCCACTCGCTTGAGGACAGCGGCAGAATAGAAGGCGTCTGGGAATCAGAGAAGGGACGAGGGAGAAGGATCTATCAGATCACACAGAGCGGTCTTGAGTTCCTGTCAGCGGGTGAAAGGATGACAGCGGAACTTGTGAAGCTCATGCAGACCATGCAAGACGAACTGCGTCCGTAGTTGAAATGCTTCGCACCGTGGTATTCTCAGGGCGAAACTGATATCTAAGAGACACTTTGACAGGAGGCCCGAAAGTTGCGGGGCCTAGGACACTGAGTCACATTCTCGCCACTGTCAGGAAAAATCCGATCGCTCGCGTTGCAATCCTCATCGGACTCGTCTTCCTCATCACATACGGTGGCATGGCCGTTGCTAGAATTGTCATGAAGACCGAGTCACCGATAATGGTGGTCCCAAGCACAAGCATGGTGCCCACACTGAACGTAGGAGATATCGTGATTGTAAGAGGCGTGGATCCGAACACGATAACAGTTGGCACAATCATTATCTTCAGAAGCCCAAGCGGCTCAATCGACATCATACATCGCGTAATCGGAATAGTGAAGGTAGGAAACACGTTATACTTCCAAACCAAGGGAGACCACAACGTATCGCCCGATCCATGGTCGCCGGGCGTCCCTGAGAACAACGTAAAGGGCGTCTTGGTCACCAAGATCCCATATATCGGGTATGTCACATTGACGCTTCAAGGTCCCCTCGGAATCATTCTGATCGCATTCCTGATCTTTCTCATGATCGTCTTCGAATATTATGACTCAAGGAAGAGAACCAAGTCGTAAGAGTAGCTAGCGGCAACTGCGTTCCAGGATGAGGTCATGTTGTGACTGGTCGCCGCGGCGCTCCCAAGTTGTGTTTATATAGCCTTCCTTTATAAGGACCGTTAAATATTGCTGGAGTGAACTGTTCTGTCCAAAGACAAAGTCTTCACCAACATAGAGAACGTTGTCGCGTCAGCAACGCTGAAACAGAACATAGATCTGAACTCAATCGTCCGTGTTTTTCCAGGAGTCGAATACAGGCCTGAGCAATTCCCTGGGCTTGTGTACCGTCTCAAGAAGCCGAAAACTGCGACGCTCATCTTCAGTTCCGGGAAGATGGTATGCACTGGAGCAAAGTCAGAGAGGCAGGCGAGAAAAGCAGTCACGAAGGTTGTCGACGAGCTCAAGAGGAATGGAATAGTCATCTTGGGAAAACCGGAAATCCAGATCCAGAACATGGTCGCCTCCGCCGGGCTTGGCGGCAAGATCGACCTAGAGAAATCAACATACTCGCTGAAGAGAACAATGTACGAGCCCGAACAGTTTCCGGGTCTAATCTATAGAATGGATGACCCGAAGGTGGTCATCCTCCTCTTTGCAAGCGGCAAACTGGTGTGTACGGGTGCGAAGAAAGAGGCGGAAGTCCACAGATCCATCGGAATACTACAGAAGACTCTCGAAGAAAAAGGCCTGATAGCATACGCCTAAGATAGGGCTGGACAGACTAAGCCTGCGTCTGCCCGTAGGCGCTATTGAGTCGCATTTCCTGCCTCGTAGTTCCCCCTTGGAATAGCGCACGCTCTCACGATATCAGGGCCTGTTGGACTCCATGATTGATCAGTGAGCACCAACAAACAGATATGGAAAACGGGACACCTTCGTCATCGGCTCGTGACCGGGTCGGCAATCATGGATCAGCAAAGCGTTGAGAGAAGATTTCCGCGCGAGCTGATCGAGATACTGGCTGCCGCGAGTATGGTTTTCCTCGTGGGCGTGTGGGAACACCTGCCTGTCGTAGTTCCAAATCACTATACTGACGTAGCAAGCATTTTCTGGCGTGACGGAATTGGGACTGGCCCACACCTGATACCATACTATCAGTTCACGTTCGAGTATCCTGTGCTCGTCGGTTTCCTCGTGTACTTGGCATCCTCGATACGACTCTATGTTCCGGATTTCTCAACTGCATTGAACTACTACGTTCTAGCCACGGACGCCGTGCTCTACCTTTTCACTATTGGAACGATCATACTCGTGTACAGGATGGCGGAACTCCTTGGAGTCGAGAAGGGAAGGATCTGGAAGGCTTTCTTGATCGCTCCATCCTTTCTAATGTTCACAGTCTACAACTGGGACATAATCGCAATATTCTTCGCGACCCTATCGATCTACTGCTATCTGAGAGGCGACAAGACGAAATCAGCTCTCAGTCTGGGACTCGGCATCTCTGCGAAGCTCTACCCATGTATGTTGATTCCAGTGTACATGCTTGAGGAGAGTAACTGGAAGGGCAGACTCAGAGCTCTCTTGGTGCCCGTTGCGGTGTTCGGGATGCTCAATCTACCATTCATTCTAGCGAACTTCTCAGGCTGGTTGGAAACATGGAAGTTTCATGCAGGATGGGGCATAGAGGATTCGTGGCTTATCTTCATCTTCAACCAAATGGACCCAAACGCACACTACCTGGCTCTGGCAGTTCTTCTGTACTTGGTCTACAAAGGCGTCACAGGCACACTCAGGAAACAGTACAAAGACCGGCCAACGCGAGTAATTGAACGCTCTTTCCTCATGAATGTCGCGTGGCTCTTCGGCAACTACGTTGTCACCCCTCAGATGGCTCTCATGCTCCTCCCATTCTATGTCCTCATACCAACGATCTCATTGCCCGTCATATATCTCGCCGAAATCATGAACGCACTAGTCATCGTGCTATGGTTCAGCTCTCCATTGAATCTAGGAAATCCCCTTTCTCCCACCAGTCCCGTGCAATGGTTTGCAGCAGGTCGGCAACTAATCTGGTTAGGCCTATTCGTCAAAATTCTTTATCCGAGGCAGACCAAAGATCTGCTCCTTAGTCTCACTAAGAGGCTGGGCGAACCCATTTCTCGAAGCTGAAGTGCGGTACTAGCCGGGAGCCACCCACTTCGCTTCCGCTCCCAACCCAGACTGTTGAGAGTCATTACACTATGCGCGCGAGATTTGCGGATGAACCATTGTCGCTTGTCGAGGCTTACGAAAACAGTAGTTGGTAGCCATCTATTTGGTTCATAGAACAAAGCCAGCTCGTTCCTTTCGTGTTTCCGAAGACAGTCAGGCTAATATCTATGCTGACTGCCCCGGTGGCAGTCGTGTATCAGTGGATGGATGAATTAGAGCAGATAAGAACGCGAAAGATCGCTGAAATGGTGGGCCGTGCGGAGAGGACTCAGCCTTCGCTCCGAAGTGCAGGCCCCATCGCGCTTACTGACGGGAATTTCGACTCTGCAATAAGAACGAATCCAATTGTCCTCGTAGACTGTTGGGCTGCTTGGTGCTACCCGTGCCGGATGATAGCGCCGATTGTCGAGGAATTGGCCAACGAGTACAGCTCGGTGGCAACTTTTGCGAAACTGAATGTGGACGAGAATCCATCAACTGCAATGAGGTATAGTATTCAAAGCATACCCACAATCTTGATCATCAAGAATGGGGTCGAGGTTGAACGGATCGTCGGCGCTGTGCCGAAAGGACACATTGAAACGGTCTTGAAGAAGCATCTGTAATCGAAGAGACTGTGCGACGGCCCCAACGTGGACCCTTATTTTCTCCAAGGCAACAAGAGACAGTCTGAATGCTGGACACTACAAAATGCAGACGCGAGGACGCGCCGATTCCAACTTGGGGATCGGAGTGAGTTTCCTAGCTCTGGATCCCCGAGGAGATTAGAGTCGAAGTCCTTGTGACGCCTGGCAACTTGCGAGCCATGGTGACTGTTTCATCCATCAGTGTGACATCGCCGAGTTCAAGTCTTGCCACAACATCAAATTCTCCGTAGACAACCTGTGCTTCTGTGACGCCAGGCAGCTTCCTTAGCTCCTTCGCCACACTGTGCTCCTTACCAACATCAACCAATAGCAGTAGGTACGACACGAGAGGTTTCACCGGGGACATACCATGCCGATGATCCACGAGCCACAGAAAACACTTGCTCAGATGTCGGATATATTCGGATTAGACTAGACCAATGGATGGCGTGAGGTCGATCCTTGACCGCTGAGTCGTCCGAAGCGCATATCATATCTTTAGGTGCCGTTGCACAATCAGCAGCGATCGGTGACACACGTGGAAAGTTTCGGGATTGCGGGCTTCGGTGGCAGAGGAAAGCTCATTGCACGCAAGCTCGTCGAGCTTGGCTTCAAAGTTCAGGGCGTCTACGACTCGAATCGGGCTCAGTTGAGTGACGCTCCCTTCCGAACTTTCACAGATCTTGACGCATTACTCAAGCTTGATCTGTCTGCCCTAGCGATCGCGACGTGGCCTTCAAGCCATGCGAAGATTGCGGAGCGCGCGTTTGAGCGTGGTCTTGACATCTTCGTCGAGAAACCGATGGGGGCGACCATAACTCAGAGTCTGCAAATTGTCCAGGCTCAGAAGCGGTCGGGAAGGGTCGCGGTCGTCGGTTACGTTGAACGCGTGAATCCTGCGATCATGAAGCTACGTGAAATCGCGGATCTTACGGATATTATCAGATCGAGGGAGATCCGTATCGGCATGGCGCCGCCATCGCTCGACGGCGCGGGGGTGCTCTTGGATTTGGGCTCCCACAGTATTGACATGGCATACCATCTGTTCGGTGTCGAGCCCAAGGTTAGGAGTGCAATTCTGACAACCGAGCAAGAAGGAAAACCAGAGTACGAATGCATGGTTGAACTTGACTACGGTAGGACGAGATCGTACGTCGAGGTTCGGCGCGCGAACATACGTAGACGCCGCCTCGAACTTGACACCGACCAAGAGTATTATGAGGTCACATACACCCCGTCCGCCCTCAAGATTGGGTTTTCGCCACCGAAGCTTCGCAAAAGACCCCAAAGCTTCGAGGATCTCGAACAGCTCTCAAGAAATGTGGAAACGATCTTTGAGCTTCGAAGGGAAGAGCCAATCAACATCATGCTTCACCGTTTTGTGGAGTCTGTGAAGAATGGATCGGTGATCGAACCACTATGCAGTGCCGATGAGGGACTTGTAACAGCGAGAGCCATTGACGACGCAAAGAAAGTAGCTGCGTACAGGTTCATCAAGAAAGCCTACACTTGAGCCATGGAACGTCGCAATCGACGAAATGCTCGGCGGTTTCAAAGCCAAAACATCAGCGAGCCCCTGCGATCTCATTCAAGAGTTCTAGCATGTCAATGGGCCCTTAACGGTTTTCAATTCTATCCTTCTAAGGCACGTCGAAATGGAGCATCGCCTTCTTCTCGTCACGGAAGATGGTCGTCAAGGGGACACCGACCATAAAGGTCTCGATACGCTTTCTCGGGCGCACATGTATCCAGATGCTTTCTCCCCAAACCTCTGTGTCGGTGTTCTCCAGAAGCCTACGAAAGATGCGGCGCATCACAGGTGACGCGTGGTTGAGCGCCTCGTTGGCGCTAGCATCGCTGATTGGCAGGATCTCGGCTTCGCCTTGGAACTGGATACTCTTGGGTGGAGCAGGAATGAGTGGCCAAGGGACCGGTATGTGAACAGCCACGCGTGGGTCACGCCGGAGGTTGCGAGCTTTGACAGTACGTGTGCTAGTTGGAATATAGAAGTCGAGTCCGCGTGCGAAGTATCCTACGCCGGCAACGTGAGGACCGTGAACCCCCTGAGTTGCCAGTACGCAGAAATTGCGCTTGGAGATGAGTCGAATGAGCTGCTCGAGTGTGTAGGCCACGAGTGCCACTTCCTGCGATTCATACAATTTGACTGCTCTTGAGGGTTACTGGTGAGAAGACAGTTCTATCCCCGCGGCGTCAGCGAAGTATGGGTAGGGAGCTCGTACACTACTTTCCCTATCGAATTCCGCACGGTCCGTACTGCTCCTCTCATGGAACAAGCGCCGGTCAATTGCCAAAGCCGTCCTGTTCTGCAACGAGGCACGGTCTGTCCGCTCTGGACTGCGCGGTACTCGTATGAAGTTCAGGAAATTGCTCGAATCTTGGCGCAACTAGTCATGCGTCCTTGTCTTCTAGTCGAAGACTCTCCAAGACAATGTACATTGTCGAATCCACTACGTGTTTCGAATACGAACCGATCCGAATTCTCTTCTTGAATTGTGGTCCATCTAGGACCAATGTGTGATACTCTCCACGTTCCCCGCAGATATCAAGCCCGGTCCGTTTACTGATTCCACTGAGACACTCCACTGAACTCGGGGAGAGTTCCGATCCGAGCCACCGATCCGTGAACCAAGGCCTCTTAACGCAGGAGAAAACTACCTTGAATTTGAGTGACAGCAGTTTGTTGAGAAGTCCATCTCTATCCCGGTGCCACAAGGGCCTGACGACGTTAACACCACAACGCGTACTGCGATCCACTATCCAATTCGGATCTTGACCAACAAGTTCTCCAATATCCCCCGTCACCAGAGTTTCGATTCCACGCTGTTGCTTGAGAGAGGAGATTGCGTCTTCGTACCCTATGTCGAATGGTTCTTCGACATCCATTACGTAGTGTGGAAGACCCAACGCTTGCGCCTGAAGCGCCATGAAGTCGAGAGGATGAGCGAGAAAAGGCTCCTGGCTCCGAGCGAAAGTGACTAGGCAGTCAATCCCATAACCTAACGATTCTGCCTCGTATAGTGCTAGAGAGGAATCCTTACCACCAGTCCACGACATCGCTACACAAGACATGTGGCCCCAAATCGACTTTCTCACAATTTTAGCGTATTGTAGTATCTAGTTGAGCGTAACGATCCGCCCTTCTCATAGCCTGAAAAATCAATGGTTCAAGTTTGCTATCCCGCACCACTAGTACCACAGATAAGAAACACGAGTTCAAGTTCTGATGCCCGCATCGCCAAACCGCACACACAAGAAGAATTGATGAGCTTTTAGTAGATTGACGTATTCCAACCCGAATTGAGCCTTTCGTATTCGTTTGTTCGGCATGCGCATTGAAGACGCTCCGGAATTGCTGCCCGTTTGTTCACGTTGTATGCACAAGCACCAGGAGTCCAGGACAGGAATCGCCGATGATAGTCTGCCGATAGCTGGATTGGGATGGCGCCGGGAGAGGGATTCGAACCCCCGAGGCCCAAAGGGCCACAGGCTCTCCAGACCGGCATTCATGGCGGACTCAAGGCCTGCGCCTATAGACCGACCACCTTGGGTCGCTAATCCACTCGGCCTTCGGGATGCGAGACTATCACTCATATCCCGGCAGGTGTCCCCGGCACCACGAGAGGTGTATCGAGACCGAGTCATCTAAAAGACTTTGCCGACGCAAACTATCTGATTGGCAAGCGAAGCGCGCAAGAACGCATTTACGTACGAACGCGGTTGTCATGCCGAAGCTCTCATGACGAAGCAGGGGCGTCCACGATACAGGCTTCTACCACACATGGCTGACGCGTATGTCGAAGTACATGCCCCAACCCTGGCTGGTGTTTTTGAAGAGTCTGCGTTTGCGATGTTCGATGTTATGACTGATCCGACTGTTATCAAGCTTGAGTTCACGGATCAGTTTGAGGTTATTGCACACGATCTGGTCTCTCTCTTTCACGATTGGCTTGAGCAACTCCTGCTCAAGTTCGATCTCGATGGAAAGGTCTACTCGAGGTTTCACGTGGAGAAGATCGAAGAACAGAACGGGAACGTACACCTTGTCGCGAAAGCACAGGGAGGCATCTTTGAGAGAGGACGCCATCCTGCAAAGGTTGAGATAAAGGCGGTCACCTACCATCGAATGGAAGTAAGAAAGACTGGTAGAGGGTACGTCGCCCGATTCATCCTCGATCTCTGAATCCGATCTAGCTGTGGTAGGCCCTCCTAATCCCAGAACAAAGTACATGAGTCTAAGCTTCGTTCTGTTGCCTTGGTATATGGCACATGAATGCGTTCGGACAGGCCTACGTGCCTCCTCTCAAGAGGCCATGGAAGCTCACGGTGGCAGTTCCATGCTCTTTTGTGGCCGATGTTCCTCATCTCAGGGAGAAGACGGGTCGGCTCGGTTTCCTTGGGCGGGCGCTCGGAATCTTCAGAGTCAACGAAGTCATGATCTACGCCGATCTGCCGGGTGGTGAATCGGCAAGTCAAGGACGGTTCATTGCCTCAATACTCAGCTACATGGAAACGCCCCAGCACTTGAGGAAGCATCTAGTGCGGATGAATCCGGACTTGCGTTTCGCGGGAATTCTGCCGCCTCTTCGTACTCCTAATCATCCAGTCTCTCCGCGACTATCCGATTTGAAGGCCGGCGAGATTAGGGAAGGCGTAGTCATGGATGCGAACGTGCAAACTAGTCGGGTCGACATCGGAGTTGAATCACTCGCGGAAGTCCCTGCAAGACTTGATCGCGGATCCCGAATCTCTGTTCGAATCAAGAGAATAGCTCCAAAGATCGTCGCTGAGTTGATTGATCACAACCGGATAGACATATATTGGGGCTTCCGGGTTACGTTGAAGAACCTTCCTTTAGGGAGGCTCATGCAAGAGAGAAAGCCGGACGTGGTTATCGCCACGTCAAGGCTCGGAGAGAGAGTGGACGCAGTGCTTGAGCAATTGAGGACATCGATAACGGGAGCTTCCAGCGTACTCCTTGCATTTGGGTCCCCCAAGCGAGGACTCCATGAGATCGCAGCGGAGGAGGGCATAGAGCTCAGCTCGCTTGCCACGTTCACTCTGAACTTCGTTCCAAATCAAGGAACACAGACTGTCCGAACTGAAGAAGCAGTCTACTCGGCTCTTGCATTCTTGAATGCAATTGGTGGATAGGTGAGCTGACATGGGACACAGGAAAGTTCACGCTCCGAGACGAGGGTCACTTGCATACCTTCCGAGATCGAGAGCCTCCAGCTGGATCGGGCATGTAAGATACTGGCCGACCGGCATCAAAGAGACGAAGCCGTTGGCATTTGTTGGGTACAAGGCGGGGATGAGAACCGCCGTCGGGGTTGACAACAGAGAAGGGTCTCTCACATTTGGAAAGGAGATTTCGTTTCCAATCACGATCGTCGAGACGCCACCGATGGTTGCAGTGGCGTTGAGAGCCTACGTGAAGACGCCACGTAAGGGGCTTCAGACGCTTGGTGAGGCTTGGATGGAGAAACCGCTAAAGGAATTGATGCGTCTTCTATCCTTACCGGAATCTATCAATCACGGCGAAAGGCTCGCGAAGATAGAGTCTTCGCTTGGAAAGGTGAGCGAGATCAGACTACTGCTGGCAACCCAGCCTAAGATCGTCCGCCTCGGCAGGAAGACGCCTGAACTCCTCGAAGTGAAACTGGGCGGCGCAACACCAAAAGAGCAATTCGAGTATGCCCGGAATCAGCTTGGGAAAGAGGTCAAGATCTCTGACACCTTCAAGGAAGGTGACTGGTTAGACGTGATCGGGGTAACTAAGGGTAAAGGGATTCAAGGGCCAGTGAAACGATTTGGAATTCGTCGGAAGTTTCACAAGGCAAGAAAGACGGTTAGGCAGGTCGGCTCGATTGGAGGATGGACTCCCCACTATGTCATGTATTCAGTTCCACGCGCAGGGCAGATGGGCTTCAATCAGAGGACCGAGTATAACAAGCAGGTGGTCAAGATCGGGCAGGAGGGCAAGGACGTGACACCGAAGGGAGGATTCATCAGATACGGAGAAATCAAAGCTGAATACGTAATGCTAAGCGGCACTGTCCCTGGCCCGGCGAGAAGAGCCATAACTCTACGACGTGGAGCTAGAGGCTCAGATGCACCCCCGCCTACGTTCGACTACCTAAGCCTAGAATCCGTTCAGGGGTGCTAAGCCTTGACATCTCCTTCCAAGAATATAGAAGTCTACGATATCAGCGGCAAACCCCATGAGAACATTGGCCTGCCTTCCGTTTTCTCAGCTCCGTTCCGCCCAGACGTGATACAGAAAGTCGTTGTTGCTCTTCACAGCAGAACGTATCAACCACAGGGCAGAAACCCCATGGCAGGAAAACGAACGACTGCCAAGTCTGTTGGGGTCGGCAAAGACCTTGCTCGAGTTCCGAGAGTCAAGGGTGATCGCTTTCCAAGGGCCGGTCAAGGCGCTTTTGCGCCCATGACCGTCAAAGGCCGCTTGACTCACGCGCCATCGGCAGAGCGAAGACTTGCAAAGGGCATCAACAAGAAAGAACGCCTTCTGGCTCTTTGGTCAGCCATTGCAGCAACAGCTTCCAAGGATCGCGTCGCTTCGAGAGGTCACGAAGTGCAGAAGGTACTCAGTATCCCACTGGTGGTCTCGGATGAATTCCAGAAGCTGAAGACCACGGGCGAAGCTCAGAAGGCTTTCGAAGAACTCGGACTCTGGGATGATGTCGCGAGGGCACGTAGCGGCGTAAAGATACGTGCTGGCAGAGGACAAGTGAGGGGGAGACGAGTCAAGCATCCGCGCGGTCCGTTGCTCGTCGTATTGAAGGATGAAGGGATTGGGAAAGCAGCCCGCAACTTGACCGGCGTCGATATTGTTGAGGCATCGAACCTGAATGTTGAGGACCTTGCTCCTGGCACTCATGCTGGTAGGCTCACAGTGTGGACAAAGTCAGCTCTAGAATTCGTTGAGAATCGATTCGCCAAACAGGGGAACTAGTATGCCAGTAAAGAGCATCCAAGAAGTAATCAAGTATCCGCTAATCTCCGAGGATGCGGTTACTCTAATCGAGGCTGAAAACAAGATCACCTTCGTCGTCGACGTCGACGCATCTAAGAACGACATACGCCGAGCTGTGGAAGAACTATATGAAGTAAGGGTCGATCACGTGAATTCTGTGGTGACCCCAGAAGGGCGTAAGAAAGCATACGTCAAGCTTGCTCCAGATTACAAGGCCTCAGACCTAGCCGTCAGGCTGGGCATCCTCTAGAAACTCTTTTGTCTTGGTTAATCAATGTCGAACAGGTTCCCAGAAGTGATCAAGTAATGCCGAAAGAGTTCACGTATCGCGGACACTCGATCAATGACCTTCAACAAATGTCCATGGACGATTTCATCAAGCTGCTCCCAGCTCGTCAAAGACGATCGCTCACAAAGGGGCTGACGGACCAACAGAGAGTGCTCCTCGAGCAGATCCGGACATCAGGGAAAGAGGCCGCCAAACCGGTCAAGACACACTGCAGGGACATGATCATTCTCCCAGAGATGGTAGGAAAGACTCTTTTCGTCCACAGCGGGAAAGAATTCAGCTCCCTCACCATCAGGCCTGAGATGATCGGGCACTACCTAGGGGAGTTCGTCATCACAAACAAGAAAGTCGTTCACGGAACACCAGGCATAGGGGCGTCTAGAAGCTCCATGTATGTTCCCCTGAAGTAGACTCGGGGTTGCTCCGCATTCTAGGGTGTATTACACCCCTGAGAATCCGCCTATATGCTGTCCTCGGGCAGCTAGATCTTTTTCCTAACAAATAGGTAGCAGAGCGCGGCTATCGCAAGCGGGCCTAGTACCACCCACGCGATAGTCTGACTCAACGAGACGGAAGTCGATTGATCTATCCGCAAGCTAGCGGTTGTCTCCATCACGGATTGGCCTTTCATCAAGGCAGCGGCTGGGGGGCTCTGCAGGAGGCTCGCGCTTTGCACAGCGATGAGTGCCAACGCTACCGCAACGATTGCGAGTGACAGCTCCTTCCTCAATCTCAATGCCCTCTATCTTTCGAGTGACGTTCCCGAAATAAGTCTAAAGTTTGAAACAAGTCGGAAAGCCCCGCCGAACTCATATCATCTTGTCCTTCCAGATCCTAAACGCCTCGTAGGTGCAGACCAGCGCAGCGCTAAACCCGAAGATCAAAGCGATTACGCTCACATCCGAGCCTGCGAGCAGTGACTGTGCAAGGTACATCAGAACAGCTGCCACAAAGAACGCTGCGTAGAAGACGTACCTGGGCAAGATTACGCGGCCGATGCGAAGAAACATGCGAAACTGGCTAGGCCGGATTTCTTCGACAGGCTCGTAATGGCCGTATTCATCTTTTCTTACTACGCCGAGTTCACGGAGTTTCTCGAGATGATAGAGCGCCGTGCTTGGGCTGGAAAAACGGATTAGGCGCTGTACCTCTCTGACACCTACCGGCCTTGGTGACTTGAATACTTCCCAATATACTCGCAGTGTGGTGCCCTTCAGTTCCGCATCGATCGCTCGTTGATCTTCCCCTCCAGAAGCCAAGCCGTGTCTCACCATCATGAACACATTCGATGACGAAGCGGAGGTGTAATAATTGTTGCTCACGAATACATGTTCTTGCTCTGCTGATTCCCGAGACTGCGGGAAAGGCATTGCTTTTTATGGTGCTCTGTCCATGCGTTCGGAGATACTGGCGGAGAAGAGCATGCCAAACTGGGCGTATTCAGTGAAGGAGATAGACCCAGAACGGTCTGTGAGGTGCTCAGGGCGCG
>Ga0315277_10004019_pt1 | contig 19737 bp, 27 predicted proteins | sample YL17G05_15_MG_FD_203695 | JGI IMG/M metagenome (GOLD analysis project Ga0315277, IMG submission 203695) | Sediment microbial communities from Yellowstone Lake, YNP, Wyoming, USA - YL17G05_15 | ecosystem: Environmental > Aquatic > Freshwater > Lake > Sediment | place: USA: Wyoming | collected... | reverse complement strand
CTGCGACATGATTGTATTGAATATGAGAGTCTAGATATCAGACGATCAAACCTCGAAGAGGTCTTTTTACGATTAACTGGTTCAAAACTAACGGAGGATACTCAATGAACCTGAAAATTATTTTGATGGATTTCATCTTTAGTATCAAAGCATGGTATCGCAGTAAAGGTGGCATGTTTTGGAGCCTTGCCTTCCCGGTCATTCTTATTTTACTGTTTGGTGCGATTTTTTCAGGTATTGGTAGCTCGAAATACACCCTCTATGTTCAGGATCAGAATCAGACTGAACTTTCAAAGGTATTTAATGCTACACTGAATGCAACCAAACTTTTTAATATCAATGTCGTAGACGCAGATGTCAACGTTACCTCATTTATTAAGGAGAAGAACATTAAAAGTTTGATTGTGATACCAAAAGGATTTGAACAGACAATCCAAGAATCGTTTACAAACCCATCAGCACGAGTGGATATCCAATTCTATTTTGATCCTAGTGAACAGACAACAACTCAGGTAATCCGGAGCGTTATTACCAGCATTCTCCAGGAGATGAACAAAAATCTCTCTCAAAGTAGAACGATTATTGGGGTTCGCGAGATAAGTACAATTACTGAGAACTTCAATTTTATTGATTTTTTTCTACCAGGGATGATTGGGTTTACCATCATGCAAGGCGCTATTTACGGCAGCATCGAGCGGAACACGAAATACCGGAAAGATGGTATTCTTCGGAAATTGCTGACAACACCGATTACAAGAACCGAATGGATTCTTGCGAAGATGTTGTTTATGATGTTCCTGGCTGCTCTTACAACCATTTTGATTACGATCATTGGAATTTTAGTATTTGGCATGACCGTACATATTGATGCGTGGGTCATTATTGTCATAATCGCAACAAGTTTCCTATTCTCAGGAATGGGGATGCTTATTGGAAGGTTTGTCAAAGAAGAAGAAACCGCAGATACCGCAGCTGGAGCAATCAGCTTCCCTATGATGTTTCTCGCAGGGACCTTCTTTCCGTTAGAACAAATGCCACAATTCCTTCAAACAATCGCGCATGTACTCCCGCTGTATTATGTGAACGAAGCCCTACGGAATTCGATGATTTATATGAACCAAAATGAATCACTAATCAATGGTGCTGTCGTTATTATCTTCGCAGCAGTATTTTTCATCTCTGGGGTGTTACTGACAAAGTGGAAGGAAGACTAATTATATATACAATTCTAATACATAAAAATATCTCTATAAGTATTGAAAATGAGCGAGAAAGATTTATATTATCCAGATAAACTCTTTGTTCCAATCAATGTTTTTGAATCCATCACACCTTGGATAGCCCGTATTTTATTAATCACAATACAACCAATAGAATCGATATCTGATGCTTCAATCTTTACCAGAATATCGAATTCACCGAACAGCGGGTGGACCTCAATAATCTCCGAGATATGGGTAAGTTCCTCGTAGACGGTTTTTTCATGTAAAGGGCTTATACTTAACAACGCAAATCCAATTGCCATGAGACATGAAATAATCTTTCTCCATCTTATAGTTTTCTTTCCCTTTTATTCAACGAAAGAAAATATTATGAGCACAAAGCCGTATTACTTTTCGTTAATGATTCCTCGATTTAGGATGAGAATATGGATGTAAAAGAAGCAATTCAAAAGAGACGTGCATACCGTTCCCTTGACCCAGTAGATATCACAGAGGATTTGATAAACGATCTTGTAGGATGTGCACAGCTGTCTGCTTCTTGTAATAACAATCAATCGTGGAGATTTGTTTTTGTTTATGAATATGAAATGTTAAAAAAAATGCATAAGGTGTTCTCGAAAGGGAATGCATGGGCAAAGAGCGCATCTATGTACATTGCAGTTCTGAGCAAAAAAGATTATGATTGTATTATCGATGATCGAGAATATCATCAATTCGATACAGGAATGGCGACTGCATTTCTAATCTTACGAGCAACAGAACTTGGACTGGTAGCACATCCTATTGCAGGATATGACCCACAAAAAACTAGGAAAATCCTTGGTGTCCCTGAGGATATAGAAGTAATCACGTTAATCATTGTAGGGAAACATTCGAAAATTATAAAGCCGATTCTTTCTGAAAAACAAATCGCATCAGAAAAAAAACGGCCAGAAAGGTTTCCTTTTGAGAAATTTGTGTATTTGAACAGATACTCAAACAAATAACACTTGTTTCACCCGTACATTTGCGGAGGAAGTTGGACTGACGATGGTGCGGTCGGTTGTGCTTGTTTAATGAACGCTCGTATCTTTTGTTCGATCTCCTCTGCCTCTTTATATAAAGGCTGGGTGTCCATCTTTATTTCAGGCAGCATTTTATCAAGTGTCTCAACAAGTAACGCTGCTGCACGAGAATCCGGATAGGATGAATGTGCTTCTGCAAGGAGGCAGATGACATCACGTTTCAATCGGACGCCCTCAAACAGTAATACCCCTGTAATACCTGTGATCATTCCTTCTTTTGTTTCTTCGATGTTGTGTTTTTTTAGAATATCCTTCATTTTTTGTGTTGTAGCAACACCAAATGTTTTTGGTTTTTTGGGGTTGAGACTATGGGTTCCTTCGAAGTTTACTATGTAGCTGCATTTCTTTTTCTGAGCCCAAGAGAGAATTTTATCTGCAACTGGTTTGATGATATTGACAGCTGGCATAAACTCCGAGATGATAACAACAATTTGATTACAGGATCCAGCCGGTCCACAGATTTTCTTACTTGCGTAAATCCTCACTGGGGGAGAGGGCATACCATTATGGATAACTGCTGCAGGCATGAAATAACGGGAACTGATTGTTCCAATCTCTTCAAGTTTTAATTGCTCGATAATAAAATGTCCAGCGATGGAACTTACCAGCCCAACAGTAGGAAACGCCTCAATAAGGATTGAATTTGAAAGGTCGACTTCCATATAGTCTATAATCTGGATTTCTTCCTCCATAATACCAATGAAGGTACATCTTTTATTATATTTTAACTATTACTATTGATACGAAAAACGAGAGAGACATTCACTTTATTGTAATAAATCCGCTAAATCGAATAATCTCTGAATCGTAATATCTGCAGCAATGTTCAGACCAACAACTGTGCATCCCGCTGTCTGTCCTGCTTTGACATCACTTTCTGTATCTCCAACTAACACTACTGTTTTTGCATCAACACTGAGTCGTTCACATGCTTTAAAGACGATCTCAGGATCGGGTTTTGCTTTGACGACATCATCACTTGTGATAATCTCCTTGAAATACTGCTCGATTTCAAATTTCCTAAGAATCTGCCTTGCACAATCAGTAGGAGTATTTGTGATAATTGCTTTCTTATAGGAGGCGAGCCTTCTTAATGTACTCTTAGTATCAGGATAAATTTTGATATAATCGAGGTGGTTCCCATAGGTGATATTGCAGAATTGGGCAACCTCTGGATTTAACTGCAATCGTTTGAGATTTGCTTTGAGATCATGACCCCAATAGGTCTTTATAAACTCGTCTCGCGTGATTTCCTGGTGTTTGAATCTTTTTAAGGCGCTATTGAGCGCTTTCCACCAGGAATCGAGTGAATCAACGAGTACACCATCCATATCGAAAAGAATCGCATTAGGGGAAAGTTTCATATCCTTCTGGAATATGAATACCTTGCTTTAGTACAAAAAGGTTTTCTAACCATCACGATTTAAATAGAAAAAAAAGATGATTCTTCTGATGAAGGAACTTCATGTCTCATCAAGCCAACGAAATCAGATGATTGATATCACAACTGATGTTCAACATCTAATCAAAGAAGAAAAAATCAATGATGGAGTTGTCATCGTTTATGTCCCACACACGACAGCAGGTATTACCATTAACGAAGGAGCTGATCCAAACGTCCAACAAGACCTTAATGAAACGTTACAGAAGATGATCCCAGCGCGCGGCAACTATAAACATATAGAGGGAAACAGTGATGCCCATATCAAAGCAAGTCTGCTTGGTTCATCGGTAACGGTCCTGGTCAATAAAGGAAAATTGGTACTGGGAACTTGGCAACATATATTTTTCTACGAAGGAGATGGACCACGAAACAGAATGGTTTATATCCATATTAGTAAAAACAGGTAATTATGCAAATCCTTTGATTGCTGCGATACATTCTTGACAGACTTTTTTAGGTTTTCCTTTGACATGGATATGTTTTATTTTTTCTTCTTCAAATTCACAATTACACACAACACATTTTACCATCACTTTCAGCTCACCTTTTAGCTTCCACCGCGGAAATCATCACACGGTTCTTCATCTCTCATTGGTCGTGCATGTTCATGGTGATCAGGTTGAAGACAGATATCAACAGATATCTTCTTCATTGGTTTCCCACAGCAAGATGGTATTTTCTGGTCATCTTTCATTATAGTTTTTTTCTTACATTTTTGGCATTGATAGTAGGACGTCGACATATAGTACCTCTGTTTCTTATGCATTAGATCTATGATATTTAAACGATATGACAGAAAGTATATATCTCTCAATCGTCTAAGGACATTCCATGACCGTGAAATGCGAAACCGTTCCTGGGAAAAACAAGATACACCATGTGAAAATTTATACCTTAAGTACTTGTGGGTGGTGTAAAAAAACAAAAGAACTCCTTAAAGCCCTTGATATCGAATATGAATATATCGATGTTGATACCCTTACAGGAGACGATATCAGCCAAGTTTCTGAAGAAGTAAAAAAATATAACTCATATCGTACGTATCCAACGATCGTTATTGATAAAGGAAAACACGTTATTCTCGGGTTTAATGATAAGGAAATCAAGGAGAAGCTTGGTCAATGACAGAAAGGCAAGCAATTATAGAATCAATAAAAAAGAACGCAAAAGAAAATGGGTACTACGTATGCCCTGACACACAGCTTTTCAATGATCTTATCGAGGGGCTTGCGACGAACACCATCCGATATGGATATGGGTCATGTCCCTGTCGTAATGCTAGTGGTGTGAAGAAATACGATGTCGATATTATCTGCCCTTGTGAGTACCGTGATGCTGATGTGGACGAATTCGGAATGTGCTACTGTGGACTGTTTGTCAATGAAAAGATAAAAAATAATCCATCTGAGATGAAGTCGATCCCGGAACGTCGGTCATCGGAGAGCATGGACACTGTACTTTCCACTATAAAAACAAAACAGAATACATCAGCAGAATCATCCACGCCTAGGAAACCAATGGAGAATATATCATCTATCAAAGTATGGAGATGTACTGTCTGTGGATACCTCTGTGCAAGAGGACTTCCTCCGCCAATCTGTCCAATTTGTAAAGCAAAAGCTGAGCGATTTGAACAATTTGTATTCGATTAAAGGAAGATACTATAATACGATGTTATGAATTAAAAAGAAATAGTTATATATGGAGAAAATGCTTCAGCGAAAGTTTTAAATAACGTAAGTGTATTAACAATTGTTAATAGTGGTATATTGGAGATAAATTAAGAGGGCGCCAAATAACTCACATTAACGTAAGTGGAGATGTAAAAACAAACGGGGGAAAATTTTTGCATCCCATCCTTTCCTCCTCTCCTCACCAACCTAATACCTCCGTTTGCCTTACATTCTCCACCATATTTTTCTAAACCTCTGCTTTGAAGCGGTGCGAACATGAACGAACTGTTAACATCTATCCAGAAACTCAAACACAGCAGTATACAGACAAAAATACAAAAAAGAATCCAAGATTTCAAAAACGTTAACACACTCTCTGCTGAAGAACTGTTTCAAGAACTCTGCTTCTGCATCCTTACTGCAAACTTTAATGCAGAACGAACCTTACACATCCATGAGCAGATCCACGAATGTTTTTGTACCGATACCAAAGAAACCCTATCAAAAAAACTCAGACAACAGGGATACCGGTTCCCGAACACGAGGGCGATATATATTACTACTTCCGTTTCCAAAAAAGATGCACTTCCCACAATCATCCAGACACTCAAGCGGGATGAACGACGAACATGGCTGGTACAGAACATCAAAGGACTCGGCTATAAAGAAGCAAGTCATTTCCTTAGAAATATCGGGTTCGATGATTATGCGATCATTGATTCACATATCCTTGAACTCCTCGAACGATACAACCTTATCAAACGACCAAAGACATTGACGAAAAAGAAATACATAGAGATCGAAAACCTCTTACAAAAAATCGCTCAACAAACGCACCTCACCCTTGCTGAACTAGACTTATACCTCTGGTACCTCGAGACAGGAAAAATATTGAAATAAAAAAGATATGCAAGAATATAGTGAAAACTCATGAACTACGAAGAAATCATCCAGAAGTTACATTCGCTCGCAAACCCGGAGAACGCCAAAGGAATGGCGCGGTATGGGATCAACCTGAAAAACAACCTTGGAATATCAATCTATCAGTTGCGGCCGCTTGCAAAAGAGATAGGTAAGAACCATGCTCTCGCTCTGAGATTATGGGATTCTCAAATTCATGATGCAAGACTGCTTGCGTGTTTTATCGATGACCCAGATAAAGTAACTACAGAGCAAATGGACAGCTGGGCAGGTGATTTTGATTCATGGGATATCTGTGACCAAGCATGTACGAGCCTCTTCGACCTTTCTTCTCTTGCTTACGAAAAAGCGTACCAGTGGGCAAATCATGAAAAAGAATTTATAAAACGTGCTGCGTTTTCTCTTATCGCAGGATTGGCGGTGCATGACAAAAATGCGACGGATAAGAATTTCGAATGTTTTTTACCCCTGTTAATACAACATGCTGTTGATGACCGCAAGTATGTCAACAAAGCGGTGAATTGGGCACTACGAAACATCGGGAAAAGAAATTTTCATCTTAATCAAGCAGCTTTAATAACTGCAAAAGAAATGCAGAAGATGGATTCAAAATCTGCACGGTGGATAGCATCCGATGCAATTAGGGAGTTGACCAGCCAAAAGGTAATTCAAAGGTTAAAAAGGAAAAAAAAAAGGAAAAATAAAAGACCTCGCTCTGGTATTACATGCTTAGTGCTTTAACTGGGCATTCTTCAACGCAGGTACCACAATCGATGCAGGTGTCTTCATTGACTTCTGCTTTGTCATTTACTTTTATTGCTTCAACTGGACAAGCTGATTCACAAGCGGCACAGCCGGTGCAAGTTGCTTTATCTACTTTAACTGCCATAATGTCTTACCTCGTTGCACCCCTGATACTAGTATTCCTATTTATTTTTTATCATTGATCGTTAGGGAGAAATTAAGCTTCCGATTGATATTCAAATAGGGAAAAAATACAATTTGAACAAATTGATCTTCTTAATCAACGAGATGTATTGTTATTTAGTAATTTTTATTCTATATTTTCTAAAAGACTATTGTTCTTATTTTGGTTTATACTTTTCCATCTTCTTGTTCGCTTGTCTTCCACTAAGGGTAAAATACAGGTACACAAAACCAAGTTCAAGCCCAAAAAATACAAGAAAATATAAAAAAGTTACTAGGATAGTTTTCGGTTCAAGTCCATAGGAAAGGCTAATCGATCCAAGGAACGGGATGAACATCCCAATCAATATCAGCAGTAGCACCTGAAGAAGGTCTCTGTTTTTCCCCATACTTATGTATCGATAACAAATTTCCTATTAAAAGATATTTCTTAATCTCTATTCAACGAGCGCTCATAAAATTAGCAAATTCGTGGGACCGGATCGCCTAGTGGTTTATGTACAATGCGTTTACCACCAACTGTAGTCTGCATAACGACTCCGGAGATTTTTTTAGTTGCCTCCCCAATAATTGCTGCATGTTTTCCTAAAGGATGTTTCTTTAGAACAGCAAGAACGTCATCTGCTTTTTCTTTAATTACACCAAGGATAACTTTTCCTTCGTTGCCGATTTCCAACGGATCAATTCCAAGAATGTTACACGCAGATCGCACGCCTTCAGGAATTGGGATCGTATCTTCATTAAGAAGAATCCCTATGTTCGATTTCTCGGAAAACTCATTGACGGTATTTGCAAGTCCGCCTCGTGTTGGGTCTTTTGCAGAGACAAGACCTCCTTCAGCGAGGAGTGTTTCCATCAGGTTATTCAAAGGAGCAATATCTGATTTAATAGTAGTTTCAAAACCGTACCCTTCACGGAACGACAACAATGCGATACCATGCTCGCCTATATTCCCTGAAAGAAGCAGCAAGTCACCTTCAGAAAGATTACTATCTAGTAGCCATCGCTTCGAAAATTTTCTGTGCCGTTTCACTTCCTTTATATTCTTTTCAAGGGCTGCACTTCTTTTTCCAATGCCACTGGTATTGATCATAAACTGTTGAATCGCTCCTTTTTCAACGACCTTGGTATCTCCTGTAATAATTGGGACGTGCGCCGTGTCTGCTGTACGCGCCATGCTTCCCACAATAATTTCAAAGGTATCCAGAGAGAATCCTTCTTCGATAATGAATCCAGCTGATAGAGCACATGGTGATCCTCCCATCACAGCGACATCATTAATGGTTCCACAAACAGAAAGTGATCCGATGTCACCTCCGGGAAATATCAACGGATTAACAGTATGAGAATCAGTAGAGAATACAATATCGTCGATGACCGCAGCATCATCAAGGGCAGCTAATGAAACTTCTGCGGTTCCTTGTTTCTTGAAAAATTTTAGTATGGTTTGTTTAATGAGCTGGTCCATCAGTTCACCACCAGCCCCTTGTGCGAGTGTGATTTTTTTTACCATTGCTTCTCCAAGAACATCGTATTTATATGGTATGCGATGTGGAGGATTTATTTATATTCTCTGTTATAATCATCCTGACTAATATGTGGCAATGGCAGGATTTTGTTCTCACGTTGATCAACTTTGGATTTATGGTTACCGCAATTCCAGCGGTTCTACGAAATTTTCAGTTAAAAGAAGCGAAAAGCCAATCGCTTTCTATGTATCTATCTACAGCGATTCTATTATCGGTCATGGCCTATGTTTTTTTCACGTTAGACATGCCATTGAGCTGCATATCAACCGCAGGAACTGGTTTTATGTGGTTTATCCTGACTTACCAGAAGGTTAAATATTCAAAATAACCTAAAAAATAAAAAAAATCAAAAATACTCTTTCTTATTGACACAGCAAAGATGAAGCCGCCCACAGGAGGGATATGCATGATTTCAGAAGAAACACTTAGAACAATGCACATCATTACATATAGCATCTCATATTCCTTTCTCATCCCTATCTTGTAAAAGAAGTAGAGAACATCATCGTCATAAGATTACAATCCCAATGCATGCCAGGATCCATGAGTAATATAGCAAAAAAAGTGGTAATCACTTAATAAATATCTTGAGAAAGAAAAAATAATAGTAGATATCTACCTTCTAATACGGGTATTTCTTTCCAAGAACCTCAGTTGAAGAAAGCGCAGCAACCGCTCCCTTCGCACACGCTGTTACCACCTGCCGTAGACCACCGGTGATATCACCAGCTGCATACACACCACGAACATTTGTCCGCTGTCCATTATCGACCAGGATATAACCATCATCATCAAGTTTTAATTGAAGAGACTTTGCAATCTCATTCTGGGGTAACACTCCAACGGAGGCAAACACACCATCGACTGTCAATCGTGATCGTTCACTTGTCCTTAAATTAAAAAGTCCAATAGAAGAAACGCTTTCGTTTCCATTAATATTCTCAACCAGGGTATTGAAAAGAAAATGAACACCTTTCGCCCGTGCTTCATCTTCATAAATCTTCTCCGCACGGAACTGATCACGACGGTGAACGACGTACACCTCTTTACATCCGAGCTGTTTTAAAAAAATGGATTCCATCAGCGCGGTATTCCCACCACCAACCACTACAACTCGTTTTCCTTTGAAGAAAAAGCCATCACACGTCGCACAATACGACACTCCCTTTCCCACCAGTTCTGATTCACCGGGTACATCAAGTTTCTTATGCTCAGTTCCTGTGCAAAGAATTACAGCACCCACCTGATACGTTGTTTTCTCAGTTGTTATCATAAAACCTGGAGCCAATGTTTTAACTTCCCGGACCTCCTCATAGAAATGGAAATCAGCGTACTTAATCGCATGTTGTTTCATTTTTTCGACAAGATCGATTCCAGGAATAGAAACAAACCCAGCATAATTTTCAATGTTCGGGGCAAGCTGTAGAAGACCACCACCGCCCCCACGATCAAACACAACTGTTGAAATCCCAGATCGATTCGCGTAAATAGCTGCAGAAAAACCAGCGGGGCCTGAACCGACAATTGCTAGCTCATAATCCATAGAAAACCTCATTGAATATGTACTATTTAGTTTTTTTAAACACCTCTCACGGCACAGCGTTTGAAAAATGGTCGTATAGCGGAAAGCGTGTCATATAGATAATCTCGGGGGTACGGAATAGTAGTTTCAAGAGTTGACGAGATAAGTGGTTTTATGATTTTAAACTGTTGAAGATAGTAGGCATTTGCTCCTTTCAACCATTCTCCAATCTCAAGGATATCCTCTTTTTTGAGAAAACCAGGGATGAACGTGGTTTTAAATTCGTATGATGGCACTTTTTTTTTAATCAAGTTAATCGATGCGTCGATCTTGGTAAAGTCCACGTCGATACCGGTGAGCTGACGATATTTCCCTTGTGGGGCTTTTACATCCATGGCAACGTAATCAACAAGGTGTTTTTCTAAAAGTTCACTGAGTTTTTCTGGAAACGTACCGTTCGTATCAATCTTAACAAGAAGTCCTAGATCCTTTATTCTTTTAACAAAATCAACGATATCTTCTTGTATCAATGGTTCGCCACCAGAAATGACTAATCCTTCAAGTTGTTCCTTTCGTTTCGAAAGAAACGAAAGGATTTCATCATTAGGGAACAACTCTGCGGTTCCGAGTGCAAGATTCTTATTGTAACAAAATGGACAGCGAAAATTACACCCGCTAGTCCAGACTATCGCACTAATCTTATCAGGATAATCGAGCAGTGATGTCTTCTGAAAACCACCTATCTTCATTGTGTAATAAAAATCTTCTCCCGTAGATTAAATGTTGTTCGATCGCGGAACTCCTGCTGTTTGCCTTTGTTCCATTGGTTTACCGGGCGGATATACCCAACAACACGCGAATAAATTTCACATTCCGTGGTTTTTTGCACAGCTTGACAGGTCGGACAGAACTGATGTTCACCAGCGATATAGCCATGATCCGGACAAACACTAAATGTCGGAGTTATGGTATAGTAGGGAAGCGAATAGCTCTGTGCAATTTTCCGAACAAGGTTCTTCGTAGCAGTTGGTGAAGGTTCCTCCTCACCAAGGAAGATATGTAAGACTGTGCCACCTGTATATTTTGTCTGTAAGGAATCCTGTAAATCAAGAGCCTCAAAGACATCAGTGGTAAAACCAACAGGAAGTTGTGTGGAGTTCGTGTAATAAGGTTCAACATCTCTGCCTCGATTCTGCGTGTAAATCTCCTGGTTGTACGTTCGAATATCCGGGTACTGTTTCTTATCGATACGCGCGAGACGATAACTTGTTCCTTCTCCTGGTGTTGCTTCAAGGTTGAAGATGTTACCGGTTTCCTCTTGGAAATCCATGATGCGTGTACGCATATAGTCAAGGACTTTTTCTGCGAATACCTTGCCTTCAGAATCAGCAATGCTCTTATTCATGAAGTTCAGCAGCGCATCGTTCATACCGATGAGACCGATAGTGGAAAAATGATTTTTCCAATATTCACCAAAGGTTTTCTTCACATCAGAAAGATAGAATCGTGAATAGGGATGCAACCCGCTAGAGGTGAGGTTCTCGATGAGGTCTCGTTTGATTTCCAGGCTTTGCCTGGCAAGCATCATGAGTGTATCGAGTCGTTCGAAGAAATCAGTATCGTCTTTCGCTAGGTACGCGATTCGTGGCATGTTGAGGGTAACGACGCCTATCGATCCCGTCTTAGGGTTCGCGCCAAAGAGTCCTCCACCTCGTTTCTGAAGCTGCCTATTGTCTAATCGTAAACGACAGCACATACTCCTGGCATCTTCCGGTTTCATGTCGCTGTTGATGAAATTAGAGAAGTAGGGGATCCCATATTTTGCAGTCATATCCCAGAGTGGTTCGAGTCCCTCGTTATTCCAGTTGAAATCCTTTGTAATATTATACGTAGGTATGGGGAACGTGAAGGGTCGTCCTTTTGCGTCTCCATCATGCATTATTTCTGCGAACGCATGGTTTAACATGTCCATCTCTTCAGTATATTCGCTATAATTATTATCTGTAAGATTACCTCCGATGATCGCTGGTTCATCACTCATGTAACTGGGAACGGTGAGGTCCATGGTGATGTTGGTGAACGGGCTTTGGAACCCAACTCGTGTGGGGACGTTCATGTTGAAGAGGAATTTTTGTATCTCTTGTTTAACGCCGTCATACTGGAGACCGTCTTTCTCTATAAATGGTGCAAGTAAGGAATCAAAGTTCGATAGTGCTTGTGCTCCTGCTGCTTCACCTTGTAGAGTGTATAGATAGTTCACGATTTGCATCAATGCTGTACTAAAGTGTTTCGCTGGTTTGCTTTCAATTTTGCCAGAGACGCCTTTGAAGCCGAGAAGTAATAGATCTTTCAAATCCCATCCTACACAATATGCCCCCAGGGTTCCGAGATCGTGAATATGATAATCTCCACTTGAATGCGCCTCTCCAATTTCTGGCGGATATATTTTATTAAGCCAGTAATGGGAAATGATACTTTCAGTTGCATACACATTTAACCCCTGGAGTGAGTAACTCATGTTACTGTTCTCGTTTACTTTCCAGTCCATCATGCTGAGGTAATCATCAACTACATCGATGTCTTTTAGGAGCCCCCCGATTTCTCGCATGTCCTGGTGTTGTTTCCTGTAAAGGATGTATGCCTTTGCGGTTTTGGCATGACCGTCTTCGATAAGGATCTTTTCGACGGCATCCTGGACTTGCTCAACGGTGGGGATCTCACTGCGTTTGAGCTCTTTTTCTAAAACGGTGATAACTTTGTCGGTGAGGTCCGCTGCTTGTTTGTAGTCTTTTCCACCGACTGCTTGGGCGGCTTTCCAAATGGCCTCTGTGATTTTCACGGGGTTGAAATCAACGATTTTTCCGTCTCGTTTTTTTATTTTTCGTATCATGTTGTACATCTTCTCCTATTTTTCTGTGAGATTTTTAACTTCTTTTTCAAAGCTGGTGATATCGGTGAATTGACGGTAGACTGATGCGAACCTGATGTAGGCGACATGGTCAACTTCTTTAAGTGCATCCATGACGTATTCGCCAATGAGCGAAGTTTCGATTTCTTCTTTTCCGGCTCGTCTGATTCTTTCTTCTATACCGTCGATCATTTCTTCGATTTTTTCGTGGTTTATTGGGCGTTTTTCGAGTGCTTTTTCCATGCCGTTTCTGATTTTGCAGCGGTCAAATCGCTCTTGTCTGCCGTCTTTTTTTATGACGAACATCGGTGCCATTTCGATATACTCGTAGGTTGTGAATCGTTTGTTGCAGTTGAGGCATTCTCGTCGTCTGCGGATAGACCCTCCGGTATCGCGCGAGTCGGTAACCTTCGTATCTATATGGCTGCAATAGGGGCAATTCATCTCTCATCACCAGATACAATATATAGTAGAATAAAAAATTTGTTCTACTAAATGTAGTATAATTTAGTGGTTTTTAAGTCTTTTCATTTTTTGAAAAAATATCGTTTTCTTCCGTCTAATTTATTAACGATTCTGATTGAGACAGGTTAGAGTGTGATGCTTGTTGCATGCGTGACTGCGAAGTGTACAAGCTCATCAACGTTGATTTTTTGTTCTTCAACCTGAATCTGCTCGATACGTGCCTGTGTGGATGGTTTTATTGGCACCGCTTCGCATCCCTCTGCTGGTGCTATTGATAGGTCAAAGGTTCCAATCTTTTTTGCAATCTGTATAGTGTCTTCCTTGTCAAAACCGATTAGTGGTCTAAGTATCAGGATGCTTACTGCTTCTTCGACGACGCGAATGTTCCGTAGTGTTTGTGATGCGACCTGGCCAAGTGAATCACCCATAACTACAGCATCCGCGTGTTCCTTTTTTGCAACTGCCTCTGCATATCGTAACATCATGCGTTTGCAGACGATGCAGGTAAATTTGTTATCACATCTTGTTTTGTAGGTCTGAAGCATTTGCCCATGAGGAATAAGGAGTGCTGTTAATTTTGATGGAACTAGTGTTTTTAGGTGTTTTGCAAGTATTACAAATTTTTCGATTTCACGATCATCGGTAAATGGGCGATTATCAGCATGAATCAAAATAATTTCCTCTACTTTGTTAGAAAGCAGGTAGGTCGCTACCGGAGAATCAATCCCACTGGAGACCAATGAGACGAATTTCATACAGTCTCCTCTTCAACATATTCAAGATATTCTTTTAGCCCACCGACCGAGGGAAACACGATGATTTCAGGGACGTCATAGGGATGCAGGGAGTGTATTTTTTGTATTGTTTTTTGGATGTTTCGTTCAGAGGTCTTCGCAAGGAGAACACATTCGTTTTTCTCCTCCATTTTCCCTTGCCATCGATAGATAGAGTCGATTTTTGGGAGGATATGGACGCATGCAACGAGTTTTTCTTTTATCAGTTGACGAGCGATGGTTTTTGCGGTGGCCATGGTATCGGTTGTTGAATAGATAATAGAAACCATGGTCATGCCCATAGAGAAGATGATTTTAAGAGTTTGCATCCAATTGAAATAATTTCATTTTAAGGCGAATTGCTACTTGAGTTATTTCTTCAGAAAATCCATAGAATAAATGACTTTTACAGCAACAATCGCTGCACCCAAAACTTGGGATGTTTGTAAAATTTCTTTCTAACAACCGAGCTATCTTACATTCTTCCCTTTTATTATTTTCTTTATAAAATATGTCAACGATCTCAGTATAAGGAAGAAGATAATCGATATGCCAATGAATTTTTTTGTCGTTTCGGAGATGCCGGTTTATCCGTTGATCTAATCCATTCAACGCAGAACCAACGTATGCGTAGGATCCTTTTTTGAAATTAATCACCCCGCGTTTTCCTACCATTACTGAGGCATCATTCGGAAGTGTCATTAAAAGGAGATAGGTACCGTTCATCAGAAGGATATGTGCATAGGTTCTTATAAGACCGATTCTGTTTCCTCATCTGATGACATCACATAATCTAAAGTTTATTTCCATTGATTCCATTGCTGCTGCAAGAAAAGAAATCGAAAAGATAGGTAGCGATCCGAATAGCATTGACATCATGGCTCCCAAAGCAGTTTTTAGAGTCATTAAACTTCAGCAGGTTGTGTTGCAGGATGCAATTATCATCAAACAAGATATGTTATCTCTTGGCGGGGAGGCAGCGATCCCACGGGATGCATTTGAACTGAAAAAAAACCCTGCAGATATTTTTTTGATGGGGACGGTTACTCAACTTCGGGAGTTAGTTGGGAAGTTGCAACGTCATTACGCTCGCCTTCAGGCGATTGCCGCTGAACTCGCTGTTTTATTAGAAAAAATCTCTTAAAAAACCTCGTCCCAAAAAAGACATTAACTCATAGATGATTCTAGGTCAGAAGTCCTATGGAGAACCCTGTCTGTCCCTTAGATTTTCGCTATGGGAGAAAAGAGATAAAAGATGTCTTTGGCGAAACAAGTAAACTACAATATCTCTTAGATGTAGAAGCTGCACTTGCTCGTGCCCATGCCGTAGTTGGCAATATTTCGAAGAAGGCGGCTGATGAGATTTCAAAGAAAGCCTGCGTGAAATATGTTACAGCGAAACGCGTCAATGAAATCGAGAAAGAAACCAGACATGACATTATGGCAGTCACGAAAGCTTTAAGTGAGGTCTGTAGTGGGAATGCAGGGAAGTATGTTCATCTGGGTGCAACGAGCTATGATATCGTGGATACGGCGAATGCATTGCAGTTTGCAGCGGCAACAAATCTTATTAAAGCTCAAATCCGGGAGCTGCGTGTTACTTTTGTCAGTCTTGCGAAGGACTATAAGAACACGATCATGTTGGGACGGACCCATGGACAGTACTCCATCCCAATCACCTTCGGATTGAAAATGGCGGTGTATGCAATGGAGGTCGATCGACATTTGGAACGGCTCCATGAATGTAAGTCACGGTTGTTGGTCGGCAAGATGTCTGGAGCTGTCGGCTCTGGTGCTGCGATGGGAAAACATGCCTTGAAAATCCAAGAACTGGTCATGACTGACCTAAAACTCGGGACCGAAGAGGCAACAACCCAGATCGTGGGTCGTGATCGCTACATCGAACTACTCTCTGTTTTAGCAAATATCGCTAGCAGCATGGAGAAATTCGCAACCGAAATCCGGAATCTTCAGCGCAGCGAGATTAGTGAGGTCTCTGAAGCGTTCGAAGCAAAAAAACAGGTTGGCTCCTCGACGATGCCGCAGAAGCGAAACCCTATTCTCTGTGAACAAATCTGTGGACTAGCCCGGGTTATTCGAAGTTTTGTCATCCCTGCATATGAGAACGCAATCCAGTGGCATGAACGAGATTTGTGCAATTCATCCTCAGAACGATTCATCCTGCCTCACTCCTTGATTATGACAGATTGGATTGTGTTTCAGATGAACAAGGTGTTCCAAAGTTTACAGGTGCACCCGGAACGGATGCTGGAGAACTTGGAAAACTCAAAGGGGTTACCAATGGCAGAAGCAGTCATGACAAAACTTGTAGAGAAGGGAATCGGACGTGGTGATGCCCATGAGCTGATGAGAACCTGTTCTTTGAAAGCAGCAAGCGAGAATAAACAACTTCTTTCCGTTTTAATTGAAAATCCAAAGATAGTACAAATACTCAAGAAGAAAGAGCTGGAAGACGTCATGAACCCACGGAACTATCTTGGAGTCTCTGATAAAATCGTTGACCAGGTGATAAAGAAACTCACGCGATAAAAAAAGGTGTTGAACCATGGAAAAACTCGAAAGACTGATCACAAATACAGAAGAAGTCGTTACCATCGAAGAGCTTAAGGTTGTGCTCAATAAACCGAATCCGAAAGCATACATCGGGTTTGAGCCTTCAGGAGTAGTGCATATTGGATGGAAGATCTGCACTAATAAAATAAAGGATTTCCTCGCCTGCGGATTTGATTTTACAGTGCTACTTGCTGATTGGCATGCTTATATCAACGATAAACTTGGGGGCGATATCGAGAAGATTAAGCTCTGCGGTAATTACATGGAAGATTGTTTTGCGGCGATGGGTATTGACACTAGTAAGATAAGGTTTGTGTACGCAAGTGATTATGTGAATGATGCAAACTACTGGGAGCTGGTGTTAAAGACAGCAAAAGCATCGTCGATTGCCCGGGTGAAACGTGCGATGGATATCATGGGACGAGGGGAAGAAGAAGCGGAGAAAGACCTCTCAAAATTGTTCTACCCAGCGATGCAGGTTTCTGATATTTTTTACTTGCAGTTGGATGTGGCTTATGGCGGAACAGATCAACGTCACGCCCATATGCTTGCCCGAGATGTGGCAAAAAAAATAGGACGGATTGCACCGGTCGCACTTCATACACCTCTTTTAACTGGACTACAGGATGGTAGCCGCATGGATCCAATAGAAGCAAAAATGAGTAAAAGCAAACCAGATACCATGATCTCGATTCACGATTCACCAGAAGTAGTAAAAAGGAAATTAAGTAAAGCATATTGTCCTGAGAAGCAAATCGAGGGGAATCCTGTATTGGAGATATGTAAGTTCGTCATATTCCCAGACCTTTATGGAAAATCCTTTTTGATTGAGCGACCTGAGAAATTCGGGGGTAACCTTGAATTTACAACCTACGAGGCTCTTGCAAATGCATTTGTTACTGGACTTCACCCGTTAGATCTAAAAAATGCGACCGCAAACCATATCAACAAAATCCTTGCACCTGTTCATACCTACTTTGAGATGCATCCTGAAAATTACAATAAAATGAAAAATTTAGGAATCATCCTATAGAACACTGTACTCTGAAGTAGAAAAGTTAGAACTTATTTATTTTTTTGGCTGTATTAAAGAAAGTTTAAATCAATGGTATAGATTTCGTGTCCTTGATGTCTGAAGATATCCCAGTAATTATTGGAGGTCTCTTGGCACTCATCGGTCTTGGGATTATTGCAATTGGATTCATATTTTTTCGAAAGAAACGACTCATTGAAAACATCCCAACATCGAAGATACGCTCAATTGCAGTGGGATTGGTTGAAATCTTCGGACAGGTGATACCAATAAAAGAACAAATATTTAGAAGTCCGTTTACTGACAAAGAATGTGTGTATTATCAATTTACCATAGAGGAATATCGAAGTAGCGGAAAAAATTCTAATTGGGTTACAATTAAGAAAGGAGAACAGAAAGGTCTTTTTTATCTTAAGGACGACACCGGGAGGGTAATGATTAAGCCGACCGGTGCAACGATTGAAGCAAGAAAAGATTTCGAATATCAATCAGGTCTTGGAAAGGACCCATCAGAACAGGTCATTCGATTTCTCAGTGCAAACAATTTAGCACATGAGGGATTTTTAGGATTAAATAAAACAATGCGTTATCGGGAAACTATTATTAGTCCATATGATACCTTATATATTATGGGAACCGCAGGTGAAAACCCTTTTAACAAAGAAGTAACAGCAAACCACGTTGATTCTATCATGATTCAAAAAGGGAAATATGAAAAACAATACTATATTTCAGATAAATCAGAGAAACAAATTTTAAAAAATCTTACATTACTGACCTATGTAATGTGGGGTTTTGGAATGGTTCTAATTATTATTGGGGCAATTTTGTTGTTTGGACTTATGTAGGCGATAAAGGAGAAATGAGAGAATGGATTTTTGGATAATCATCGGACTCATCATCAGCCTTCTATTCTTTACGTTATTAATCGCACTATTATTAATTTATAATGGCCTCGTACGTCTAAAAAATAACATCGATAAATCGTGGGCAAACATCGATGTATTATTGAAGCAACGATCAGATGAACTCCCGAACCTCATCGCCAGTGTCAAGGGATATATGGTTCATGAACGAAATACCCTCGAAGCATTAATAAAAGCACGAACCGACGTTCTGAATGAATCAACACTTTCGAAAAAAGCAGTGGCGGATAACGTAATTACCGAAGCTCTAAAGACCATCTTTGCTGTCGCTGAAAACTATCCAAATTTAAAAACGAATGATAATTTCCTCAAATTACAAAATAGAATTACCGCACTTGAAAATGAACTTGCGGATCGCCGGGAATTCTATAACGATAGTGTCACCATCTACAACATCCGTATCCATTCAATACCTGACATGATTGTTGCGCGGTCGTTGAACTATACAAATGAACTATGGTTCAAAACATCAGATGAAAACAAAGCTGTTGTTCGAGTGAACATATAAAATAAAAAATGGAATAGCTTCAGTCTCATTTATTAAAAAAAATCAAGAATAAAGGGTTGAGGGTTTTGAATAACCCCTTCATAGAAACCTCTATTTGACCCTTCAACATTCCTGATACATAAGGAGTGATGATGGTGAGTTTTGACAAATTTATTTTAAAGCAACAGTATCAAAAAGTAAAGGGATTAGGAGACCGTTTAGAGATGATGAAACAACAGATCGATTGGAAACCATTCATCCCGTTAGT
>Ga0315277_10004018_pt1 | contig 19744 bp, 14 predicted proteins | sample YL17G05_15_MG_FD_203695 | JGI IMG/M metagenome (GOLD analysis project Ga0315277, IMG submission 203695) | Sediment microbial communities from Yellowstone Lake, YNP, Wyoming, USA - YL17G05_15 | ecosystem: Environmental > Aquatic > Freshwater > Lake > Sediment | place: USA: Wyoming | collected... | reverse complement strand
CCTCAAACAAAAACGTCTCGTCGTAGTCCACCAGGTCGTAGTACAGCACGAACTGGTCGTCCAGCCGCCGCTTGTACTGCCGGGCGACGATCTTCTCGACCTGCTGGTCCTTCAGCCGGCGGATGATCGTGATGTCGCTGTCGCGGCCCACGTTGACCTCCACCCGGTCGCCGATCGGCACGTACTTGGTCGCCGTCCCGCCCACGTAGGCCAGGTCCTTCGTCTGGTATTCCGAGAACAGCCGGACCATGCCGTCGGGCAGGGGCGAGAGGCCGAGATTCTCCATCGCCGGCAGGTTTTTCTCCTTGCCCTGGTCGTCCAGCAGCTTGATGTTCTTGAAGCGATAGAACTTGGTAAATGCCTCTCCGCCCTCGCGGTCGGTGAGCTTGTAGAGGCATTCCAGCGGCACCTCGGCGACCTTCATCGAGACCAGCCGCTTGGGCTGCTGGTCCTTGATCTCCTCCCGGCCCTCGATGGTAAACAGGAAGTATTCGGAGAGGCCCTCTTTGACGACCTTCTTTCCTTCCTCCGGTTTGCTCCCTTCTTTGTCTGCGGCGTCCTTCGCCAAGTCGACCGCGCGGTCCATCTCCGCTCGGACTCTAAGGCGGACTTCCGGGGCGAGGCCTCTGTAGCCGACCGCTCCCCCTTGCTCTCCCGGCGGCGGTCGCCGGGCAAGCTCGGCGATCTTTTCGACCAGGTTGATCGTGCCGACGACCAATCGCGTCTGGGCGTTGTCATACAATTCGCCCGAGTTGTTGAACACCCGCACGTAGCCGGTAAGGTTGAGCTTCGTCTCCTCCTGGTTGGCGATGCCCACGTAGTCGGCCGTCCAGGTGATCCCGCTGGTGAAGTAGCGGATCTCGACGGGGATCTTGCCCGCCACCTGGCTCTTGACGTTCCATTGTAGGGCGTCGTTGCGGCCGCTGGGGAAGGTGGTGTCGATCAGATCCACCTTGTCCTGCTGGTCGAGGATGCGGAAGTCGATGCTGGTCGGGTCGATGAGGGTGTTGGCCCAGGAGAACTGGATGCGGTTGATCCCCTGCTTGACGGTCAGCAGTCGGTGCTCGCGGACCATGGTGATGTCTTCGGAGTTGTAGATGGTAAGCTGCGTCCCTTCGCGAGTCGGGACGGTCACCAAGTCCACGTCGCCCAGGGCCGCGCTGGCCAACCCCATCAGGATCACAGGCGCCAAAACCAGTTTCCGGTTATTCATCCCTCGGCTCCTTTCGTTGCCCGCCGGGCAGTGTCCGCTCAATCGGAGTCTCGCAGTGAATCATAAGACGAGACAAAGGTCCAAGAAGTTTCATTGGCCGGCGGCCAACCCGCAAAGGCGGTGACCCTGTCCGTATGGTTATATCTCACCACTCATTGGAGTGCTATCAGCCCATCCTCCATCAGACTTTACATCGCCGCGGACGTGTGCTAGAATACTTTGTATCGCAAAGTGAATCAGCTTCTATCGAGGGGGTGAAGCTATGTGGAAATGGGTAAAAGCGTTGGATCGTGTCCTGCGGGGCGAGGCCACCCGTCTGCCGGAGCTGAGTGAAGAGACGATCCAGATTCCGGCCGTCGGACTCTCCGCAGTCGTCGTGGGGCTGGGCATGGTCTACGGGGCCTGCATGGGCTGTTTCGCCCTGGTCAACAGGCAGGAATTGGCCGACCGGTTCGGCCAGTTGCTCGCCAGCACCGTCAAGGTGCCTGCGCTGTTCATTCTGACCCTCCTGGTCACGTTTCCGTCCCTGTACGTCTTCAACGCCTTGGTAGGCACGCGGCTGACGCTGCGGGCGATGTTGCGGCTGCTGGTGGCCTCGCTGGCGGTGAACCTGGCGGTGCTGGCCTCGCTGGGACCGATTGTGGCCTTCTTCTCGATCAGCGCGACCAAGGCCGGCTACGGCTTCATGGTCCTGCTGAACGTGCTGGTCTTTGCCCTGTCGGGGGCCTTGTTCCTGACGTTTCTGCTCCAGACGCTGCATCGCCTCAGCATTGCCCGACGCGGGCCGGCACCTTCGCTTTCCCCCGTGACCGGCCCCGACGTGCCCGAGGGGCCCCACCCGCCGTCCGATTTGGTGCCACCGCCGCCCTCGGTGCCCTCGCCGTACGAGCCCAGAGCAGAACGGCCGGTGGAGGTCGAGCTGGTCGAAGAGCCGGGCGCCCTGGACCAGATTGAAGGCTACGTGTTGGGCAGGCACGTCAAGAAGGTGTTTGGCTGCTGGGTGGTGGTTTTCGGCCTGGTGGGCGCGCAGATGGGCTGGGTTCTGAGGCCGTTCGTGGGCAGTCCCGGCACGCCCTTTCAATGGTTCCGGGCGCGGGAGTCGAATTTCTTCGAGGCGGTTCTGGAGACAATGCGAAACCTGTTTTGAGCCCGCCATGACCAGCTTCCTCCTGCGAGCCGACGACGTGCTGCGGCAACGGCCCTGGACCACCGAGTCTGCGCACGCCGCGTCGGCGCTAAGGCATCTGGTGGCGAATATCGTCCTGTTCGGCATGGCCTACGGGGCGGTCATGGGCTGCTTCGGGGGCATCTTGGGCGGGCGGGTGCAGCAAGTGGTCTACTCCGCGCTGAAGGTGCCGCTGCTCTTGCTGGCCACATTCCTGGTCGGCTTCTGCAGCTTCTTCGTGCTGAACACCCTGTTCGGCCTCCGCCGCGACTTCGCGCAGGCGGTCCGTGCCCTGCTGGCGACGCAAGCGGGGCTGGCCATCATTCTGGCGTCGCTGGCACCCTTCACCGCGCTGTGGTACGCCTCGTCGGCCGACTACGCAGCGGCGGTACGCTTCAACCTGCTGATGTTCGCCGTGGCCAGCCTGGGCGCGCAGGGGTTGTTGCGCGGATACTACCGGCCCTTGATCCGGCGAAACCGCAGGCACCGCTGGATGCTCTGGACCTGGATCGTGATCTACGCCTTCGTCGGCATCCAGATGGCCTGGGGGCTGCGGCCGTTCGTGGGCGCACCGGGAGCGCGCGTGCAGTTCTTTCGTGCAGGCGCCTGGGAGAACGCCTACGTCGAGGCGTTTGCGGTGGTGGCACGATTGCTGGCCGGGATGCTCACTTCTTGATGCCGCCGGCAGCGCGCCAAAGGAGCCTGCCAGGGTCGGCCCGAATCAACCAAACGCGTGTGTGGAACCGGGCTGCGCCCGGCGCAGGGCAGGCGTGGTTTTCCACGGTCGCGCGGAAAAACGCCGGGTGATTTTGCCCCGGGATGACAGATAGATGTCACAGGGGTATGTTAGAATCCCTCGTTCCCCGGCGACTTCAGACAGGCCTGCCGTAGGCTCCGTCGGAACGTAAATGGCCTTGCGTGATTCCGGGAAAAAGGGGACAGGTCCAATTTGCCGGAACGGCCCGAAGGGTGCTTCGCACAAATTGGACCTGTCCCCTTTTTCCTCCCCGGGAGCGTGGCCGAGATGCAACTGATCGATCATCGCACTGAGGACGGCTCGCGGCACTTTGCCAGCCTGCCCAAGACGTGTACGTGGCAGGCCCTCTGCGAGCACGTCTTGCTCCTGCCCGGCGCCCAGATCGCCAACTTCGTTGCGTCCGGTGTGGCCGAGGCGTGGATCGACTTTACCCACCAGGGCCACCGATTCTTGGTCAGCGAGCAAGGCGGGCAATTCCGTTTTCTGGTCCGTGATCCACAGTGTCCGGACCTGATTCTCTACCAGGTAGCCGCCCACTGCGAAGGGCTCTTGGGGAGTACCTGAACCGTTGGTCGGGCAGTCGCGTCCGGCGTTCCCGCCGCAGGCCGGCCGAGGCCCTCTTGATGCCCGCCCTCGGGGGCGTCACAATGGCCCTCACCAGCGGGCGGAGCGCCCGATTGCGGCCAGTCCGTCCGCTTGCCAGGAATCTCCCGGATGACAGGCCCGCAGTTGCACGTGGTCACCGGTGCCTTTGGGTACTCGGGCAAGTACATTGCGCGGCGGCTGCTCGAGGCCGGCCATCGGGTCCGCACCCTGACGAACTCTCCCCGTAGCCGCAGTCCTTTTGCAGAGCAGATTGAGGTCCACCCTTTCCAGGGTTGGAGCCGCTTCCGCTTGGCAACGTCGTTGCAGGGCGCCACGGTCTTGTACAACACCTACTGGGTGCGGTTCAGCCACGCCGATTTCACCCATGCCGCGGCCGTAGAGAATACCCTCAGGCTGTTTGAAGCCGCCGGGGACGCAGGGATCCAAAGGGTGGTCCATTTGAGCATCACCAACCCTTCGGAGGACTCCGCGCTGGAGTATTTCCGCGGCAAGGCGCGGCTGGAGCGTGCCCTGATCCACTCCGGGCTGTCTTACGCCATCCTCCGGCCCGCGGTACTCTTCGGTGAGGAAGACATCCTGATCAACAACATTGCCTGGGCCTTGCGGCGGTTTCCCGCGTTTCCCGTCTTCGGCGACGGGCGGTATCGTTTGCAGCCCATCTACGTCGACGACCTGGCGAAGCTGGCCGTCGAGCAGGGAGCAAGAAGGGATAGCTCGATCATCAATGCCGTCGGTCCCGAGACCTTCACCTACCGAGAATTGGTGGAAACGATCGGCAAGATCATCCGAAAACGTCGGCTGGTCGTCGGCGTGCCGCCCTGGATCGGCTATCTGGGTAGTGCAATCATCGGACGGCTGATGGGCGACGTGATGATTACCCGCGACGAGGTCAAGGGTCTGATGGCCGGGCTGCTGTACGTCGATGCGCCGCCCGCCGGAGATACCCCTCTGACCCACTGGGCCAAAGAGCATGCCGATCGTTTGGGCATCCGCTACGCCAGCGAGCTGGCCAGGCGCCGCAAGCGGACCGAATCGTATGAGAACCTTTAAGCTCTCCGTGTCCTCCGTGTCTCCGTGGTCTTTCCTCTCCTGCCTGTAGAATTGCTGCGACGGCGGCAGAAGACCTCCCAAGATCCTTCGCAACCCAGCGAATAATTCCTACGGGGAAAGAGGGCTGTTGCCATGTCCGTCTGTCCCAAGTGCAACCGGCGGCTTCTGCGCACGAAGACGGCGCAGGGGTTCTTCTTTCGCTGCCCGGGGTGCGACGGCCGGGCGGTCGGGCTGGCGGTGCTGCGGCGGGCGATTCCGCCGGCGTGCGTCAGCCGCCTCTGGACCAAGGCCCGCCAGCGCGAAGGACACCGGGGACAGGCCTGCCCGATCTGCCGCCGGCACATGCAGGAGATCCCCGTCCCGGTCGGGAAGCAGCAAGTGCCCCTGGACGTCTGCGCCGGCTGCCAGTTCGTCTGGTTCGATCCACACGAGTTTGAGCAGTTTCCTGCCCCACCACCCCAGCCGAAGCAAGATCCCCGCCGGCAGCTCCCGGAGAAGGTCCGCGAGGCCATGGCCATGGCGGAGCTGAAGCTCGACGAGACGCGGCATCGCGGCGGCGATTTCGGTGGCGAGGCGCCGGAGGAGACGTGGAAATGGCTTCCCGCCCTGTTCGGCATGCCGGTCGAGTACGAAGTGAACCCGGTCCGCTGCTGGCCCTGGATCACGTGGGGGCTGGCGGCCGTGATGGCGCTGACGTTCCTCTTCACGCTCAGCAACCTGCGTGAGATCGTGATGCAGTTCGGGTTGGTGCCGGCGGAGCTGTGGCGGGATGGAGGGATCACGTTCCTGACGAGCTTCTTCCTTCACGGTGATCTGTTCCACCTGATCGGCAACACCTACTTCCTGCTGATCTTCGGCGACAACGTCGAGGACCAGCTCGGGCGGTGGCGCTACGCCCTGGTGGTGCTGCTGGCGGCGCTGCTCGGCGACCTGCTGCACATCCTCGCAGACCCCCGTGACATGGTTCCTTGCATCGGGGCCAGCGGCGGGATCTCCGGGGTGATCGTCTTCTACGCGCTGAAGTTTCCCCAAGCGCGACTGGGGTTCATGTTCCGTTGGTGGTTCGTCTTTCGCTGGTTCTACGTCCCCGCCTGGTTTGCCCTGATCGGCTGGATCCTGCTGCAACTGCTGCTGGCGTATCAGCAATTGGCCGGCGTGAGCAACGTCTCCGCCCTGGCCCACCTGGGCGGCGCCGCCGTGGGCCTTGTCGCCTGGGCGCTGTGGCGGGAAAGCCGAGAGGCCCGCCCGAAAGACTCGTTCGCCTCCCTGCGCCAAGATCCGGGCTGCCGGCCGTAGCTCCGGGTGGAATGAGCACTGCTGCTGCCACGTGCCACGCTGCTGAGCCGCGTGTCTGCCAAGTTTTCCTGGCGGATGGACGGGTGGCTGGCGGTCAGCCGGAGGCTGCCCCCAGCACGCTTTCCTGGGGGCTCGCTGCGCTCGACCCCAGCCACCCCGAGCACCGAGTTGCCAGGAAAACTTGCCACACACTGAGCCGCTAGCGGCTTGCCTCCGCCGCAGAAGTATGATAGATTGATGAGTTTCGTGGTGGTGCATTCTGCTTGCCCGTGCAGCACATGAACCGGAAAGCCGAGCCGTCCCCGCCCGCCGTGGCCGAAAGTATCCGGATCCGCGGCGCGCGGGTACACAACCTCCAGAACATCGACCTGGACGTCCCCCGCGACCGACTGGTGGTAGTCACCGGCGTGAGCGGATCGGGCAAGAGTTCCCTGGCCTTCGATACCCTCTACGCCGAGGGCCAGCGGCAGTACATCGAGAGCCTCTCGGTCTACGCCCGCCAGTTTCTCCACCAGATGGAGCGGCCCGACGTCGACCTGATCGAGGGCCTGCAGCCGACGATCTCGATCGATCAGCGGGCCGGCAGCCACAATCCTCGCAGCACGGTGGCCACCGTCACCGAGATCTACGATTACCTGCGGCTGTTGTTTGCCCGGCTGGGCGAGCCGAGCTGCTACCGCTGCGGCGAGCCGATCCGCCAGCAAAGCCCCGAGCAGATCGTCGAAGACCTGCTGTCGCTGGCCGAGGGCACGCGGATGATGATCCTGGCCCCGCTGGTCCGTGGCCGCAAAGGAGAACACAAGGAGACGCTGGCCGCCGTCCGCAAGGTCGGCCTGCTGCGGGCGCGGGTCGACGGCCAGGTGATCGACATCGACAATCCGCCCGAGCTGGCCCGTCAAAAAGCCCATCACATCGAGGCCGTCATCGATCGCGTGGTCATCCGCGAGGGCGTCCGTCCGCGGCTGGCCGAGTCGATCAACCTGGCGGTTCGCCACGGCGACGGGCTGGTGCTGGCCAGCTACGAAGGGCACTCGGCGGGAGAGACCACCTGGCACGACGAGCTGTTCAGCACCCACTACGCCTGCCCCAACTGCAAGATCAGCTACGAGGAGCTCGAACCGCGGACCTTCAGCTTCAACAGCCCTTACGGCGCCTGCCCGGAGTGTGAGGGGCTGGGCGCCCGGGTGGCGTTCGATCCGGAGCTGGTGCTGCCGGAGTTGAGCCTCTCGCTGGGCGGCGGGGCGATCCTCCCCTGGAAAGGCGCGCCACCGGCGGCCGTACGGAAGATCAAGAGCCTGTTGCGGGAGTTCATGTCCAAGGCCCATTTCCGCTGGGACACCCCGCTGGCGGATCTCAGACCCAAGACCCGCCGGCAACTGCTCCAGGGCGACGGCCAGCGGTTCCCCGGCGTGCTGGCCATGCTGGAAAGGCAGTACGCCAGCACCAGCAGCGAGTCGAGGCGGCAGCGGCTGGAATCGTTCCGCGGCGAGGTCGTCTGTGCCGAGTGCGGCGGGGCGCGGCTGCGGCCCGAGGCCCGCAGCGTCCGCCTGGCCGGCAAGGCGATCCATCAGATCACGGCCATGACCGTCGCCGAAGCCCGCGACTTCTTCCACGCGCTGGTCTTCGACGAGGACGAGCAGCCCATCGCCCAACCCATCCAAACCGAGATCGCCGCGCGGCTGGAGTTCCTCGACAAGGTCGGACTGGAGTACCTCACTTTGGATCGGCCCGCCGGCAGCCTCAGCGGCGGCGAGCTGCAGCGCGTGCGGCTGGCCACCGGGCTGGGCTCCGGACTGGTCGGCGTGTGCTACATCCTCGACGAACCCTCCGTCGGCCTGCACGCCCGCGACAACCGGCGGCTGTTGGCCGCCCTGCGGGAGTTGCAGTCGCGGGGCAATACCGTGCTGGTCGTCGAGCACGACGAAGCGATCATCCGCCAGGCCGACCGGCTGATCGACCTGGGGCCCGGCGCCGGCCGCCACGGCGGGCGCGTGGTCGTCGAGGGCACGCCCGGCGAGGTGAGCCGGAATCCCACTTCGCTCACGGGCCAGTACCTGGCCGGGTCGCTGAAGATCCCGCTGCCGCTCCACCGCCGCCGCACCGCCAAGACCCGCTCCATTACGATCGAGGGCGCGACCACCAACAACCTCAAGAACGTCACCGCGCTGTTTCCGCTTTCGGCGCTGGTGTGTGTGACCGGGGTGAGTGGGTCGGGCAAGAGTTCGCTGTTGAACGAGACCTTGGCCCGGGCGTTGGTCCGCCGGCTGGGTGGAATCGCTGCCAAGCCCGGCCCGCACAGCAGTCTCCGCGGCACCAGCCAGATCGACAAGGTGGTCCAAGTCGACCAGTCGCCCATCGGCAGGACCCCACGGAGCAATCCGGCCACCTACACCGGCGTGTTCGACGAGATCCGCAAGGTCTTTGCCAACACCCGCGACGCCCGGCAGCGGGGATACAAGGTGGGCCGGTTCAGTTTCAACGTCAAGGGAGGCCGCTGCGAAGAATGCCAGGGACAGGGACAGCAGAAAATCGAGATGAACTTCCTGCCCGACCTGTACCTCACCTGCCCGTTGTGCGAAGGGACCCGCTTCAACCAGCAGACGCTCCAGATCCGCTACCGCGATCAGTCCATCGCCGACGTGCTCGAGATGCGCGTAGACGACGCGGCGGAGTTCTTCGAGAACTTTCCCGTCATCAAGCGCCTGTTGGACAGTCTGCAGGAAGTCGGGCTGGGATACCTCAGCCTGGGCCAGCCCTCGACCACCCTTTCCGGCGGCGAGGCCCAACGCATCAAGCTGGCCACCGAGCTGGCCCGCGTCGATACCGGCCGAACGTTCTACATCCTCGACGAGCCGACCACCGGGCTGCACTTCGACGATGTCCGCAAGCTCCTGGCCGTACTCTCGCGGCTGGTCGATCTGGGCAACACGGTGATTGTGATCGAGCACAACCTCGACGTGATCAAGACCGCCGACTGGCTGATCGACCTGGGCCCCGAAGGCGGCCAGGCCGGCGGCCGAATTGTGGCCACCGGCACGCCCGAGCAGATCGCCGCGCTGGAGGACAATCACACCGGCCGCTTCCTCCGCGCGGTACTCGACCGAAACTCGCCACAATAGCTCACAAAGCCGCGACCGGTGGTCGCGCCACAAGCCACACGACCGTCCTTGTCAGTCCATCATCAGCAGGAAGTGGACAAGTGGCAGGAGGAGGCAGCTCCCGCGCGGTCCGAAGTCCTCCTTGTTCTTTGTGATCATAATTGGCGTCTGGCTTTTGTCCTTATGCCTGGCGACGAAATGCTCGACTCCAACCTGGTCTTGCGGGGAGAGCGTCTCCTGATACTTGACTTCCACGGGCAGGTAGCGCGATGGGCGAGTATGGACAATGAAATCCACTTCGCGTCCGCTGCCGGCCCGGTAGTAGTCGATCTGCAGGACTCCTTTCCATTTGCGCAGCGCGTTGAATACCAGATTCTCTGCGTAGAGGCCCAGCATCCGGCTGTCCTCCAACAGACCCTTCCCGATGCGCAGAACGGCGTTCCGCAGCGCCAAGTCAACCAGGTAGAACTTCATGTTACCGCGCCGCACCCGGACCGCCGAGGAGCGGAACTTCGAGACGTGTGCCAGCAGATCCGTCATTTCCAGCAGCGGCAGGTACTTGTCCACCTGTTGGATGTTCACGCCTGCCTCCTGGGCCAAGGATTTCTGGCTGACCTCACGTCCGGGTTGTTCCAGCAACGAGATGTAAAACGCCTTGAGCTGTTCCGGCTTGCGAAACTCCGCGGCCAGCACCAGGTCTTCGTGAATTACCTTCTTAATCTGGTTGTCGTACAGGTAATCGATCTTCTTCTCCTGCGTTGGCAACTGCCAAACTTCGGGGAACCCTCCGTCAATCAGATAGTCGGCTAGTGTAGCCTGCGCTTGACCCCAGAGGGCGTCGGACAACTTCGTAACGCCTACCGTCTCGATTGCGTCGTGCGTAGGTGCCCCACACGCCACTCCCTTGATTTGATCCCCGAGCGCAGCCAGCGCAATGATCTCGTCGACAAGTGGCCGAAGCTCGGGTCTCGCGTTGAGGCGAAAAAGCATAAACTCGCGAAAAGAGAATGGCAGGACATGATAGTCCTTGACCCTGCCCAGTAGGCTTTCGCGACTCTTCTTGAAGATCGGACTTGAAGCCGAGCCAGAGATGACGATTCTTACCGGGTACTTCAGATCGTAGTACTTCTTGAGGTAGAGTTCCCACCGTGCCAGTTTGTGAATCTCATCGAGGAAGAGGTAAACAGGGCCTGTCTGCCCCAAGTGATGGAGGTGCCCCATCAACTGGTCGAGAACGTCTTCGCCGCCGGAGGGCATCCGCAGCCGGGCGGGATCGTCCAAGGAGTAGTAGACCAGCCGCTCGGCGGGTACCTTCTCGCTGCTGAGCAGGTGTTGAACGATCTGCTGGAGCAGCGTCGACTTGCCGACTCGCCGAGGTCCAGTGACGGACAGGATTTGCGGAACTGAGCGGAGGTCGCCGATCAGTTCGTCGAAGACGGGTCGACGAAACGGTGGGACACTTTCCTCCCAGGTTCCCCGCGCTTTCGGGTCCATCCAGGGACAGTACGGAGCGATAAGTGTCTTGAAATCCATAGGTTATGGCATTCTAGAAGACAATGGTATCACGATACACACAAATAACTATATCATAGTATGGTTAGTTTTCAACCGGCTGTGCGCGGGAAATAGTCCTTACGGGTGGGATAATCGGCAGCAAGTGTTCCGCTTTCAACCGCCGCCGGCTTGTGCCCAACTGCGGTTCGATTCGCTTCAGATCTTCGGGAATGCCCCCAAAGTCACCTGGCGGAGTCCGTCGCGGTCGAGTAGCTCTACTCGATGGTTCTCCAGCTCCGCGATCAGGCCGGCGTCGACCAGCCGGCGGAGCGTGCGGGAAAATGTCTCGCTGGTCAGATTCAGGTGGCTGGCCAAGTGCCGTTTCAGGGTCGGAAGCTCGATCGTGCCATCGCGCTGCGGCGGCGAATCGAGCAGGAACCGGGCCAGCCGGCCGGCGGCGTCCCGCAACACAACGTCTTCCATCAACCCCACCAGGTGGCGGACCCATTGGGTCAGGCCCCCGACGATTCCCAGGCAGAGCGCGTGGTCCACTTCGAGGGCCTTGCGGAAGCGATCCGCCGGCAGCAGGGCGCAGACGGTCGGCTCGATGGCCTCGGCGCTGGCGGGCAGGTCGAACCGGCCGATGGCCGCCACCTCGGCGAAGGTGTTTCCGGGGCCGACCACGTGCAGCACGTGCTCTCTCCCACCGGCGGCCCTCTTGAACACCCGCACCAGTCCGCTGCCAACCACGAACACGCCGGGGCACTCCTCCTCCTGGCGGAAGATCAACTGCCCCTTGCGAAACCGCTGCAGCCGAGCCATGGCCGCCAGCCGCTGGAAGCCCGACGGCGGGACCTCGGAAAACAGCCTGCACCCGTGCAGGATGTCGATCACGTTCAATGACAAACGACCCTCCCGGAGGTTTCTCCGGAAATCGACCGACCGGCTTGATCCAGGTCAAGGCCCGATGGCCCGCAGGAGCGTATTATAGCCCAGACGGGTGGCTCGGCAAGAAGGACCGTAGTTGGTCTAATTCAACCTGTTTCGCATGAGGAGACCCCTGATGAAGCCCACGGATATTCTCAGCCACGAGCATCGTGTGATCGAGCAGGTGTTGACCTGCTTGGAAAAGATGGCCCAGCGGTGCGACGCCGAGGGCCGGCTGGCAGCGCAGCCCGCCCAAGACGCCGTCGAGTTCTTCCGCCACTTTGCGGATCGCTGCCATCACGCCGAGGAAGAGGCCCACCTCTTCCCGGCGATGGAGGCCAAGGGCTTTCCTCGCGACGGCGGGCCCACCGGCGTGATGATCTACGAGCACGAGCTGGCCCGGGCCCACGTCCGCGCCATGGGCGACGCCGTCCAGGCCGCCTCGGCGGGCGATGCCCTGGCACAAAAGCAGTTCAGCCAGCACGCCCGCCAGTACATCAGCCTGCTGCGACAGCATATCGAGAAGGAAGATCACTGCCTCTACGCCATGGCCAACCAGGCCTTCACCGCAGCGGATCAGCAAGAGCTGCTGGCCACCTTCGACAAGGTGGAACGGGAGGAGCTGGGCGCCGGCACCCACGAAAGGTACCTGCAAGTCGCCAACGAGCTGGCGGACCTTTTCGGCGTGCCCCGCGCAGCCACCACCGGCGCCGCCGGCCAATGTGCGTGTTCTCACTGACAGGCCATGTTCGGTGTCAACATCGGTGACCAGACCTGCCAACTCTGTAAAGCCGCGACCAGTGGTCGCGGGAGAGAAGTTCACGGGTTTAGCACACCAGCAAGCCGCGACCGCTGGTCGCGGCTTTACAGAGGCGACCGTCGCAACCATCCTCTTTTCCGGGAGAACCCGTCATGGGCACAAAAGGACTTCGTAACGCGGCCATCGTCTCCTTCGTGGTGAGCATGGCCATCTTGTTCTGGGGAGGCTATCACGCCGGCTACTTCGGCAAAGAAAAAGGTGAAGGGAAGCAGCCGCCAATCCCCGGACGGGTCGTCGCAGGCCAAACCGAGCTGACAAACTCCCAGGCCATCCTGGCCGGCCAGGACGTGTACCAGCGCTATGGGCTGATGGACCATGGGAGCGTTTGGGGGCACGGGTCGCTGCGGGGGATGGATTTCTCCGCCCACACGCTGCACTGCACCGCTGAGTTGGTGCGTCAGTTCTACGCCGCCGGCAGCGGCAGCCCCTCCGAGGATGCCTACTTGAAGTTGCCGCCCCAGCCACGGCGCCAGATCGACGAAACCGACGCCCGCGTGATCCAGGAGATTCGCCAGAACCGCTACGATCCGCGGATCGACACACTCCAGTTGACTCCGGCCCAGGCCTATGCCTTCCAGCAGCTTCGCCAGTATTGGAACCAGCAGTTCGGCAAGGGTAACTCCGCTTACGGCTTTCTGCCGCAGACGGTTCCCGACGCCGCCGGAAAAGACCCCGACGTCGATCGCAGAAACCTGGCCGACTTCTTCTTCTGGACGGCCTGGGCGGCGGGGACCGAACGACCGATCCCCGGCGAGCCTGGCAAGACCTATTCCTACACCTATACCAACAACTGGCCGCCCGACCGGTTGGTCGGCAACACCGCCTCGACCGAGGCCCTGATTTTCAGCATCGCGTCGATTCTGGCCCTGTTTGCCGTGCTGGGCATGGTGGTGTACGTCGTCCATCGCTACGGCATTTTCTACGGCGAGGCCAAGGCCGTGGAAGCCGCCTACCGCCTCCTCCAGGCGCCCATCACTCCCAGCCAGCGGGCCAGTGCAAAATTCTTTCTGATCGCCGGACTGCTGTTCATCGTGCAGATCTTCAACGGCGGACTGCTGGCGCACTACACCGTAGCGCCCGGCAAGTTCTGGCTCCCGTGGATCGGCGACTTCTATTCGTACAGTTGGGCCAAGACCTGGCACCTGCAACTGGCCGTGCTCTGGATCGCCGTTTCCTGGATGGGCACGGCCGTCTATCTGGCCCCGCTGGTGGCCGGCCGCGAGCTCAAAGGCCAACGCCTGATGGTCAACATCTTGTTCGTCGCCGCGGTGGCCGTGGCCGTGGGCAGCCTGGTGGGCGAGGTCCTGGGCATCAAGGGCATCCTCGGCGATCGCCTCTGGTTCTTGCTGGGACACCAAGGATGGGAATACCTCGAACTGGGCCGGATCTGGCAAATCCTCCTGTTCGGCGGCCTGCTCTACTGGTTGGTAGTCGTCTACCGCGCGATGGCGCCCGGACTGCGGGGCCACACGGAGGACCCCGACCGGCGATCCTTGATTATCTTCTACGTCTTCAGCGCCGTCTTCGTGGTCTTGTTCTTCGGCTTCGGTCTGATGTACCACCGCGGCACCCATCTGACGGTGGCCGACTACTGGCGGTGGTTCGTCGTCCACATCTGGGTCGAGAGCATCTTCGAGTTCTTCGGCGTGGCCGTGATCTCCCTGTTCCTGGTCACCTTGGGGCTGGTGTCGGCCAAGTCGGCCCTGCGGGTGGCGTACCTGACGGCCATCCTGGTCTTCCTCAGCGGCATCCCCGGCACGGCCCACCACTACTTCTGGTACGGCGGACCGAGCTTCTGGCTGGCCATGGGTGGGGTGTTCAGCTCGCTGGAGCCCATTCCGCTGATCCTGCTGGTGGTCCGGGCGTGGATGGAGTACCGGTCGATCCGGGCGGAGGGCGGAGAGTTCCCCTACCGCTGGCCGCTCTATTTCCTCACGGCCAGCAGCGTCTGGAACTTCGTCGGCGCGGGCATCTTCGGCTTCATGATCAACCTGCCGATTATCAACTACTACGAGCACGCCACCTATCTGACGGCCAACCACGCACACACCGCCCTGTTCGGCGTCTACGGGATGCTGGCCATTGCGTTGATCCTCTTCTCTTGGCGCGGCCTGGTCGACAACAGGGACTGGAACGACCGGCTGCTGAAGCTGAGCTTCTGGGGCCTGAACGGCGGACTGTTCCTGATGTTCAGCACCGGCCTGCTGCCGATCGGTCTGGCTCAGGTCTGGCAGAGCTACGATCAGGGCTTCTGGTTCGCTCGCAGCGCGGAGTTCTACAACACGGATCTCGTGCAGACGCTGGGCAACTGGCGGATCGTGCCCGATCTGATCATCATTCTGCTGGGGGCCTTCCCGCTGATGTACTTCCTGCTGAGCACCTTCCCGCGTCTCCGCCAGGTGGATGAACCCAATCCCAGCGATGGCCACCAGGGAGCTTGACAGGGCGAAGCCCAATCCACACCATGAACCCACCGCTACCTCCTCCCCTCTCCCCGCGCACGGGGAGAGGGGTCGGGGGTGAGGGGCCGCCGCAGTCAAAACACGAACTTGTTTATCCTACGCCTGCTGATGCTCGACGTGGCGTTTCTCTCGGAAAGGAGCCACCTCCATGTTCTGCTATCAGTGTGAACAAACCGCCAAGGGCACCGGCTGCACGGTCCAGGGCGTGTGCGGCAAAGACGACACCACGGCCGTGCTCCAGGATCTGCTGGTCCACGCAGCCAAGGGCATTTCCGTGTACGCCCACCGCGCCGGCCAGTTGGGCGCCCGGGACCGCCAGGTCGACGTCTTCATCGTCGAGGCCCTGTTTGCCACGGTCACCAACGTCGATTTCGCTCCCCAGCGGCTCGGCCAACACCTCGAACAGGCGGCGCAGATCCGTGACAAGGCCGGGTCGGTCTACGAGGCGGCCTGCGCCAAGGCGGGCAAGACGCCAGAGACCCTCGTCGGACCCGCCGTCTGGCAGCCGGCTGGCGACCTGGACGGCCTGGTCCAGCAGGGGCGGGAGCTGTCGATCGCCGATCGCCGGGCCAGGCTGGGCGAGGACGTGGCCGGACTCCAGGAACTGATCGTTTACGGGCTAAAAGGTGCGGCCGCCTATACCGATCATGCCCAGATCCTCGGCCATGAAGACGCCCAGGTCTATGCCACGTTCCACGAGGCCCTGGACTTCCTCACCCGGGACAACCCCACCACCGACGAGCTGCTCGGCTGGGCCTTGAAGGTCGGCGAGCTGAACCTCAAGGCCATGCAACTGCTCGACGCGGCCAACACCGGCACGTACGGCCATCCCGAGCCCACCCAGGTCCGCGTGACCCCGCTGAAAGGCAAGGCCATCGTGGTCTCCGGCCACGACCTGAAGGATCTCGAAGAGCTGCTCAAGCAGACCGAGGGCAAGGGGATCAACGTCTACACCCACGGCGAGATGTTGCCGGCCTTGGCCTATCCCGGGCTGAAGAAGTACCGGCACCTGGTGGGCAACTACGGCGGCGCGTGGCAGGACCAACGAAAGGAGTTCGACCAATTCCCCGGCGCGATCCTGATGACCACCAACTGCATCCAGAAGCCGAAGGAGCAGTACCAGGGGCGGATCTTCACCAGCGGGCTGGTGGCCTGGCCTGGTGTGACCCACATCGGCCCGGGGCACGACTTCTCGCCGGTCATCCAGGCGGCCCTGGCCGCGCCCGGCTTCGCCGAAGATGCACCGCAGAAGACCATCACCGTCGGCTTCGCCCGCAATGCCGTGCTGGGCGTGGCGGACCAGGTGATCCAGGCCGTCAAGAGCGGCGCCATCCGGCATTTCTTCCTGGTGGGCGGGTGCGACGGCGCCAAGTCGGGCCGCAACTACTACACCGAGTTCGCCCAACGGGTTCCCGATGACTGCGTGATCCTCACCCTGGCCTGCGGCAAGTACCGCTTCAACAAGCTCGACTTCGGCACGATCGGCGGGATCCCCCGCCTGCTGGACGTCGGCCAGTGCAACGACGCCTACTCGGCCGTCCAGATTGCCGTGGCGCTGGCCGGCGCGTTTAATTGTGGAGTGAACGACCTGCCCCTCTCGCTGATCCTCAGTTGGTACGAGCAGAAGGCGGTGGCCATCCTGCTGACGCTGTTGCACCTGGGCATCAAGAACATCCGCTTGGGACCCAGTCTGCCGGCGTTCGTCACGCCGCCTGTGCTCAAGGTGCTGGTCGAGAAGTCCAACGTCGCGCCGATCCGCACGCCCGAGGAAGACCTCCAGGCGATCCTGGGTCGAACCGTGGCGCGGTTATGATGTCGGATCCATAAAGCCGCGACCGGCGGTCGCGCCAAAGCACGTCGCCGACCGCTGCCCGCGCCAAAGCATGTCGCAACAGTCACGGACGGGTGGCACGGTTGGCTTGCCCAACCGCGGCGTCGGCACTGCTGGGCAAGCCGGCAGTGGCACCCAACACTCTCCAACAGAAAGGTCTTTGCCATGCGTAGTGCAATTTGCCTCTTCTCGCTGCTGCTGCTTTCCGACGGTGCCGGTGCAGCCTTGGGAGCGGAAACTATCGGCTGGAAGGCCTCCGGCAAGGGAGGCGCGGTGGCCGCCGGCGGCAGCGGGGCCGTGGCGGCCGGCGTCCGCCTCCTGCAAGAAGGCGGCAACGCCGTGGATGCCGCCGTGGCCACGGTGCTGGCCCTCTCGGTGACCGACTACGGCTTGTTCGCCGCCGGCGGCGAGGTCCCCATGCTGATCTACCGGGCCGACAAACGAGAGGTCAAAGTGCTCTCGGGCCTGGGCCGGGCGCCTCTCGATCAGCAGGCCATCGACTGGTACTACGCCCACGGGATTCCCTCCAAGGGCAGCATGAAGGCCGCGCCCGTGCCCGGGGCGGTCGATCTGTGCGTCACCGCCCTGCGGCTCTACGGCACCAAGTCTTTCGCCGAGGCCGTCGCGCCGACCCTTGCGCTGCTGGACGCCGGCAAACTCGACTGGCACCCCAGGCTGGCCGTCACCCTCCGCAAGCTGGTCGAGGCCGAGCAGAGCACTGCCGGCACCCGCGACCAGAAGCTGGTCGCGGTCAGTGACCGCTTCTACAGGGGCGACGTCGCCGATGAGCTCGAGGCGTGGTACGTTGCGACCGGGGCGTTTCTCCGCAAGCGCGACCTGGCCGCCCACCAGACATTGGTCGAGGACCCCGTGGTGGTGAACTACCGGGGCTACAGCGTCTACAAGTGCGGCCCCTGGACCCAAGGGCCGATGCTCTGCCAGACCCTGCGGCTGCTGGAGGGCTTCAATCTGAAGGGCATGGGCCACCTCTCGGCCGACTACATCCACGCGGTCACCGAGGCGTTAAAGCTGGGGTTTGCCGACCGCGACGAGTACTACGGCGATCCGCTCTTTGTCAAAGTCCCTCTCAAAGCACTTCTCTCCGACCGTTACACCTCGATCCGCCGGCCCTTGATCGACCTGGCCCACGCCTCGCTCGAGCGCCGCCCGGGCGATCCCCAAGGCATGCAACCGCTGAAGACCCAATCTGTCGAGAGTCGAGAGTCGAGAGTCGAAAGACCTCAGCCCGGCCCTCTCCCCTCTCCCTTCTCCCCTCTCTCCTCTTCACTATCCACTATCCACTATCCACTATCCACTATCCACTCCTCGACCAACATCCCCGTGCAGGACACCACCACCTGCGTGGTGGCCGACCGCTGGGGCAACGTGGTGGCGGCCACGCCCAGTTGTAACTTCCTCACCAATCGCCCTGGTCCCTCGGGCGTCAACCACGGGAACCGCGTCCGCTGCTTGAACACCACGCCCGGCCATCCCAACCGCGTCCAGCCCGGCAAGCGCCCGCGGATCACCTTGACGCCCACCCTGGTACTGAAGGACGGCAAGCCGCTGCTGGCGATCAGCGTGGCGGGCGGCGATCTCCAGGACCAGACCACGCTCAACGTGCTCCTAAACCACATCGAGTTCGGCATGTCTCCCGAGAAGGCGGTGACCGCCCCGCGCTTCAGCACCGCGCATCATCAGAACTCGTTCGACCCCAATCCCGACCGCCAGGCTGCGTTCATGGCCGCGGGAAGCCTGGAGGTCAATCGCACCGTCGGTGAGCAGGTCAGGGCGGAGCTATCGAAGCGGGGGCACAAGCTGAGCACGACCGCCGGGCCGATCGCCCACCCGGTGATGATCTACATCGACCCGCAGACCGGCACCATCCATGCCGCTGGCGATCCTACGGCGGGCCGCCACGCCGCGGCGCTGGAGTGATGCAGGTCCGCAGTATGTCTCGATGCCTTCAGAGCGTGTCGTGTTCTTCCGGCGGAGTATCTGCGACCCGCGATAAGGCCCGCTCAAACTCCTCCCGATGCCCGCGCTTCGCGCGACCGGCAAGGTAGTCCTCCGTCATTAGGGCCGAGAGCTTCTCCGCCACCGCGGTCGTGAGGAACTGGTTGATCGAAATGCCTTCCTGCTCGGCCAGCTCTCGAAGCTGCTGGTGAAGCGAGTCGGGTAGTCTCAGACTGATCGTGCTCATGGAATCTCTCCCAGGATTTCGAGAAACTCCTTCGGCGTTACGACGCGCAGGCCGAACTGCTCGACCCGCACGAAGTGTCGCACGTTGTGCGTGATGATGAAGCCACACCCGGCCTCCACCGCCAACTCCAACACGTGATCATCTTTGGGATCTCTCAGAAAGGGTCGCCACAAAAAGAAGACCTTTCGTCGATTGGCTACGCGACACACATAGTCCAGGATGTTGCCGACATCCTGCCCGCTCAACCCGATCGCCGGTGCCGTCCGACTGGCCGCGGCCTCGTACTCGAGAACCAGCGGCACTGAGACGTTGGTCTGGAAGCGCTCATCGCCCAGCAGCGTCAGCAGACGAAACGACGCCCCCCTGCGCGACCGCAGGGCGGAAACGAACACATTGGTGTCGATCACGACCTGATACGGCCCCATGATGGTATCATATACAATACCACACAGCGGGTCAACCGGCCGGCACGGAACTCGCCTGGCCCGGCTTCCTAGCTGGGTCGCGCAGCGACAAGAAAACCCGGGAGACCGGCACCATCCACGCCGCTGGCCGCCACGCGGCGGCCCTGGACTGATCCTGATGCCCCGCCCGCCCGGGACCGCCGCCCCGGGTGATGCGGTCAGGCAAGCCGGGCATCCGGAGCCTGGCGAGGCACGCGGCGGTCACCGGCCGGGACTAATGATGGGGGGTATTTCTACTGTCCGAGTTACGACATTTGGCGTCGTGGGAGACAACAATGCTTCACAGTAGGAGGTTTGGGCAACTCCTCAGTTTACCCAATCCTCCGGTTTGTAGCGATGTTGAGCGAACTCGGATAGT
>Ga0315277_10004016_pt1 | contig 19756 bp, 19 predicted proteins | sample YL17G05_15_MG_FD_203695 | JGI IMG/M metagenome (GOLD analysis project Ga0315277, IMG submission 203695) | Sediment microbial communities from Yellowstone Lake, YNP, Wyoming, USA - YL17G05_15 | ecosystem: Environmental > Aquatic > Freshwater > Lake > Sediment | place: USA: Wyoming | collected... | reverse complement strand
GGCATGGGTCGCCAACTTTGAGCGGGAACGATGAATCCTCGCTCACCTTGGTCGGAATGTAAATCCAAACGCGCTGGTACTGGCGACCTTTGCTTACGGACCTGCGCCCAATCACTGTCCCCACGCCGCAATAGCCAAGGTTCCCCTAGCGACCGTAGAAGAAGTTGAGAGGGCTGTCGAATGCGCACACGAGGCATTTCTGAAATGGAAGGAAGTTCCAGTACCGACCAGAGCCGCCTACATCTACAAGATTCGAAGCAAGTTCGAAGAGCATCTTGAGGACCTGGCGCGTGTTTTGGTCCAAGACAACGGCAGAACGTTGGCTGAGGCTAGGGGGAGATAAAGAGAAGCATTGAGAACATTGAGACAGCTTGTGCCATTGCGTACAAGCGTGGCTTTTGATGAGCTTATGTTTTTCTTAGCGCCAAAACGACACGCTGACATTCAAAATGGGATGCACTTCGTAGGCCGGGAATGGGTGTCCCGATTGCTCTAAGGCCGGTTGCGATAGCGGCCTTCTACATGAAACCTTGCCGTTCGATTCCTTTGCTGCTCAGGCATCACAAGGCAACCCTGAGAGAGGGGATCGGGGATCGGGAAAGAGGGCCTAACCCGGGACAAGCACTATTAGGACCGCATGCTTCCGTCCTCTCGAGATAATTGGCTCCTTTCAAAGGCATTCTGTGCCTGACGTTGGTTGTCCTAGCTGTTGGCACGATGGTTTCAGAAGTAAAAGCACAAACCATCAAGATCACAGAGCTTCATTTTCCACCTTTCGCCTTGTACAAGAATTTTATCTCAGTGGACTTTACGATCTCATTCACAGGCGCGCGCTCCGGAGATATTGTCGTGGCGGCTGTGAGAGATTCTGTTACAGAGATGCCATTGAGAGGACTGGGTTGCTCAGAGTTGGGGGCCTACTCACTTGCATCTTGCCCTTATGTTATCTTCGTGTCGTCAGGCAACCTTGAAGTCGGTTTCAGCCTAGGCGACCCAATATCAGGGTTTCACTACGCACCCGGAACATACCACCTGACCGCTGGAGCGACACTGAACACTGCGGGGCGCTCAATCAGCGACTCAATTGACTTCACATTGGTTATCAAGGACAAGGCCGGTCTTTCCATAGAGGTTCCAGGCACAGTCAGCGCAACGATAGACGGCGTAGCCTATCCTGAAGGCCCAGTGACAGTCGAGGTTACGCCTGGGCCTCACCGCATCTCGGTTCCGAGCTCGGTAGAATCGGATGACGTAAGACTGCGTTTCGACCATTGGAGTAACGGGGAGACATCTCCGGATATTACAGTGACATTGCAGTCGCCACAGGTAGGACTGGCGGCACACTACATCACTCAATACCGCCTGACTATTGTCGGTGAAGGCGACGCAGAAGGAGCCGGATGGTATGATGAGGGTACCTCTGCGACGTTTTCGGTTACATCCCCGGTCCGACTGATGCCTGGATTCTTAGGGATTGTGGGTGGCAAACTGAGGTTCCAGGGATGGTATGAAGACGATGCCCTCGTCACCAACTCTCTTACTGGCCAGAGAAAAATGGATGCGCCCCTTGTGTTGAATGTGCGATGGGATCACGATTATGCGATACCACTTGCACTACTGGCAATCTCTATCCTCACAACAGTAGCAATATGCTATCTATGTCGTGGGAGAACCAAAGACAAGATCTAGAACGAGAAAATTTCGAACCCCTGAGAGGGCTCACAATACTCACAGTTCCCCGCGGTTGGGAATGCAGAAGAAAGCCTTTGAGTTCGGCGCGCGTGGCTTGGGGTTGTGATGAACACGATGATTCAAGTCCCAAGTTCGGAAGCTCTTAGCTTGATTTCGCCCAGACTCACTGTCTTGGTTAATACCGTTGACGAGAAAGGTGAGTTGAACTCTTCCCCTTACTCCTGGGTCTTTCCTCTGAGCTCCAATCCACCGCTAATTGGGGTAGCCGTGGGTAGCAAACAGAAGCTTACGTACATCAACTCAAAACGGAAAGGAGAGTTTGTTGTATGTGTTGTCTCGGTGGACTTTGGTCAGCAAGCTGTGAACTGTGAAGCAACGCATAGTCCGGGGGATAAGCTGTGGGAGAAGAATGGCTTGCATGCTGAGAACTCCAGTAAGGTTAGTGTTCCAAGGATCGCGGAGGCTAAAGCTGTTTTGGAATGCAAAGTCGATCGGTTCGTGGAACTGAAGGGGGATCACATAATCTTGGTGGGAAGAGTCCTGCATGCTGAGGCGAAGGGAAAAGGACTCGATAGCATAAAGCCACTTCTCCACGACTCAGGCGGGAGATTCAGAAGCGTGGGTAACGAAATTCTCCTAGAGAGAAGAAGATAACCGTGTAACTTTTTGAATGCGATTTGGACAATCTGCCCCAAGTGCAAGAGCCCATACTGGGACCGTGAGAAAAACGGAAAGGGCTGACCGATGGACGTTGAGCTCGATACTTCAATGACCCTTTCCACAGACGAGAGGGGACGGTCAACAATACGGGTAGCGTTTCTGCGGGTTCAGGCGAGCATGAGCGTGATGCCAACTAGACCAAGGCAACAAACCCCTCCTCTATCACTAATCTATGTAACATGACTATAGAAACCGACACGCGAACGAAGTCAAGCACTACACTACGTTCGGGAGCCCACACGCACGCAGACTGGGGATTTCACTATACCCTGCCTGGGTTGAGGGCAAGCGCGCGTGGTCAGGTTATCGTGCCGGAAAAAGCTAGGTTTGTGTGTCGTTGTTTGATGGACATTCCCCCTTTTCAAAAGGGCGGAAATCAGCCTCAAACAGCCCGAAAGGGCGGGGTCTCCTCGTCTTCTTCTCGCGTGTCTGTGGTGGTAAATTGGTGGATTCCGCAGAATTGTACATTGCAGGAGGCTTGGAATACGAATAGACACCCCCACTCATCTATAGTGGAAGAGAGCCTGTTACAGACACACACCCCCCTGCCTGTTTTCTTACTGGTTTTTTCGTGGTTTTCTGGGGAGGTGATTCTGTTTGACTAATTGGGCTAGTATACTCCGGCGAGAGATTGAGCGCGGCGCTAGAGGGTCGCTGTGTCAGATTCTGTCGATTTATCGGCACAAGTCTTTCGGTAAGGTCTGGGCGCGTTGACAAGCCCAGTTGATGCCTTGCTTTTTACGGTACCCGTTATCTTCCTATTGCTAACCCTGCGTGTGTGGACTAGGACATTGCACCCTCTTGAGAGATTTGGGTGGGTAAGCGGAACCATCGTTGCTATTATTGCGATTGTGACATGGGTTATGCCAGATGTCCCATTTGTATACAGGGGCATCTCAGGACTTGTGGCGATAGCAATTCTCGGTATTGCCTTGACTTGGCCTCATCTCTCCAAGATCGGTAAGCAACATGAACTTACTATCGACTTCGATGTGTTCCATGACTCCAGGAAATCAGTCAGTATGTTCGACTTTACTGTGGAGTGTGGAGATAAGAAGGTTGATGCACTCGAAGTTCAGGTTGCGCATGGTTACAAGCTTCCATTTGATGCTTGGGCAAATCTGGACCTTCGCCGATATGCTATAGAAGAGGTTGAGAAAGGGAAAGATGGACAAGCAGTAACTCGGATTGAAATGCTGAGGCATAGCCTCAGAAGGTTTACTTTCGTTACTGTGTGGGCTGATAATGACAAACGCACTATCATGAGGGTAGTTGACGATTCAAATCAGGCAGTACCGATGCTCTCTCGATGGATAAGTCCCTATCCCGAACTATTTGTGAAGTTCGTGGGGTTGGAAAACCCGATGGAGAAGAGATACATCGTTGTTTTCCACAAGCCACCGTGGATTTCACGAACGAAGGATGGCAAGCCGAGCAATAGACCCGCTGAACTTGTCGATGCAGATTCGGAACGGGGTCGAAAGTTACTCATTGAAAGAGATTCAGTATTGGTTTCTTTCTAGCTTTCTAGCGAGAAAAATAGCGGAAGGGGCTCAAAATGAGCCAGAATGGGACAGGATGAGCTCCTATTTCGCTGCTGGCGGCGGTGTAAGTGCTATATCTTTGCCGCATTTGTCACAGAAGGTGGCGTATCCCGGCATCTGGGCGGTACAGTTCGGACAAGCCTTCAGCCTCAAACCCTTGGATCTGATGTACTGGTGCATCATCTTGGTCAGTTCCGTGTAGCTCAGAAGAGCTCCCTTCGGTTGACCGGTAAGCATCGATAGCGTGTCGTCGGCGACGATCGACCGCTGTGTAAGCATACTCTCTCTAGCCATACAATCACCTCCACGCAATCAAGCGACCTTCACTCCGAGGTCAAGCCGTTCGAATCGCGTTTCGGCTTCATCCCTCTCTCAAGGGCCCATTCAATTTGTCAATTGGACACTGTGGCGTGCGTAGTGGCTAGCCAGACGGAGCACGAACTTCACACGTTCAAGACCTGATTAGATGGGCACAGAGCCGTATTTTCCCTTAAATTCCAGATTCCACAGGGCGGACGGCTCAGAGTTAATAAAAGCTAGAGGGGTCACTCAAGACTCTGAACGCTGGTTTCTCTCGGTATGTGGCTTATAGTTAAGACAGCTCAAAACAAGACGTTTCCCGGACAAGAACGCCTCTGCTTCTCAGGATGATGCCAGATGACAAGAAGGAAACAAGTCTTAGTCATCGGTTTCGGTCGAGATCATTGTCCCGAGCAAGCGTACAAGGCGGCGTATCAGGTAGGAGCAGAAGTGGCCCGCCAAGACGCCATCCTCCTGACAGGGGGTCTTGGGGGAGTAATGGAGGCCGCGAGTCGAGGAGCCAAAGATCGGGGAGGATTTGTGATAGGCATCATTCCGCAAGATAGTAAGGATCAAGCGAATGATTTCTGTGACGCAGTCATTGCCACCGGGATTGGTTTCGCTAGAGATTTCGTCACCGCATATTCCGCCGATGCCGTCATAGTAGTTGGGGGCGGAGCCGGCACTCTAATCGAAGTCGCAGCCGCTTACCAGAAAGGCACTCCGATAGTGGCTGTGAAGCGGACGGGTGGTGTGGCAGATCGGATCATCGATACTTACATTGACGACAGGAAGACTACGATCATCATTGGAGAGGAGACTGCTGAGAAAGCCGTGACCCGCGCCCTGTCCATCCTCAAATCATTCCAATTTTCTCAATAAAGTGCGAATTCTATTTTAGATGCTGACATGGCATTTCGTTTCATGCACTTCCGTTATGAGCGGGCCCCGGATGTCCTCGAATCGACATTACGCATAATCGACAAACTTGATCTAAAGCACATACCCAAGAACCGAGTCTACTGTTACCGAAGCTACGGATCTAAGGCTGGCAACGTAATTGCACGGATTCATTCATTACCACGCATCTGGCAGCAGGCACTCAGCGAACCAGCCTACTACGCAATCGAAGTCCTCTCTGAGCAGTACGACTCTCTGCCCATAGAGGAAAGGGAGAAGACGCTCATCCACGAGCTCCTTCACATACCCAACGCTTTTGGCGGTGGCTTTCGGCATCACAAGAACTGGGTAACTCGACGCCGCGTTGAGGCGCTTCATAGGGCACTGAGGGAATCAGAAATCTAGACCAGAATCGTTCGTGATTCTCGAGTACTTGGTGAGCCCACAAATTTCGTTGCATCATCTATGTGGACGAACCCCTCCCGTCCGTAGTCTCCAGCCCACCCAAACTACAAACAGGACTAGCAAGGCGTAGGCGACGAGGTTGATGTATCGGAATGCTTCGACCACCGCGTCCCATGAAGAGCCAAGCCACAAACCGAGGTAGGTCAGAGTAATATTCCAAGGAAGGCACCCTGCGAGCGTATAGATTCCAAATTTCAGCCTGTTCATTCGATAAAGACCTGCTGGAAAAGAAATGAGGACCCTCGCTCCTGGCACCAGACGGAAAACCGCCACCGCTATAGGGCCATAATGATTGAACCAACTCTCAACCCTTCGAAGATGCTTTTCCTTGACGAAGGGAAGCTTGGACTTGTTTGTCAATAAGCGCTGCCCGAGCTTCAAGCCCAAGTAATAGTCCACATAGGAACCCATGATAGCCGCAATTGTAGTGAGTAGGATTACGGTCCAGAAATCTAAGGTCCCCCGATAGACCAAGTAACCTGCAAAGGGCAGGATTATCTCACTCGGAATGGGGAAAGCCGCCGCCTCAGCCAGCATCAACACGAAGATCCCGACGTATCCAGCCTCCGACGCGAAGGTTATCGCATGCTTCGGCAGATTCGTAACAAGCGAAATGATCCCTTGAGGGCCTCCTTGAACATTAGTCTCCGATACGTCCTCAATGTAGCTCAAGGAAACGAAAACGACCGGGAAGATCAATAGGACGGCAACCAACAGGTTGCGAAGCCAGCGTCTCATTCAACCATCCCAGCTGATAGTAATGATTTCTTATGGAGCGAAGAATGCGATTTATTCCTCGATTAACTCTTCATGGTTATCCTCTTGCGGATCCTCGAGACAACGGTTAGGGTTCCGATGAGCGTAACTATCATCAGGAGTCCCGTGGCGTACACTTCTGGAATCGCATTGATCATCTGAGGAACTTGAAGAATTGTTCCTTGACTACTAGGCACCGGATTGCCGCCAACGATTAGACCAAAGCTGGGGGAGACCATGTAGATTGAGTTCAGGTCTGGAGTTCCGGCAATGGGAGAGGAAGGTGAGACAGGATACCAGCTGATGCCGGTCCATTGAAGTATTGTTGCAGAGTCGCCTACCGCCCAAGCTTCCTGCGGGTTTACTTGCACGACTGAATTCAGGTTTGTTGACACAAGGTCAGGAACGCTTACCCAAATGGTTCCATCGTAGTGTAGAATTGTACCTACTGCCCCTACGACCCAGCCATGAGTTGAATCTGAAAGGAAAACTGAATTCAATTGAGCTCCGGTAGGGCCTGTTATCCTGACCCATTGCCCGTTAATCGCTTGGTATCTAAGCAGTTCTCCGCCGTCGCCTACCGCCCAGCCATCAGAGTCCCCGATCATGAAGAGGCTCTGCAGTGTCTTCGCGGTGGGAGATGCCATGGAACCCCATGCTCCGCCTGAATATCGGAGGATCACGCCATTGCTTCCCACAGCCCATCCGTTGTTCGAATCTATCATGAAGACTGAGCGCAAAATTACGCCGCTGGTCGGTGAAGGAACTTGAACCCAGCTTCCTCCCGTGTAGTGGAGTATCAGAGGATTTCCTGCAAAACCTCCCACTGCCCAACCATCCGACGGATTAACCATGAACACAGAGTACAAGTCTCCGGCCGGACCGGAGACAGTTCCGCGAGTGAATGATGCTCCGTTCCAGTGAACAACCACAGGTTCACCGTTCCCTGAACCGCAACCGCCTGTTGAGCAACCAACTATCCATCCATCACTACTGCTCGTTAGATAGACTGACTTGAAGGTCGCTGAGGGCGCTCCTTGAGGAGTTTGGGCGCCCAACGTAACGATTGTGCCAAGATCACCGACAGCCCATCCGACTCCGCCAGAGAAGTAGACCGCGTTCAAGTTCTGATTTGTTGCGAGAATGTTCGGTGGGAGAGCTGCCCATATTCCACCTGAGAAATGCAGGACTGTGCCGGCAGTCCCGATGGCCCAACCTTCAGATTGACTCAACATGAAGACCGATCTCAGATCTTGACCTGCGGCTCCTGGTGACACAGGACCACTCCATGACCCTGAGCTGTAATGGTAGATCACTCCTCCGTTTCCAACTGCCCATCCTTCATTTGCGTTTAGCATGAAAACAGAGTTCAAAGTAGTGCCGACCGCTGAGTACAACGTCCAACTCCCTGACGTATAGTGGTAGATTATTCCGCCTGCTCCAACCGCCCAACCTTCAGTCGAACTTATCATGAAAACCGAATTGAGCCCCGCTGCAGCTGATGACACCGAATTCCAACCACCTCCGAGATTAGCAACTCCAGACCAATGCCAAAACGCTCCCGAAACGGAGTCAACAGCCCAAGCATCGCTGGAACTTATCGCAGACACCGAAGCAAGTTTCTGAGCTGCTGGCGGAGAGAGCCCAGCGCTTGCGCTCGACCAAGTGACATCGTTACGATAAATCGCGACTGGAGTCCCACCACTGCCACCTACAGCGAAGCCCGCGTTCGAAGTAGGTGCGTTCGGTGCGCCGAAGGAAACTCCGAACAGGTCCGACGTTGTTCCAGAAGCAATTACACTCCAGAAAGAGCCATCAAAATGGAGAACAGTCCCACCGTTACCCACGGCCCAACCATTACTTGGACTGAGGATCGCCAAGGCGTTGAGGTTGCTAGTAGTGGACGGGGAGCCATGCACCTGGGTCATAGAGGCCGGATATCCTGCAAAAGCGAACATGACCAGGAAAATAGCCAGAATGCTTGCGCGCAACTCAGATTAGGACTCCTGTCTAGTTGAGATGGATTGATGCTTATCAATTGTAGGAGAGAACATATCTCTCTATCATTGGGGCGCGGAATCGACAGACTCCTAGATTTGCGCGCGAAACGGAGCAATGTTATTCTCTGTTTCTGTGGTCTTTGAAATCATTGATATGGGAGACTCTTTTCACGTACCACAGATGCACATGCCACCTGGATATCGCATAACGAAGGTCACTGCAAGAGAGATACTGGACTCTAGAGGAAACCCGACAGTTGAGTCAGGTGTTTACGCGGGAGGTTCATACGGAACAGCGGCCGTTCCTTCCGGAGCGTCAACAGGCAAACACGAAGCAGTTGAACTGCGCGACAATGACCCGAAACGTTACAATGGCCTTGGCGTTTTGAAAGCGGTGCACAATGTTGAGAGGCTCATCGCTCCGATGCTAAAGGGAGTGGATCCTCGACAACAACGTGAAATCGATGAGTTGATGCTTGAGCTTGATGGGACGCCGAACAAGTCACGTCTTGGCGCAAACGCCATTTTAGCAGTGTCTCTAGCCGTGGCGAAACTTGCAGCCAAGCTCGAAGGTAAGTCGCTATACAGCTACCTCGGCAAAGGAAAGGGTCGCATGCTACCCGTGCCGGTGATGAATGTGATAAACGGTGGAAAACACGCTGGGACCGAGCTCAAGATTCAGGAATTTATAGTCATCCCATCTGGGATGAGGAGTTTCAGTGAATCGCTGCGAGCGGGTTCAGAGATTTACCATTCGCTCAAACGTGTCATTCACTCGAAACATGGACGTCAATCGACCAATGTCGGAGACGAAGGAGGGTTTGCTCCGCCACTGAACAAGACTAGTGAGGCGCTCGAACTGCTCCTCCAAGCAATTTCCGACGCGGGTTACAGGGCTGGAAGTGAGGTCTTTCTTGGTCTTGACGCGGCATCGTCAGAGTTCTATGAAGACGGACGCTATGCGATTGATGGCGAAACAAAGTCGCCAGAAGATCTTATGGACTTCTACATTCAATTGGTTGACCGATTTCCAATCCGCTACCTCGAAGACCCGTTCGAGCAGGAAGATTTCGACCATACTGCTCAATTAACCAAGAAGATAGGTGGGAAGGTTCAGATCGTCGGCGACGATATTTTCGCTACTAATGTCGTCAGGTTGAAGAAAGGAATTGAAGCTGGTGCAGCCAATGCACTGCTCCTCAAAGTGAACCAGATTGGATCCCTAACGGAGGCTATAGAAGCGGCAAAGCTCGCGATGAAGAACAACTATCGTGTTGTAACGAGCCACAGGTCAGGCGAAACAGGCGACACAAGCATAGCAGATTTGGCCGTGGCTTTGAACTGTGGGCAGATAAAAACAGGAGCACCTTGCCGGGGCGAACGCACCGCCAAATACAACAGACTCCTGCGCATCGAAGCAGAACTGGGAGCGAAAGCTCAATTCACACCTTTTCCTGGCCAAAAACCTCACTAACGGTCCTCCTAGGCCAGCTTAATTTTTCAGTGAGTACGCCATGGATGAGCTAGTGACCCTTTCCTAACGTTAGGTGTTGGTGATATTGTTTGGATGCGTATCAATGCGTTGTTAGCAAGCTTGACGTCCGCGAGTTCGATTCCAAGGCCGTGCCAACTGAAGTGAAGCTGAAGATCTTGGAAGCGGCGAGGATGACCGGAAGCGGGATGAATATTCAACATTGGAGATTCATTCTAGTTGAGAAACGAGAGAACCTTCGAAAACTGGCGGAAGATAGCATAACTGGGAAGTGGGTCAGTGGAGCGAATTTCGCTGTAATTGTGTTGACCGACCCCAAGTACGGCTTCCACTTGATAGACGCCGGCAGAGCTGCTCAGGACATGCAAATTGCCGCTTGGAACTACGGCGTTGCGTCCTGCCTATACACGGGAATAAACCGGGAAACGTTACAGAAGGATTTCACTATTCCAAATGACCTGAATCCCAGCATCGTAGTGGCATTTGGCTATCCCGCTGCGAAACTCAGCGGGACAAAGAATCGGAAACCACTTCGGGAACTCGCCTTCCTTGAGAGTTATGGTGGGAACCTCGACCGACTTGAAGGTCAGACATAACGCATGTCTGGGTCTCACCAGATTAATTGAAGGGTAAGCTTCGCGGTCTCGCTTCAGAAGGTGTGTTCCAGCAATTGCCGCTATCTAAGTCTGAATTAGAGGCCTTCCTTCACGAACCTCGCATAGCCCACCTAGCAACATCATCAAAAAGCGGGAAGCCACGGGCTACTCCGATTTGGTACGTTTACGAGGACGGATTTTTCTACTTCACGACACGCTTGGGTCGCCTTAAGGGCCATCAGATACAAAGGAATCCAGCAGTGGCTTTGAGCATCGCCTCGGATGAACGCCCGTATCTTGCTGTGTGCGCTTTCGGGAAAGCCGAAATCGTGAGAGAGAATCGGGACAGGTGGCTGGGGAAGATTTCCTTTCGATATGGAGAGGAGGATGGCAAGAGTTGGCTGGGCCACGTTGTCACTCAGCCAGACAGAGTTGTCATTGTCCTCAAACCTGAACGTGTTCTGAGCTGGCATTACGGTCGCGACGATGCTTCGCGACAGGATGAAGGCGAATCCATGGTTACCCAAACCTAGAGGGTAGACGTTCAGGATCGTCGCGAGTTTCGAAATTCTCTTTTCCGCCCTTCTGTTATTGTTGTTCTTAGCTTCTTGAAGTAGGGTTCAAGCTCGCGCATCTTGAACTCAAAGAAGTCCGCTGCCTCTCTGCATGTTTGGATATTATTGTGGGTGTGTCTGGCGAGGAATGGGATCAGAATACTGTAGGCGTTTTCTCTGAGCTTTGGCTCAGGGATCTCGTCCCTTGTAGTCCTATCGATCAAAGCAGTAAGCTCTTCTTTCAGAGCTCTCATTTCGCTAACCGCTTCGGCTAATTGTGGTTGCGACTTCTGTTGCTTGACAAAAGTGAATATGAAATCCCCGACGAATGCCCCCACTTGCATTGCATGAAAAGTAGTCGTGTAAGGCCGAATGGGTTTCTGATACATGACGCCATCTCGATGCATTGTGAAGCCTGCTCTCGTTGCAGCAATGATGAAGCTCGCGACAACTCGCATGTTCTTGCTGTTGAATGTAGAGACTAGGTATCGCTCTGGTTTGAGAACACGGTGACACTCCCTGAAGACGGCAAATAGGAGGCTCTCATAGTCTCGTAGTGATTTACCTTGAGTTCTATTGACAATGATCTCATCCTTCTTCTCAATCGTCCTGCCTTTACTCAGCCAGATGAACCAGAAATCGGAGAGCTCGGCGTAGTTCACATTCCCCCCGTATGGAGGATCTGTCATCACCACATCGACGCTGTCATCCGGTATAGGAAGCTTGGTGGCACTCTGATTCAATATAAGACATGAAGTATTCCCGCTGGTCAGGCTTTCGAAGTCACTGCCTAGTTTGCCAAATTCCCCAATGTGTTGGGTGCCGTACTTCTTTCCTCTAACGACGGCTGCGGTTCGTCGGGCAAATGTGTTCCAGACATTGATCTCAAGGCTTTTCGGATATACCCAGTAGGCGTGCATCGCCCAGCCCTCAACAATCTTTCCGCGCAGGTGAGATTGTCGACTTGACCATTTGAGCGAGCTACTGAACGCGAATTTCAGAAAGTCCCTAGCATTGTCGCTTCTCACAGCTTCGATCTCTTTCAAGAGTATCGATAGTGCCAGCAGGTTTCTTCGCGTAAAGAGCTCATGGAAGAAATCGATCTTCTGATTTAGCAGAGAGTTCGTCTTGTCTCCTTTAGGAATCCGAGTCCTAGGAAACCAGAGTCTACTTCGCTTAACTGCGGGTGCGAACTTTCTTTCGACATTTCTCGCGATTCTCCTATCATCCCGCGTGGCTTCTTTCTCTTTGGATAAGCCGCAGGTTGGGCAGTCATACTTTAGCCGGGTAATCCGGTCCTCTTTCTCATCCCACTCAATCCAATCAGCGATTGCGCGCGCTGAGCAATTGGCGCATTTCGTCGAGTAGAGTGTGCAGATCTCTTGGCCCACTGCTCGACTCACTTGTCTGAAGGCTTGCTCGATTTCTTGGATATCTCCCGGTCTGCTTTCCATGGTGGTGATATAGGCCGCGATTGGATTCACATCAACTCCGACGACCCTTCTTCCAAGTTTCAATGACTCGACTACTGTCACTCCCCCTCCACAGAAGGGGTCTAGTACAATATCGCCGGGAGAAGAGTAGTGCAAAATGAGTTCGTGGAAGATATTCCAAGGTCGACGTGCGAAATACTTGTGCATCGTATAGACTGGGGTATGCGGTTTTGCATCCAAGACTTTCGTGAATGCTGATATCAACGCCGTTAGCCCAAGTTGGTCAATCCCTCGCCTTCGCACGATTCGGGATAAAGCCCTTCCGCGGTCATGGTGCTCTGAAAGGCCGCAGCTAATTCTTATATCAAGACTCAACCAAGCGATCTATTAGTGTTCAAATTTGCTAAAGAAAGCGCTATTCATGGAAGGTAGTGTGCCCAAGGGCGGTACGTGTCTTTCCTCTTTCTTGGTTCTCAAAGGCAAGAGCGGAATCTTAGTAGGCAAGATGGCGAAGCCTGAGATATGGATCGATAGATTTCTTGTAGGCGAGATGTTTGCGCCAAAGTACGTGTCATCCAATAAATGGTTGATTCCGGCGTCCCACCTGAAGTATGGCGAGAAACCCGAGGACGCTGCCATCCGTGTGCTGGTCGAACAAGTAGGATCGAAGAGGATCAAGCTGAGGTTTCTGCAAGTTCAGTCGCATCTGTCGCAGGATCCGAATGATCCTGAGGCCGCACACTGGGACATCTGTTTCGTGTACGGTGGAACGTTGAAGGGCAAGATTCAGACGCCCGAGTGGTTCTCCGAGCTGAGATTCGTGAAACCCCAAGACATCGGGAGCGGCGACTTCACAAGAGGACATGGCGACGTACTGAAGGAACTTGGAATAGTCAAACGGTAATCACGCCGCCCTCCGCAAAATGACCCGCTGTCCCCCTAGCGTCAGCCATGACGAAGTTTGTTGCCAGTCAGTCGCTAAATCGTGGTCTGTTCATCCTAGTAGCTTGGTGAGAGTGCGATGCAACTTCGAATTGGACTTGTCAAGCATCAAGTCGGGATTAGCGTCACGAATGCTGGCTGGCCTCCATCTCATAGGAGACCGATCCCAGGTTGGCCGGATAACCCCAGAATGTCGACTCCGAAATAGAGAGAAGGAGGTGTTGAAGCGATGTGTGGACATGGTGGAAGAAGGTTCCTGACAAAGGAAGAGAAGATAGAATGGCTTGAGGAATACAGGAGCAGCCTAGAAAAGGAACTACAAGGCGTAACGGAAAGAATACAAGAACTGAAACACTAAACTCAACAAGTTGCCTTTTCTTGCTCTCTGCTTTTTCTTTATTCTGAACTGACTCTTAGTTGCGCGTGCGCTCCGATTTGCCATTTATGAAAAGGCATAATAACGTACGGCATACTACGCGCCAAAAATCGGTTGGCAAGTATGAACACAAAACTCGTCGCAGTTGCGATCGTGGTCTTAGTAGTTGGATTGGCTGGAGGATATGCGATTGGGAATTTCACGAGAGGACCTGCACCTTCTCGCATAATGATCCTGACCGGCTATGAGGCTCAGCAACTTACTGACTACCCTACGACGTTGGAACAAGCAAAGTCACAGGGCTACACGCTCGTTAGTGAATGCGTACCTTGGATGGGCTACCATTATGGGAAAGTCACCGCCGACGGCCAATTGATTTACCCAATACTACTGTTCAACTCCAAGGGCGAATTGATAGGAATAGAATTCGAATCACTCAACGAACCGAAGAACCCGATCAAAGGAGCTGCCCAGCCTCCGTGGGAGGATCTGAAACAGGGACACCCCGGAATGGAGTTTGAGCACTGGACACTTCACATATACTGGCAATCCCCCGCCAATGCTTGTTCGCCTTAGACTTCGAATGGGTGACCGTTGCCAACGGAGGTGATATTCGATGCCCTATTTTCTGGTTCGGCATAAGATCAAAGATTATGCCAAGTGGAAGCCGGTCTTCGATGAACACGGTGCAACCCGCAAGAAAAGCGGCTGCAAGGGAGGCCACCTTTTCAGAAACGCCGATAATCCAAACGAACTGTTCATCCTTTTTGAGTGGGATGACTTGAAGAATGCCCGCCAGCTCGCGCAATCTGAGGAACTAAAGAAAGCCATGGAACGTGCTGGCGTCTCTGACAAACCGGACTTGTTCTTCCTCGAAGAGATCGAAAAGCTTCCCGTGTAGTCGACGGGAGCAACCACACCTCTTTTTTCCCAGTTTTTCTCCTTTTCATGCGCGGTGAGTATAGACGGTTTCGTTGAGACGTGCAATAGATTTGTTGATCTATCTTTCAGTCGCACTTGGAATCGTCCTTTTGCCACAGATCTATTCTGTGGTTCCATTTTGGCTGTTCTACTCAGTTCTCGCTGGCTGGACTGCGTATGTGCTTGTCGCGCTGGCAACCGCGACTCACCACAAGGTAGCCTATCCGATTGCATTGCTTCTCGCCATCCTAACTCTTTCAGTCTCCCTCCCAGAACCTGAGCACTACGCCTTTGCGAAAGAGGGGATGTGGCTGGCGACACTGACGTTCATGACAGGTTCAGTCCTCCAGCTTGCTCTTCTTGTTCTGATACCCGTTTACTTGATTAAGGACAGGAAGCCGGCTAGTGGACCAGCGTAACTTGGCTTAGAGTGCTGAAGTGGGGAAAATCTAACTCTCGATCTTCATGGTATGTGGACGGCTCTCTTCAGCTCCTCGATTGAGCTCTCATCTTCTATCGTTGAAAAGTCTCCCAAGGGCTTGTCCGTTATTATCGCTCTGACGACTCTGCGCATTATTTTGCCGCTTCTTGTCTTGGGTAGTTTGCTCACGAAATATATGTCGCTGATGATCACGATTGGCCCCATTGTTTTTCTAACTGATTCTCTCAGCACCTGCTTCAGACCGTCGGCCGGCACCACTCCGCTCTTCAGAACAACGAATGCGCACGCTGTTTCTCCTCTCAGCTGGTCTGGGCGACCGACAACTGCTGCTTCTGCGACGCTTGGATGCCGAAGTAAAGCGCTCTCGATCTCGATGGTGCCGATTCGGTGTGCTGAGATCTTAATTACCTCATCGACCCTGCCGAGAAACCAGATGTATCCGTCCTCGTCCTTCAGGGCTGCATCACCACTCGTGTAAACGCCTGGGAACTTGCTCCAATAACTCTCAACATATCGCGTATGATCGCGCCATAGAGTCGGCGTCAGACCCGGAATGGGTCTTCTAATCACCAAGGTCCCCTCAACTCCTGACGGGACAGGTTTTCCTTCTTCGTCAACTATGTCGGCATCAACTCCGGGAAGAGGGATAGTTGCTGAGCCAGGCTTAATCGGCAAGAGTGCGATTCCACAAGGGTTTCCAACTATTGGCCCACCCGTTTCGGTTTGCCACATGTGATCGATGACTGGAATTCTGTCTTGGAAAACTCTTTTCTGGAGCCATTCCCAAGCCGGAGGATTCAGGACCTCACCTGCGCATACTACAAGCTTCACGGAGCTGAGGTCATACTTCTTCGGGTATTCGTCCCCGTACTTCATTAAGGCGCGTACACCGGTGGGTGAAATCCAAAGCCGATTCACCTTGTTTCTTTCGAGAATCTGCCACCATACGTCTGGTGTTGGATGGTCTGGGAGGCCTTCGTACATTATCGTGGTACAGCCGAAGAGTAGGGGCGCGTAGACAACGTAGCTGTGGCCTACGATCCATCCGACGTCTGAGGTTGACCACCAGACCTCGCCTTGTTGCATATCGTAGACCCATTTGCCCATGGCATAGATGTAGACTTGATAGCTGCCGTGCGGTTGAACCGTGCCTTTGGGTTTAGCCATTGTTCCTGATGTGTGAAGGATGAACGCTAGCTCATCCGCTCGCATCTTTTCAACGTCAGCATTAGTTCCCTTTCCTTTTTCGATGGCTTCCTCCCAGAACAGGTCCCTTCCGTGTGTCATGGGCGGGTTCTGTGCTCCGCGCTTCAACACGATGACTTTCTCTATCCTATGCCTCCGCTCTTTGAGCGCTTCGTCGACAACTTCCTTCAGCTTTACAACGGTTCCACGTCTGTAGGCAACGTCTGCCGTGACCACAATCCGTGATTCAGCATCTTCAATTCTATCAGCCAACGCTCCGTAGCCGAATCCTCCGAAAACAACTGAGTGAATCGCGCCGATTCGCGTGCACGCCAACATGGCGATTGCGGCCTCGGGCACCATCGGCATGTATATGGTTACTCGATCGCCGCGCGTAATGCCTAGGGCTTTTAGGCTCGAGGCAAATTTCTTGACTTCGAGCAGGAGCTCGTCATAGGTGAGAACTCGCTTTGGGAGGCCTTCGCCGTTCTCCCAGATTATTGCAGGTTTGCTGCCCTTGCCACTCTCGATGTTTCTTTCGAGACAGTTGTAAGCTAGATTCGTTATCCCCCCTTTGAACCATGAGAAGTCGGGATAATTCCATTCGAAGACCTTGTCCCAACGTTTGAACCAGTGCAGCTCGGACGCTATTTCGCCCCAGAAGTTCTCCGGATCCTCTAAAGCCCGTACAAGCATGCGCTTCAATTGTTGAGGGTATACAATCCTTGATTTTTCCGAAACTGACAAGTCAAGCCCTCAGGACTCTGCGGAACCGAGCGAATTACTTAGCCATTGCTCAAGCTGACGCCAACCATTTCAGAGGCGCAGTGGGAACAGATCTCATAGGGTAGGGCTCCACAGACTACACACGGTGTGCATCGATCCCCGAGACAGTCGCGCTTGTATGGGTTCATTTGAACCGAAAATATTTCCTGTTCTGCCAACTATAACCTGTGTTTTGATAGATTAGCTAGAAGGACTATGAAGTCTTCCTGAAAATAGCAGACTTCGAATGGGAACCTGTAGGTAAATACAATACTGACAGGCTCCAGTTTTCGGAACGAATTTCTGGTGTCCACTTTTCCGATGTGGACCCCAAAAAATCGGGAGATCGATTTGATTCATGTCTCACGAAATGGAGGCGTCCTGAGAAGTAACGTGTCTTCCCCACAAAAATAAGCCCCCTCACAACAGATGGTGCGGAGAGGGGGATTCGAACCCCTGAGGCTTGCAAATACTAGTGGAATTTGAACCACGATGGCCTTAGTTGATCGGATTCTGAGTTACGAGACTATACAGGTAGTTTTCCTAATCTCTCAAGCTCCGTGGCCACAGATTGGAGGCCGATCTCTTCAAGTTTCGTTTTCGTGGGTATTCCTGTCTTCTTATCCCATCCACGCAGTTCATAGTAATTGTCGAGCATTGTGTCTAGCATTTCTTGTGTGAATGGTTTGCCGGCGAAGAGGCCGTCTGGAAGTGGTTCCATCAGTCTCTTGGGGAGTACATCGTCCTTTCTTGTCAGGTTTTCTCGAGCGTTGAATGCACGGGCGAGGTCAATGCCTCTTTCACCGACCTGCATGTACTCCTTGATGGTCATATTCCACCCTGTAGCCGCATTCAGAATTCCGAGCAATGTGCTGTGCTCAAGGCCTCCGCCGGGATAAACGTCGAACACGCAGACGACGAGACTGTTACACATGGCCCAAAGGTCGCCGGCGATCTTCGCGATTCTCGCCTTGCTCGTGCCGTACTCAAGCAGACCACGCTCGGGTACATAGTCAGCAGTTAAACCCAGTTCAGGCCTAAGGGCCGTCCCAGGGTCCCATAAATCATCGTGCTCCCATTCCATGTGGCTGGCTCCGCGTTCGGCGACAGCGTACATGAGCCCCACGCCTCTTTTGCCCCGCGGCTCATGCATCGGGACTTCTCTGCCCTTGGTGTGCATCGCAAACTCTTCCGCTCCTCTTCCTATCTTTTTGGCGACGCGCCACACTCCTTCAGCCAACAGGTCGCCGATGCCCTCGCGTCGGCCGATCTGATCAACAAGTTTGATTACGACTTCAGGGCTTCCCCACTTTATCTCCAAACCGCCAGTCTGCTCCTTTGTGATGAGGCCTTTCTCGTAAGCTTCCATTGCGAAAGCGATTACGACTCCTGTGGAAATGGTGTCTAAGCCGTGAAGGTTGCAAAGCTCGTTCGCCTTGCCGATAGAGTACATATCATCGTTCAGACAGAATGAGCCGAGGGCTGCGGTTGTCTCGTATTCTTGCCCGCCGAGTTCGCGATTGATCTCGTAAGGCTCTTTGGATTCAACGACCCGTTTGCAGTTCGTTGAACAAGCCCAGCACGTGTCCCGGTCGACCAAGAATCCGCTGTTTACAATGGTCTCGCCCGTGATCTTGTCTGCGCCTTCGAAGGTTCCGCGCTGGAAATTCTTCGTCGGAAGCCTGCCTGAGCGACTTAGATCGTCTGTGTCCCCTGCGGTTCCGTATGCCTTGAGCCCTTCAATCACAGGACCTTTCTTGACTTCTGTCACACACTGTCTGACATACTCCGCGAGCTTCTTCTCATCGTAGATTGGGGCTTTCAGGTTCCCTTTGCAGGCCCAAGCCTTCAGCTTCTTGGATCCCATGACTGCGCCCATTCCTGAGCGACCGGCAGCTTCACGCAAATCATTCATGATAGCTGCGAAGCGGACAAGTTTCTCTCCAGCTGGCCCAATGGTGGCCACGCTTGTCTGTCGTCTGTCTTTATCGCCGAGTTCCCTCTTGATGTTCGTCTCTGCGTCAGCTGTTGACTGCCCCCAGAGCTTGGATGCATCTCTGAGCTCTGCCTTGCCTTGATTCACATAAAGCCAGACAGGAGACTTCGAAACGCCTTCAATTATCAAGGCGTCGAAACCTGATTGCTTGATCTTCGGGGTCATGTAACCTCCACTGAAAGACTCACCCCATGCGAACCCAAGCGGCGATTTCGCGCAAACAGAGAAGCGACTGTTACCGGAAAAGGGAATCGCACCCATGACTCCCGCCGCGATAACCATTTTATTGTCCGGTCCGAGCGGATCAATTCCCGGCTTGAGCTCATCGAAAAGGATTTTAGCACTCAGTGCCTTGCCGCCAACATATTTCCTGGCAATATCATCAGAGAGGGGTTCCTCACTGATCTTGCTATTCGTGAGGTTAACACGCAAATTCTTGCCCATGTAACCGTACAAGAAGTCTCACAGAAGGAAGAACTGCCAGCTACAGGGTAAATTACTTTTGTCGTACCGCTCACTACATCCCGAGATTCTTGGTGCGGGGAAGGGGATACTGACCCCAATTTACTGGTACATATAAGCGGTTCAAATTCGCCCGCTCGCACCACTGGTACCACACACACACACGAAAAAGACAAACGGCGAATGAGCGAGACGTGCTTGCCTACTTCGTTCCT
>Ga0315277_10004015_pt1 | contig 19756 bp, 17 predicted proteins | sample YL17G05_15_MG_FD_203695 | JGI IMG/M metagenome (GOLD analysis project Ga0315277, IMG submission 203695) | Sediment microbial communities from Yellowstone Lake, YNP, Wyoming, USA - YL17G05_15 | ecosystem: Environmental > Aquatic > Freshwater > Lake > Sediment | place: USA: Wyoming | collected... | reverse complement strand
TCTTCGCGGCCTACACCCTGAATGGCGCCGACCCAGCCAAAAGGCCGCTCACCTTCGCTTACAACGGAGGTCCCGGCTCAGCCTCGATTTGGCTGCACATGGGCGCGCTAGGACCGCGCAAGGTCACGCTACAACCGGAAGGATGGATGCCGGAGGCACCCTATCGATTGATGGACAATCCCAACACGCCATTGGACAAGACCGACCTCGTGCTGGTGGACGCCATCGGCACCGGTTTCAGCCGCCCGGCCGATCTGGAGACGGGACGCCGGTTCTGGAGCCTGCGCGGGGACATCGAAGCCTTCGGCGAGTTCATCCGCATGTACATTACACGCTACGAGCGCTGGCCGTCGCCACTGTACCTCCTAGGCGAAAGCTATGGCACGACACGCTCCGCCGGAATCGCCGGTTACCTGGCGGACAAGGGTATCAACTTTAACGGCATCTGTCTGCTTTCAATGGTGCTGAACTTCGAGAGCCTGGAAGTCGCCAGAACCAACGACGTTCCCTTCCCGCTGCTGCTGCCCACGTTTACGATGATTGCGGCGTATCACCACAAGCTCGCGCCCAACCTCATGCAGGATTTGAATCGCACGCGGAACGAGGTGAGCCAGTGGGCGACCGGCACGTACTGGACGGCACTGAACAAGGGGGACGCGCTCACCCCGCAGGAACGCGCGGCAATTCTGGACAAGCTGGCACAGTACACGGGTCTGCCGAAAAACATCATCGACCTGGCGAACCTGCGCGTTGATGTCCGCACCTTTACACAGTGGCTGCTCGCCGATCAGAAACTGCGCGTGGGACGGCTCGACGGGCGTTACACCAGCGCCGCACCCGATGGGTTCATGGAGCCAGGAATCTTCGACCCGAGTTCCGCCGCTACGCAGGGACCCTTCACCGCGGTTCTCAACGATTACGTCCGCCGCGAGTTGAACTACAAGACCGACCTGCCCTACTACACCTCGGCGCGCGAACTAGGCGCGTTCACATGGAACTGGAGCGCGGGCGGTTTCGGCTCGGGTTATGCCGACACGGCCACGGGGCTGCGTTCGGCGATGATCAAGAATCCCTACCTGAAGGTGCTGGTAATGGAAGGCTATTACGACCTGGCCACGCCCTTCCTGGCAGCCAACTACACGATGGACCACCTGGACTTGACGCCGAACCTGCGCAAGAACATCTCGTACGCGACATACTCTTCCGGGCACATGGTTTATCTGGACTCGAAGTCCCACGCAAAGATGAAGGAAGACTTCGACACCTTCATCGAAGCGACATCGCCGAAGTAGCCAAGTCAGAAGACCTGTCGCGACGAGTCAGCGGCCGATCGCAAGTAACTTAAGAGTTGGATAGCCGACGGGTCACTGCTGACCCGCCGGCACATCTCACAGAAAAAACTGCGTTAAAAAAGCAAGAGACAGCGAGAGCATCAGCGGCCGCATCTGCCACTCCCTCCCGCTGTAAAAAACCTCGTCTAAATCGACTTCATCATATTCAGGACAACACAATGACACGAAGGACACAGAGAGCCACGAAGAACCAAGATGCGTAAGATGCGAGCTTATTTTGACTTAATGGTCCTCAATCCGCTATAATGAATCGTTTCCGGAGGGCTTATGGAGTTTCGTGTCGGTGATAAAGTCGTTTATCCCAACCACGGCGTGGGCATCATAGAAGAAATCACTAGCCGTGCTGTCAATGGTGGCGAGTCCGAGGAATTCTACATGCTCCGAATTCATTCCAATGCTTCCCTCGTGATGGTCCCCACCACAAACGTGAAGAGTGTCGGGCTGCGCAAAATCATCAAAAGAGCCGACGTCGACGGGCTCTTCAAACTGCTCTCGGAGGATTTCTTCGAACCGGAGTCGGATTGGAAAGGCCGCTACAAAGACCATTCCGAAAAGATGCGCACCGGGTCCATCTTCCAGGTGGCCGAAGTCCTGAAGAACCTCGTCTACCTCAGCTACAAGAAGAGCCTCTCATTCCGGGAAAAAAGAATGCTGGACCGCGCCAAACAGCTCATCATCTGTGAGGTGGCCACGGTCCGCGGCATGAACGAGAAGTCCGTCGAAGATCAAATCGACCGGGCGCTGAGCGAAGCCTACGAACGTTCGGTCAAAGCTTCCGCTTAGAACTTGCCATCCCTAGTACTTTATCTCGGGCTCCTGCTCCTATTTCTATTTCTGTCTGTCTTCTTCTCAGCCGCCGAGACGGCCTTCATGGCCGTCAACCGGCTGCGCCTGAAGTACAAGGCCGAGTCGGGCGATAAGCGGGCCGACGCCGTTCGGAGGATCCTCGCCAACACCGACCGCCTCCTAGGCGTCATCCTCCTCGGCAGCACCGTCGCCAACATCGCCGCCGCGAGCCTGGCGACCTACCTCGTCACAGTCAATGCTCCCCAGCAAGACGTGAAAATCATCGAGCTCCTGGCTTCCGCCGCGCTCGCGGTCACGATCCTCATCTTCGCCGAGCTCGCCCCCAAGATCATCTCCGCAACCCACGCCGAGCAGGTGTCGAGCAAGCTGCTTCTGCCGGTGCGCTTCTCGATCTGGCTCCTCTCGCCGCTCGCCGGCCTTGCAGCCTGGATCGCCAATCGAACGGTCCGGCTTCTCGGCCTGTCCGCCACAGCCAGCCCCTTCGCACACGCGCTCAGCGAAGACGAAATCCGCGCGCTCATCGCGGGATCGACTTCAGCGGGACTGGGAGAAGAAAAGAAGGAGATGCTCTACAACGTCTTCGAGATCGGAGCGACGCAGGTGCGCGAGATCATGATTCCGCGCGTCGAGGTCACAGCCATCGAAATCGACGCCCCGGTTTCCGAGATCCTGGCCACGATCGCGAAAACCAGCTATTCGCGCATCCCGGTTTATCGCGAGAGTTTCGACAACCTGCTTGGGATTCTTCACGCCAAGGATCTGCTGCAATACATCCAGCGTCCCGGCGAGATCAACCTGCAGTTCCTCCTGCGGCCGGTGCACTACGTGCCCGATATGGCCCGGCTCGACGTAGTCTTGCGGCAGTTCCAGTCGATGCACCTGCACATAGCCGGGGTCGTGGATGAATTCGGGGGAGTCGAGGGCATCGTCACGCTGGAAGATCTCCTGGAAGAGATCGTGGGCGAGATCCGCGACGAGCACGACACAGAAACGGAGACGGTGCGGGAGCTGGGGCCGAATCTCTACTCCATTGCGGGCAGCCTGCCCGTGCGCGATTTCAATCGCTTTTTCGAAGTGAAGATCCCGGAATCGAGGGACTACACTACGGTCGTCGGATTTCTCGAGACGAGGACGGGGCGGCTTCTCAAGGCGGGCGAAGTGGTGCGCTATCAGGATCTCACCTTCTCGATCGAGAAGGTCGACGGATTTCGTATAATCTCAATCCGGGTAAAAAATCACCACGGAGACACGGAAACAACTGAGGTCACGCGGAGGCGGCTACCTTGAAGGCTTGGCGTGCTGCGTGAATCGTAGCCTGTATGTCCTTGAGAGTGTGGGCCAGCGACACAAACGCGGCTTCGAACTGGGAAGGCGGAAAGTATACGCCCCGCTCCAGAAGGGTATGGAAGAACCTGCCATAGCGCGCCCCGTCGCTCGTCTTGGCTGAGCGGAAGTCCGTCACCGGGGTCGATGTGAAAAAGACAGTGAACATAGAGCCGACGCGATTGATCTGCACCGGGACACCCACCTCCTGTGCCGCCCTGGTAAGACCGTTCACGAGATCGGACGAGAGGCGCTCGAGCTTCCGGTAGGTCCCCGGCTTCTTGAGAGCTTCCAGCGTCACGATTCCTGCCGCCACTGCCAGCGGATTGCCGGAGAGCGTTCCAGCCTGGTATACAGGCCCCTCCGGAGCAATCCACTTCATCATCTCTTTGTTCCCGCCGTACGCACCGACCGGCAGCCCTCCGCCAATGATCTTCCCCAGGCAGGTGAGGTCCGGCTTCACTTTGAACAGTCCCTGCGCACCACCGTAGGCAAGACGGAAGCCCGTCATGACCTCGTCGAAGATAAGCAGCGCGCCGTGCTCGCGGGTCAGCTTGCGGAGGCGCTGCAGGAAGCCTTTCGCCGACGGAACGGTGCCCATGTTTCCTACCACGGGCTCGACGATCACCGCCGCAATCTCGGAGCGGTTGACCTCGAGCGTCTGCTGAACCCTTTCGATATCGTTAAATGGCGCCGATATCGTGAGTTCGGAATCCTGCGGCGGTACCCCCGGGCTGTCGGGAAGACCCAGCGTCGCAACTCCGGATCCCGCTTTCACCAGAAAAACGTCCGCATGGCCGTGGTAGCAGCCGTCGAACTTGATGATCTTGTAGCGGCCGGTGAAGGCCCGGGCAAGACGGATCGCGCTCATGGTCGCTTCGGTGCCGGAGTTCACCAGCCGCACCTTTTCCACGGACGGCATGGCGCGGCAGATCATTTCCGCCAGCACGACTTCGTTTTCGGTGGAAGCGCCGAAGCTGGTGCCGCGCGGGATTTGCTTGAGCAGCACCGATTTGACCGCCGCGGGAGCGTGGCCGAGAATCAGAGGCCCCCAGGATCCCACGTAGTCAATGTACGTCGCACCGTCCACATCTTTTATATGGCTTCCGCTGCCCGAGGCGATGAAGCGGGGATCTCCGCCCACACTGCGGAAAGCTCGGACGGGGCTGTTCACGCCGCCCGGAATCGTTTTTTGAGCACGAAGAAAAAGTGCTTTTGATCGTCGATTCACTGGAATACTCCTGCCAGTAGGTCCCGGCCGCCGGACGGGACATCTTCTCAAATAAGTTCCTTTTCAGGTCCCGTCTGGCAGCCGGGACCTACAGCAGCCTGGCTGCGTCCTTGGCAAAGTAAGTAAGAATGATGTCGGCGCCTGCGCGGCGAATCCCAATCAGAGACTCGAGCATGGTGCGCGGGAGATCCAACCACCCCAGCCGTCCTGCGGCAATCAGCGAGGAGAACTCCCCGCTGACCTGATAGGCGGCGAGAGGATGGGGGTAGCGGTCTCGAATCATGCGGATGATGTCCAGGTAGGGACCCGCCGGCTTGACCATCAAAATATCCGCGCCTTCTTCAATATCCAACTCCACCTCCCGGAGCGCCTCGCGCGCGTTCGCCGGATCCATCTGGTGGCTGCGACGGTCCCCGAAGGCCGGTGCCGATTCCGCCGCCTCGCGGAAAGGGCCGTAGAAGCCGGAGGCATACTTGACGGCATAGGAGAGTATCGGAGTGTTCTGGAAGCCATTTTTGTCCAGGAGGGATCGGATGGCGGCCACGCGGCCGTCCATCATGTCGGACGGCGCAACGATGTCGGCTCCAGCCTTGGCATGAGACAGAGCCATTCTTGCCAGCAGGTCCACGGTCGGATCGTTGCGAATCTCGTCACCCTGGACAATCCCGCAATGACCATGGCTGGTGTACTCGCAAAGGCAGACATCGGTGATGATCAGGATGTCCTTGACCTCCCGCTTCAGCGCGCGGACCGCTTCCTGCACGATGCCACGATCATCGTAACCCGAACTCCCCACTTCGTCCTTAGCGGGCGGAATGCCAAAAAGGATGATCCCGCCAATTCCCAGCGCCTTCACCGACCGGACTTCCTCCACCAGCGTGTCGATCGACCACTGGCAGTTTCCAGGCATGGAGGAGATTTCTTTCTTCACACCCTCACCCGGGCAGACGAACATCGGATAGACGAATTGCTCCGGAGAGAGGCGCGTCTCGCGGACCATCTTCCTCGTCATCTCGGTAAATCGAAGTCGTCTCGGCCGTGTCACCGGGAATGTCATGGCTTTCCTCCTGGCAGGGTGGTATGGCGCGTCGGAAAACCCAAAATTATATCACCCTGGAGCGGCATAGCCGCAACTAATCTGCTTGGTGTCTTTGGCGTTCCTGGTGTCTTGGCGGTGATGTTTTTTTAAATGACACCACCAAGACTCCAAGAACGCCAAGAGCACAAAGATTTCTTGCGAAAAAGGCAAGGATTTGTGCCTAAGTTGTACAGACCTCACAGATCATACGAGCTTTCGCCCAACCTATCTACTATGGAGGATCTGTGTGAGTCAGTGTTCATCCGTGTCCCATTATTTCTCTGCGTGCTCCGCGCCTCGGCGGTGAAAAAATCCTTTCCCGCCAGCGAAGTACTTGCCTGTAGGTATTACGGAGACACAGAGAAAAATCTGCCGCGAATTTCACGAATTGCACGAATTGTGGTAGAAGTGGACAGGTGCTATGAAGAAGCTAAAGTTCCTTCCGCTGGAAAGCCAAGTCCAAAAGACCATCTCGAAGTATGGCATGCTTTCGCGGGGCGAAAAAGTCCTTGTCGCCGTCTCAGGCGGCGCGGATTCCATGGCGCTTCTTCATTGCCTGCACCGCCTCGCGCCACCCTGGCAACTCACTCTTGCGGTGGCGCATCTCAACCACCGGCTTCGTGGCGAAGAATCGGACCACGACGAAGCCTTCGTCCGGGAAGCCTGCACCACGCTGGAATTGCCCTTTTGTTCGGAAGTTGTTGATGTCGGAGAAAGGGCCGCGGCGGCGAAGCGAAACCTGGAGGAAACCGCTCGCGAAATCCGTTATGAGTTTCTGCGCAGGACGGCTGCCCGGCTGGCTGCCCAGAAGATTGCGGCCGGACACACCCTAGACGACCAGGCAGAAACCGTCCTGATGCGCTTTCTCAGGGGCAGTGGAACTGCGGGGCTCTCGGCCATTCATCCTATCGTGGACAGCCTCCTGATCCGGCCACTCCTGGAATGCAGCCGCGCCAACATTATGGAATATTTGAAGATCCGGGGAATTGCATACCGGGAGGACGCTTCCAACCTTGACCTGAAATACCAGCGAAACCGGGTGCGGCGGGAGCTTATTCCGTACTTGGAAAAGAACTTCAACCCCCGGCTGGCCGATACGCTCGCCAAGGAAGCGGAACTGGCGCGGGATGTTGCCGGCTACCTGGAAGCCCAAGCTAAGATTGCGCTGGAGTCGTCCCGAGTTTCGAGTGCGGAAGGGCTGGTCTTGCCGGTTCAGCGCATTCTGGAGTTGCATCCGGCCCTGCAAAAGTCTGTCGCCCGACTCGCCCTCCGCGAGTGCCGCGGAAATCTGCGTGGAATTGCGGCACATCACATCGAGGACATCCTGGCTCTTTGCCGCCCGCTGCACAGCGGCCGCCGCATCAAACTTCCCGGCGGCCCGATCGTGGCCCGACAGTTTGGAAGTATCCTCTTTGTCAAGGATGAGCCTGCCACCCAACCAGGATTCAGCTACCGCCTCACCATCCCAGGCCGATGTCTGGTACCTGAGGCTGACCTGGAGTTCAGCACGATATTGGTGGAGTCAGGCACGACTGCAGACGGACCAAGCGAATCAGGTCCGTTCCGGGCTTTGCTGGAAGCCGATTCCCTTCCTGCAGAGCTGACCATCCGCTCGCGCCGACCAGGGGATCGATACGGGGGGCCCCGCCACCGCAAGGTGAAGAAAATGCTGATCGACGCCAAAGTCCCGCTGTACGCGCGCGGCCGGCTCCCGGTGGTCGTGGCCGGAGATGTTGTGATCTGGATACCGGGATTCAAACCGGCGAAAGCCTATATTGCTCAACCGCATTCGGGCCGATCTGTAGTTATCGAGGCCTATGAGAAGACAACACGATGACACGAAGCACACAAAGATCACGAAGAGTTCTTTGTGTGCTTCGTGTCATCGTGTTGTCCTTTTAGTGGAAACTAATTGGGCCAAAATGCGTCTAAGTAGGGTGGAGGAACAGGGCCGGAAAGCTTCGTCTGGTGCAAGGTTAGGGCTAGGAAACCCTGTTTGGGGTCTGCTATAATGCGCTCGTGGACTCCGCTGCCAGGCAGATCCCTGTTGAAATCCCGAAGCCGAGGCATCTCCGGCTAAGTGGTGGGGAGAACGCGCAGAGAAGCCACTGGAGGTTTCTGATTTGAGTACAAACTTGAAAAACATCCTGGTCTGGCTGGCCGTGGTTGTTTCCCTGGTGTTGCTGTGGCAGCTCTTCTACAACATCCGGGACGCGAACGTCGAGGAGAAGGATTTCACGGCCTTCTACCAGGAGATGAATGCGAAGAAGATCAAGTCCGTTAAGATCACGGGCGAGGACTTAGAAGGCGAGGACATCAACGGCAAGAAATTTAAGACCGTCATTCCCGCCGATTCGGGCTGGGGTCTGTCTAAGGAGTTACAGCAGAACGGGGTAACGGTGAGATTGGAGAAATCCTCCAATTCCTCACTGATGTACGTTTTCCTCTCTTCCTGGCTTCCCTTCATCCTGCTGATCGGGTTCTGGATCTTTCTGATGCGCCAGATGCAGAGCGGCGGGAACAAAGCGCTTTCCTTCGGCAAGAGCCGGGCGCGCCTGTTGTCCAGCCAGCAGAAGAAAGTAACTTTCAAAGATGTGGCCGGTGTTGAGGAGGCAAAAGAGGAGCTGACGGAGATTATCGAGTTCCTGAAAGAGCCCCAGAAATTCCAAAAGCTCGGAGGCCGGATCCCTAAGGGCGTCCTGCTGATGGGGCCTCCGGGAACCGGCAAGACCCTGCTGGCGCGCGCCATCGCGGGCGAGGCCAACGTCCCCTTCTTCTCGATCAGCGGTTCGGACTTTGTCGAGATGTTCGTGGGCGTGGGCGCCAGCCGAGTTCGGGATTTGTTCGAGCAGGGGAAGAAGAATGCCCCCTGCATTATTTTCATCGACGAAATCGATGCCGTGGGACGTCACCGCGGCGCGGGACTCGGCGGCGGGCACGACGAACGCGAGCAGACGCTGAATCAATTGCTGGTCGAAATGGACGGCTTCGAGTCCAACGACGGCGTGATTCTCATCGCCGCCAGCAACCGTCCGGACGTTCTGGATCCGGCGCTTCTGCGGCCGGGCCGGTTCGACCGCCAGGTGGTGGTTCCTTTGCCGGACATCCGCGGCCGAGAAGGCATCCTGAAGGTCCACACCCGCAAGATACCGCTGGCCGATGATGTGGATATCAACGTTACCGCACGCGGCACTCCAGGCTTTTCCGGCGCGGCGCTTGCCAACCTTGTCAACGAGGCTGCCCTCAACGCCGCTCGTTACAACCGGAAGACTGTCGTGATGGCCGACTTCGAAGGTGCCAAGGACAAGGTGCTCATGGGCAAAGAGCGCAAGTCCATGGTCATCACGGAATCCGACAAAAAAGTCACGGCTTACCATGAAGCGGGGCATGCCCTGGTTGCTGCCCTGATCCCAGGCAGCGACCCGCTGCACAAGGTCACCATCATCCCGCGCGGCATGGCGCTCGGTTTGACGCAGCAGTTGCCCGAGGCCGACAAGCACAACTACACGAAGGAGTTCATCGAGGGGCAGATCGCGATCCTCATGGGCGGAAGGTGCGCGGAAAAGATGTTCCTCAACACGGAAACGACCGGGGCGGCGAACGACATCGAGGTCGCCACGGAGCGCGCCCGCAAGATGGTCACGGAGTGGGGCATGAGCCCTGCGATGGGTCCGCTCACCTTTGGAAAGAAGGAAGAGCAGATCTTCCTCGGCCGGGAAATCTCGCAGCACCGGGACTACAGTGAGGACACGGCGATCCGCATCGACCAGGAAGTAAAGCGGATTGTGGAGGAGGGTTACGACCGCGCCTGGGCCACCCTCGAAAGCAACAGGGAAAGACTGACACGCCTGGCAGAGGCGCTTCTGGAATTAGAGACGCTGGACAGCTGGGAGATCGAGGCGATTATCAAGGGCCAGCCGCTCCCCAAGCCGAAGGCCGCGGCCGCCGACATCGACTCGGAAGGCCGTGCCGTGAAGGAAAAAATGCCCGGCCATGCTCCGCTGCCGCAGCTCATCAACCCCGAGGGCAAGCCGGCCCCTGCCTGATTGGATTGACGATTGACGATTGACGATTTGGCTATCCGGGTTTTGCTCAATCGTCTATCGTTCAATCGTCAATATGCCTCTACTAAACCGCAGACACTACGTCCTTCGACTCCCCAGCCATACTATCGAGCTTGGCTCCCGCACGCTCATAATGGGTATTCTCAATGTCACTCCGGATTCTTTCTCGGACGGAGGCAAGTTCCTGGAGACGTCTGCCGCGGTCCAGCGGGCTTGGCAGATTGCCGATGAGGGAGCCGACATTCTGGATGTCGGCGGCGAATCGACGCGTCCCGGCTCGACAGGAATCCCGCTTGAGGAGGAATTGCATCGGGTCGTGCCCGTGCTGCAGGCGCTGGCAGGAAAATATCCTCTCCCGATTTCGATCGACACATCGAAGGCCGAAGTGGCCAAAACCGCGCTGGAGTTGGGTGCGGCGCTTGTGAACGATGTTACGTCGCTCGTCGGGGATCCAGGCGTGGGCATGGAAGCCGCGCGCTCCCAGGCGGGAGTGATTCTAATGCACATGAGAGGAACACCGGCCGACATGCAGCGGATTCCCCCAAGCCCGGACATCCTTGCGGAACTCGAACGGTGGGCTCATGAAGCCGTTGCAAGGGCTCAAAAGTGTGGTGTATCCTCCGAAAGGATCCTTCTGGATCCCGGGATCGGCTTTGGCAAGACGACAAGCCAAAACCTGGAAATACTTCGGAACCTGGATCGACTGACCACCATGGGTTTCCCCCTCCTGGTGGGGACTTCGCGCAAATCATTCATTGGAGCAATCTTGAAAAGTCCCACAGGAGAGCGGATTTGGGGAACCGGAGCGACCGTTGCCGCATCGATCATCTTTGGTGCGCACATCGTTCGCGTGCACGATGTCGCCGCGATGCGTGAAATTGCAGACGTGACAGACGCCATCATCAGCGAAAGGCCGACGGAGTGAGTCTCTACCTGAACTCCATTCTGGACTTCTTCCGGTTCGTGCCGTTCTCCATCCGGGATGTCATAGACATCGCCCTGGTCGCCTACATCACTTACCGTTTCCTGTTGCTGATGCGTGGAACCCGGGGCGCCCAAATGACGTGGGGCATCGTGGTACTGCTCCTCTTCTATTGGGTAACGCGCCTCTATCGGCTGACCGCCGTGCAGTGGCTGCTTTCGAATCTCCTGACTTACATCGTTTTCGGAATCATCATCCTCTATCAGAACGAGATCCGGCGCGGCCTGGCTAACATCGGAACAACACCGATGCTGGGCCGGCACCGCCGCCGGCCCACGCACGAGGGTTTTGAGGAGATCATCCTCGCAGCTACCACGCTGGCTTCCAAGAAAATCGGAGCCCTCATCGTCCTCGAAAAAGACATCGGATTGCGCAACTACGCCGAAAGCGGAATCGCTCTGGATGCCGTGCTGACCTATGACCTCCTCGTCACAATCTTCAGCCCGAACACGCCGCTCCATGACGGAGCAGTCGTCGTGCAGCGGAACCGCATCATCGCCGCAGGATGCTTCCTGCCGCTCACGCTGGACCCGCATCTCAGCAAGGAGCTCGGCACGCGGCACCGGGCGGCGATCGGCATCACCGAGGAAACCGACGCGATCACGGTCATCGTGTCCGAGGAAACCGGCATTATCTCCTCCGCGACGGGAGGCAAGATCACTCGCAATCTCGACGGCACCGGCCTGCGCGCCGTGCTCCAGAGCGCAATGGAAACCAAGCCCACACGCACTCTCCAGCCTGCGAAGGAGCATCAGGAAGCTGTATGAAGATTCTCAAGAAATTCATCCTGGAGAACTGGACTCTCAAGCTGACGTCCATCCTCCTCGCATGTATTCTCTGGCTCTTGGTGCGCGGCGATCCGGGTACCGAGCGGGTCATCACCGTGCCGCTCGAGGTTCGCATACCGCGGGACACGGAGATCACCAACGAGCGCCCGAACTCGGTGGACGTCACGGTGCGCGGAACCATCTCCAACACCTGGTTTGGACAGTTGATTCCCACCTGCGGCATTGACCTGCAGGGATTCGCCGAAGGCGAGCATATCGTGCCCTTGACGCCGGACAACGTGCGCATACCCAGGGCATCCGGGCTGGAAGTCCTCAAGGTCAATCCCGCGCGGATCACGCTGGTACTCGAAAGAACGATCTCCAGGGAAGTACCGGTTGTCGTATCCACGCGGGGCAACCCGGCTCCTGGATTTGATATCTACGGGAAGATTGCTATTCCGAGCATGATTTTGATTACCGGAGCCCGCTCGCACGTGGAGCGGATCCAGCGGATCGCAACCGAGCCTCTCTCACTTACCGGACAAACGCAGTCGATCCGCATGTTTGCGAATCTCAACATCAGGGACAACACTGTCCGTTTGACACCGGTGGGCCCGATCGAAGCTCAGGTGATGCTTGGTGTGCGCCGCAACCCATATGCAATCGCACGCATACCGGTTCGGGTGGACAACAGCCGATACACCACAAACCCTCGGAGTGTCTCGGTAAATGTTCTCGTGCCCGTCGATTTCAAGGGAAGCCTTACCCCAAGCGACGTCAGCGTGACCGTTTCAACGGGCAATCTCGCGGAATCCAAGCTGCCCGTGCGGGTAAGGCCCGAGGTCAAGTTCACGGCCAAGCTGGACCCTGCCATAGTCATCAAGGACATGCAGCCTGCGGAAGTCACGGTGCGCAAGAAACAGTGACCAGTGGTCAGTGGCCAGTGATCACTGATTTGAAATAAGATAGGCCGATAGAGTATCTTTTACATTCGGTTGCTTGTGATAGATTTGTGCATCCTTGGGTGAGGGAAATGAACAGAGTGGCGATGTTTGTTGCGCTGTTGCTTTTGCTGGCGTCGGCATTTCCCGCGTCGGGCGTGGCTGCAGACCAAAGCTGTGAGCAGTGCCTCGGAGGCGCGCCGGACGCTCCGATCAAGATCGAGGTCTTCTCGGATTTTCAGTGTCCTGCGTGCCGCGAGCTTTACATGGACACGATGAAACTCGTGCTCAGGGATTACTGCAGCCTCGATAAGGTATGCGTCATCTACCACGAGTTCCCCTTGCAGGGACACCCGTATTCGCGCGAGGCGGCGCGCTACTCACTCGCAGCCCAGAAACTGGGACGGCTGCAGTGGACGGCTGTGCTCGATTCCCTCTACGCCAACCAGGCCGTGTGGTCGGATAAGGGCACGGTGCAGGCGACAGTCGCAAAAGCACTGTCGCCGGAAGATTTTCAGAAAGTCCTCAAATTAATCCAGGATCCCTCGATCAATGGAACTATCGCGCGCGACATCGCGCTGGGTCAAAAACGAGATGTACAATCGACTCCGACCTTTTTTATCACCACGCTTGGCAGAGAGCAGAAAGTGGTCGGGGGCCTGCCTTACAACGTTTTGAAAGAGTTCTTCGACAGAATCGTCAAATAAATGGCCGTCGCTCTCCGCATTCTTCACTGGGCCTGCCGCATCGTTCTTGCGGGTATCTTCCTTTACAGCGGATATTTCAAGCTCCAGTCGCCGCTTCAGTTCGCAGCCGCCATCGCCGGCTACAAGTTGGTACCCAACTCCTTCATCATGCCGCTGGCCGACTATCTGCCCTGGGTGGAAATAGCGCTGGGCGCCCTCCTCCTCTCCGGCTGGAAGATTCGATACGTGTCCATTGGTGCGGCCGGGCTCCTGCTGGCCTTCATCGCCATCCTCACGGTTACCTACATTCGTGGGATCGACGCCGACTGCGGCTGCTTCGGCTTCGGAGACAAAATCTCGCCCCGAACGATTGCCCGCGACGTCCTGATTCTGCTCCCCGCCGTTTTCCTTGCAGCGGAAGAGCGCCTCAAAAACTCAGCCACGAATTACACAAATCGCACGAAATAAAAAATATAATATTTTTTCGCGCAATTCGTGTAATTCGTGGCAGATTTTAGTCCATGGCACTGAAAGAGGACATCCCGAGCCTGAGACAACGGCTGGCGGATTTTGCCAACCGCTTCGACGAAACCCTCCGCGAGGGTGCCGCCCGGCGCACGCCCCCCAAACCTGGCAACCTGCTGGATTCGATCATCTCGAACCTGCGCGACTTGTTCACCCGGGGCGTGACCCGCGACGGACTACGGGACTTGGTTCGGCGGGATGCGCGCGAAACCTTCCGCTTTTACACACGCGGGATCGACTTCGAATCTCTCCGAGCGCTGCCGTGGTACCAGCGCTATCCGGCAATGGCCTGGAAGTTTTTCGTCGCGCTGGCCTACCGTCTCAGCCCGCCACGCCGCATCGCCTTTGCGGTGGCCATCTTCTTAACGTTGATCGGCTGGACACAGCTCATTATTTATGCCGCGCGCTGGGGGCCGCCGGGCGAGGATTCCGGGGCCTTCTGGCTCTTGCTGTCGTTCGCCATAATCTTCCTGCTTCTTCTCATCGAACTTCGCGACAAGCTCGACCTGAAGGGAGATCTGGAGATTGCACGCGAGATACAGTTCGGCCTCGTCCCTTCCGGCCCCTTTCACCAGAATGGAACCAGCATCCATTGCTGTATGCGCCCGGCAAACACGGTCGGGGGAGATTACTACGACATCATTCAGCTGGCCGAGAACAAGGTGGCAATCGTAATTGGAGACGTCGCGGGGAAAGGAATGCCCGCAGCTCTCATGATGGCACTGCTGCAAGGCAGCCTGCGTACGCTCATAACCGCCGGGCATCGCGGCTCGGAGCTGATGACGAAGCTCAACGAATACCTCTGCGCAAATATACCGGAAAACAAGCTGGTCACGCTCTTCTATGGGGAGCTCGACACGGCCACCGGCGAGCTGAGTTACGTGAATGCCGGACACAACGCTCCTGTGATGGTTCGCGGCGGAACGAATCTCGAGCGGCTGGCGGCCACGTCCATCGTGCTGGGAATCGATCGGAACACCGCTTTCGAGGTGAAAACTACTGAGATCCGCCCCGAGGACCGGCTGCTGCTCTTCACGGACGGCATCACGGAGGCTTTCAACCTGAAGGAAGAGGAATATGGCGAGCCGCGCCTGACCGCATTCCTTCAGAACAATGCCGGAATGCCAAGCCCTGAACTCATCAAAGCGCTGGTGAGTGATGTGCTGAAGTTCTGCGGCGCCGCCCGCGTCAGCGACGACATGACGCTGATGACCGTCACCAGAGAGAATTGCGGATTGTAGATTGCGGATTGCGGATTTATAAAAGCTCTGACCGCATTCCTTCAGAAGAATGTCAGAATGCCAAGCCCTGAACTCATCAAAGCGCTGGTGAGTGATGTGCTGAAATTCTGCGGCGCCGCCCGCGTCAGTGACAGAGAGAATTGCGGATTGTAGATTGCGGATTTATAAAAACCAGTTCAGGTTTTTCAATCCGCAATTCGCAATCCGCAATCATTTGAGGATTTCTTCGAAGAAGGCCAGGGCGCGGGAGTCTTTCGATTGCCCCAACCAGAACATCGCTTGCTTGCGCACCGCGGGATTCTTGTTCGTTTTGGCCACCTGGATCAGCTTGGGAACGCCCTCGTCCTTCGGCAGCTGGCTCAGAGCGAAGACCGCCTTTTTCTTCACATCGGTTTCCGGATCATTCTCGATCGCAGCGGTGATTGCCTCTTCCGCTTTCTTGCCCGCTTTCTGAGCCAGCCAGAAAAGCGCCTGCCCGCGGACGTGAGCGCTGGAATCTCCGCGTGCCGTTTCGATCATGGCGTTCAAGGCTTCCGGCTCTTTCGATTGCGACAAGGCGAAAACCACTTTCTCCCGCACGCGCCCGCTCGGGTCCTCCTTGATCATCCGGCGCAGAATCTCGTAGCCGGGCCGGCCGCGCGCCACGCCGAGCCAGAATAAAACCCGCTCACGCAAGGACTCCGGCTGGCTGGACGCGGTGAACTGTTCCAGGACCCGGTCCGCATACGGATCCTTGTGAAATGCGATAGCAGCCACTGCCGAATCGCCCAGCTTCTTTTCCGCCTTTTCTTCGCTCTGCGGCTTCGCATAGGACGCGAGCAGGGCAACGCTCTCCGGCGGGCGAACATCGCTGAGCCAGAAGAAGGGGAGACCGCCCGCGTCCAGCTCACAGTCTTCGCTGAAGGTGCGGATCTTCTGCACCTGCCCTTGTTCAACGCGGAAAAGGACAAACAGGTTGCCGCCACCTTCCAGCCTTACAGTGCTGTTGGCCGAAGATCTGACGCTCCCTGAACCTCGTTCCTCCAGGCGGCAGCCACCGCAGCATCCATCGTTGCAGCACATGTTGTGCTCGCCGGGGATGATGGGCACAGCGTAGCCAACCCAAGCCGCAGCGGCCTGACCGGCAACGAGCGCACGGAATCCCCTCTCCAATCCAGCAGCAGCGGACCGACTGGTTACTTGCGCATTTGTCATCCTTGGCTGTTGAGCATAACTAGAAAGGCAATAGAGAATCCCGAAGATAAATAGAACCAATCTGCTTGATGTCTTCATGGCAATACCTCGAACGTCTGGGATTGACGATTGACGATTGACGATTTGATCGAGTCTGTTTTTTTCAATCGTCAATCGTAAATCGTCACTCGTCAATTCCTTCGTGCTCCGTTACTTGTTTAGAATCTCCATCAGGTAGTCCGTGGCCTCTTTGGAGCCCATGACAGAAAGTTTGCTCACGATTTCCTTCTTCATGGCCGGATCGGCTTCCTTGCGCGCCAGAGCGACCAAGGCTTTTGCATTCCCCTGAACAAACAGACCTTGGATCACCGCTTTGCGCACAGCCGGATCCTTGCCGCTCTCGTACATGGACATCAGGGCATCGGCTGTTTTTTGCGAGCCCATCACGCCCAGCATGTGGATTGCGGCCGTGCGCAGCTTCGGATCTTTCTCGTTGCGGGCCAGCTCGATCAGCCTATCCGCGCCTCCGCCCACCATCAGCGCATGGAGAATGGTCTCTTTCGTTTCGGTGGTAGTCTCGCTCTGGTAGAGTTCCGCCAGTGCGTCCCTGGCGCCAAGCACTCCCAACTGCCGGATCGCTTCGCGTCGCAGTTCCGGGACCTTCTCTTCCTTGGCCGCAGCCAGCAGCCGGTCTTTGTCCCCGCCGACCATGAAGCTGCGCAAGATCTGGCGCTTGACGTTGTTGTCCGTGGACGATGCGTAGATGTCCGCCAAAACCTGGCGGCTGGCTTTGCCTCCGAACAGGCCCAGGTAATTCAAAGCCTTCATCTGAAGATCGGGACTTGCATTGCCGCGGGCAATTTGAGCCAGCACTTCCCTCGCCTGCGAAGAGCCACTCTGTGCCAGAACAAAGAGTGCTCGTTCTTTGAGCTTGGGAGACTGGTTTCCCTTGAGCAACTTCTCGAGCATCGGCAGGGCGCGCTCGGGATCCGAGTTCTGGAGGCTGTTGATGGCCATCAGCTTCAGGTCTTCATCCGCCTCACTCTCCGGAGCCACCGCCTGGCCTGACGCCTGACGGATTTCCAGCTCGAGCACCTTGGCCTCGTTCAGCCACCGGCTGCCGGGAAACTCCTTGCGGAGGGCATCGATAGTGGCGAGCGCTTCCGTGCGCTGCCCTTGCTTGTTCTGGGCGAAGGCTTTCCAGTAGAGGGCGCCGTCCGTGCGGCTGCCCTTTAACCGCGCCACTTCGCTGAAGGCTTCTATGGCCTTGTCATAGCGCCGCTCGTCGAGAGCTTTGGTGCCTTTCTGGTAAGCATCTTCCGCCCGCGAATCCTGGTCGCCCGAGCCGCTCCAGAGAAATCCCGCCGGAAGATAGGGCTGCTGTGCCCTGAGGGTCTGCGCCTTGGCCTGGAAGGCCAGGCACAGGAACCACGCGCCACAAATCATTGTCGTTTTTTTGATCGCTTTCATTTTTTCACCAGTCTAGTTGTGTCTATCTCCGACTCCTGGCCCCTGTTTTAGGAAGATCTTCGCGCCAGCTCGCGTGCGGCCTCATCCTGCTTCTGCCTCATGCTCGAGCCGATGACGCGGAGTTTGAAAATAATTCCCTGGGCCTCAATGCGCTGCCGGACCTCTGCCAATTCCGCAGAAGAGATCCTGGACGGGCTGTTGGCGATCTCGAGCAGGATGCGCTCGAGGTCCTCGAGGACGCTGGCTGTGCCAACCTCCCCGCTCTTCAACGCGCTCTGCCTGTAGATCCGGTTTTCCGCGAGCAGTTCCTGGGCCCAGGCCTGATCGGCGGAAATGTCAATCTCGTGATTGCCTGACACATGGGCCAGATCGAGCAGGATCATTTGGGAGCGCTCGAGATGATCCGCAATGGAGGCGAGCAGGACGCGTTCTCTGATCTGCGCCGGCATCATCTGCGCGGGCGCCTTCTGCTCCGCCGTGGGAGCTTCCGGGCGCGGCCAGAATCGTCCCAGGAAGAATGCCACTATCACCACCGCAGCCATGGCCCCGGCCCAAGCCAGTCTTTGCGGCCGCAAGAAAGGCGGCCACCGGAAACGGGATCGCGCCCGGAGCTGTGGACGCAGGCGATTCCAGACTTCGCTGCCGTAGTCCGCGGATCGTTCCGGCACGGGAAACGTGTCGACCGCCGCCAGAACCCGTTTGAGCTCCTGGAATTCCGCACGGCAAGGATCGCAGGAGGTCAGGTGCTCCCCGATGGAAGACTCGTCCTCGGCCTCGCCGTAGTAGTAGAGAATCAGCTGTTCTTCGATCAGATGTTTCATTCTGCCAGACTCGCTATTGGGGCCAGCGCCCGGCGCATTTTCCGCACCGCGCGGAAGATGCTGTGCTTGGCCGCGTTGGAGCGCAGGCCAAGCGTCCCCGAAATTTCTTCGATGGACATGCCCTCGAAATGACGCAGCACAAACGCCGCTTTTTCCACCGAACTCAACTCGCCGAGCGCGGCCTTGACCCGCTCCCGAACCTCCAGCTGGAGAATCATGCGATCCGGGTTGGTCCTCGGACTGTTTTTCACAGGCTCGCTCCCTTCGTAGTCGGGTTCGATACTCTCTTTCAGTTCCTCGTGTGGCCGGCGCTTGCGGAGCCAGTCGAGCGAGCAGTTGACCGCAATCCGGTACAGCCAGGTGCCGAAGTTGGCCCGCTCCTGGAACGAATCCAGATTCCGGTAGGCGCGCAGGAAGGTTTCCTGTACGAGGTCTTCCGCATCCTGCTCGTTGCCGGCCATCCGGTAGGCCAGCCGGAAGATACTGCGGCTGTTTCGGTCCACGAGCAGGCGAAAGGCATCGCTATCCCCTTCCCGCGCTCGCGCCACCACCACAACGTCCGTATCTTCCATCGAAACTATTAGACGAAGGTGATTTGATAAGGTTAGCTGAATAAAAAAACTGCCACGAATTTCACGAAATTGAAGCAGGAGTTTTTTCGTGCAATTCGTGGCAGAGTTCTATTGTTTTCTACTTCTCGTCCAGCTTCCTGCCGGCGTCGAGGTTGTCGAAGTTGAGGATTGCGTTGAACACGAGGAAGTAGCTTCCCTGGGTCTCGCCGCGCCAGATCGGGTTGTTCGAGAACAGCACCACATGACCTTTCTCAACGGGCACGTCGATCACAGCCGGGCGCTGGGCGATTTCGCTTCCGCCGTCGAGCAACCCTGAGACCAACAGGTCCTTGTTGTCCGCATAGCGGAGCACCACGCGCGGCCGCATTTTCGGCGGGATCACGAAGATCCCATTCCGCCTCTGCTCATCCGTGAGCGGCACGGCTTGCCAGGGCTCGGCAGTGGGCTCTTCCGGAATTTCGGCCACAGGCCGCGCCTGAGGCGTGTCCGGATCGTCCGGCGTGCCGCGTCCCGTCGGCCTCTCGCGATCTTCGGGCAAACGAGGCCTTCCGCCGCGCCCCCCCATGGTGTTGCTCACGCCGAAGATCGGGCCATTGGAGCAGTAGATGGACAGCCCGTCGCCGTAGCCGTATGCGATCGGACTCGATGCGTCGACGAACTTGGACCGCACCACGGTGCCGACCGCCTTGAACCTCTGCGGGCGCGTGATGCTAACGCCCTGTG
>Ga0315277_10004013_pt1 | contig 19762 bp, 12 predicted proteins | sample YL17G05_15_MG_FD_203695 | JGI IMG/M metagenome (GOLD analysis project Ga0315277, IMG submission 203695) | Sediment microbial communities from Yellowstone Lake, YNP, Wyoming, USA - YL17G05_15 | ecosystem: Environmental > Aquatic > Freshwater > Lake > Sediment | place: USA: Wyoming | collected... | reverse complement strand
CACAGATCAACTGTCTTAGATGTCATGCTCCCGGCGCTGACCTCACCATGGATAAGAATTTCATCCTTGAAAACAACTCCGATGGTGTCTTCTGCGACTACTGCCACCTGATCATAGACCGCTATGACGATATCCACTATGTAATACTCATCAATTCGCAGATTAAACAGGGTCCATATATTCAAACCGTATCAAGCTCCCACTGCATTGAACCGTCGAAACTGATCGTCCAGAGCGAGTTCTGCAAGGATTGCCATCAGTACACGAATCCTCTTGGAATGCAGGTATACAACACTTATACGGAATGGTTCAACAGCGATTACAACACCGGCGGTAACGCAACGGGTGGAAATATAACCACCTGCCAGGAATGTCATATGCCCGGCTATAGGGGTAGAGCGTCAATTGTTTCGGATGTCCGCCAGGAAGTCTTCGACCATACATTCTATGGCGGCAACACGCCCGATTTCCTCAAAGAATGTGCTACTGTCGAGGTTGAAAGCACCATTGAAACAGCAAATATCCTTCTTGATGTTAAAGTGAAGAACGACAAGGCTGGACATAATCTTCCCGGCGATTCACCTCTTAGAGAATTGATACTCATCGTGCGTCTCAAGGGACCGGAGGGTGAAACTCTATGGCAGGGTAAGAGAGTCTACAGGCGTGTCTATGGTGACCTCGAGGGCAATCCGACATTCTCACCGTGGAGAGCATCTCAGGTTCTCAGCGACACAACACTCAAGCCTATGGAAGAGCGTGTAGAGAACTTCACAGTGCCGAGACCGGATGTAGAGGGTAATGTTTATATCACTGCCCAGCTATTCTACAGACTGACTCCTGAAGACCAGCCGAACCTAATCGCGAACGCACCCAAACCGATTCGTGTTGACCACGCAGTGCATTTTATCCAGTAATTTTAATCTGATATCGAAAATCTAACCCCCCTCGTTATAAGGGGGGTTTTTGTTAGCGTTTAGCAAGTAAAGCTTGTTTTGAATTGTATTGTTTTTACGTCTTGACAAACATGATAAGATTTAGTATATTTTAATCGTTAGAATAGACTGCTGCCGCTGGAGGACAACGCAAATGCCGAGGAAAACGTTTTCTTTCTTTCTTTCAATTTTATTAATTGAGATGGTAGTTTTTATTTTAATTTTGCCTGGATGCAAGGGACGCAGTGGAATATCGCCAATCATTCCTCCTGAGGATAATCCTTATGGCAATTTACCTCCTTCAAGCGGGAATCCATACGATCGAAGCACCTCGGAATCCAATTCAAATGTACGCCTCATAATTACTGGTCCTTCTGAATATTTATCATCAGAACTCGATCCTCCGCTCATAACAGAATCGCAACCGACATTTTCAGCGCGAGTTGAGAATCTCAGTGCTCCACCGTCACCGGATGATTTCATAGCACGTATCGATATTGAAAAAATCCAATGCGATTTCAATCTCGCTACGAATGAAATTCAATTCAAACCAAAATTGCCTTTGAAAGATGGACATCACATTGCGATGCTCTATTTCCGAAATCCCAATGGCTTTCCAAGAGATTATCTATGGACATTCATTGTGGAGACCAAACCTCCTGAGTTGGTTGAGGTGATGTGGAATAACGAAAATAAACTCTCGTTGATGATTTTTGATCGTTCGGTTGAATATTCGCTTCTGACTGACACATTGCGATGGCAATTCAACAACGAGAGAAATATCACCCGAGGGAATATTGAGCTTATGGGTTCGAACATGGCGCTGCTTCCACTTAATGACAATGCCTTCTCCGAATTCACTGCCAAGGTCCCTTTGACAATTGTTTTTCAGCATAAAAACGGCCCTGTATATTATGTGGTTAGAAGAGGAGGAGCGGCGAGAGATGCTCAGTTCAAACAGCCACCATGCGACTGCACGGGTATCAAGGTTGATATACTTCGAGAGCACCACTTGCTGGAAGCGGGCGCGGAAAAATACGCGTTTGCCTATGAGGTAACGAATCCAAAAAATTGCAGCATGATAAAGGAGTTGATTTTCCATATCCCCACGAGAATTCCAGTCGCCAACAATAATCCAGAAAGTTCAAATAATAGTTGCGACAATTTTGATCGTGAAGTGGACGAACTTTGCGAAGGTCCCCCTTTGCAGGAGCCAATGACTTTTCAAATGGAATTTGAGAATGGTCACATTGGCACAATCTCTTTCGATCGCCTCTATAAGTATCAGTTCGGAATTGCCTTCTGGGCTGATTGTACGACTCAAAAACGACCGGATGGCAATCCGTGCGAGACATTTATAAGCGAAAAATCATTTAATTTTTCTGAATCGTTCGATTGTCAACTGCCAGTTTTTGAGCATGAACCGGAAGTGCTTTACGGTGATGAAGCTGCGGTACGCCTTTTGGAACTTACAGCAGACTGGGACTTTTACGATGAACCAATAAATCATGATAAATATTGCTCTTCACTTACAGAAGAACAATTTACTGAGTGGTACGTTAAGCCTCTAACTGAGAATCCATGCGATTTGTTCATAATAACGGAAGCCATCGACATGGTTACATCGGAAAGGGGAAATATTAAACCGATAGTTCTTGATATAAAATATGGTGGAACGACTGAATATTGCGAATACGGCAATGTACTTGTAGACATGGGAATAGGACTTTTTTATGATGTCAGTCCATGGCCTGGTAGACGCGCAGGACAGAGCGAATACGAACTTATCCTGGACTGGCCTGATCCGAATTATTGCTGGGACCCTGAAGGGGAACCTCCAGCTTGCGTCTGGCATGACTGGGATGGCGCCGAAGGTGCAATCGAGATTTTCCCACTCACTGAAAAACTCATCGCTCCGACTGGTAAGGATATTACTGATATCCGCGTGCGAATAACCGACAACACACCCAGCTGCTACCCCTACCCCGATCCTGAGGGAAAGGAACACGCCGCCGGCAACTGGCGAAGAAGCGGGAATGTGTTGGATCAACTGTGCGATAATCAACAAAGGAGTGGATCACTTTATCGTTCAGGAGCTTCAGTAAGACCGGGGGTACATTTAAAAGTAGAGCCAGGAGTTGCTCCCGAAAACCAGAATGATCCGGAATTATATTGGATTGATGGACCTGCAATACGAATTTACGGAGAAGGTGGAGATGAAGCGCCGAATCCGCCTGAGGTTATCGATTGTCTCGATGACTGGGATTTATATTCCCTTCAGCATAAATGGTTGCCTTTCAGAAGTCCTAATCCCAAATGCCCTATTGGGTCATATGTTCCCCGATGGGAATCTATGAAAGTCGGACAAATTCGAATGAGAGTGTGTATTGATTGCATATGCGATATTGCTGCATTCCGGATTTATGCAATCAACCAAACAACCAGAAGGAGATACGATATCCGTGAACCTTTAACTAACAGTATTTACTTTACAGATATAGAAAGGTATAGAGGCAATTGTATTTCACCTCCATTAAAATGTCTCGATCCTAATTTTATTGTATGGAATATCTCAAATATTCCTTGTGGAGAATATAAGATTTATGTGGAATGTTATGATGAGATCGTTTTTGATAATGCTGGTTGTTTAGATGATCCAGAGAAATTTTTAAAAGCAAGAAGCGCGGCTGAAAGTCCAAAAATAAAACTCGATAAGGTTATACAAAGTGATTTAGTAAGAATAGCCCCAATTTATGAGGGCGATGATTATGAAAGTGGTGGGAGTTATCGTCCTCGAAATAATCATGATGACAACAATAATGATACTGTGGATTGCTGCAATTATGTGACTCAGCTGCTACGTCGCCTCGCAAGAACAGAATCAGGTGCATATCCAATAAGACATACGGATGCTATTACTTGGAGGTCTGGAAGAGCCGATCAAGTTGAGGTAATTCAATTTGGTCAGCTTGAGGCGGGTGATATTATAGTTTGGATGGATACATCTCATGTCGGAATATTTGATAGATGGGATATTGGAAATCCTGATCATCAACCTGAAAATGGTGTGTATTATGCTTGGATATGGGAATCCAGGCATTGCGATGGGGTAGGATGCAACCGTCATAAGTTGGGAGTCAGTTCTTCAAACCGTGGTTCGGATTATCATTGGCATGGGGCACGTCAATGGATTGAAGATATAGTTTTTTCAATATGTCCAGCTCAATAGAAGGAGAATTATAATTATGGTAAAGCAAATGTCCATTAAAGTATTATATCTTTTATTATTGTTTATATGTTTATTTCAAAGTGAATCATCATCGCAGGATGAATATGAAGCAGAGGTTTTGTTCACCATCCCATGGGGTGATGAATATGGCTCAATACCATTATTCTGGTTTTATAACGATCCGGAAATACAGAGAATTGATGCTCCTGGTCCTTGCGCTATTTCACCAACTGGTGGTTTTGTTGTTGCTGATTGGGGCTCTGAGCTTGATGATTCAGGGAGACTTACAAAATATAGTTTGAATGGAACTTTTATAGCTCAAATCAAATTAAAAGATTACAGTCTTCGATATCCTGATATTGAACAAGCTATGGCTGTAGCTTATTCAGGTGAGATTTTACTTTCTAAATATAATAAAGCTTTTATGTTAAATGGCTATCTTCAACCAATTCATTCTACTGGATTTCCATCATGGCTTAATAATGTTTGGCCATCTATTAATGGTGGATTCTGGTGTAGATATACCATAGAATCTGGAAATAATTGTGATGAATATCTAGTTGAATATAATCTGGACGGAACATTATCAGCTCCCATACTTCTTTTTTCAGGGGACATAAATGATCCAGAAAGACTAAATTATAGATATATAGCACCAACAGGTCAATGCTTTCGCACCCTTACTGACATGTGCGGATATACTTATTCTGATGGTTATGTTGAATATAATCTTTACAGAGTAGAGAAACGTTCTCCAACCGGTGAACTTATATATACGAATTATTTTAGTAATGAAAACGGTTGGGAGAAATTTTCAAACGACTGTCTTTTTACATGGGAAGGTGACTATTACACCACTCATGGTTCAAGTAATGGCTTAGTTGTTACAAAATATACACTGATTCAAAATTAAACATAACCTGTTGTCTGCATTCATGGAAGCGGTACGTGATATTGCAGGAAGAGATAGCTATATTGGTCACGCAACAAGGGGATTTGGAAAAAGGGACGACACACATTTCCCTGACCAACGTCACGAATTGGTATCAATTTTTTGGCATTCCGAAAATAGTGACAATAACAGTCACAAAAGTAGCTCATCACGTAAAGAAGCAGGGAAATAAAAGACAATGGGTTTTGGGGAATCAGTGTGTGTATTAGAGATTGCAGAAAAGCGCTCAATCTTATTTTTCATGAAGATGGTAGTTTTTACCTCACATTCGACTTCACATTCAAACTCAAAAACTGCTTGGTTTTGATACCTTCCACAACCTCACTCACGGTTTTAAAAATATCATCCCAGTCACCGACAGCTCGGAACCAGAATCCCTTTTGTGTCTTCTTCAGAAGGTGATGTCCAACAAGACAAGTTCCCTTATACCATGGAAGAGGAGGCTCACCTGCCTCGAAAAATATGTTGAACTGTTTTTCCTCGGTATTGTAATGTGCAGCGCTGACAAAAATTTCTCGAAGCACATTCTTCATGGCGACTATCTCCAAAAGCCTTATCGCAACTTCCGGAAGCGGTCCGAATCTGTCTATTAACTCCTCGCGTATTGTTTTCAGTTCGTCATCGTTTTTAATTTTCCCGAGTCGACGATACATATCCAGTCGCTCAGCAATCGCAGGTATATAACTCTCAGGCATATGTGCGCTGAAAGGAACATCAATCGCCGGTCCCTTGATTGGAGTATATTCCTCATCATCCATGAATCCCTCCTCGAGCTTCAATTCATGGATTGTCTCATCGACCAGACGGCAATACATCTCAAGTCCGACCTGACCGACATAACCATGCTGTTCCGGACCAAGGATATTTCCAGCTCCTCTAAGTTCAAGGTCTCGACGAGCTATCTCATATCCGGCACCGAGATGGCTGTATGTTGCGAGCGCTTCAAGTCGTTGACGTCCTATAGATGTCAGTTTATGCTCATTCGGATACATGAAATACGCGTATGCCTGCAGTGATGACCGTCCGACTCGTCCTCTCAATTGATGCAACTGCGCAAGTCCGAAATTCTGCGCGTTCTCAACTATCAATGTGTTTACGTTGGGAATGTCAAGACCGTTTTCGATAATGGTGGTGCAGAGCAGAACATCAAACTCGCCTGCGAGAAATTCGAGCATTACCTTTTCCAGCTTTCGCTCCTCCATCTGACCGTGTCCCATTACTATTCGCGCTTCAGGAACCAGCTGCGTCAACTTCTCGTAAACAGCTCCTATTGTTTCAACCCTGTTGAATAAATAATAAATTTGACCCTTTCGCTCTATTTCTCTACGTAAGGCATCCCTCACGAGATTCGAGTTGAATCGTTTTATATATGTTTTGATTGGTAATCTCCCCGGCGGAGGAGTATCGATGAACGATATATCTCGTAATCCAACAAGCGACATATATAGAGTGCGCGGGATAGGTGTTGCGGTCAATGTAAGCACATCGACATTCGCCTTCACGAATTTGATTTTTTCCTTGTGACGAACTCCGAACTTTTGTTCCTCATCCACGATTAACAATCCGAGCTTTGGAAAACACACATCATTACTCAGGATTCTATGTGTTCCAATAACGACATCCACATCGCCCTTCGCGAGTCTCTTTATGACTTCCAACTGTTCTTTCCGACTTCGAAACCTTGAAAGCATTTCGATTCGAATCGGAAGTCGTCCAAGCCTTCTTAAAAAAGTCAGGAAATGCTGCTGCGCGAGGACTGTCGTAGGGCAGAGTAGGGCGACCTGTTTCCCATCGAGCACAGCTTTCAGACTCGCCCTTATAGCGAGTTCCGTTTTGCCATAACCCACCTCACCGCAGACCAATCTATCCATCGGCTTCGACGATTCCATATCCTTCTTGACTTCTCTTATGCTCCTCTCCTGGCCTTCAGTCTCCACCCACTCGAATTCATCCTCGACTTCGCTCTGCCACACCTGGTCGGGGCTGAATGAATAACCGTTCATCGCTGCCCGTTTTCTATACAAAAGAAGCAAATCCTCGGCGATTCTCCTCAACGATTTTTTGATTTTCTGTTTTGTTTTTATCCAGTCTGTTGAGCCGAGGCGATGTATCGTCGGCGCATTACCTTCCCCCGCGGCATATTTGTAGATGCTTTCGAGCTGGTCTGTGGGTACATAAAGCTTGTCGCTATACGCGTATTCGAGAAGTATATAATCGCGCGTGACTCCGCTGACCACTCGACGTTCAATCCCTTTAAATATCCCAACCCCGTAATCGGCATGAACTATATATTCCCCCTCGTGAATCATCATCAATTCCTTCTGGGTTATTGATTTCCGTTTGTGGCGCGTTAGTGGATGTATCTTCTTCGGAAATAACTCCTCATCACCGGCAAGTGCGATTCCGGAATCGGGAAGAATAAAACCTCCGAAGAGCTCTCCATAGATTAATCCTCTGCCATCTAACTCCTCTAAAAAATCCGTTTCAAGACGTTTCGCGCTCCGGCTTACTATGTATCCCCCAGCTATCGGGAGCTGCTTTGCGAGTTTCTTGATTCTTGCTGGAAGTGAGGAAAAATCAGGGGAGATCCCGAGTGTGCGAATCTTTATCACACCGGTTGATGGCATATCATCGGAGCTTGATAGAAAGACTAATTGCTGATGCTTTTGTGCTTTTTTCTCGATTGATTCGCTTGTCAGGAAAGGGAGTTTTATCGATGGTTGCGATGCTCCATCATCCATTTCGAAACCTTCAAGATCGCTTTCAACCAGATTTATATTTGTTTCAATAGCAGGAGTTTCTTCGACTATCGAATCAAGCGTATTCAAAGTCTCGAAAACAAGAAGTCCATTTTCCGGTATGTAATCGAGAATTGAATTTTTGTCTTTTTGAGCGAAGTATGAGCTGCCAAGCTCATCCCATGGTCCGGGGCTTTCTCCACCGATATCCTCTTTTTTTTCAACCGGCACACCGGCTTCATCAAATCGTTCGATATCGTAACCACGTGCTTCAAAGCAGGGAGCTACTAATGATGATGAAATCATTTCTCTCGAGCGTTGAGTGGCTGGATCGAATAACCTTATCGATTCGAGTTCATCGCCGAAGAAATCAAGTCGGATTGGATCGATTCGTCCCACAGGGAAAATATCTATTATGCCACCGCGTATCGCAATCTCCCCGGGATAACGTACTGTTCTTACCACCTGGTATCCGATTTCTCTCAGACGTTTTATAAGGTCATCAATGTCCCAGCTTTCTCCCTGTTTAAGATGGACAAGAGCTTCTTTGAATCTTTCAGGCGATACTACCGGGGTAGCTAAAGCCTGGGCTGTGGCTACTATCCTTGGATTCCGCTCATATAAAAGCTTTTCAAGTACCTGGTATCGCGCGATTGCCCGTTCGCTGTCCTTCAGCGATTGAAAATCCCTTTCGAAAATATCCTCCTCCTCGAACTGATAAACGTGAATCTCACCACCAGCATCCTCTCCTGGTTTCAGGGGAGGGGGATGGGGAGCAAGGTCCTTGTGCCAGAGGGCATGGAACTCAAGATTGCGCATCATCATTATCGCGCTGTCTCGATTGCGACATACATAAACAACCGATTTTTTCAATTCATTCGAGAGTGCATGAATATAAAGAGAACCGAGCGCTCCACGGGTGCCATCGAGATATACGAAATTTCTACCGTTTTCAATATCATTTCTGACCTTTTTGAAATCATCAGATTCGATGAATTTCCGGTAAACATCAAGCCAATTTTCTTTCCATCTTGCCATTTATTTTGAATCCTCGATATCTTTTCTATTGAACTTGTTCATTGCTTTGTCGAATCCTTTGGTAAGGATTTCCTCCATTGCAAGTACAGTTGTATCGATAGCTTTTTCCGCAAGGAGAGCATCATCACCGGAAAATGGTGTCAGGACATATTCCGCACCTTCAAGGTCTCCTCGACCGCCTATCCCGATTCGTATGCGTTTTAATTCCTCGCTTCTCAGGGAGTTGATTATCGATTGCATGCCCTTGTGACCCGCAGACCCGCCTGTGTGGGCAAGTCGAATCCGCCCAGGGGGTAAATCCATATCATCATAGATAATAACGATTTCGTCAGTTGGATATCTTCTCGCGAGCCACTTCAACGCTGAACCGCTTTCATTCATGTAATTCTGTGGTTTTACAATTATGAAATCATGACCGTGAAACTCCCCTTTTATTACTAACGCTCCTATCTGCGATTTGAATTTTCTTTTCGGGGTATGTTCTGATGCGAAAACATCAATGGCGCGGAATCCCACATTATGTTTGGTGCGCTCATATTCCGCACCCGGATTACCGAGTCCCGCGAATATAACCTCAACTTTTTCTTTTCTGATGAAGAAGACCATATTAACTCCAACGCCGAAAACCCCGAAATGAAATTATCGGGGGGTTAACATCATCTACCGGGCGATAACCGCGGCATATAACAGCCGAGATAAATTAATCGCCTCCTGTACCAATTAATGACATCCCATTTGAATGGGGACTGTCCCCTTATCCATCTCTTAGGATGTCGTTATATTTATCGTCACAAATCAATGGGCTTAATCCCATTGATTTTATTTTACACCATCCATTACCTTCTTGGTTTTTCTCTCTCCGGTTTTTCCTTCTCCGGTCTTTCCTTCTCCGATTTTTCTTTCTCCGGCTTTTCCGCTTTTTCCTCGCCCTCTTCTTTTTCAGCCTCAGCCTCGGCGGCAGCAGCCGCGGCAGCAGCAGCTTCTGCTTCTTCCTCAGCCTTGGTCTTTATCTTGGGTATCTCTATTGAGAATATTGTCTGATCTTTTTCAGCAAGCATCTTAACGTTCGGATTATCCCATTTCAGGTCAGCGACATGAAATTTATCGCCGATTTTAAAATTCGCCATCTCTACCGCGATACTATCCGGGACATCTCTCGGGAAACATTCGACTTTTAACGAATCAATGAACTGAGTCAGCACGCCGCCTTCCTTCTGACCTTCGCTTCGTCCGAGCAGATGAATTGGAACCTCAAACTCGGTTGCCACGCCGCGCTGAAGTCTTATCAGGTCGATATGCACAAGTCGCTCTGTCAGGGTGTGTCTCTGGACTTCGCCTACCTTGATAAGTTCCGGGCTGTCTTCTTTGTTGTCAATAATCAGATCGAGAACAAGGTTCTTATAGCTGTGTTCATCGAATAGCTTGCCCCATGTTTTCTCATCGAGAGCAAGCACGACATTTTCGCTTTTACCACCACCGTACAAAACCGATGGCACCAGGCCATCTTGACGAATCTTATTCCGTGTGGATTTTGATGAATCGTTGCGAGTTTTCGCATACATCTTTTTGATTTCCATTACTTTTACCGTCCTGAATCCTTTTTTTCTATTATTTCATCTTTATCTAATTTTCTAATCACTCTCGCTGGGACACCCATAACAAGATGTTCACCGGGTACATCTCTCGTTATTACACTTCCCGCTCCTGTTTTGGTTCCAGCTCCGATCTTAAGCGGGGCGACTAAAATACTGTCTGAACCGATAAACGCGCCATCCCCGATTATGGTTTTGTATTTCTTCTTGCCATCGAAATTACATGTTATGGTTCCTGCTCCAATGTTGACCCTCTTCCCGATTGTGGCATCACCAATGTAACTTAAATGATTTATTCTTGCATCCTCGCCGATGGTCGATTTCTTTATCTCACAGAAATTTCCAATTCTGACGCCTTTTTTAAGGCGAGTTTTTGGACGAATGCGGCTGTATGGTCCTATCCTGCATTCATCATCGATACGAGCTTCATCTATCACCGAATATTGAATCCTGACATTTGATCCTATTCTGGAATTCTGAATTGTCACCGATGGACCGATTTCCGAGTATTTATCGATGGTTGTTTTGCCTTTTAAATATGTATCCGGGTGAATGATAACATCCGATGCTATTTTTACACTGAAATCGATATATGTGCGGCATGGATCGATAATTGTGACACCATTTTCCATATGCTTGTTCAGAAGTCGGTTCTGGATAATCATTGATGCCTGCGCGATATCTTTTCGGTCATTCGGCATCACAAGAAAAGAATCATCATCAGCCATATAAACTTCAACTTGTCCACCATTCTTTAAAATCATAACTGGGATATCGGTCAGATAAAGCTCCTTCTGCTTGTTCTTGTTTGTGAGCTTATCCAGGTATTTATTCAGAATTTCTTTTTCAAAACCGTAAAGACCCACATTCACCCATTCGATGTTGCGTTCGGATTTATTACAATCTTTCTCCTCTTTTATCGCTTTGAAATTGCCCTTTTCGTCGGTTATTATCCTGCCGAGACCAAAAGGATCGGCTTTCCAGTCGCATGAGATAACGGCTTTACATCCGGTTTTACCAAGTAATGAGATTACAGAGCGAATAGAATTTGGAGTCAATAGGGGAGTATCGCCGTTGATTATTAGAATATGAGTGATATTTTTAGGTATATATCCTCTCGCTGTAAGTACTGCGTGTCCTGTTCCCTTCTGCGGTTCCTGACGAATAAATTTTTCTCCCTTGAATTCATTCTCGACCATCTCAGCGCCGAAACCGGTCACGATGAACCTATTTTTGATACCTGCTGCGTCGAGAGCTTTCAGCACGTAATATCCCATGGGCAAACCAGCAATCCTGTGCAGAACTTTCGGGATTTCGCTTTTCATGCGTTTGCCTTTACCCGCCATCAGAACCAGAGCTATAATATTTTTTTTATCGATTGCTTTCTTAGCCAATTATTTTCACCATTTGCAATCCTCTCTCTTTATCCCCTCTCCAAGTATTTGGAGAAGGGGTACGAGGTGAGGCTCTACCATCCCCTTGTCTGAAGAATCTGCTCCTTCGGAATATCCGCGATATTCAGACCGGGCATTGCTTTCCCGAGTCCAGCTGAAATCTCCGCAAGGATTTCCGGTTTATCATAGAATGTTGTTGCCTGTACAATTGCCACAGCACGTTTTTTAGGATCTTCACTTTTAAAAATTCCGCTTCCGACAAATATAGCTTCAGCTCCGAGCTGTCTCATCAGTGATGCATCAGCTGGAGTCGCAATTCCACCCGCTGCGAAATTCGGAACCGGAAGTTTTCCATTTTTAGCGACATATTGAACAAGGTCATATGGCGCTCCGAGCTCTTTCGCTTCGTGCATTAATTCTTCTTCATCGCATGATTTCAATTTCCGCATCTGCTCGTTCATTATTCGCATATGGCGTACTGCTTCAATTATGTTCCCGCTTCCAGCCTCACCTTTCGTGCGAATCATCGCTGCACCTTCACCGATTCGCCTTAACGCCTCACCGAGATTTGTCGCGCCGCACACAAACGGAACTTTGAACAGGTGCTTGTTTATATGGTTTTTATCATCAGCGGGAGTGAGTACTTCGCTCTCATCGATGAAATCGACTCCGATAGCTTCAAGAATCTGCGCCTCAGCGAAATGTCCTATCCGGACCTTAGCCATCACCGGAATGCTTACAGACTTCTGAATTTCCTTGATTATAGCGATATCAGCCATGCGGGCGACACCGCCCTCCTTGCGGATATCCGCAGGCACTCTTTCGAGAGCCATCACCGCGCATGCACCAGCTTCCTCGGCTATCTTAGCCTGCTCCGCGTTGGTGACATCCATTATCACCCCGCCCTTGAGCATCTCGGCAAGCCCGACTTTAACCTTGTATGTCCCTGTAATCCTCATCCGAATCACCAGTCCCCAAAAATGACAAACTTACCCGCCCTTCCTGAAAAGGCAGGTCACGAATCTTTCATTATACCCGCATAACCGTGTTTTGCATAGTAGGGGCGAATCTCGATTCGCCAATCCCGAATCTCGACTCACCCTTACACCTGTTTCTTTTTCGATATATAATATAAATAGGTTGAAAAAGCACGTTAAGAAAATAAAAACCTGTGTGAATTGCCGTCACCTCGAAATTCTCGAGGAGGGGCAGGAGGTGCGTGGTCTTGAGGACACAACATACATTGCTTTTCGATGTGCTGTTTTCAATTTTGTCGGTAAAGAGGTTTTCAGTTTTCCTGTTGGTGATAAACGGATTATAATCGAAAAGGATTCCGATGATGATTGTCCATTCTGGGAGGAATGGAACAAGGAGAGTGACCAAACCAGGGGTTTAATCGGTGATATCGAGGATGAAACCGAAATATCATCGGATGACCCCGATGATTATTAAATCCGGGCTCCCGCTACCACGGTGAGCTCTTGAAACGCTTCGCATTGTAATCGCGAGCGTTTTTGCATTTTTTATAAGACCCCACCTTTGCCCTCCCCGTGAACGGGGAGGGCAAGGAAGGGATCTGAATCCTCCCCGTTCACGGGGAGGGAAAGGGTGGGGTGCGGGGAGGATTAGGGAGGGGTCAGGGTGGGGGAATCATGTTATCATTGCGCATCATTTGAAAGGAAACAAAAATGGACATAGCAAAACAACTTGAAATATTCAAACGCGGAACCGTTCATATCGAGTGCGAGGATGAGCTAGTCGAAAAGCTCAAGGAGAATCGACCGCTTCGAATCAAATGGGGCATCGATCCATCATCGCCGGATATTCATATCGGGCACATGGTTCCAATCCGCAAGCTCAAGGAGCTTCAGGACATCGGCCATCATATAGATTTCCTGATTGGCGATTTCACCGCTATGGTCGGCGATCCCACCGGACGAATTAAAACGCGTCCTCCGCTAAGTCGTGATAAGGTTATGAAAAACGCAAAAACCTATACCGACCAGGCATTCAGAGTCCTTGACCCGGATAAAACGAAAATCTCCTACAATGGCGATTGGCTTTCGAAAATCGAAATGCCGGAATTCATGAGGATTTGTGCGCAATTCACGGTAGCGCGCATGATGGAACGCGACACTTTTGAGAAACGATGGAAAGAGAACATTTCTATTCATCTTCATGAGTTCTTCTATTGTATTTTCACAGCATATGACTCCATCGCGCTTCGAACCGATGTTGAAATCGGTGGCACTGAGCAGCTATTCAATCTTCTTCAAAGCCGTACACTCCAGTCATATTATGGTCATCCTCTTCAGGTTTGCATGACACTTCCTCTTCTTGTTGGAACCGATGGACAGGAGAAAATGTCGAAGTCACTTGATAATGCGATTGGTCTCACAGAAAGCCCATCGGAAATGTTCGGCAAAGTCATGTCCATCCCGGATGATGCGATGGGAATCTTTTACGAGTTGGTAACTTATCTTGATATCAGTGAAATTGAAAGGATAAAAGCGGGTCTCGCAGATGGTTCTCTTCATCCGATGGAGATGAAGAAAAGACTTGGGGAGGAGATAGTCAAAATCTATCACAATGCTGATGAAGCGAAGAAAGCCCGGGAGGAATTCGAGCGTGTATTTTCATCAACATCGTTCGAAATCCCTGATGAAATCCCCGAGCTGAAGCTGGATTCATCAGAGCCAAAACGAATCGTGGATTTAGCTCTTCAAAGCGGTATTGTCAAGTCAAAAAGCGAGGCAAGACGAAAAATCCGTGAGGGCGCTTTAAGGATTAATGGCGAGAAAGTCGATGATGAAATGATGGAGATTACACCATCTGATGGCGACATTATCTCAGTTGGGAAACGTCTGTTTGTCAGATTGAAAATTTAGCGTTCTAAAGTAGATAAAATGGGGACTGTCCCTGCGGATAGATAATCAATTATTTCAATTCTTGAATGAGTGGATAAGTAATATTCGATTTGAAATTGTCATCCGGGACTGTCCCCATTTTGTTTAGAACAAGCTGGTTTTTATCCCTTGGGTTGATAATAATTTTTCAACGACCTCATCGTATCGGTCGTCATCATCTGAAGCTCATCCTGATCTATGTCGCTTATCAAACCATACGTAATCGGTGAGTTGTCCTCGCTGATTTCCCAGAAATACGCCTGAAACGTGCCCCATTTGTATTTGTGGAATGGATGATCCTCGAGAGTTATTGTCTCAAGGTCTGTTATTTCCTGTTTTGTATTATAAATCGTTATGAAATCAACATTTCGGTTGTTGAATGTGAAAAGAAGGCTGACCGATTTATCGTTTCCGATGGTTGCTGTTCTCGCTCCTATTATCTTCACTGATGGTAGTAATCCGATCCAATCGGGAAATATCAATGTCTGCCCCGTTTGCGTCGCTATTTCGCTTTCAAAATCCTCTAAAGTTCGATCACCTATGCGCGTGACTCCCCTCATGGCGATTAAACGATCATGACTGTCTCTTAAAAGGGCGAGATAATCGATTTGTGAACTTATCGGTTCTGATGGGGCTTGCAGCTTGTTATAGAGAACCAGTGCGATGAGGCAAACAGCACAGAAAATTATGCCCCATATGTAGGCTTTTTGCAGAGGGATTATTCTGCGATCTTTCTCTTTCGATTCATCGTTATTCCCGGTATTGCTTTCGTTCACAGATTAAAGAGAATAGAGCTCAAATCGCGAAAAGACAAATAATTATGGGTTAAATACATAAAAAAACCACCCATCAGGGTGGATTAAACGATTGAACAGTATTGAAAAAGCGAACTGTTTCATGCGCTGAACAAGCGCCTGCCCCCTAAGGACATCTGAAAATTACCTCTTGACCATGTGAATGCTGAACGAACCTGTCACAGGACCCTCATCACCGGTTAAGTGACATGTAATCGTCGCATTCTCAAGCATTAGAACTCCGTCAGTGACTGTCTCCCCATATTCCATCGGCATCTGGAATTTTGCTTTCCCCTGGATGAGCAGGTACTCGCATCCTGAATCGGCAATCGGGATATCGTTCATCATTTCGAACTGTAATGTCTGACCATCATAAGCCCATTCCCACTCATATCCCTGACGATCCTCGATTTTCAATGGGAATATGCTGAAGACACCGGCGAAATTCCCCTTAGTGGGTCTCATGCTATAGATACCGACCATGACGGTTCCATGAGCGTTGTAGTCCCACACTCCCGCGAGACCCGCGAGATCCCTCGTGCCTGTTCCGCCTCCGCAGGAACAGAATGACAGAATGATAACCGTAATTGTTATCAGGCCAAGAGAGAGGATAGAGTTGCGATGCATTAAGCACACCTCCGATATTTATATTCTCGCACTCCGCGAGCTTAGTTACTCGTTTTTCATTATCGGCACATGTTGAAAAAACCAAATAGCTTTTTATAAATATTTGTTAAAACCAATCCGATTAAACCATTTTTATAACCTGCAATCCATAACGAGTATCAACCATGTATGCGAATCCCCTGTCTATGTCCACCGCAACAGCCTGGTATGGTGTTCCAATGGATGCTGTCATGAACGGATTTGATGGATTGCTGATATCGAATATCTGCAATCCGGCTTCCATCGATGTGACATATGCGTATAGTCCGTCGATTGTCACATTCACAGCCTGACCGGGAGTTTTTGAGGACCCGATTATTTTTGGATTGACGGGTGAAAGAATATCGATTACATGAAAATTCTCATCATATCCGCCAACAATATAAGCGTAATTTCCAGACACAGCTATGTTGTATTCCATGTATGGCTTCAGCTCGGCGTAACCTTTCCTTTGAGGATTTGCCGGATTGCTTATGTCGATTACGTTAAATGCGGATTTGTCATCAGACTGGTTGTATGTGGTGCAGTAAACATAGAATCCTTTCATGGCAACGCTGTATGCATCGACATCATCGCTCATCACTATGGATCGGGGATTGATGGGATTGCTTATGTCGATTAGCATCATCCCTCCTTCGCCCATGCCCAGGCACGCGTATTTCCCTGAGATTGCGATATCGATTGGTGCGCTTGGAAGATCCAGCACAGAGACAATTTTCGGATTCCTCGGATCGCTGACATCGATAACCTTTAAAGTATTATAACTTTCAGCTGCAATTATGTAGTTCCCGTAAAGAGCTATGTCAGTCACGCTTCCATCAGTGATGAATTTTTTCGCGTACTTCGGATTCCTTGGATCTGTCTTGTCGATTACTAAAAGTCCCGAATAATAATCGGCGATATAGACCAGGTCACCATCGACTATAACATCACTCGCCATATCGAATGATGGAATTGATGCGACAATCGCTGATGATTTCGGTGCGCTTATATCTATAATCTGTAGACCCGTATTCCCGTTCGCCACAAACGCGTGTATCCCGTAAACCTTGATATCGTTTGCCGGACCATGTGTGTTCACAGTCCCCACAATCATTGGTTTTTTAACATCGGAAATATCATAAACCTGCACGCCGCAATTGACATCAGCGACGTACAGCATATTTGCTTCGACATCTATTCTCGATCCAAGCCCCGGATTTTTAATCGTGCTGGAGATTTTTGGCTTCGATGGTGTTGATGTATCGATAATGCTTATTCCATTTTTCTGCTGCCATATAAAGGCTCCATTCAATGATGCCGCTATCAGGCTGCTTTCCGATGGCACAAGAAGGGAACCGATTCTCTGCGGATTTTCGGGATTGCTTAAGTCAATCACAAGAAATCCTGCTGATGAATCCACTGTATATATGTATTTCCCGTATGCTGCGAGACCTTTTAAAATGCCCGGTGATTTATATGTACCGACAAATATCGGATTCGATGGTGTCCTCGCGTCGAGCACCTGCATCCCTGATGTCGCACTCGCAAGGCAGATATAATCACCAACCATCGCGTTCCATGTGACTCCGCCTTCGAGACGCACAACTTCTTTGGGAACCGGCTTGCCCGAATCTTTCACGTCTATTACACCAAGGCAGTCTTTCCCGCATGGCATATACGCGTATCCATGTCCGATTATGACATCCTGCGCAGTACCCTGATAACTCACGATTGATTTGATTTGCGGTTTTGATGAATCGCTTATGTCGATTATCCTGAGTTCCGATTTGCCTTCCATGGTAAATCCCACAAGATAAGCATAGGAACCTTCAACAGCGATTCGCCATCCGGTTGTTCCTGTCTCAAGCGAACTCATGATTTTCAGATTTGATGTTATTTTTTTTGGTGTCTCGCCTTTGGTTTGAGGAGCTATTTCCTTTTTTTTAACAGCGCTTTTCGGGGGTGTTTTGGCTTTGATGTTCTTGCCGCTTTTGGATGCCGTTGTATCCTTTGCAACAGCATTTCCCGAAATTAAAAGTATCGATAACAATACAAACCCTAACAGCCTGATTGCAATTTTCGCTTTCATATTTCCATCTCCTATCCGATTCTTTACTATCGTAGATATATTAATGATATTTTCGCTTGAAATAAAGATTGATTAAGTCCTAATCTATTGATTTTTCACATTCATTTCATATACTTTGAGATTTTACAAGGATGATTTGAGGTCTGAAAAATATCCGAATTATGAAATGTTCAACATACAGGCTTTTTATTTTCCCAAATACACTCGATATCAAGGAGTTTTAGATGAGGTTAACTGTCAGTAAAATACTGAAAACTTTGTTATTAGTCTTCGCTTTTCTTTCTATGTGTTCTCCTGTCATGGCGAGTGAGCTCGCTCTGAAAATCCCTCAACTTGAGCCGAATCAGACCAGTTATCTCATGATAGGACTTATAATCTGCATCCTTGGCATGGTCTTTGGAGTAGTCCAGTATTTGAGAGTCAGGGCACTCCCGGCTCACAAATCCATGCTCGATATGTCCGCTCTTATTTATGAGACCTGCAAGACATATCTCATTCAGCAGGGAAAACTTCTAATTATCCTCGAAATTTTCATCGGACTTTGTATGATTTTCTACTTTGGCTATCTGATGGAGGTTCCCGCTGCTGGAGTTTTTCTAATCCTTGCGTGGTCAGTGGTCGGAATCCTCGGTTCGTATGGAGTCGCGTGGTTCGGAATCAGGATGAACACGCTCGCTAACGGACGAATGGCTTTCGCATCGCTTGAGAAAAAACCGATCAAATTGGTTGGAATCCCCATGGATGCAGGCATGAGTATTGGAGTTTTGCTTGTCGCTGTCGAACTCATTATGATGCTTATCATACTGCTTTTTGTTCCGCGCGCTTACGCGGGAGCATCATTCATAGGATTCGCAATCGGCGAATCGCTCGGCGCGAGTGCTCTCAGGATTTGCGGAGGCATCTTCACAAAAATAGCGGACATCGGCTCAGACCTTATGAAAATCGTTTTCAAGATCAAAGAGGATGATCCGCGTAATCCGGGCGTTATCGCGGACTGCACGGGTGACAACGCGGGAGATAGTATCGGTCCCACCGCTGATGGATTCGAAACTTACGGTGTTACCGGAGTTGCATTAATAAGCTTCATTGTCCTCGCGGTTGGTGCAGTCGCTCTTCAAAAAGAGCTTCTAACATGGATATTCATAATGCGAATCCTCATGATTGTCACATCGATTGTCTCATTCTGGATTACAAAAGCGTACAGCTATGCTGTTCACAAGAATAAAGAGGATATCGATTTTGAGGCAATCCTTACCATGCTCGTATGGGTAACCTCGATTATCTCGATCATCATGACCTTCGCGGTGAGTTACTGGCAACTGAGTTCTCTTCCAAGCAACATGTGGTTCAAGCTTTCGATAATAATCAGCTGCGGAACTCTGGCTGCGGCATTGATTCCGGAATTTACGAAGCTTTTCACCAGTACAAAATCCGCGCATGCTCAGGAGGT
>Ga0315277_10004012_pt1 | contig 19765 bp, 15 predicted proteins | sample YL17G05_15_MG_FD_203695 | JGI IMG/M metagenome (GOLD analysis project Ga0315277, IMG submission 203695) | Sediment microbial communities from Yellowstone Lake, YNP, Wyoming, USA - YL17G05_15 | ecosystem: Environmental > Aquatic > Freshwater > Lake > Sediment | place: USA: Wyoming | collected... | reverse complement strand
AAGATGAAAAAAGTTGTCTTTATCACAGTTTTATCCTTATTTCTATCGCAGGGTTTGGCTTTTTCTCAGAAAGTGGAGCAGGGGAAAGTCACCCCTATTAAGGAATGGGGGAACATCCAGCCTCGTAAACTTATAGATACGCCCACAGCAGGACTTTTGCCCAGAGGAAGTTTTGACTTTGATATCAAAATCTACCCTGGAGGAGGAGTGATAAATACCATAGACATAGGATTGATGAACAGGTTTATGTTAGGGGTATCTTACGGTGGGGCAAAGCTCATAAGTCAGGAAAAACCTGTCTGGAATCCGAGGCCCGAGATTGCTGCAAAGATCAGGCTGATCAATGAAAGCTACCTGTTACCAGCTTTTTCCCTGGGGTATGATGGCCAGGGAATGGGAGAGTACGACGATTCCCTGAAAAGATACCAGTTTAAATCCAGAGGTTTTTACGGGGTGGTCAGCAAGAACTATCTGGTCTATGACATACTGATGGGGTTTCACTTCGGGGCTAATTATAGCCTGGAAAATGATGATAAGGATAAAAATCTTAATCTCTTTATGGGAACTGACATAAGGTTCAACGAGAGCATAGGAGGTATCTTAGAATATGACCTCGGAACCAATGACGACAACAACAGCGCTTTCGGCAAAGGAAGAGGCTATCTTAACTTGGGGATTCAATGGATTTTCTCGGACCGGCTTTCCTTGGAACTGGATTTGAGGAATGTCTTGCAAAATACAAGAAATGTCTCACAGATCGGGAGAGAATTCCGGATAATCTACGTAGAGTTCTTTTAAAGGTAAAAGGCTATAGTCTAAAGTCTAAAGGCTGCAGAAAAAAATGTAGGGAAAGATCGTAGGTCAAGCATCTCCGCAGGAGTGCTTGACAAAAAATAAAGTGTCGGGCAATTACATCAGGTCGTTGGTCTCCTGACCAGGGACCTATATCCTCGCTGGTGAGGACACCAGTGAGGAGCAAAAAAGTAAACCTGAACGTTTGCCTTACATCTAAAGGCAAATGGCGGATGAGTAAAAAATTTCTCACAGCAGATTAAAAGGATTAAACGGATTCAGTAGCAGAAGTGTCTAATTTTACGTAGCAATAATGAGTAAGCTATTTGCTCTTTCTAATTTATTTTGATTTGTCATTTTCAATCTGTCATCTGTCATCTGTCATTGTCTGGCGGATTGTGGAGTGCGAACCTTTCCTACGGATCCACTTTGCGGATAGGTTTGCCAGATGGTAAAGCTTAAGCTTTACACTCCAGCAAAAATTTGGAGGTGAGAAAAATGAGGAATAGGTGGGTTTTGATGGGTTTGATTTTAACTATCACTGCAATTTTTGCAGCAGGCTGTTACACTGTTTTATCTCATCCCGGGGTCAAGGGAGAAGAGGAACAAGCCTATAACGGCAGTTATTACCGGGAACACTGCACTGACTGCCATGCGGATTATCACCAGTATCCTTACGGGTATTACTACGGCTACAGCCCTGAATGGTACTGGAATTATCCCAACTATGGACATTACTATATGTATCCCTGGTGGTGGGACTGGTATTATGGACAGCCAAGCGGGGGTGGCACTACTGTCCCAAGTGAGAGGTTAGAGAAAAGTAGGAGAAGTTTGCAGCCGCCTTATGTTCCCGGAGGTCAGGGAATAAATCCTCCGGCTTTAACCCAGCCCAATACCAATCAGGGCCAAATCCCAGGAACGGTTGAGGAGAATAAGAGCCAGCAGCCTCAGCCCAAGGAAGAGAAAAAGGTGGAGAAGAAGGATGAGAAACTACCCAAGAACCGAAGATAAGAAACTGATCTAAGGAGAGGTTTATGTTAAGTAAAATATTTTCATTAGCCATCATCTTGTTTTTATTTCTTGTATCCTCGATTTTCAGCCAGGAGATCGACAGAAACTATCTGCAAGTAGAAGAGGCTTCCGCCGGAAACTTCTTCGGGGTAGGAGCCAGGGCAATGGGGATGGGAGGCGCTCAGATCGCAACTGCCAATGATGCCTCAGGTCTGGTTAATAATCCTGCACGCCTGGCAAAGGTGAAAAGGATAGAATTTTCAGGTGGCATGACCCATCAGAGGCTTAATAATGAGACCGGGTTCATAGGAAATGCACAACCCCTGAGTTCCTATTACCAGAACCAGAGCATAACCCAGAGCAACACGCGCTTTAGTTCTGCCAATATCGTGCTACCGGTTCCGACTTACAGGGGGAGTCTGGTTTTTGCCTTAGGGTTTAACCGGATGAAAAGCTTTGACCATGCATTTCACTCGACTTTTATAGACCCGACAACTGGAACGATAGATTTGGATGCTTTAGCTCTTGAGACCGGGGGAATAAATATGTGGTCTTTTGGAGGAGCAATTGACCTTTCTCCTAATATCTCCGTAGGCGGGGCAGTTAATTACTGGAAGGGTCAGGATGACTATCTTCAGGAATATTACGTACAGCCTTCAACCAAGTTAACTTCTGAAATAAGGGAAAGAAACCGGTATCTATACGACTATTCTGGCTGGAATGCCAAGTTAGGATTCTCAGTGGATGCCTCGAAATTTTTGAGTGTGGGAGCGACGATAGATTTTCCTACTAAATTCTCTATAGACCAGGATTTCACCTTTAATTACGATAGCACAGATGCGATTTCAAGGGACAGGGTCATAATAGAGTCTGAAGAATTAGGGCATTATGACTTGACGCATCCTTACTCTTTTGGAGCAGGGGCAGCTTTGAACTTTAAGTTTGTAACTCTGGCAGGAGATGTCAATTTCACGGACTGGTCCCAGCTCAAGCCCAGCGCAAGAGGTGGAGTAGACGAGAGATTATATAAGGAAATTTACCAGGAAGTCACGCGCTGGCACGTGGGGGCAGAGTTTAATATGCCGGAGCTTGCTACAAAATTAAGGATAGGATTTTATGCGGACCCGATTCCGTTTAAGTCGGTTTATTTGAAAACTGACCGCAGGTATTTCACTTTGGGTGCAGGGTTTCTGATCGACCAGGTGATGACTCTGGATGTTGCCTGGAATCACGGCATTAACGAGTTCAGAGATAGCTTTTCGCAGATGATCAAGGAGTCTTATACAACGGACAAGTTTTTTGTGAGTTTAGCGTATAGACTATAAAAAGGCTCAAAGGCTTAAAAGCTCAAGCGTTCAAAGTTTTGTAGTTTTGTAGTCCAAAAGCTTGGTAGGTCAGACATTCTTGTGGCTACGGGCGTACGCCACAGGCTTTGCTCTCTGACCATTGAGCAACAGACAAGAATGTCTGTTCTACCGATTAAAAAGAGAAAAATAGGGGCACGACGAGCCAAGCCCTCACGTTCTCAAGAAAAGAAATGTATGTCAGCCTAATATTTATCCTTATCTCCGCCTTCTGGCTCATCTCAGAAATTATCCTGAGCAGGGTAAAACGCTCTGGAGCAAAAGATTCATCCAGTCTGGATAAATCCTCTCTAAGGTTTTTGTGGATTGCTATCTTTCTCTCTGTTTTTTTGGGAGTTTTTCTTGGATTAAAGGGGATAGGTTTCATACGGGTCAGGCATCATCTCCTTTCAAGCTGCGGAATCTTCCTGATGTTGCTTGGGCTGATTATTAGATGGACTGCTATTCTCTCCCTTAGAAAATACTTCACAGTGGATGTGAGTATTTTGCCGAGTCACCAGATAGTTAAAAAGGGGCTCTACAAATATATCCGCCACCCGTCTTATGCGGGCAGTCTGGTTTCATTTCTTGGCTTGGGTCTGGCTTTTTCGAACTGGCTGAGCAGTATCGTGATAGTTGTGCCTATTTTGACGGCATTCATTTACAGAATTCGGGTCGAGGAGAAAGCCCTGATTCAAGCCTTTGGAGAAGAGTATCTCGATTACTCCAAAACCACCAAGCACCTGATTCCCAAAATCTATTGATGATTTGACATAAGGTGTCAAGAAAGCTCTCCCTCGTAAGGGCCGGATGAGAAAAGGGTTTTAATTTTACCAACTTTAATGTATATTCCCTGAGTACAAAATGGCAGGGGCGTCCCGCCAAAGACGGGATCGTTCCCCTGCAGTTTATCTTGCAAGATAACAGATCAATTACACCACATGAAAAGGGTGGAGAAAAATATTGATAGATGGGCATGTTCATTTAGAAAAAGGTCCATATACAATAGACTGGTTATCAGAATTCATAAGAGTAGCGATAGAAAGAAGCATCACTGAGTTATACATTCTTGAACACTCTCATAGGTTTGAGGAATTTGCACCAGCTTACAACTCTGTGATTTTGGATGATACCGATATAGGTAGATATCAAAGAAATTGGTTTTCTAAAAGATTGTCTGTACCTCTGGAGGAGTATAAAAATTTCATTCAAGCCATGCGACAAAGCTCTTTTCCAATAAAGGTTAAATTTGGTCTTGAAATATGTTACTTTCCAGAGTATGAGAATAAGACCAGGCAGATTGTTTCAGGTTTTGATTGGGACTTTTTAACCGGGGCTGTTCATTGGATAGACGGCTGGGGATTTGACCACCCGGCAATAAAAGAAGTATGGAAAGAGAAAAATGTAAATACTGTGTATGAAAAATATTATCGATTAATGGAAAAGCTAATCCATTCAGGTTTGTATAATCATCTGGCCCATCCTGATTCGATCAAATGTTTTAATTATTATCCTGATTATGACTTGAAAGATACATATCTAAGTATAGCTGAACTTTTAAAAAAACATAATATGAAAACGGAATTTAGCCTCGGGCTTTATATAAATTATAGCCATAAGGAATTCGGGCTTAATAAAGAATTTCTCTCAGCCTTGAAACAACAGAAGGTAGAATTAATAACTGCTTCTGATGCCCATGTACCTGAAAATGCAGGGAAATATATAAAGGAAGCTTATGAGTTCATTTGACACCTATAATTCGGCAGGTCAGACACTCCTGTGGCTACGAGCCAGCCCGTCCGTAGGACGCCAGGCTTTGCTCTCTGGCCTCAGGGGAACAGACAAAAATGTCTGTTCTACCATTTATTTCTTAAATACATGATACCAATTTTAAAGATACTTATCGTTTTTGCTTTTCTGGTCATACTGATCAAGAAGAAAGTTCAGGTAGGGTATACTCTCCTTTTGGGTGCTCTTTTTTTGGGAATTCTTTTCTCCCTGCCTTTGCTGGAGCTTATTAAAAATATCTTCAAAGCCACAATCGAATGGGATACCCTGCATCTGCTGTTTATAGTAATTCTGGTCACCATTTTCGGAGGGGTTTTAAAATTCACCCAGAGCTTGCGGGATATAACCGATTCCTTGGAAAATCTGGTCAAGGATACCAGGACCATCTTAGCTCTTCTGCCAGCTTTAATCGGAATACTCCCTATGCCCGGTGGTGCGATGATGTCCGCACCTATGATAGAAGAAGTGGGTTCAAGGAAAAATCTCTCACCGGAGATAAAAGCATCTTTTAACCACTGGTTCAGGCATATAATGGAATTCGTTTTTCCTCTATATCAGGGGGTAATTATCGCCTCGGTCATATTACAGGTGCCTTTGAGCAAAATAATTCTTGCCCAGGTGCCGATGAGTCTGACTATGTTAGGTGCGGGGATATTTTTCCTCTGGAGAAAAGTCAAACTCGAAAAAGAGGAAAGCAAGAGCCAGAAAAATACCGTCAAAAATCTGCTTTTATTTCTGAAAAGCATCTGGGGGATTCTTTTGGCTGTGGTTTTGAATCTTTTCTCCGGGATGGATTTATTGTGGGCGCTGCTTTTAAGCGTTGTTTTGTTTGCCATCGTAAACCTGGTCAGGCCTGCTTCACTTCTCAAAATAATTAGGGAGAACGTAACCCTGGAAATCATCATGCTGATTCTGGGGATAATGATCTTTAAAAAGATAATCGAGGTTTCTGGAGCAGTGACGGTAATTCCTCAGACCTTGTCTGCCTGGGGGATCTCACCGGTTCTGGTTATTTGTCTGGTACCTTTTACAGTCGGGGCATTGACCGGTGTAACCACTGCCTTCATAGGCATATCTTATCCGATACTTCTGAGCTTCCTGAAACCAAATGGCGTGAACTACGGATATGCTATGTTAGCTTATGCGGCAGGTTTTACCGGGGTGATGCTTTCACCAGTGCATCTATGTTTAGTCCTGACCAAAGATTATTTCAAAGCATCGTTTTCCAAAATCTATAGATTGATAATTCCACCCGCAATTGTTCTGATGATTGTCGCGCTCGTGCTGGTCCTAATAGGATACCCCTGGGGAAAAATCAGGTAAGAAGGATTCGAGGATTCAAGGAGTCGGGGGTTCAAGGGGGAATAAAAAAACCGAGACCGTTTACCGTTTTTCGTGACCGTAAAGAAGAAGATAACCTCACCCTAACCCTCTTCTACGAGGAGAGGGGATACTCAAAATCAGTAGACAGGTTGCCCCCAACGTGGGTAAAAATCCCTTCTTGTGGCCCGCTATTTGGACTCTCTCGGAATGGTAAGTGTAGCGGAAGGCTTCAGCCTTCCATTTTTTTTAAATGGAAACCTAAAGGTTTCCGCTACATAAAAGCCTCACCCTCACCCTTTCCCAAAAGCCAGGTAGACCCACGTTGCCCCAGCGTGGGGACACTGCATAAGATTTAGGCGTGTCGAGTGGCACCCTCAAACTTGTTTGAGGGTGAAGCTTGTAGTGCGGCCCTTTTAGGGTCGATAAAATATAGATACGCATGGCTATGCGTCTCTACATACAAAAAACGTCGGGCATAAAGCCCGACGCTACGACCTTTATGACCTCACCCTAACCCTCTCCTGTAAGGAGAGGTAACATATCAAAATTTCTTAAACAAAAGGGGGAACTTTGAGTATATTAAATTGTATAAACTTGTAGAAAATGGGAGATCCCTTTGATGGAGCAAAGCCGGACTGAAGGTCAGACTCGATCTTCTGATAAGGAATTGATGGAGAGATTTTTACGGGGTGAGGTGGAAGGGTTTAATCTCCTGGTGAAAAATTATAAAGTCAGGCTGTTTTCCATGCTTTACCGTCTGGTAGGAAACAGGGAGGAGGCTGAGGATATCTTGCAGGAGACTTTCTTGAGAGTTTACAGGCAAAAGGAAAGTTACGATTTTAATTACTCTTTCTCTACCTGGATTTATACCATAGCCTTGAATCTTTGCAGGAATCTATACAAATAGAAGAAAAAGGTCAGATTTTTGGGAATGGATAGTCTGGTTAATCATCCGGATCCAAATTCGGAGAATCACGGGAATAGGAATCGCTTAAGCTCAATTTTGGAAGGGGCGATAAGCTCGCTTCCTTTCAAATACCGAACAGTTTTTCTTTTAAGGGACGTTGATCAGTTATCTTATGAAGAAGTGGCTTCAACTTTGAATCTCCCCCTGGGAACGGTAAAATCCAGGGTTAACCGGGAAAGAAGGATTTTTCAGAAAAAATTGAAGCCAATGATGGAGGAATGCTATGAGCTGTCGAAAGATTCGCCGCTCTCTATCCCGATATTATAAAGGCGAGTTATCTGTAAAAGAAAAGGAATTGATTGACCAGCATATCCTGGCGTGTGAAGGTTGTTCCAGAGAAGCTCAGGGGTTCAGAGCCTTAAATGATGCGATTCCGGGACTGGATAGATTTACGCCATCGCCAGCATTTGAGTCGAAACTCGAACAAAAAATTAGAGAGTTCCCTTCTGCGGAAAGAGAGCCAAAAGTAAAATCCTTGTTTACTATCTTCCCCTCTTTAAGGTGGGCGTTTATTCCGGTGGCGGTTGTGGCATTGGCTCTATTTCTGATTTTGAAAGGGGGATTTCATAAATCTCAGACGATTTCGAAAAAACCTGAGACAGTAACTTCCGCTGAAACTTCCTTAGTGAGAACACCAACGAAGAGCGAGAACGGACAGGTGCTTACTGTTGGTCTCCAGACCAACAGACATGAAGTAAATTTATCTCCCAGGAAAAGAGCAAGTTCCAGAGCAGTCTTTGTTATGGATAATTTAAGATTGTCTGACCTGGAGAAATTGCCTGATAGCAAAATGCCGGAGCGCGGGTCGGCTAATTTTGTTATAGATGCGGTCAATTATAGACCGGTGGATAACAGACAAACCAATGTAGGGTATATTCTGCCGGCGGTCTCATCCGCCAGCAGCAACGTAAGAAAAGTCTATTGATAAGGAGGTCTAGGTGAGAACAAAAATTATATTGAGCCTGGGCATTTTAGTTCTTTTGTCCATATTTTTCAGCCGGCTTGAGCCAGGCTCTTCATTCCTGGGTAGTTCTGCTTCAGCTCAAGACGTGCTGGAATCACTGGAGCAGAATATCACCGGTCTGGTGGAGTCGGTCAAGCCATCGCTGGTGACCATCGAGGCGGGAATTTTTCCCGAAGCGAAAGGAAGATCCCCTCAGCTTGCTTCTTTCGTAGGTTCCGGGGTAATCTATTCACCAGACGGGTATATCCTGACTACTTCCAGCGTGGTCAGAGGAATGAAAGATTTCAGGGTAATAGGTTCTGATAAAAAGGAGTATGAGGCGAAACTGATTGGAACAGATTACCAGACCAATTTAGCTGTTTTGAAAATAGACGCCAAAGGTCTGAGACCGGCCGAGCTGGGCAACTCTGACAAGACAAAAGAAGGCTCCTGGGTCACAGTAGTAGGGAACTCGTATGGGCTTCCTACTGCAGTTTCCTTCGGGATAGTCAACGGGATCAGAGATGATAAGACCATCCAGATGAGCGTCAACGTGAGTCCAGGGAATAGTGGAGGACCGGTCTTAAACACCAGGGGAAAAGTTATTGGGTTAGTCTCTGCCAAGCTTTCTGAACCGTCGGTAATCGGCTCTATGAGGCTATATGAGGAAGCGTTAAAAAGGACCTACGATATTCCTGCCACGCAAATAGAAATTCCCTCTTCCGGGATATCCTTAGCCATCCCGATAAATCAGGTAAAGGAAAAAGCTGACTATATTATCAAGCACGGGTCAAGTATTGAGAAAGGATTCTTGGGAGTCTACCTGGAGGATCTGGATGATGATACCAGAGAAGAGTTGAAAATTAATGGAGGTGTTTTGATAAGCGGCGTGGTAGAGAAAAGTCCCGCCGATAAGGCGGGATTAAAAGATGAGGATGTAGTGATTGAGTTCAATGGAGAGGAAGTCAGGGATGCTCAACATTTCACCAATTTAATTGAAAATAGCCAGCCAGGAAAGTCGATTAAGCTCAAAGTGATTCGAGAAGGTGAAGAACAGGTTTTAACTGCAAGACTGGGGAGGTCTGGAGAGACTTACTCTTACTTTATGGAAAGAACTATCATACCCCAGATTAAAATACCGGAGATAAATATACCTGAGATAAAACTCCAGTATGATGAAGCTAAAGGGGAATATGATAAGGAACAGGCTGAGACTCTCAAGGAGCTGGAGAAAACTCTTAATAAATCACTGGATAACTTCAAAAAAGAGTTGGAAAGGTTGAGCAAAGAGCTGGAAAAATTAGACCGGAAAATGAAAGAGAATAAAAAATAAAAGGATTCAATCCGCCTCAGGCGGACGAGGAGTCAAGGGTTCAAGGGAGAATAGGCTAACTCAGTTCGTAGTTTGTAGCGTCCGGGTTTATCCCGGACGGTTTTAATTGAAAAAAATAAACTGATTGCGGATAAAATATCAATTGGGGAGGATAATTTCAAGGGAGCGAAAATTACACATTTTTTTCTTTAAACCCTGCATCTTCAATTGGAGGCTTCAAATGAAAAAGAGTTATTTTAGTTTATCAGCAGTAGTATTACTCATACTGTTCATTACTGGGACAACTTTCTCACAAAAAGCCACTGAATTAAAAATTGATCCATTGTTGTTAGTTTCCCTTAATGAGTGTCGAAATATTACGAGGGGTTTAGGTAAAGAAATCTATCCAGGATGGGATTTCGAAAAGACTCCAATCCTCTTATACAGACCTAAAGTCCAGGAACTGCTTATCAACTTCCCTCATCTGCCCAAAGGGTTTTCTGAATATGAAGGATTCAATCCATTAAAGGATGTAACTATCTATGTTCGGAATGATACAACTTTTCTCGACATGGATGACCAGAATACCACTATAGAGATCGAGGGAATCTCGGTCCTGGTTGTAGCTGACCCTTTTTCCAGGATGAGAAATCAGATACGGGGCATTTTGCTGAGCAGATCGAAGGAGTTCACAATTCAGTGGCTGGAAGACTGGAATTTCATCCAGTCACCATATGATGAACTTTTGTTGATCCTACATGAGGCATTTCATGTCTATCAGAACAGGATGGCACCGGAAAAGAATGCCAATGAGATGATTGTTTCTCAATATCCTCTTCTCGACCCGGTCAACAATGCTCTCTACGTATTAGAAGGGGAGATTCTGAGGGATGCACTCATTTCAAACGACCCCAGAGCCAAGCTTGAGAAGATAAAGGAATTTGTAGCCGTGAGGAGTTTTCGGCACTCTCGCCTGGATAGTAGCTGGGTGGAGTACGAAAATTTGAACGAGTATGCTGAAGGAACGGCAAGGTATGTGGAATACAAATTCATGACCAGCGGAGATAAATTAGAACCGACCAGGGAGATGTATTATCACCATGGATTCAATGGTTATCAGAGCGTTCTCCTGAGGCAATTCAAAGACAGACTTGAAGACATGGTAAGGATTGTCTCGGTAAGCGATGATCGTTTTGGAAATAAATTTAGCTCAGGGCCTCTTCGCTTTAAGTTATATGAACTTGGTGCTTGTGAAGCATTACTGTTGGACGAGTTGGTGCCTGTTTGGAAAGAGAAGATTTTTACAGAGGGTGTGTACCTTGGCGATATGCTGGAACAGTCTGTCGCACTCTCATCTGATGAACTCGTGCGTTATCTGGGGCAGGCAAAATCAGAATACAATTACAACGGTGCATACGAGGATAAACTGAAATTCGAAAAAGAGGGGAAAGAGGAGGTTCAGAAAAAATTAGCATCGATACTCCAGACTAACCAAACCCTGGTGAAGATTTCATATGAGGGTTTTACCGAGAAGATCGGTATAGCATATACGCCCTTTGGAGTTACACAGATTAGCAAGAAATCCGCCATATACGATATGGTGCCGATCAAAGTGCGCTTTAAAGAAGGTGTAGAGCTTCAGATGAAGCAGTCCATCCCTGTGCTTATCGATAAAGAGAACAAAATAATAGCTTTTGCTGTTCCTACAGCCGTGTCAGATTTTGGAAAAGGATCTGAGAAAAATCTGGAGACTCCCGAATTCAAGTTATCAACTACTGGAGTGGAGATTGCACGAGAAAGCAATACAGTTACAATTCATCTGAAATAGAAAAAATTCATAGGTTCAAAGGAGGAGAAAGCAGCGTCCGGGTAGTTCCCGGATGTTTTTTCGTCGGGCATAAAACCCGACGCAACATTTAAAACCTCACCCTAACCCTCTCCTCTACGAGCCGTAAAGCTTTTATCGGCTTGAAAAGGAGAGGGGAGATCGTAGGGGCAGACCTGTGTGTCTGCCCTGAATTTTTATATAATTACAGATTTGGGCGAACACATAGGTTCGCCCCTACAGATTTACAAGGTTTTCAAATAGGCATCAATTGCCCTGGCGGCTTTTTTGCCGGCGCCTGCGGCTAAGATTACGGTTGCTCCGCCGGTGACGATATCACCACCTGCAAAAACCCCTTTGCGCGAGGTCTGGCCGGTCTCAGGGTCAGCGGTTATATTCCCCCATTTATTGATGTCTAATCCGGGAGTGGTTTTCGGGACCAATGGATTGGAGCTATTCCCAATGGCAACTATCACGGTATCCACATCCATTATGTAATTAGAGCCTTCAACTGGAACTGGTCTTCTGCGCCCGGATTCGTCCGGCCCTCCTAATTTCATCCGTATACATTCCATCCCTTTGACCCAGCCATCCTCGGTTCCGTGGAATTTAACCGGAGCAGTCAAGAAGTCGAACTTCACTGCTTCTTGTTCTGCATGGTGAATCTCGTCTTTTCTGGCTGGCATCTCGGTTCTGGATCGTCGGTAGACTATATAGGCATTATCTGCGCCCAGTCTTAAAGCAGTTCTTACAGAATCCATAGCAGTATTTCCGCCACCTAAGACGGCAACATTTTTTCCGGAGAAGATGGGAGTATCGTTTTCCGGAAAACTGTAAGCCTTCATCAAATTCGAACGGGTCAGGTATTCGTTAGCCGAATAAATTCCGTTCAGATTTTCTCCCGGGATTCTCATAAAATTGGGAAGCCCTGCTCCGGTCCCTATAAAGATCGCATGATACCCGGAAGCGAATAGGTCATCAATAGTCTCCAGCATCCCAATTACATTGCTGGTCTTAAACTCAACGCCTAATTTTGCCAGATAATCGACCTCAGACTGAACAATGGCTTTGGGCAGTCTGAACTCCGGGATTCCATAGACTAAAACTCCTCCAGCTTTGTGTAAAGCTTCAAATACTGTTACCTGATGTCCCATTTTTATCAGATCACCAGCCACAGTCAGCCCAGCCGGACCTGAGCCAACTATCGCAACTTTTTTGCCAGTCGATTTCTCGATTTTAGGTATTTCTATTTCACCTTTTTCCCTTTCATAATCTGCGGCAAACCTTTCTAAGTTACCGATGGCTACCGGTTCATATTTTTTAGTTAAAATGCAGACTTTCTCACACTGGTCCTCCTGTGGACAAACCCTTCCGCAGACTGCAGGCAGACTATTGGTCTCTTTCAGCTTTTTTGCCGCCCCGATATAATCCCCTTCAGCAATCAATTTAATGAATCCAGGTATATCGATTTCTACCGGACAGCCAGCAATGCATAAAGGTTTTTTGCAGAATAAACACCGCTGGGATTCGATCTTAGCTAATTCCTCAGTGTATCCGAAAGGGACTTCTTTGAAGTTTTTGACTCTTTGTTCCGGCGTCTGCTCCGGCATTTTCTGCCTGGGGATACTGGTCTTTTTTGGAGTGCTCAATTTTGATTCCTTTTCAGGATGGTTTGTGGCTTTGGTGGTGATGTGCGGACTGATCCATTTTGGAGATAAAATTATCCATAGCAACCTTTTCTTCTTTTAGATACATTCGCTGTCTTTTAAGCAGTTCCTCAAAATCAACCAGATGCGCATCGAAGTCCGGTCCATCCACACAGGCGAACTTTGTCTGGTTCCCAACAGTTACCCTGCAGGCACCGCACATTCCGGTTCCATCAACCATTATAGGATTCAAACTGATGATTGTCCTGACTTTGTAGGGTAATGTGACTCTGGCTAATGCCCGCATCATCAAAACCGGTCCGACCGAGAAGACGAAATCTACCTTTTCGCCTTTCTCTAAAATTCCGGCTAAGACCTGGGTTACAAATCCATGAAAACCGTAGCTTCCGTCATCAGTCGAGATAATCAGATTGTCGCAAGCGGCTCTTGATTCTTCCTCCATTATCAGAAGCTCTTTATTCCTGGCGCCGATTATAGAGGTCACCTGATTCCCCACCTCTTTTAAAGCCTTTGCCACAGGATGAATCGGGGCAATCCCTATTCCTCCTCCCACACACACGCAATTCCCGTATTTCTCTATATGAGTAGGGGTACCTAAAGGACCCACCACATCAGCAAGTGAATCTCCCTCTTTCAAAGAGCCTAACTGGGTAGTAGATTTTCCCACCTCCTGAAAAACTATAGTCAAGATCCCGTTTTTTTTGTCCAAGTCCGCAATCGACATCGGGATTCTCTCACCCGGCTCATCTATTCTTAAAATCACGAACTGACCAGGTTTGGCTTTTTCCACTAAAAGGGGGAGATGAAATCTAATCCTGTGGACATTCGGGGCTAACTTGCTTTTTTCGATGATTTTTTCCAGAAATTCTCCTTTTTTTCATTATTTGATCTTGCTCTGCGTTGGTGTCCTCACCAACGCAGGTAACCTGTTGGTCTGGAGACTAACAGGCAGCGTCAAGTTATATTTAACGCTTCTTCTCTTTTTCAATCTCTTCTACGAAATAGGTTTTGAAAAAATCAACCACCTCCTGGGAGGTAAAAACGTTGATAGCTTCGTTATCTTTCATCTTTTCATATCTTTGCTTGAAATTTTCATCCCCTGCAAGAAGAGAGTCGAGCCCTTTGACAACTGAATCATAATTCTTAGAGTCGAACTCAGCTCTGAGGTTCTGCGGCAGGATGTCGCGAAAATTGTCTAACCTTTGCTGTAAATCCTGCACTCTGGATTTCTGGCATCCGGATAAAGTCAATAATAGCGTAATTATAATAAACAGGCTGAGGGCATATTTATACACCTTTGGACATCTCCTTCAGGAACTTGTCCACATCGATCACCTTCTGGGTTTCCTTGGCTATAACCAGCTCCTCGTTGGTCGGAATTGCCAGGACCTTGACCCTGGTTTTGTCCTTGCTGATCAAAGCCTCCATCCCCACCGCCTCTTCGTTTCTATCCTCGTCGATCTCAATCCCTAAGAACTCCAGTCCTTCGCAGCATTTTGCTCTAATCAGAGGAGAATTCTCACCCACTCCTGCAGTGAAAACTAAAACATCCAGACCCCCCATAGCTGCGGCATAGGCACCGATATATTTTTTTATGCGGTAGCAGTACATATCCAAAGCTAATTTAGAATTGGCATGTCCTTCTTTAGATTCTTGGATAATGTCCCGCACATCACTCGAGTACCCGGAGATACCCTGTATTCCGCTGTGCTTGTTCAAAAGGGTATTGGCTTCCTGCAAAGAAAGTTCTTCCCGCGCCATTATGTATAAAATTACAGCCGGATCTAAATCCCCGCACCTGGTTCCCATAAGGAGCCCTTCCAAGGGAGTGAATCCCATACTGGTGTCTACAGATATCCCTCCATCTACTGCTGCCATACTGGCTCCGTTACCCAGATGGCAGGTAATTATCTTGAGTTCTTTGAGAGGCTTTTTCAATAACTCGGAAGCACGTTTGGAAACATAGAAATGAGAGGTGCCGTGAAAACCGTATCTTCGGATGCCGTATTTCTTATAAAGAATATAGGGGAGTCCGTAGATGTAAGCATATTTTGGCATCTGCTGGTGAAAAGCGGTGTCGAAAACCGCCACCTGGGGGATATTTGGCAGAATCTTCTGGCAGGCATTTATACCTCTAATATTGTGAGGATTATGCAAAGGGGCAAGCTCAATGCAGTTTCTCAGCTCTGCCATTACCTCCGGGTTTATCAGTACCGACTCTGGAAATTTCTCGCCGCCATGCACCACCCGGTGACCAACTGCCGTAATCTCCGATTTATCTTTGATCACCCCATGGTTAGGGGAGAGAAGAATGCTTATAACATACTCGATGGCAACGATATGGTCGATTATCTCCCCTGAGATCTTCACCTCTTGCCGGTCGTGCGGCTTGTGAGTCAGAACCGCATCGCTCATTCCTATCCTGGAGACCAAACCTTTAGCTAAGGCATAGTTTTTATCTATGTCGATAAGCTGATATTTAACTGAAGAACTGCCACAATTCAAAACTAAAATCTTCATCTAATCTCCTTCTTATTCTTTTGCACAAAACCTTTGATGGAGTTTTCGTAGGTCGAGCATATCCGAAAGGATTGCTCGACATTTCATTATTTTTGTCTACGGGCTGACGAAGATACTGGATGTTGGTCAGGAGACCAACATCCAGCTGAAAATCTTCATTCTTTAATTCTATTCCCCTCTGCATCGTATTTGAAAAATCCCTGTCCGGTTTTTTGTCCCAGATGTCCCGCGCGAACCAGTTTTCTCAAAAGGGGACAGGGGTTATACTTGTGTTCAGAAAGTTCATTTAACAGGTTTTCCATCCAGTTCATCACCACATCCAAGCCCATCATATCTGCCAGAGCTAAAGGACCTATGTTAAACCCGAACCCTAACCTCATAGCAGTATCAATATCCTCAGCCGAGGCGATACCTTCCATCAGAACGTGCATTGCCTCATTCAGAAAAGGAACGATTATGCGGGTAGTGACATATCCGGGATATTCATATACTGTGACCGGGGTTTTATTCAGTTGGTCTGCAAAATCTTTGATCGCATCATAGGTCTCTTTAGAGGTTTTCAGACCCCTGACGATCTCCACTAAGGGAACTTTGGTGACCGGGAAAAGAAAGTGCATTCCAATGACCTTGTCCGGTCTTTTGGTAAACGAGGCTAACTCGGTTATGGACAGGGTGGAGGTATTGGTGATTATGATGGTCTCAGGCGAACAGCTTGAATCCAGACTCTGGAAAACTTCCTTTTTTGCCTCCAGGCTTTCGGGGACTGATTCAATCACGATCTTGACATCGCAGGTCTCATCCAGGGACGTTGTAGTGGTAATTCTGGAGAGAATGGCTTTTTTTTCACTACGCGTCAATCCCCATTTCTCGATCTCATTATCCATTATCTCTGAGAGGATATGCATGCTGTTCTTCAAAATCTCTTCAGTCTTATCCACCAGCACCACCTCACAGCCGGTGGAGGAGACTAGTTCGGAAATCCCCCTTCCCATAACCCCGGCTCCCATAACTACAACTTTATTAACTGACATAGATACCTCACATGTTAAATGACGAATGATGAATAACTAATAACGAATAGCCATTAGCAGATAGCAAGTAGCAAAAAGCTAATAGCTAATACCTAAAACCTAATCGCGAATCCAAAGAGCAAAAAAATATAATAATAAAATTTATTTTTTTAGCAAGCCCAATTTTTGGATACTTTGTAAATAATTTCACAAGCAGTTTGCTAAAGCTCAGTCATATAATCTGTAGAATGTTAGGGGTAAACAGGGGAAAATGTAGAGTGTTCAATCCTGCGGATCCATTTCCAGGATTGAATGCTCCTACGAACTTCAGCGACCCTATAGAGTCGCACTACGAAAATAAAAAAGGGGCACGGCGCACCGTGCCCCTACATCAATTAAATCCTTTACACCGAAGGAGGTTCTTCCTCTTCTATTCCAGTTTCGGTTTTTTCCTCCTCAGCAGGCAAGGCCCCGATCTTTTTCTCCAGTTCCTCCATCTTAGGCTCTTCGACTAATTCCTTCACCTTGACCGTCTTGGTCGGATGTTTGGAAAGGTATGCTTCTAACTCGGCTTTTTCCCTATCCTTGTAGTATTCGCCTACTGACAGGACTATCTTCCTGGCAGGCTGGTCGAATTCGATCACCTTAAGAGGAACGGTATCTCCGGATGAGAAAGCATCCGAGGGTTTGTTCAGATCAGGGTTTCCAAGCTGCTCTGTGGGAACGAAACCCTCCATCTCGCCTTCCAGGTCAACCATTACTCCCCGATCCAGAAGACGGATGATCTTTCCCTGGGTCTCAGCCCCGATTCTGAATTTTTTGGAAAGTGTTGGCCAGGGATCTTCCTTTAGCTGTTTATAACCCAGTGATATCCTGCGGTTCTCTTTATCGATGTTCAGAACCATTACCTCAACCCGCTCTCCTTTCCTCATAACCTCACCCGGATGCTGAATTCTTTTGGTCCAGGAAAGATCAGAGATGTGAACCAGCCCATCTACCCCTTCCTCCAGTTCTATAAAGGCGCCGAAGGCAGTCAGATTTCTCACCTTACCTGACACTCTGGAACCTACTGGATATTTCCTTTCAATTGCATCCCAGGGGTCTGGCTCCATCTGCTTTATACCTAGGGAGATCCTCTCATTAGCTTTATCCACTGAAAGAACCACTGTTTCAACCATATCTCCAACTCCCAAGAGCTTGGAAGGATGCTTGATGTGCTTGGTCCAGGACATCTCGGATATATGGATCAGACCTTCAATCCCTTTATCCAGTTCCACAAAAGCACCATAGTCGGTTATTGAAACAACCTTTCCGCGAACCCTTTTTCCAACTGGATATCTCTGCTCGATATTATCCCAGGGATACGGGGTGAGCTGCTTTAGACCCAGCGAGATCCTGCCAGTGGATTTATCAAAGTCAAGTATCTTGACATTGATTTTATCACCTAAGGCAACTACCTCGCTCGGATGAGAAACCCTACCCCAGGAGAGATCAGTAATATGCAGAAGACCGTCTACTCCACCTAAATCGATAAATACGCCGAAATCGGTGATGTTTTTCACCACCCCTTCTCTTTCTTGTCCGGTTTCAATTTCGGTCAAGAGCTTGGTCTTCTGTTGTTCCCTTTCCTCTTCCAGGACCGATCTGCGGGAGACCACTATGTTTCTCCTGCTCTTGTTCAGTTTTATGATGCGCAACTGCATATTTTTTCCCAGAAGAGCATCAAAATCCGGAACCTGTTTCAAGGCAATCTGGGAGCCGGGCAAAAAGGCATCCACTCCCATCAGGTCCACCACTATGCCGCCTTTGATCCTTTTCAGAAGTTTCCCCTCTACCAGAGTTCCCTTCTCATACGACTCCCTTATCCGGTCCCAGACCCGGATGAAATCTGCTTTCTGTTTGGAGAGGACCAGTTGTCCGTTCTGATCTTCTATTATCTCTAAGAAGACATCAATCTCATCTCCAATCTTCAATTGCTCCGCATCTGGAAATTCTGAAAGCGGGATGATCCCTTCTGACTTGAAGCCGACATCCACTATCACGTCATCTTTGGTTATGCGCAGGACCTTCCCCTTAACAATTTCTCCTTCCTTGACCTCCTTAAAAGTCTGCTCATACAGTGAAAGCATCTTCTGAAATTCCTCAGGCGAGTATTCCTTTTCCTCCTCTAACTTAGGTAGAATTACAGGTTCCCTTTTCTCTTTTATAACTCTTTTTTCTTTTCTCTCCGGCTTAAGTTCTGGTTTTTCAATAAGCTCTGTTGCCTGAGCTTCGACCTGTGCCTTTGGTTTCTTCCTGGCAACCGCGGCGGGTTTTGGCTTTTTCACACCTCCTTTCTTTTTACCTTTGTCAGTCTTAGAGACTGCAGGTTTTTTTGGCTTTTTCTTCTCGGCCATTAAACAGTTCCTCCTTTATATGGAATTTGTCCCTGCGGGACATTTTTTCTTTTTTGAATCTAAGTCAAATCTCTAATCTTTTCCACCACCTGATTGATAATCCAGTTAGGGGTTGAGGTTCCTCCTGTAACCCCTATACTTCTTATTCCCTTAAACCATCTGCTTTTCAGTTCCGAAGCAGTCTCTATATGATAAGTCGTTTTCCCCTTTTCCCGGCAAAGCTTGGCTAAGCGGGAGGTGTTAGCTGAGTTCTTCCCGCCAACCACAATCATCAAGTTCACGTCTTTTGCCATTTCCAGAGTAGCTTTCTGGACAATAGCGGTAGCGTTACATATCGTATTGAAAATTTTTATCTCCTTCGCCTTCTCCAGCAGCTTGCCTGTAACCTGTTTAAACGTATCCAGATTTAAAGTGGTTTGAGCTATTACCCCGATCCTTTTTCCTCTAAGAAAATCAAGCTCCCTGGTATCGCTATTTATAACCTTTGCCTGATCATCCGCATATCCTATTATCCCCTGAACCTCCGGATGATGAGCTTCTCCCACGACCACCACCTGATACCCTTCCTTATGCAAAGCTCTGGCGTTCCTCTGAGCTCTTCTCACAAAGGGACAGGTGGCATCGATTATCTTCAGCCCTTTCTTTTTTGCCTCCAGCAAAATCCTCGGGTGCACTCCATGAGAGCGGATGATTAAGGTTCCGGATTTAATCTTCCTTAGATTTTGAACCGGGTGCACGCCTTCTCTGCTAAGTTCATCCACCACCTGAGGATTATGAATTAACGGTCCAAAAGTGTAGACCTTTTTCCCCGTCTTCTTGGCTTTCTCAAATGCCAGATTGATTGCCCTCTTGACTCCAAAACAAA
>Ga0315277_10004011_pt1 | contig 19767 bp, 14 predicted proteins | sample YL17G05_15_MG_FD_203695 | JGI IMG/M metagenome (GOLD analysis project Ga0315277, IMG submission 203695) | Sediment microbial communities from Yellowstone Lake, YNP, Wyoming, USA - YL17G05_15 | ecosystem: Environmental > Aquatic > Freshwater > Lake > Sediment | place: USA: Wyoming | collected... | reverse complement strand
CCTGGCTCTCCTGGATTATCGTAAAGATGCTGTTGCTTATCTTCGGATTGCCGAGCTGCGGGGCCAGAATCACCGCAACGAATGTGAAGACCACAACACACAGCCGCCCCAGGAACACAACTGCCTTCTGAGACGCCTGCGGCTGAACGCACTTTTTGTAGATATCCATCGTAAAGATGGTCGAAGCGGCATTGAGCATCGCCGCCAGGCTGCTCACGACCGCCCCCAAAAGCGCCGCCAGGACAAAGCCGACCACCCCAACCTTCTGAGGCAGGACGTTTCCAAGCAATTGCCCCAGCGCGGTGTCGTATTTATACGCAATCAAAGGCTCGCTCGACGGCTTGATCTGAGCGGCTTCGGCGGCCTTTTCCACTTTCTCGTTATACACCTTGACTTCCGCTGCGAGAGCCGGGAACGTGCTCGCCCAGGACTTGTCCTTGCCCGTATCAAACACGACGTACTGTCCCGCTTCCGTCGAATCGAACTTCGATTGCTCCAGCGGCAGGACCAGCGGATTCTTCGCCTTGACCGCCTTCATCGCCGCCTCATCCGGATAGACGGCGAGCATTAACTGCGGACCGCTCCAGCCCGTGACCGCCTCCTCGCTCGGCGAAGTCACTACCTGGACAAGCCTGGTTTCGGGACTGGCCTTTAGATACTTCGCCATAACCAGGGCGCTATCCGCCGCCGCCTCGTTCTTCATATCCGTGGCATAGAGGTTAAAAGCAATGATGCCGGGAATGACAATCACAAACGGGATCAGGAGCTTGAGGAAAGCGGCAAAGACGATTCCCTTCTGCCCCTCCTTAAGCGAAGACGCCCCCAAAGTCCTCTGGGTGATGTACTGATTCAGACCCCAATAATAGAAATTCGGAATCCACAATCCCAGCAAAAGCGCCGTCCACGGAAGTACGCTGTCCGTGCTTGGCAGGAACATGTTCATACGAACCTTGTTCAAATCCCAGAACCGCTCGACGGCCCCTGTGCCCTCTTTGAGAGTTTCGACCGCAACGGCGCCTGTCTGAACGTTCACAATCCTCGCCGCCTCGGTCGCCCCGCCGAGCTTATCGAAGGCGAAGTACATAATGAATCCGCCTCCCAGAATCAGGGCGCTGCCCTGAATCAGGTCCGCCCACGCGCACGCCTTCAAACCGCCGCTGACGACATAAGCCATGGCGATCAGTCCGATGACAACCGAGCCGGCCAGGAGACTGACGTCGTAGCCCATTTTGTCGGCCAGTGTGCGGATGGTAAGAGCCCCGGAATAGGTCACCGACCCGAGAAGCAGCATGTAGATGAATATCGTCGCCACCGCCATAATCGTCCGGGCGGTCCCGTTATACCGGTACTCCAGGAATTCAGGCATTGTGAAAATGCCCGCGCGCAGGAAATAAGGCAGAAAACAAAATGCGACAACAACAAGCGTAACCGCCGCCATCCACTCGTAGCTGGCAATCGCCAGGCCGACGTGACTGGCCGCATTTCCGCTCATCCCTACAAACTGCTCGGTCGAGATGTTCGCGGCGATCAGGGAAAATCCGATCAGCCACCAGTTCAACCCGCGGCCCGCGAGAAAATAGTCCTCGCTGGTCTTTTCGTGCCGGCTCTTGTAAATGCCCAACGTTACCACTGCCGCAACGAATGCGACAAACACCGTAACATCAAGGAAGTTGAATGTCATAACAAATCCTTTCCCTATAATCATCCATTAGAGCCATTCCATTGCCTTGGCACCACCCAATCCGCCCCCATTATAGTCGCTGCCCCGAAATCGGCAACAAAATACGTATCTGATTTTCCAGATAGAGAAACGCTGAGCATTCAGCCGAACAACATCCAGCACTCTCCCGGCCTCCTGGCCTTTTATTTGCGTGATTTCCCTTTGCCCCAGGAATAAGACTAAGAGCACTCTAACAAAGCCCTGCCTCTCATTCCGAGCCCTCTTAGGCATGAGGAATCCATTGCCGCCTTTCGCAACTTTCGCGACTATACTGTCATTTCGACCGAGCGAAGCGAGCGGAGAAATCTATTCAGACAGCTCACCTCGCCCACAAGGGCGGTTCCTAATCTTGAAGTCGGGTTTTGTTAAAAACCCCTCAGCTTTTCAGCGTCTCCAGCGTATCAATGACGACCGGGACGTGCGTATAAGCCGGCCCGCCCGCCATCATCACAGCCACCGACGCAGCCTCCAAAACCTGCTCAGGCGTCGCCCCCGCATCGAGGCACTTCTTAACGTGAAGCCTGATGCACGGCGGGCACTGAATCGCTACCGCGATCCCAACAGCCACAAACTCCTTCTCCAACAGGCTGATCGAGCCGTCCTTCATAACCTTGGCGAACAGCCCGGAAAACCCGCTGATCATATCCGGCGTCTGCTCCTTCATCTTCGCGGCGTCGCCCTGAAACTTCGCAAAGAATTCCTTGACTTCTTCCGACATCGTCTGTCCCTTTCTGATCTAATCTCTAAGCTCACTCAAAACCATCGTCATCATAACTATTCGCCCCCCCAAACCGCAACGAAAAACAAACCGCCTCGGACCCGTCACATATCCTCCATACACGGCGTCCCTTCGACAAACTCGGCTTCAAGGCCAAGCTCTCTGAAGTAACCTGTCATCGCCATACAGGCGTACTTCTCCGTTGAGTAGTGCGTGGCGCCGATCAAGTTGATTCCATTCGCTTCTGCAATTCGGTGGAACTCCATGTTTGGCTCGAAGGAAAGTATCGGCCGGGTGCACCCCGTCAATAGTGTGTTCAAGCCCAATGCCAATAGCTCCCGCGCAACAAAATCTATGCACCCGCCGCCCGCGGCAAACCCCACCCTGCCTTTTTCGATAATGTCGCCTCCGTATTGCCTCACCCTTACATCGTGGCCGATACTTTTCTTAACGTCCAGCGCCAAATCCGCCGGCCTCGTATATCTCGTCTCACAGATTACCCCTACCTTACAGCCCAAATATTCACAAAACTCGCCGACAACCCGCAGCTCCAACGCCTTCGCCAAATTCACGGATGTTGAGTACGGCCCGTTCTTGTCCAGCGGAATGTGCGAAACATAAAAGGATATCCGCCTCTCCTTCAATCGTTTGAGGTAATCGGCCGGGATGTTATAGAAAGGAAACCCCTCCAGAGTCGGGTCATAACCCATCGCATGATGTGAGAACAAAAGAATATCCGTCTCGTTCGAACCCAGCAGTCGGTCGAGCACGGGCGTATCCGGAAAGACCGCCGTATAGACCTTCTCGATGACATCGGCGTTGTCGAGCATCGCCCCGATCCATCTTTCCTTGAACGCCGGATTGATAAACTCCCCGACTTCAAGAAACGGGCCCCACGCGTCCTCGTATTTCTCGATCTCAAAATCCTCGCTCAACCTTGCATATAGCTCGTCGGCCTTCATCGCTAATCGCCCCTACAATCTGCACATCGGCGCCACAGAATACCCGCTCATACTCGCCGGAGCAAGCCAAATGCGAACGGCTAAATGCGTCTGACAAAATGAAGAATTCCATCCGTCATTCCCGCTTTCGCGGGAATCCAGAGAACTAAACGCGTCTTAGACCTCATTTTGTTGCAGGCTCTGAATCTATGTTACGCAGCATGTCATTGCGAGTCCCGCCTCGTGCCTGTTCAACCGCGCGAAGTTCCCTCGTGGCACGGCCATCTCCACATGGAGTCCGTGGGACTTGGCCGTGGTCACACGGGCTTCCAGCCCGTGCTTCGCCAGGAGGACAGCAGAATCGATTGTCCGCTTATGTGTTTATGCGTTAGAATGCGCGACATGCCCGTTTTTTAAGTCAATAGTCCCGGCATAGTGTAACACAGGCGATATGGCGCAGATGGATTCGAGGCGACGAGTATTTGAGGCGATGAGTCACGGCCACCCGGACCGCGTCCCGGTTATGTGCCAGCTTGCCCTCGGCCATTACTTCCTGAACACCAACTATCCGCCGAGCGAGATATGGTTCGATAGCACCGTCTTCGCAAAGGCCCTCATTGAGCTGCAGGTGCGGTATGGCTTCGACGGCCTATTGGTGAACCTGCCGGGCCGCCCTGATAACTGGCGACGGTATTTGTCGTCGGCGACCAAGCAGGGCGGCAGCGAAATATTAGCGTGGCCCTCCGGCTTAGTCACCGTGGTCGGGCCGGACGATAACCCGCAGACCTTCGGACCCGGCAAGACCCTGTTGCAGCGGGCCGATTACAAAACGGTCGATGTCAGCGACCCAGCCACATACAGGACGCCAGGATACGTCTGGAATACCTGGCACGCCCCCGACCTTTGGGCCATCGCCCCTGACGCCGATTTAGCCGACCCCGTGTCCTATCCCGAATCGTTCACCGCCGCACTGCGGGCCGCGCGCCAATTAGGCCCTGATATATCCGTCCACGCCGAGGTCTTCTCGCCGTTCACGCACCTGTTGGAGCTTTTCGGCTACGAGCAGGCCCTCTTCGCCTTAATCGACGAGCCGCGAACGTGTCACGCGCTGTTGGAGAAATTCACCGGGTTCGCCGAGGCGCAGGTTCGGCTCTACAGACGCTGTAATCCGGATGCAATTCTGGTAAGCTCCGCATTCGCCGGCGCAGGATTCATCAGCCGCCAAATGTATAAGGAATTCGTCGCCCCTTATGAAGACCGCGTTTATCAAGTCATCGCCCAACAGGGCGTCAAGTCTTACGTCCATACCTGTGGGGCCATCGGCGACCGCCTCGACCTAATGGCGCAGACGAGCGTCGATGGAATAGATACCCTCGACCCGCCGCCCCTCGGAACAGTACATCTCGACCAGGCCAAGGCTGACTACGGCGACCGCTTCTTCTTCAAGGGCAATCTCGACGCTGTAAACGAAATGCTCCACGCCGATGATGCGACCTTCGAGCAGGCCGTCAAAACCCGCCTCGAAATCGGCAAGCCCGGCGCAGGCTACATCCTATCCTCAGCCTGCAGCGTAGCTCCCCACGTCCGCCCGGAAAGACTCAAAAAAATGGCCACCCTCGCCCACCGCTTCGGCTCATACTGACCTATCATATCCCCTTCAAAAAAATGCACCGCACACTTCACCTTTGTCTTGCCCACCATTGATTTTCCTTCGGCACCCCAGCGGTTCCCAATCGGCGAGTGGCTGACATAGGCGAGAATGGCCATCCCAAACGGAACAGGTCATTCAGATAGTGGGAACAGTGTTGCTTCACTAATGTCCCTGGTGCGAAGATTAGGGCTGATCTCCTCAAGTCGGAGGCCGAAAACTGGGTCGAATGTCATTCTCGCACGAAGTTCCGATGGGCGCCCAACAGTCAGGCCCTCGATCACTCCTGGTTCGTTCTCTTTGCTGCGTGTCTTCTTTATGATCTCCTCGTCAAGCGTAAGAAACCACGCTGCTCCCATCGCAGCAGCCTCCGCCAAATGAAGCGTATCTGGTGGGTCTTTAAGGTTGAGGCGGGCAAACCTCCTTTGCGCTCTGTCCACCGCCTCCGCATCTGGTAATCCATGCTTCTCGACCCCCAGATCGTGCCACGCTTCACGCAACGAACGGTACGTGTTCAGTTGTTCTTTAGATGGACGGCCGCGTCCAAGTTCATCGAGAAGGTGTTTTGGTGCCGCAACATCCCAACTGTGGTCGAGGTCCTGCACTTCAGCGTAACCAGCCAGTTCAATGATCTCATCCAGTACGTGCAGTTCTATCTCAAGCTCGCGATCCGGTGGATGTGTCGCCCACCTGAGCCCTGGAGCGTAATAGTCGGCACAGTACTGAACGATGTTGGCATCAAGGTAAATCAGCATTTCTTCGCCTCTTCGGGGCAGACCTAACGGCCAGAACCAAAGGTGTGCGGTGCATTTTTTGGTCTCCCCTCAACTTCTTCTGTTTTTGTTGTATTGTAGTTTCAAAGAGCCTTTATCGAGTATATCGAACCTTCGGCCCGTGAACAAGTCCACCGCGGGCGATTGACATTTATCGGGATGTTCACTACAATACTATCATGGTTCGCGTAGTAACGACAGCGGTTTTGGGGCTGGTTTTAGTATTCCTGCCTGGGTGCAGGGAGCCGGCGGCTCAGCCTCCACGAAATGACCTGAAAATCGGCGATTTGAGAACGCCTGAAAGCGAGAAAGTCCCCGGCTACCTGGCGCTGCGCACTGCGAATTTCGATGTGCATATTTATGAATTGCCCGCTGACAAGGCCGCCAAGCTCGATGACGTCTGGGCCGGCCTGTATGAAAGGGGCTTGACATTCTACAATTATAGCGCCTTTGCGGGGAATCTCTTCCGCGTCGCAATAGGCAGGCGGTTTTCGCTGAGCCGGCTTGACGACGTTTTCAGAGACATCGGCGGCAAACGAATGGCCGTTATCTCGGTCCTCCTGCCGGAAGGGCGAGCCCAGGATATCCGCATAACCGGGCTGGATCGACCGCAGGAGTTATCTTTTGTTGACCTGTACTTGCTCCCCGATAAGATTCTCATCGGCCCCGGCAACGTCAACCTGCGGCTGATAGGCAGTCCGGTTCCGGGCATTAGAGGCGTCTGTCAGCTTGTCGCGTATCCGGCCTTCACGCTCCCTATGGCCTCGGCGGTGGGGCCGATGGCCGAATTGGCTAAACAGCGGGAGGTCGAATTCAAGCCCGCAGGATTCGGCTCGAAGATTAGTCCCGACGAGTTCCTCGTTCTCGGCCCGGCCAACTTCGTCAGCGAGAGGGTCTCGTTGGGCGGCTTATTCTTCACCAATCTCGAAGGAACAATGTTCCCGGTGCCGGGCAAACGCCCGGCTCGACAAACATCCGTCAGGGTCTTCGTCCTCGTCTGCACCGCAATAAACTACCAGGAGTAATCGATTCAGATTAACAAGCCGCGACCGTTAGCTTGCCCCCAGAGGGGGCGGATAAAATCTAATACCTCAAACTGGCCGTCCTTGGGCCGGATTGTGATGTAACCACACTTGTGACAAAAAGATAAGGGTACCTGTCATTCCTGCGAAGGCAGGAATCCACATATATTAAAAGTGGCTAGGCCATGGCTTAACCACAGTGTCAATCTGTGTAAACTTGTGCCTTAGGTAGCTGTGTCAAAAAAAATCAAATCGGTGAGTTTGAGTAACATCTATCGAGAACTGTATGAACACGTTTGTCGCTGTCACGCGCTGTGAAAGTTACGAATCCCCCGCGATTGCCCAGGCAGTTGCCAGGCAGTTCGACCTCTTGGGCGGCGTCGAGAAATATGTCAAGCGCGGCGACACAGTCTTACTAAAGCCCAACTTTATCGCCCCGCGCTCCCGGCGCCACGCCACCCAGACGCACCCGGCGGTGATCCTCGAAGTCGCGCGCCTGCTCAAAGATTTCGGGGCAAGGCCCTTCGTCGGCGATTCGCCCGCCTGGGGCAACGTCTTTGTCTGCGTCAAGAGGCTCAAGCTCGACAAAGACCTCGCAAAATTAGGCGTCCCCGTAAAGCAGTTGAATAAGCCGAGATGGTGCAAACTCAGTGAGCGAAACAGGAAGGTCGGCATAAGCTCCGCGGCCCTCGAGGCCGACGTGATCATCAGCCTGCCGAAATTCAAGACGCATCAGCAATTGGTCGCAACCTTTGCAGTTAAGAACATCTTCGGCTGCGTTAGCGGCAAACGAAAGGCCCTCTGGCATTTCTCAAGAGGAAAGACCGAGGACTTTTGCCGACTGCTCATCGAAACATACAAGTATCTCTCGCCCGCCCTGACAATTATCGACGGCGTCGCCGCAATGGATGGCCGTGGACCGATCCGCGGCAGAACCAGGCCGCTCGGCTGGCTCATCGCAGGACAAGACCCAATCGCCTGCGAAATCGTCTGCAGCGAGCTGGTGAACATCGACCCGGAAGACCTCCCAATAGTAAACCAAGCCAAGGCAATGAGCTTCGGCTGCCACGACAGACAAAAAATCCAAACCCTCGGCGACGACTACTCCCAAAGCATAACCACCGACTTCCAGCTTCCGAACCTCGTGCCGGTACGATTCTCACTGCTCCGCGTCTGCAAAAGCGTCTGCAAGCAAATACTCCTCCTCGCAAAAGGAAAAACACAAACCGGGAGCCAAAAGTGAATAAGAAGAGATTATTGCCGCTTTTGTTAACGATTGCAGCAGTTGCCCTGGTTGGCCTGTGGATCTGGAGTCATGGGATCGACGTTAATGTCGCGATTTCGACGTCACAGAGGCAGTTCAAGCTGGGAGACGAGATACTTCTGGATGTTATCATGAGCGGGAAATCGGGCTTTGGAGGGACGTATGGCGGTGCTTGGTACGAGCGGATTCCCTTCATTGGCCACCGGTTCTGGAGAGAACCGCCATCTTATGATCTTGAGCTAACAGCAACACGTAAAAGTGGTCGTCAATGCGTCGATCCGCGTGCCTACATGCCTTTGGACATGGTCAATACGTTTGAGCCGAACGAATCGGGCGAAGCAACGGTGGCGCTGAACACATTCGCAGTGATATCTGAGCCGGGAACATATGAGGTGGTCGCAGCAGTCAGAGTGATCGAGTGGAAAGGAAATAGCTTCACGGAGAAAAACTGCTATTCGAAGCCTATCGATGTTGTCATCACGCCTCGGACAGATCAGGAAGCCTCGTCATGCATTGAACAATTGCTGTTAGATTTTCGAGCCGCCAAGACGAATGAAGCCAAGGCAAGAGCGATAAACAAACTTATATGTACTCGAGACCGGCGTATCATGCCTGCCCTGATCGAATGGGCGTATTTAGAAGAGACAACCGGCTTGGCGAACAGAGGGTTCAACTACGTCGGTCTTGACAGTGAGTTAGAGGTGAATGATCTAATTCTTGCGGCCGCCAGGGAGCGTGGTCTGGTTGGGAACACGCTCTGCGCGCTTCAGCGATTTGGCTGCCCTGAAGCGACATTCAAGGACCTTATAAGCATTTCACTGGAAAGCAAGAATCCGCAAAACGTCGCAGTCGGAGCGGCGGCGGCGGCCGAATATCCGCATGATTCCCATATGACCAAACTGATTGAACTTGCAGAAGGCACCACAGAATGTACGTCGTTTGCCGCAATCCGGGCGATTGCTTTGAACAGAACCGACGAGGGTGTATCTGCGCTCAAAAGGATACTTGCAAGTGGCAATCAACGGCTTCAGGCGTATTCGGCGGCGATCATTCAAGAGGCATACCAGCCGTTTCACTGGCGTGGCCGGTCATGGGACTGGGACTTTGAAACCATTAGCGACCTTCCGCGCCTGGCGAGGGATCAAAACAGTTCCGATAGATGGAGAGCCATACGGTTCCTCGTGTTTCTCTTGAATCGTGAAGAGTTAGCACGAGTGAAATCACTGATAGGAGAGAACTCGAACAAGGTCGAATTAGCAGCAACAAGCGATGGCGTGATAGTAATTGAAGAGCTTTTGGACGATCCTGACATTGATGTTCGTGATTTTGTGACTACATGCATCCGACTTACCCGCCCTGGTTATCCAGGCCACCCGTTAAAGCCAGAGGATTTTCCGGAGATTTATGAAGAGTATAAGAAAGAGCGCGAAAGTGAAAGCCATGATTGATAGACGTCAGTTTTTGGGAGTTGTTGGGGCTGGCGTGATTGTTGGCCAGTGGCCTGCGATGGGATTCGGGCAGGAGCAGCAGGGCGGTCCAGCCTTGCCGGCGGGGTGGATTGAGCCGGGGCGGGAGTTTTCCCTTGCGCCGTTCTGGTTCTGGAACGATCAGCTTTCCGAGAAAGAGATCGCCCGGCAGTTGGATGATTTCTGCGACCACGGCGTTTATGGATTTTTGATTCATCCGCGGGCGGGATTGCCAAAAACCATCGGCTGGATGAGCGATGCGATGATAGAATATATGCGTTTCGCCATCGAAGAGGCCGAAAAGCGAAACATGTGGGTCGTTCTCTACGATGAGGGGATGTATCCGAGCGGCTCATCCAGCGGCCAGGTCGTGGCGGAGAATCCGGCGTATCGGACGCGGGGGCTGTTTGCAGTTGACCTAAATGACGCCAAACCGGGATCCGAGGTGCAGGGGATACAAATCGGCTCAGACGGCGCCCTTGGGCTCAAACCCGGCCAGAATCTCGTTGCCATAGTCGAGCATAAGACCAACGCCCACAGAATCGCAATCATCGACCGTGCCATTCAGGACGGCTACTCAGTAATCCGCGGGCTGCACTTCCGAGAAGAAGACCCGCCAAGACGCCCCGACCAAAAAGAGGTCCCGGAGAATCTGCCTCCCGCCGGCGACATCTTGAATCCCGATGCCGTTGGCTGTTTCATCCGGCTGGTCTATCAGCGGTACTACAATGAATTCTCCGATCACTTCGGCAAGACCATAAAAGCTATATTCACGGACGAGCCTTCTTTTCTTGCCAAGCAAGCCGAGGGCGGCGCCCAGCCGGGCACCACCGGAATACTGGAGCACGTAAATGCGTACCTGGGTTACGACTTCGCGCCGCACCTGCCGGCCCTCTGGTACGACGACGAACCCGATGCCGCCCGCTGCCGCGCCGACTACAGCCGCGCACTGCAGAGCCGATTGGAGCAGACCTTCTACAGGCAAATCTCAAAATGGTGCCAGGCCCACAATATCGCCCTGACGGGCCACCCCGCCCAACCCGACGACATCGGGCATCTTCGCCATTTCCAGATACCGGGCCAGGACATCGTCTGGCGGTACATCGAGCCGGGCAAAAAGACCGCCCTCGAAGGCGCCCAATCCACCCAGGCAAAATGCGCATCATCGGCAATGATTCATCTTGGCCGCCGCCGAAACTCCAACGAGTATTGCGGCGCGTACGGCCACAACTTCACCTTCGCCGAGATGAAATGGCTGACCAACTGGCTCATCGTCCGAGGCTGCAACCTGCTCTACCCGCACGCCTTCTACTACTCCATCCGAGGCCCAAGAATCGACGAGCGCCCGCCCGACGTAGGCCCGAACAGCCCCTGGTGGGGCGAGTATCGCCCCTTCGCAGACTCCGTCCGTCGGCTATGCTGGCTAAATACCGACAGCACTCACGTCTGCGAGACAGCAATCCTCGGCCTGAACGACTACCTGCCCTACGAAGCGGCAAAGGTATGCTTCCAGAGCCAGCGTGATTTCAACTACCTCGAAGCACGCCATCTCTGGGAAGATGCCCAAGTCACCGAGGAGGGAGTTCGCATCGCCGGGATGTGCTACAAGGCCCTGATACTGGAAATCGACCCGCCCCCCAAGGCCAAGCCCGCCCTGGACACATTGGAAAAAGCAGGCCGGCTGATCCGCTGGAATAAAGACGCCGGCGCACCGGCATTACTCCGAGAGATTAACCGCCTGACAAACCCGGACATCCAGGTGACCCCCGCCTCCCCCGACCTCCGCATCCGCCACGTAGTCAAAGACGGCGCCGACTTTTACATCCTCTTCAACGAAGGCGAGACGCAGCTCGATGTAAACCTGAAAACATCAGCCGCCGGCAGGGTGGTAATGCTCGATCCGCAAACAGCCTCCTCTTCGGATGTTCCAAGCGATGCGCCCCTGCGATTCCAGCCGCACGAGCTGCGAGTCCTGATGGTGACACGCGACCAGGCGGAGACCGCGCGCAATCCGAAATGGGCCAAGAAGCTCGACCTCCCCGGCGTCGAGAATTTCCATAAGGTCTGCGATGTCTTGTATCGCGGCGCACAGCCCACCGCCGAGGGAATGAAGAACCTGGAGAATATGGGTATCAAGACCATAGTTAATTTGAGATCGTTCCATTCTGACCGGGATGAAATGAAGGGCATGAAAATGGCCTACGAGCACATCACTATGAAGGCCTGGCATCCCGAAGAAAAGGAAATCGTGCGATTCTTGAAGATTGTCACGAACAAGAATAGTCAGCCCGTCTTCGTACATTGTCAATACGGCGCCGACCGCACCGGCACAATGTGCGCCATCTACAGAATAGTAGTCCAGAGCTGGACTAAGGAAGCCGCCGTCGCAGAAATGACCAAAGGCGGATTCGGCTATCACGGCATCTGGAAAAAACTCGTAGATTACATCAAAGACCTGGATATCGAAAAAATCAAACGCAAAGCAGAGGTTGACAGGTAGCGGTTCGCCTCGCGGACCCTTGCCGGTCACATTGGGGCTGGAGAAACTCCCAAATCGCCCTTTTTGAGGCTTTCCTGCGGCATTCGGCGTCCTTAATGCCGTTGTCTGCCTCGTTATTGCCCCGCCTTTTGACGAGCAATGCGCCTGGTTATGGTACAGCTTTGCTGCTTTTCTGGGACTTTTTTCTTGACACGCAGACCTGAATTCTGATAATCTTAGGGTAGTGTGCTGGCGGCTTTCGTTAGGAGGAGGCCATGCCAGGGTATGATTGTCGTGAGCGTTGTTTGGCTCAAGGATGACGTAAAGCCGTCCGGGAGGATTGTGTGTTATGAAGAAGCTCGCGGTTTTGTTGCTAATCTTTGGCGTCTGTCCCGCTGTGAACGCCGGCACGATGCTAATCAGCGGGCTGCCTTCGCTCGTCGATACCTCCGCAGGCGAGGCAACCCTGACCTTCGACGTTACGAGTAACCGGCAGCTCGCCAACGATCACCTCTACGTGTGGACATACGCACCGGCTGCCCTTGACATAGCCGGCGCGACAAACAGCGTTATCACCGGCGCAATCTACGACAACAGCTCTAAGCAGTGGTTGTATGATGATTACGGCATCGACATCAGCAATGTAGCCTCGCCCATCATCTGGGCTGACATCGCGATCCCCAGCCCCTCGCCAAGTATAATAGTGGGAAATATCATACGCGATCTTGGCCTTATTATCCCTGCCGGATTTTCCGGAACTATCGATGTCAAGGTATTAAGCGAAAACTCCGGCTCCGTCGAGGATACCTTCACCATAGAAGCCGTCCCCGAGCCCGCTACAATCGCGCTGCTTGCCCTCGGCGGCCTATGCCTCCGCCGACGAAAATAGCAGTTGACTGTTACCTCAAACCACCAGTCCGGTTCTGTCTGAGTTCTTCTCCGCGATCTCGGCGGTAAATCAAGAGCAGTGCCAACCGTTCGCCGTTGACATTCCCGCTCCGCAAAGCTACCATCGCGGCTATGGCAAGAGACTCGATAAACATCCTCGGTATTGAGACAAGCTGCGATGAGACCGCCGCGGCGGTCGTCGCTAACGGTCGCGAGGTAAAGTCGTCCGTAGTGGCCTCCCAAGTCGAGCTGCACGAGAAATACGGCGGCGTCGTCCCCGAAATAGCATCCCGCGCTCACATCGAGCAGATATATCCCGTGATAGTCGAGGCCATCGAGCAGGCAGGCATAGGCAAGGACGAGATCGACGCAGTGGCGGTCGCCAATCAGCCCGGCCTGACAATTGCCCTCGTAGTGGGTGTCACCGCGGCCAAGACCCTCAGCTTCGCGTGGCGAAAGCCCCTGATAGCGATAAACCACATCCACGCGCACCTCCAGTCCGCGATGCTGGCGGAAGATGAGCTGGAGCTGCCCGCCGTCGCACTTATCGTCTCAGGCGGACATACGAGCCTCTACGACTGCGAATCGCCGCTGGAATTGAAGCTCCTCGGCTCGACCATCGACGACGCCGCAGGCGAGGCATTCGACAAGGTCGCCAATATCCTAAAGCTCGGCTATCCCGGCGGACCAGCCATCGAAAAGGCCGCCGCCAACGGCAACCCAAAGGCAGTAAAATTCCCTCGTTCGATGTTAGGCAGAGACTCGCTGGATTTTTCCTTTAGCGGCGTTAAGACCGCAGTCCTTTACCACTGTCGCGGCCAGGATATGAAGGGCGAGAACCGCGTCGATTCGATGACAGACCGGGAAGTCGCCGATATCGCAGCCTCATTTCAGGCTGCGGTGATCGATGTCCTCGTCAAAAAAACCCGGCGAGCCGTTGATAGAATAGGCGCCAAAACCGTTCTGTTGGGCGGCGGAGTCGCGGCAAACACGGCCCTGCGAAACGCCCTGGCCCGTATGTGCCAGGCCGCCAAACCGCCGAAAAAACTTCTCATCGCACCAAAACAGTATTGCACGGATAATGCCGTTATGGTAGCGTCTTTGGCGTATTACAAATATCGTGCCGGCCTCTTTGCAGAACTGAACCTCGAGCCAAAAGCGACCGGCTGATACACGAGTAAGAAAAGACTATTGACCTTTGAATGGGTAAATGAACAGTCCGGCCTTCAAATTGTTATTACCGCGCCCTTTGTGTCATTCCCGCGAAAGCGGGAATCCAGCATTGTCATTCCCGCGCAGGCGGGAATCCAGTTCACGCTTCTGGATTCCGGCTCAAGCCCGGAATGACAATGCGTGGCTACCTTATTATTGAGAATGATCATTCTGCTATTCATAATCCAATGAATTGAACCGATGCGAGCAAAACGAAACATAACGTTGCTGGTAGTTCTTGCGGTGCTATTAACCGCCACAGTCTATGCCCAACCTCGGGATAGTCGGTCCCAGGACCTTGCCTCGCTCTTGGAGCCGATTCGCGAAAAGTATGATCTGCCCGCCTTGGCTGCGGCGGTTATTGTGGACGGCAAGACCGCCGCCTGGGATGCAACCGGATTTCGCAGATACGGTACGGACGTCAAGGTCACTTCCGAGGATAAATTCCATATCGGCTCATGCACTAAGGCGATGACCGCTACCCTCGTTGCGATGCTCGTTGACCGCGGCAAGCTCTCCTGGGATACCACCCTTGCCCAGGCCCTGCCCGAGCTGGCGGAAGATATGCACCCGGACTATCGCGCCGTCACGCTGCGCCATCTCCTGGCCCACCGCGCAGGCCTGTCCCCATCGAGCAGGAGCTGGCCGGAGGGAAAATCCTTTATGGATATGCATAATCTGCCCGGCTCGGCCACCGAGCAACGCCTCGCCTACGCAAAAATGATGCTCGCACAAAAGCCCGAGGCTAAGCCGGGCGAGAAATACATCTACTCAAACGCTGGCTATTCAATATTGGGACTAATCGCCGAGCGTGCGATGGATAAGCCCTGGGAAACCCTTATGAGAGAGATGCTCTTCGAGCCGCTCGGGATGAGTTCTGCCGGCTTCGGCGCGATGGGCGCCCCCGGCGGCATCGACCAGCCGTGGCAGCACAAGATGGAGGACGGCAAGCTGCTGCAGATCGAGCCTGGACCGCTCAGTGACAATCCGCCCGTATTAGGCCCCGGCGGGACCGTTCACTGCTCAATCAGACATTGGGCCGCTTTTGTAGCCGCACATCTCAACGGGCCAAAAGGCATTGGAGGCCTGCTCAAACCGGAGACGTTCAAAGTGCTGCACGACCCGGACTTTGGCGGAAATTATGCCGGCGGCTGGCAAATAACGCACCGCCAGTGGGCCGACGGCAAGGTCCTGACCCATACCGGAAGCAACAATATGAACTTCGCCGTCGTCTGGATGGCCCCCAAGCGAAACTTCGCCGTCCTCGTAGCGTCCAACCAGGGCCAGGGCGATGTCGCAAAGGCATGCGACGAAGCCGCCTGGGCCTTGATCAAGAAATTCCTCTTAAAGGAATAAGGAAGGTGAATCATCAGGGCTGATCAACTGAAAGAATTGCTGAACTGTGTCAAAGACGGCAGCATCGGGATTGATGAGGCGATAGAGAAGCTCCGTCACCTGCCGTTCGAGGATTTGGGCTTTGCCTGTATCGATCACCATCGGCAGATCAGGCGGGGCTTCCCGGAGGTAATTTACTGCCCAGGCAAGGCCACCGACCATATCATCAAAATATTCGAGAGCCTCGCCGCAAAGGGCAACAACGTCCTCGCCACTCGCGCCCAGCCCGAGATATTCGAGGCTCTGGCTGCAACGGGCAAATTCCCCGCCGCTCGCTACGAAAAGGCCGCCCGCGCGATCGTCCTCTATCAGAGGCAGCTCGAACCATCCAAGACGGTCCTGCCCATAGTAACCGCCGGCACCGCCGACATCCCCGTCGCCGAAGAGGCGAGAGTCACCGCCGAAATCATGGGCCAGCGAACCGAACTAATCTGCGATGTCGGCGTCGCCGGCCTGCACCGACTCATCAAGCATGTCCCTCGACTCCAGCAGGCCAACGTCGTCATCGTCGTCGCCGGGATGGAAGGCGCACTGGCCAGCGTGGTCGGCGGCCTGATAGGCTGCCCCGTAATCGCCGTCCCCACGAGCGTCGGCTACGGCTCGAACTTCGAAGGTCTCTCGGCACTGTTGACAATGCTCAATAGCTGCTCATCCGGAGTAACATGCGTGAACATAGACAACGGCTTCTCCGCCGCAGTAACCGCAACACTGATTAACAAGAAGATCGAGGGCACACATTAGCCCAGAAATGTGAAAAAATGCAGATAATCGGCACAGTCCCGAAACTCAAACCAAGAGCCGTCGCTGCTCATAAGGGCGATTTCGGCAAAGTCCTAATCGTCGCCGGCAGCCTCGGTATGAGCGGGGCGGCGGCCCTTGCAGGCAGAAGCGCCCTGCGCAGCGGGGCAGGCCTGGTCCGCGTAGCGACGCCAAAGAGCATCCTGCCAATAGTCGCTTCCATCGAGCCCTGCTATACCGCAATCCCTTTGCCGGAGGACAAGGCAGGCAGAATCTCCGCACAGGCAGCCGCGCAAATCCTGAACGCCGCCGCCGATAACAATGCAACCGCCTTCGGCCCAGGCATCGGCGTAAGTACGGATTTAAGAACAGTCTTGGCCCGGCTCATAGAGCAGGAAGGCCTGAACCTAATTATAGACGCCGACGGCCTAAACAACCTCGCAGCCCTCGCAGACTGGCCCGCCAAGCTCAAAGCAAATCTGATCCTAACCCCGCACCCGGGCGAAATGAAGCGGTTGTGGCCGGCCTTGATAAGAGAGCCGATGCCGCAGGAGCGACAAGACCAGGCCGTGGAATTCGCCCGGAGAACGAAAGCGGTAGTAGTCCTCAAAGGCGCTGGCACAGTAGTAACCGACGGCGAAAGAGTCTATACCAATAAGACCGGCAACCCCGGCATGGCAACAGCCGGCGCCGGCGACGTCCTGACCGGAATAATAACAGCCCTCGTCGCACAGGGTCTAAGCAGCCTCGATGCAGCAATCTTAGCCGTATATGTCCACGGCCGAGCAGGCGACATAGCAGCCAAAGCCCTTACCCAAACAAGCCTCATAGCAACAGACATAATAGATCACCTCCCCCAGGCCTGGCCCGTTTAGCCCGCACACCTGTGGTGCGGGGCCCTCCCAGCCACTTTTCACAAAATAATCGCCCTTTCCGCGGTCAAATAATCAATATCGAAGATACCACTGTTTCAATAATCAATCAACTGTCCTCCGTCCTCCGTCGTCTGTTCTCCATCGTCCGTCCTCACCCGTCCTCCGTCCTCCGCCGTCAGGCCGTAAACGCCTTTGGCCAGCCGGCGAAAAAGCCCGAAAGATCTATGCAGTTTGTCGCTGATACAAATATTTCTGAAAATCAACAAAGGTCGTTCGTATATTTTCAACCCCCCCCAGTATTTCAGTTGCATCACTGATTGCATGATATTTTAATGCCAGAAGGTCAGGCAGTTTCTCCTGATCAAGTTCCTCGACGCCGGTTTCAATATATTTCGAGAGAACAAATTCAAGAAATTCTTTTTGCCTGTTGTTCAACATAGCGAATATTTTTGACTGTGCCTCTGCTACCCGCAATTCTCTGGTAATCGGCTTTACCGCGAAAGAAATATATTCGAGCACATCAAATAAGTCGCTTTTTTCAGCATTTATCATCTTTTGGATAGCTGCAAGTTCGTCTTTGCCATATCCGGCATCAGCGAGTTTGTTAAGTAATGTCTTGCGAGTCATTGGATACGACCAGATATTGCGAAGCTCATCTTCGCTCTTAAAAAACTCAGGCAATGCGCCAAACAGATTCTGCAAAAACTCTTCCACTGAAATCGGCTTACCGTCCGCACCCCAAAATGAAGTCGAAATCATATACTGAATTTCACGCTCCTTACCGTCGCGCAGCTTGATCTTCAGTTTTTTCTTTGGTTCATTTGGCGGGATCGGCGGGTCTTTGGGTTCTTTCGGTTGGTTTGGCTCTCTTGCTTCTTTATCCGTTGTTTCATCTATCGGCTCTCCGTCCCATTCCGGGTCGGCAAAATGATGATACGCATCAACAAAGTCATAGATGGTGAAATACTCTTTCCCGTCGAACAAGCGTGTGCCTCGACCTATAATCTGCTTGAATTCAATGATAGAATTTACCGGACGCATCAGCACGATGTTACGGATATTGCGGGCATCGACGCCGGTGGACAGCTTTTGCGAGGTAGTCAGAATCGTCGGGATCGTCTTTTCGTTATCCTGAAACTCGCGCAAATATTGTTCGCCCAATGCGCCATCGTTGGCGGTAACGCGAACGCAGTAATTCGGCTCTTTTGATTTTTTGTATTGATTGATCAAATCCCGTTCTGCCAGCGCGTGATCTTGTGTAGCGCAGAAAACAATGGCTTTTTCGTTCTGGTTGACCTCATCCAGAAGAATCTGTACCCGCTTGGCTTCGCGCTCTTTGATCTCGATAATTCTGTTGAAGTCAGGTTCTTCATAGAGCTTGCCTTCCTCGACCTCGCCTTCGATTATTGTATCGTCCGAGGTATATATGTAATCGTCGATCGTAGTTTTTATGCGCCTTACCTTGAAGGGCGTCAAAAAGCCGTCGTTGATACCCTCCTTGAGCGAGTAGATATACACCGGCTCGCCGAAATAGCGGTAGGTATCCGCATTGTCCCTGCGTTTGGGCGTTGCGGTTAAGCCAAGCTGAACGGCCGGCGAAAAATATTCCATAATGCTGCGCCAGTTCCCTTCGTCGTTGGCTCCGCCCCGATGGCACTCGTCAATAACAATAAAATCAAAATAATCTGCCGGGTATTCGCCAAAATATGGCGTGTTCTCCGGGCCGCTCATAAAAGTCTGAAAGATTGTAAAGAAAATACTGCCGTTAGTTGGCACTTTGCCCTTTTTAGCGATATCTTTAGGGCTAATCCGAACAAGGGCATCTTCTGGAAATGCTGAAAATGCGTTAAACGCCTGGTCCGCCAGAATATTTCTATCCGCCAGAAACAAAATGCGGGGTCTTCGGCTTCCATCGCGTTTTAGGTTCCAGCGGGTCTGAAACAGTTTCCATGCAATCTGAAAGGCGATGAATGTTTTGCCCGTACCGGTCGCCATGGTGAGCAAGATACGCGCCTTCTCCTCGGCTATGGCAGCCATTGTGTTGTTGACGGCGATTTCCTGATAGTAACGTGTGCTCTTCGTGCCGCCCACATCCTCAAACGGCACATTACTGAATTTATCACGCCACTGGTTTTTGGCAGCGAAAGTCTTGTTCCAGAGTTCTTCCGGCGTGGGAAAACCTGCAATCAAACCTTCCTCGCCGGTTTTCATACCTATTTGATAAATCTCTTTGCCGTTACTGGCAAAGGTATAATCAAGGTGCATTTTTTCTGCGTAGTTCTTGGCTTGCGCCACGCCTTCACTTACTTCAACTTCATCGGTTTTAGCTTCTATTGCCGCAAGTTTTCGTCCCTGATAAACCAATACATAATCAGCAATCAAAGGTTTTTCGCGTCCGCCGGTCTGAATCTTTCCGGCCGTGATATGGTATTCCCGCAGAATCTTTGAACCTTCTACCACGCCCCAGCCGCTTTCCTTCAGCTTAGGGTCAATATATTCCGCTCTGGTTTCGGCCTCGTTCATTTTGCAATCTCCGTTTGCAAAAATGGATAATTTACAATGGACAATGGATACGTTATGGGGTTCACTGTTTTTCCCCTTCTTTGGATGTCTTGATAATACTGGTCA
>Ga0315277_10004010_pt1 | contig 19769 bp, 17 predicted proteins | sample YL17G05_15_MG_FD_203695 | JGI IMG/M metagenome (GOLD analysis project Ga0315277, IMG submission 203695) | Sediment microbial communities from Yellowstone Lake, YNP, Wyoming, USA - YL17G05_15 | ecosystem: Environmental > Aquatic > Freshwater > Lake > Sediment | place: USA: Wyoming | collected... | reverse complement strand
CTATAATCTGTGTCTTCTCAATAATTCGCGGGAAACTAACTCTGCACAGCCTCTTTCACTCGTGAAAACCGAGGCTACGGGCAACTTTCCCCCCAGTTATTGAGATTATACTATAACTTGTATCTCTCGAATTTCTATCATGGCAAGCCTTTCATGGTTAGGATATGGCTATGCCAGAATTATATTCCGAATACGACGGCTTGGCCGAAAAAGGGGCGACAGCTTTGCATACAACGAGCGGGCTAACATAGGTTTATCTGTACTAATAAGATTACAATTACGGCTATTTCTAACTATAATAAACTTACAATCTATTATACAGTTAAAAGAAGCCGCATAAAATGAAAATTAAATTATATCTGGAGGTAAGATAACTTGCCTAGTTTAAATATGCAAGTAAAATTTTTCCGTCAGGTCAGGGGACCTGATGAACCCCTGAACAGCACGCTTATCCCTCCCTTGATGGGAGGGATAAAGGGAGGGTGATTAAATTTCTTATTCCCCTCTCCCTAACCTTCTCCCGCAAAGGGAGAGGGAATAGTTCGTAGGCGGAGCACCTTGCTCCGCATAATCATCAATGGAAAAGCCATTACAATCAAACTTGCTGGGCTGGGAGCCCCGCCTACGGGATTGATGAATCAATAGTGTCATCAGTAGGTTGGGTTGCCCGCCTTTGGGCGGGCAACCCGACGGAAGAGATATAGTCGGGCAGTTTCAACAGCCCGACCTACCTTCTGATAGATCAATAGTGTCAGGAGCACAGGGCTCCGGACCTACAAAACTTTAAAGCCTAGTTCTTTAACACAATACGATAGCGAGCCTTATTTTCTTTCAGTCTGGCAATAGCCTGGTTTACCTCGGACATAGGCATCACTTCAGTCTTAGCTTTGATTCCATGTCGAGCTGAAAACTCCAACATTTCTCTGATTGCAGGTCGTCCTCCAATAACACTTCCGCATACTGTTACCTGGCCGAATATGAGGGGTAAAGGGAGAATGGTGATCGCGCTTGCGGGCAAACCAACAACGCAGAGTTTGCCGTTTGGCTTTAGTGTTGTTAAGTAGGCGTTCCAGTCCAAATCGCCATGGACAGTTGAGAGCAAAAAATCAAAATTGCGTGCCATCTTTTGCAATGTAGTCGTATCTTTCGAGGTTATGAAATGATTCGCCCCGAAGGCTCGAACTTCCTTCTCCTTGGCTGGAGTCGATGAAAAAACAGTCACATCACAACCAAAAGCGCTCGCAAACTGCACGGCCAGATGACCGAGCCCGCCAAAACCAATAATGCCGACCTTCATCGATGGCCTTATGCCATGGTTACGAAGAGGTGAGTAGACAGTGATACCACCACAGAGTAATGGACCGACGTTTTCCGATGCCAGGTTTTCCGGAATCGGAAAAGTGAATCTGCTATCAACGACTATCGACGTGGCAAACCCTCCATAAGGGCTCCAGGTGGCATGCTTCATGATATCAACACAGAGATTCTCCTCACCTCTAAGACACCATTCACAATTCATGCATGCGCCAGACTGCCAGCCGATGCCGATACGTTCCCCTTCCTTGAGGGTTGCGACTTTGCTTCCCACCTTAGACACATGCCCAACAATTTCGTGTCCGGGTACGAAAGGATAGGTGCTAAAACCGCCGTCATTGTCGATCATGTGCACATCGCTATAACATATCCCACAGTGTGTGATAGCGACCTCTACGTCAAAGTCACCCAACCCCCTGGCCTCATATTGGAACTTCTCAAGTGGTTGTTTTTCTGCCATAGCGGCGAAACAATGAACTTTCATGCTTACCTCCTTAGACAATATTTATTAGATATTCACTTTTTTGACTTGCATCGCTAGTCAAAATACTCTTATTCTTAGTCTCATGGATCTATCCTTTAACAACCTATATGATGATGCCTAACATATATTAGACTGCCGAAATAATTTGACAAACATTGCAAAATTTTCAATGTGCCTGATAGAATGAAAATTAAAATATTCCTGAAGGTAAGATAACCTGCCTTGTTTAAATATGCAACGAAAATTATTCCGTCAGGTCAGGGGATCCTGAGGGGCACGTGGCATAACAGAAAATAGAAGAAGGAAAAAGGAAGATTGAAAATGACCTCACCCGCGCAAGGGGAGAGGGGATTAAAATAGAACAGGGCACGGTCCCGCCTTTGGCGGGATGCCCCTACAAAAGGATGGGCGAGGAGACCTCGCCCCTATACAAAAAATTATTTTATATCAAACTTTATGTTCATCTCCGAAGATAACTTCTCCAGTTGAGTATAGACCTTCTCCTCTAAGGGGAGACCGTTTTTTTTGTAATACTCCGATTTCTCAAACTCTTTTTCGCCGTGGATGAAGACCCTTTTTTCGCCTTCGGCTTTGTTGGAGCTTTTCAGCTCGGTGATCATCCGGTCCAAGGTGGTTTTGAATCTGTCCACAGGGATGAAGTTGTCGATATTTATCGCGCCGAAGAAATGTCCCACATTGGAGAATTTCTGGGAAGGGTCTCTTTTGGAATCAACATAAGGACCGTAAGCCGCACCAGAAAGTATCCCGGAGAAGATATCAACTAATACCGACATCCCGTATCCTTTATGCCCGCTGAACTCTTCGCCTGCACCACCCAAGGGAAGGACTCCGCCGCCTGCGGCTTTGGTCATATTATCTAAAACCTTTTTGGTGTCAGCAGTGGGGATACCTTTTTCATCCACTGCCCAGCCCAGGGGCAAGGGTTTGCCAAGACGCTCGTAAACCTCTAATTTTCCTCTGGGAACGACAGTGGTAGCCATATCCAAGACCCAGGGCCTTTCTTTGCCAGCAGGGAAGACCACGCTGATCGGGTTTGTGCCGATGATCATATCCCGGCTGAAAGTTGGCACACCAAGGGGAGCTGAGTTGGTCATAGAAATCCCGCACAGGTTTTCTTTTATAGCCATCATCGAATAATACCCGGCAATGCCATAATGGTTGGAGTTGCACACGGTAACAAAGCCAACTCCGGCATCCTTGGCTTTTTTGATAGCCAATTTCATCCCGAAAAGCCCGGCTGGCTGGCCCAGACCGTTTTCTCCGCTTATCGCCGCGGTGCACGGGGTTTCTTTCAATATCTTTGGCTCGACCCCGGGAAGAATCTTACCGTTTTTAATCCCGTTGACATATCTCATAAGCCTGGCAACTCCGTGAGAGGGGATGGCTCTCAAGTCTGCCTGAACCAGGTTGTCTGAGGTTACTTCTGCATCAGCTTGCGGCACGCCAAGGTTGACGAACACCTGAGTACAGAATTTACTCAGTTTTTCGTCATTTACGGTTACGTCTGCCATCGCAACTCCTTTCTTTAAAAGTTTATCTTTTCCTCGACAAATGAGAACTGTGTCGGGCAAGGTGCCCGACCTACGACAAATCAATCACACATACTCTCGTAGGCAGGGCTCCCAGCCCTGCAAATTTAGGTTTTTCAAAGACCTCTGGACTGATTCTTTTCCAGGCAAGGGTATATCAGCCCGCCCTGGGGCATAATATATGCCTTGAAATCCTCTCCGTGTTTGGATTTTATCTTATCTAAGGCATCTTCAAGACTTTCTGCGTACTTGAAAAATCTCTGCTTTAAGAAATCTTTTTTCATCGAGGAGATAACATAGACATCATTTCTTTTGAGGATTTTGGAGTTAATCACCGCGGTATGTCCGCCCACGACGATATCTTTTTCCTTAGTAATTAAAAGCTCATCCAGTGAATTTGCTCTGGAAAGCCAGTTATCAAAAGTATCAGAGCCTAACCCTTCACGCGACTCGGTCAGCATCACTATGGTTCCGCCTTCTTTGACTACCTGTCGGGCATTGTTCATCGTCTTCATTGTCTGATACAGATTGACGTCCTTGGGATACCCGCCAGCACTGGCGATTACTGCATCAGCTAAGTGGTCAATTTTCACCTTATAAAGTCTATTGCAGGCTTCCACCCCTGTATAGAAAGCATCTTTCAAGTCTCCAGCGACTATGTTTACTATTTCCTTCTTGTCGTTTATAACCACATTGATCAGGAAATCAACCCCTGTTTTAGCAGCGGCTTCTTCCATTTCTAAATTGATCGGGTTATCTTTTAGAGAGGCAATGGCTACGCCTGGTCTGCATACCATAGCGTGGTTTGCCCGGATGGACTCTCTGCCAGCTACTCCAGGCAGAATCCCCTTTCTGCCGCCAGAATATCCACCGAAATAATGGGTGGTAATAAGCCCGGTCATCACCACTAAGTCTGACTCCTTAATTAGCCTGTTCATCAGAAGCTCATTTCCAGTGGAAAGTTTTCCGAAAGATACCAAGTCTTTATCACACTCATGGCTTATCACCTGGTAATTATCCACTATCTCATCTCCGAAATTATCCCGGTTTTCCTTGTCAGTATGAGGTCTGTGAGCACCTGTTCCGACCAGGAATTTGATATTCTCGTTCTTAATGCCGCCAGCATTCAACTCTTCGATTATAGGAACAAGGAGATTGTGCCCAGGTCTCTTATAAGGAGTGCCGCGTGTGAAATCGCTGACCACTATAACTGCGGTTTTCTTACCCTTAGCTAACTCTTTAAGTCTTTTGCTCTTAATTGGATTCTGCAGTGCCTGGGTGGTTGCCTCATTAACGTCTGGAAGACCAGGGATTTTCTCTAATTCTAAGACTTTTAAGAGGTTTTTATCCGGCAGAGACAGTTCCTTGTAAGAGTCACCATATTTTAGGTTGATTTTCATAGGATTCCTTTGAATTTACATAGTTTCTACGCAAATCAGAGAAAAAATATAGTATAACCGTTTTTGGTATGCAAGAACTTTTTTGTGAAATTTTTAACAAGAGCGAAGAAAAATACCTGAACCGTATCGCGAATATTTTTAGGCTGATACACGACCATATAGAACAAGTTCACGACCTTAATTCGTTCAGGAAGAGTCAGGTGATCTCCGTGCAGGTTAAAAAAACAAATTCTTCATTTTGTTCTTGACATCTGCACAGATGTGCAGTATATTGAATTACGAATGATGGATAACGAATGACTAATAAAAAAAGATAAAGAGTTTAAGGGTCTAAGAGATGATTGCTCAATCTGGCTAAAGTACCTATGGCAGAGAAGAGGCAGGGTTTTAAGCCTTTAGCCTATAGCCTTTAGACTTTAGACTGTTTTTCTCGGAGGGTAAATGGAAATAAAAAAGCTTCTAAAATACGGGATTCCAGAGAGGATAATCCAGACCTGGGAGGAAAACCAGGGGGATAAGCTTCTGCCTTTGCAGTCTTTAGCTGTTACCCGGTTTGGTCTCTTAGATGGAGAAAGCTTGATAATCTCGGCTCCCACTTCTTCAGGCAAAACCTTCTGCGGAGAGATGGCAGCAGTAAGCTCTATTTTCAAGCAGAGAAAAGTGATTTATCTGGTCCCACTGAAAGCTATAGCCGAGGAGAAGTTTGCTGATTTTCAGGAGAAATATTCAAGCCTGGGAATAAAAATAGCCATCTCTACCCGGGACAGAAGAGAGTATGATTTTGACTTAGAAAAAGGGGATTTCGACCTGGGGATTTTGATCTACGAAAGATTCAACCAGCTTCTGCTTAAGAATCTGGACCTTCTGAAAAACATAGACCTTCTGATTATAGATGAGCTGCAGATGATAGGGGATTCATCCCGTGGTCAGATCTTAGAGCTGGCTTTACTCAAGGTTCTTAATGCCGGCTATAAGCCCCAGATAATCGGACTCTCTGCGGTCTTAGGAGAAGTGGAAGGATTAGCTTCCTGGTTAAAATGTAAATTGCTTTTAGAGCACAAAAGACCGGTCGAGCTTTTGCAGGGGATTTTATATAAAGGTAAATTCATCTACCGGAAGCATAATTCTCAGGAAGAAGGGGAGGAAGAATTCATCGATATAGAGAGTGAGAATATCGACGAAATTCTTTTGCCGAACATACAAAAAATGCTAAACCAGGGTGAGCAGGTTCTGGTTTTTCTGAAAAGCAAGAATGAGACTCTATACCTGGCTCTGGCTTTTGCGGAAAAGTTTAACGGAGAGGCTTCATCCTCTGCACTGGAAAAGCTGTCGAACTTGGAGGAAACAGGCTTAAAGGAAAAACTGGAGCTTTGTCTCCAGAAGGGCGTAGCTTTTCACAATGCGGACTTATCCTATGAAGAAAGAAACGTGGTCGAGCATTCTTTTCTTGAAAATGAGACCAGAGTCATATTTGCCACCAGCACCCTTTCGATGGGGGTTAATCTTCCTGCCAGAACCGTATTTGTCGAGACCTTGAAATATGAAAGTGGTGATTTTAATGACAAGGGGGTGCTTGTTCCATTAAACTGGAACGAGTATGAGAATATGTCCGGCAGGGCTGGAAGATTCGGTCTGGAAAAAGATTTCGGCAGGTCGATCCTTCTGGCAGGCAACCAGTTTCAATTCGATTCGCTCTGGGATAAATATATCGAAGGAAAAGAAGAAAAGCTTATTCCCGTTTTGGACAAAATCAATCTGGAAGATATCATCCTGGACCTGGTATCTTCGGGGCTGGCTAAGGATTATCCAGGATTAGAAAAAATCCTACTCTCGAGCTATTCAGCGATGTCACGCACAGAGGCTTCACCAGATGGAGGTCTGAAGACCTCTGCTACATCTCGAAAATTTGATTTCAATGGTAGCGGAAGGCTTCAGCCTTCCACTGTTCCTGTTGCTATCTCAGTAGATGGAGGTCTGAAGACCTCCGCTACAAAAGAAAAAATTGCAGAGTTACTTGAAGAGCAAATATTGGCGTCAGATGGGACTGATAGACTCTCTGTCACTACTTTGGGAAAGGTAATTGCACTTCAGGGAATCAAATGCGAGACCGGTATGCAAATTAAAAGGAAGCTGGCAAACGGAACTACTCTTGAGCCAGTCAACTGGTTCTATGAGCTGCTGAAGACCGAAGATGGGGAAAGGATTTTTGCACATCTTTCTTTTTATGAAATAGACAACAGAGTTTATCAGAATAAACTCAAAGGCAGGTCAGACCGAATAGTCTCGCTGGATGAAGAGCTAAAGGAAATGCTGGAAGATTCAGCTCAATCTTCATTAAAACAGCTTTCCAGACTCAAACTATCCCTTCTTTTCTGCGATTGGATAACCCAAATTCCTATTTTTGATCTGGAAAATGAATATGGACTAAGAAGCGGCTTTATCTCTCAGGCGGCTCAGGAACTTGCCTGGCTTCTGGATTCTGTTTCTGCTATCGCCAGAGTGATGAACTCTGAGAATAGTATGGTAAAATTTCTGAAAAACTTGGCAACGCAGGTTCAATTTGGAATAAATCAGGATATGATTGAACTGGCTAAATTGAGAATATCGGGTCTGGGAAGGGATTGCCTCTGGAAATTATTTCAAAAGGGGAGTAGCTCCAAAGAACAGGTCAAAGAGATAGATTTAGAGGAATTGAAGAAGATAATACCTAAAAATCTGGCTTGCAGACTCAAAGATGAAATAAAACAGAAAGAGTCAGGAAATGGTAGGGGCGTATTGCAATACGCCCCTACGTCCAGGAAAAAAGAGCCCGTGAAAGGCATGCTTTTTCTTGATGGCACCCTTGTCAAGGGGAAATACACGGTCTTCATAGACATGAAGAAAATCTTCCTCAGCCATAAAAGCTTCAAATATCTTTTCAAATTAGCCTGGGCTGCTTTCAAAAAAGAAGGAGGATGGATCCATAAATTAGATTTAGAAGAAGGGGAAAATCAGGGTAAATATATTTATCGCCTGAAAAAAGAGCTTTCGCTTTCAGATGGAAAGCTCATAGAGAACAATCGCATCGGTTGTTACCGGTTGAACCTGAAAAAAGAGAAAATTCATTTAAATAAAAATGTGTTGGATAACTTTGAGGATTATGAGATTAAAAAACTTCTTGAAGAGATGGAGTAATTGAAGTGCATCAACTTGTTGATGCAACTAAAGAATATAAGTTTTCGTAACGAGACCCTTTTAGGGTCGCCAGGGCAGACACAAGGGGACTGTTGCCGAAGTCTTTTTTGGGAGTAATCTTATGTAGAGACAGGGCTTGTCCCTGTCCTAACTCTGATGCGGACAGCCACAAGGGCTGTCCCTACGTCAACGACTCCTGACTCAAGTTACCATTTCTATGAGTTAAGCAACAGCCCCCAGGGGTCTGCCCCTACAAAACCATTTTATGTTTGACAATTGATTGCAGTTTGTATATTTTTGTTCAAACTTAATCTATTTATATGCAGAAAAAACAAGTTCTTGTTCCAGTGCTAATTCTAATAGGGGTTGTGGTTGTGCTTTTTGTAGTCTCTTTATTATTCAGGAAAAGGGAGATTTCTACCAGAGATGTTTTTCAAAAGCAGATAGTAACCAATCTAAAAGATGGCTATAGCGTGAAAGACACAATCTTTGAAAGCTTGGATAACAAGAATCAACAGGTCGTAGCAATATTTCATTGGGAAGCAAAAGATGGAATGTGGCAGCAGGATAGCCTGGTGGTCTATGAGTTGAAAGGAGAAAATTTAGCCGAGCTTTTTGACACTACTGAATGGGTTCTGGAATTGGGTAATGATCTCAGCGGAGACAGTTTTAGGGTCGAGGATATAAATAAAGATGGCTTGAAAGAATTTGTCGTTTCCCGTTCACAGGGGGGAAACTGCTGGATCTGTGCATCTCTGCTGGTTTTTCAGGTTAAGGACCACAAAGCGAGGCAGTTCTTAAGTAACTTACCCTGGGCACAGGCAATCTATGAGATTAGAGATCTGAATGGTGATGGTATAAAAGAACTAATAGTTATAGACTCTGAATGGGAAGATAAATCAGGCCTTTGTCATACCTGTTCCCCGAAGATCGACATAATCTATACTTGGAAGAAGGACGATTACAAGGAAGCATCGATTGAATTCCCTTTCTATTATGATAATAAAATCAAAGAGTTAGAGACCGAGATACAGAAAAGAATTCGGGAAAGGGATTTTCTGGATCATTACATAGGGAGTTCAATGGCTGTATTTTTTGATTATCTGCAAAAGGGTCAAAAGGAAAAAGGATGGGAAGTTTTCTCAAATTATATGTCTCAAGAGAACATAGAGAAAAACTTTGTCATGAACGAATTCAATAAATACTACAGGGATTTTGCTAAACAAGTTGTGAAGGATTTTTATAAGAGGTACATTAAGCAACCATGAAATCGGTTTTATAGACTAATCTGGTCTTTCGAATAATTATATGCAGAAAAAAAAGGTTCTCGTTTCTGGATTGATTCTTGTGGGGATAGTAGTTCTGCTATTTGTAGTTTCCTCACTACTCAGAAAAAAAGAAACAGATATCAAAGAAATGTTTCAAAAAGAGGTCGTTGCTAACCTAAAAGAAGGTTATAGCATTAAAGACGCCATCTTCGAAAGCTTAGACAATCAAAATCAGCAGGTCATAACCATTATCCACTGGGAGGCAAAAAACAAAATAGGTCAGCAGGATAGTTTAGTGGTCAACGAGTTTAAAGATGGGAAATTGACAGATATTTACAGTACCTCTGAATGGGTTCTGGATTTAGGGAATCATCTGAATGGAGATAGTGTCACAGTAGCAGATATAAATGAAGATGGTCTGAAAGAATTTGTAGTTACCGGGTCGACCGGTGGAAACTGCTGGACCTGTACTTATCTCCGGATTTTCCAGGTGAAAGACCATCATGTCATCGAGCTACCTGCTGACCTTCCTGAGACTCAGGTTGTCATTGGGATTCAGGACCTGAAGGGCGATGGTCTAAAGGAACTTCTGGTCCTGGATGCACAGCGGGAATTCTATATGGACCTGTGTCATGCCTGTTCGCCCAGCGTGAATCTGGTCTATAAATGGGAAAAAGATAAATACCTCGACAGGTCCGGAGAATTTCCTTCCTACTACGATGAAGAAATCAAAGGACTGGAGCAAGAGATAAAGGATATGAGCGCGGACGAGCGAGGCACAGATTATTATATGGGCAGGGTTATCTCGATTTTTTTAAATTACCTCGAAAAAGGGGAAAAGGAAAAAGGGTGGGAGGTTTTCAAAAATTATATGGCTGAGGAGAATTTTAAGGAAAAAGGTTTTAAGGATATGGCTAAGTGGATTACGGATGATTTACGCAAAAGATTTTTTGAGCAGCCGCAAGCTTGAAGAGTTGAAAAGTAGGAGTAGATCGGCTTTCGCAGGCTACCCGACACACCTCTAAGATATAGATATTCCACTGAGTGAATTGTCGGGCAGTCCCGCCAAAGTCGGGACAGCCCGACCTACCGCGACCTTCCTATTTTTTGATTTGCGTTGACATATTTAATCAAAAGCTTGACAAAGAAGAGCTGTTTGAGTATTTTTTGCCTAATTTTATGATTTCGTTAGAAATTAAGAACTTAGCTAAGAGCTTCGGTTTTAGAAAAGTCTTCGAGGGGATCAATTTTTCGCTCAGGGAAAAAGAATCCCTGGTCATTACTGGTAAAAACGGTTCTGGAAAGAGCACCCTTCTGAAGATTTTAGCTGGTTTGTTGAGACCATCTAAGGGTGAAGTAAATGTTAATCTGGACAGTCAATTAAAAAATAGAGGCGAAAGAAGAAAACTCATAAGTTTTGCATCGCCGGACCTATCATTATATGATGAGCTAACCGCGTTAGAAAACCTGGAGTTCCTGGCTAAGGTGCAGGGTTTAGATTTCAAGCCAGATGAATTGAACAAAAAGCTGGATGAAGTAGGCTTAAAGGGCAGGGGAGAAGATCAGGTTTTATCTTACTCTTCAGGGATGAAGCAGAGGCTGAAATATCTCTTTGCCTTGTTGAATGAACCTAAAATTCTACTTTTGGATGAGCCGGGAAGCAATTTGGACGAGCCTGGCCTTTTTCTTTTGGATAATATAATAGCGGAACAGAAAAAGAGAGGGATTTTAGTTTTAGCCACGAATGATAAAAGGGAAATCAAATATGGGGACAAAATCCTCAACCTGGACCAGCAGGGTTTCAGCTTTATTTCTTAAAGATTTCAAATCGGAGCTCCGCACCCGCTATAGCCTGAACGCTTTAGTGATGTTTGCGGTGATCACCCTGACAGTAGTCAGCTTTTCTATCGGGATGGTCTCTTTAAGCTCAAAAATAAAATCCTCCCTTTTCTGGATTGTCATCTTTTTCTCAGCTATGTCCGGGCTGGCTCAGGTATTCATAAAAGAGGAAGAGGCAAAAACCTCGACTTTATTAAAACTGGTAGCTTCACCCGAATCTATCTTTGCGGGGAAATTACTTTATAATTTGGTCCTTCTGCTTTTTCTGGAGATAATCATAGTGCCTTTATTTGTCATAATGTTAGGGTTTTCGATTTTAAATTTCTGGCTGTTTTTATGCGTATTAGTCTTAGGTAGTTTAGGCCTGGTATGCTCGACAACCATAATTGCAGCCATAGTGGCTAAAGCCAGCGTAAAAGGAGCATTATTTGCGGTTCTTTCTTTTCCCATTCTTCTGCCTCTTCTGGTTACGGTGATCTCCGGAACGAATCTGGCATCTGAGGGAGCCTCATTTTCACAAGGACTGAGGGATCTGCAGATACTTTTCTCTTATACTGTAGTGATGTTTGTAGCTTCGTTTTTGCTGTTTGACTTTGTTTGGGAAGAATGAAAATAGTAGACAGCAAACAGTAGACAGGGAAAACAAAAAGGAATAAAATAATGTGGTGGAAAATATTAATGGGTTTGCTGATCACTGTTGTCGTGGTCTCTGTATTTATGATGCCGCCTCCCCAAAAAGAATTGGGTGACATTTCCCGGATATTTTTCTTTCACGTGCCGGTTGCCTGGGTCACGGTTTTGGCTTTCTTAGTCGCTATGATTAATAGCGTCCTTTATCTATCTAAGAAGAACCACGTTTACGATATCCAGGCAGCAGTTTCTTCGCAGGTCGGGTTTCTATTCGCAATCTTAGCCACAGTCTCTGGTGCGATTTTCGCCAAAAATGCCTGGGGCTCTTACTGGAACTGGGATCCAAGGGAAACCTCAGTTTTCATTCTCCTTTTGATCTATGGAGCATATCTGGCTCTACGCTCAGCCATTGAGATGGAAGACAGGAAGGCTAATCTGTCAGCGGTTTACTCAATCTTAGCCTTTATAACGGTTCCTTTCCTGGTTTTCGTGGTTCCCAGAGTGTTTCAGTCTTTACACCCGACAGACTCGATAGTAAACTCTCAGATTAGAATCCAGAAGCCGCCTCTGGTTCTACTGGTGTTCTTAAGCTCGCTTTTGGGGTTTAGCTTGCTTTTTGTCTGGATATATAACTTAGAAATCAAAGTGACTATTTTGCATAAGAAAATAAAGGGATCATCAACTATAAAATAAAAGGCTTGTAAAAATTTAAAAGAGTCGGGCAAGGGTGCCCGACCTACGAGGGATCAAAATCCTTCTTTGTCGTAGGCAGGGCTCCCAGCCCTGCAGAACAAGTTGTTCTATATTTCGTTAAAAAGGAGGTTTTAGAAGATGTCTGCAAATTTAGGAGTAATGGTCGTAGTTTTAATTATCTGGCTTGGAGTATTCATCTACTTACTAAGGCTGGATAAAAAGGTGAAGGAGTTAGAGAAAAAATGAAGTTAAAATATGTAATTGGCATCGGCATAATTTTGGTATTTGTGGTTTTCGGGGCTTTGTCTTTCAGAAAAAACCTGACCCCTTATGTGGGATTTAAAGAGGCGATTAGCTCGAATTCCTCAGTTCAGATAATCGGTGAAGTAATTCCGGAGGATACCAGATACGATCTGGAGAATCATCAGTTTTACTTCAGCTTAAAAGATCCAAAAGGGGAGAAGATGAAAGTCGTTTTCAACGGGGTCAAGCCAGCAAACTTTGAGCAGGCACCAAGCGTTGTGGCAATAGGCAAATATCAGGATGGTTTATTCTCAGCGGATCAGATTTTGGTTAAATGCCCTTCAAAATACCAGGGAGGTAAATAAATGGTTTTGGGTGATTTTCTTCTTGTTCTCTGTCTTTTAGGAGTCGTTTTTTCAGCACTGCTTTTTCTGTTGAGTTCAAATGGAGATAAAAAGATATTGTCCTGGGCTAAAAAGGTTTATTATCTGACTTTTCTTTTTGCATTGCTGGCAACTGCGTACCTTTTTTACCTTTTCTTAACGCATAACTTCCAGACCTCATACGTTTACGGTTACAGTTCAACTGACCTGCCTTTCTTTTATCTCATATCCTCTTTCTGGGCAGGGCAGGAGGGGACATTCCTCTTATGGCTTTTCATCGGGCTCCTGTTAGGTCTTTTCCTGATCAGAAAAAAGGATGACCAGTTACAGGGACACACTTTGTTTTTTTACCTCTTAGTGCAGGTCTTTTTGCTGGTATTACTCTTGAAGAAAAGCCCATTTGGACTTTCAGCAGACATTCCGCCTGAGGGGAAAGGACTCAATCCACTTTTAAAAGACCCTTGGATGGTTTCTCATCCTCCTCTGGTTTTTATCGGCTATGCTGCCATAGCCATTCCGTTCGCCTACGCACTGGCTGCTCTGGTTAAAAATAAATATGATACCTGGATTAAATCTTCTCTACCATGGGTAGGATTTTCTGCCCTGACTTTAGGCGCCGGGATTTTTGTTGGTGGATTCTGGGCTTATAAGGTCCTGGGATGGGGAGGGTACTGGGGTTGGGACCCAGTGGAGAATGCCTCCCTGATTCCCTGGCTCACGACCGTGGCTTTAGTCCATGGATTCATTTTAGAAAAAAACAAAAATAGCCTGAGGAAAACCAATCTTTTTTTGGCCATAATTTCCTTTCTTCTGGTGCTGTACGGGACTTTTCTCACCCGGAGCGGGGTTTTAGCTGATTTCTCAGTTCATTCGTTTGCTAATTTGGGGCTGAATAAATATCTGATTTTCTTCTTGATTCTTTTTAGCGCTTTTTCTTTGGGTCTGCTGATTTATCGTTCTGCGAAATTAAAAAGCGCTGAGAGCGGAAAATCTGTTCTATCTCAGGAGTTCGTGGTTTTGTTAGGGATAATCTTTCTATCGTTAGCAGCAGTTCTCGTCTTGATCGGGACTTCTGCTCCGATCATAACCGGATTTCTGGGGAAAGCCTCAAACGTGTCTGTTCCATATTATATCCGCACCAATCTTCCGATTGCCATCATCTTGGGATTTCTTCTGAGCCTTTCTCCTTTTTTGCCCTGGAAAGAGACAACAGTCAAAGAGCTTACTAAAAAGATTGCTCTTCCCTTGGGTTTGGTCATTATCGTCTCGATAATTGCCGTAATCTCAGGAATCAGAAATTTATCATATTTTCTTTTCTTTTTCTTTTCAGTTTTTGTCCTGGTTGCCAATTTCGTAGTTTTCTACAGAAGATTAAAAGGCAAGTTACTGAATACCGGCGGATACTTGACTCACATCGGAATCGGGCTGATGTTTATCGGAATACTGACAACCTCAGCCTATTCAAGGTCCGTAAAACTAAACCTGCCAAAAGGTGAGCCAAAGGAAGCCTTTGGTTACCAACTTACCTTTAGGGGTGAGGAAACTCCATCGCAAAAAAATGGAAGTTCTCTTTTGGTAGAGGTCAAAAAAGGGAATGATGACTTCATCGCCAAGCCCAGGCTTTACTGGAGTGAATATAGTCAGGCGATGATGAGAAAACCGCACATCAAGAAACTCCTGACAGAGGACCTGTATTTTGCTCCTATGGAATACAGAGGTGGAGAATTCTCCTACTCAGAGCCGTTCGAGCTTGCTAAAGGACAGGAAAAAGAAATAGAGGGGTATAAGATCAAGTTCTTGAGTTTTGATATGGGTCCTCACGGGCAAGGTGGGGAGATGAAAGTAGGGGCAGTTCTTGAAGTAACCTACAAAGGGAAAAAAGAAACCGCTACCCCCGCAGTTGTCTTCGGAGAGGATCGGCAAATGACGCAGATAGAAGCTGCCCTGCCTGACAGCAACGTGATATTCTTAGAAAATGTGATGGCTGACCAGGGGATGGTGGCTTTGAGCATAGGCAAGAAAGGACAAGAAGGGGGCGGAGAGACTCTCCTTTTAGAGGTCAGCAGGAAGCCTCTAATTAATATTCTGTGGCTGGGCACTATAATTATAATGGTCGGCCTCTTTTTGATGACATGGAGAAGAAGTAAAGAAGTGTAGAACTGTAGCGGAGGTCTTTAGACCTCCATCTTTTGAGGAAGGGGTTTTTCGTAGCGCGCGACCCTTTTCCTGTTAACGGATCCGTAGAATAGGGTCGCAGGGGGAAATTCGACTGGGTTTCACCCTCAAACTCGTTTGAGGGTGAAACGCAATGCTCTCTGAAATGACTTCACCTTTCATCCCCCTACGGGGGATGGCACCCTCAAGATGTCTTCAATGGTCAAGAACCACGAATAACGTTCACGTGTTTTTTTAAATCCGTCATCCGACATCCGTCATTCGTCATCTCGCTTTGCGAGTATATTTTATTTGACATCCAGGTTACCCCCTTTTATATTGGCTTTGAATTTGCGCCTATAGCTCAATTGGATAGAGCATCGGACTTCGGATCCGAGGGTTGAGGGTTCAACTCCCCCTAGGCGCGAGTAGAAGTGATTAGTGAGAGAGTGATTAGTGACTAATAGGTGGTAGGTCATAGGTGGTGGGAGGTAGGACACCACCCACTATGAACCATCGACTGATTTTCGTCCCCATCGTCTAGTCCGGTCCAGGACACCGCCCTTTCACGGCGGCGACACGAGTTCAAATCTCGTTGGGGACGCTTTCAATTAAAGGCAAAAGGCAAGAGGCAATAGTCTAAAGGCTGGGAAAACTGGAGTGTAAAGCTTTAGCGTTACTGTATTAAAGTAGATTATGTGAAGATAAGGAAGAATCGAGGTCCTATATGGATTCAGTTACTAAATTCAAACTCATAAATGAACTCATAGTGGCAATAGCCCAGTTACTATGGCCGATTATTACATTGGTCATTGTCATCATTTTTCGTAGTGAAATAACAGCTTTATTGCAGCGAATACGTAAGGGAAAATTGTTTGGTCAAGAAGTGGAACTAGGTCCGGGTTTGTCGGAGCTTCGTAAAGCCGTCGAGGAAGCACAGGAAGAAATACCAGAGTCTAAAATAACTGAGGAACAGTATGAAAAAGAGGCGAAAGAGCTTGATCGAGACGAACGCGAGGTTCTGGAGTCCGCGAAAATCAATTCTGAACTTGGAATAATGAAACTCGCAGCAATTTTAGAACGAGAAATCCGTGAACTCGCTGGCTCTTTGGGCCAGCTTGGTCAAAGGAGTCGCAGTTCTGCAACTCAGTTATTTAGTGTGCTGGTAGATAAAGGTTATTTACCCGCACATACGATAAAATCACTTCAGATTTTCTGGGAACTCCGAAATCAGATTGTCCACGGTTATGCTCTAAGAGACGACCGGAATGTTCTCAAAGTCTTGGATTTAGGTCTTGTCCTTCTAAAAACGATCAAGTCAATTCCACATGAGATTAACATTGTATCACATACAGGAGTGGATTTGTATTCTGACGAGAAATGTACTCACAAGATCGAGGGTGCTAAAGGACTAATTCTTGAAACCACCAGCCCTGGCAAAGCGGAGGTTTTCAAGAGAATCTTTCCAACGACGAAACCAGAGTACTATCAGCGTGGAAGGCGAGTTACGTGGGAATGGGACTTGTCGAGGGTATGGGGACAAACGTGGTATATTGACCCCGACACAAAAGAAAGGAAAAATGCCTGGGACAGTGCTGGTGAGTTCACAGGAAGGTATATTGAAGACATCTAAATATTCAACTATATCTTAGTTTGGTTCAGATAGAAAATTGTCAACGAATACTATTGATGGTTGACCTAAAAACTGAATGCGCGAATAATGAATAATAAAGAACCTTATAATATCGCAAATTATTGCGTCAGCTTTATCGATATACTTGGTCAAAGATTGGAGTATAAGGATGAAGGGTTGTTGCCGGAATTCAAAAGTACTGAAGAAAAAGAAAAATTTGAGATAAAAGTTCGAAATACAATCGGGAAAATTGATTTTCTGCAACGGGCAGCAGATAATTTCGTAAATACAGTCCTCAGCTACCAAAGTCCTGATAGAGAAAAACTGTTACCTGACCGGAGAGTAATTTACGATAAAATAAAAGAGGTTCATCTTACAAGACAAAGATGGTCAGATGGACTCGTTTATTTCATTTCTTTAGGAGAAGGTGATGTCAAATGCCCAATACAGGGTGTTTATATCCAATTGATAACTATTTGTTGTCTATGTTTTTTTGGTTTGTCCAATAAAATACCCTTAAGGGGGGCAATGGATATTGCATGGGCAGAGGAACTACATAAGGGCGAACTATATGGTGCTGCAGTAGCGAAAGCATATGAATTAGAAAACTATGTTGCACAATATCCGAGGATTGTTGTTGGACAACGTGTAGTAGATTACTTAATCTTTAATATGAATAAATCCGCTTCTAATATTTATGACGAAGTTGACCGGCCATTTGCGAAAATATGTTTAGAGATGCTTACACAAGATTTTGATGGGTATTATGTTGCCCATTATTTGGGCGGTGCTTTCCAACGGATGGTTTCACACAATTTACATAAAGACCTATATCAAGAAGCTCTGAATTTTATACATGAGCAATGTAAGAAGTGGAAGGACGAGCAAAACACAAAACTATCATCTCGTTACAACCATCTGTTATCATATTTTCTGGCTTATCCTCCACCTAAATAGTAGCTCAAGAAATCTCTGTTCGCGATACTAGTAAAGGTTTTGAACTCACCCCTATGCCCTCTCTCTTAAAAAGAGAGGGGGATCAAGGTGGTGAGTTCAGCAACTGAGAGGCAGACATTATGATCTATATGTTATGTCGAAACCGGGTTCGTAATTATGAGAAGTGGAGAACAGTATTTGACTCCAATGCGAGTGCTCATCATAAAGCCGGACTGAGCCTGGTCCATCTCTGGCGTTCAGTGGATGACGTTCACACAGTATTCTTTCTCTTTGAGGTACACGACCTGGAGCGGGCTAAAGCCTTCATCAGTGCACCGGAGGGAGCAAAAGCCGGAAAGAAAGCTGGCGTCATCGAGGGCGAAATACGTTTTCTGGAAGAGGTGGATAGTTAGTAATTCGGCGGATAGTTAAAGATTATGAACTCACCCCTAACCCCTCTCTTAGAAAGAGAGGGGAATAAAAGGGGTGAGTTGGCAGAAATGGGTCGAAAGCCCTGTGCTTCTGATACTATTAAAGGTTTAGAACTCGCCTCCACACCCCCTCTCTTAGAAAGAGAGGGGGACCAAGGGGGTGAGTTTATCAGCGAGGCTAAGATGTCACAAAATTCAGATAGGCTTAACCTGAGGCGAATGCTGGTTCTTACTCTATTTCTCCTCGTATTGACGCTGATGTTCGCAGGCTGCACCAAGACCCTGCATCAGTCTGATTTTTTTCACCCGTACAAAAGGACAATTATCCCGGACACTGTCGAAAGGCGTAATGTGGAGATTCTGGCGTCAGACTCGACTCATCTGCGCGGTTGGCTTCTAACTCCTAAGACTCCCAGAGGTTCCTTAATCTATTTCTATGGCAATGCCGAAACTGTCCGCGATTTCGAATATCGTCTATTCTGGCTGGCGGATAGATTCAATCTAATCGTTCTCGCTGTGGATTACCGCGGTTACGGATTCAGTGATGGTTCCCCTTCTGCAGAAAAGCTTATGCAGGATGCCACTGTTATCTATGACAGTCTTCAACAATACCTTCGAACTGAAATGAAACCTGTTTTGGTCTATGGGCGCTCATTGGGTTCGTTTGTAGCTGTGGATTTAGCATCAAAACGACCCATAGATGGAATGATTTTTGAAGGAACGGTTACGTCCCTGTCTGACGCTCTTCCGAGCTTCAAGCGCCTGGTGCCATGGTATATACGCTGGGCCATAAGTCTTCGACTGGGCGATGATCTTCTACGGCTCCAACGACCTGTGGATCAAATCCAGCAGCTTTCTATCCCTGTGCTGGTGATCCAGGGTGAAAAGGACGAGTTATTTTCGGTCGCCTTCGCTAAGAAGGTGTATGAAACTTCGCCTGCTAAGGTTAAGCGATGGTGTCCTGTACCGGGGGCAAATCACAACAGCCTTTCCATCTATGACCAGCCGGCGTTAGGATGTCTGGAGGAATTCATATCCATATTTCAGACAGAGAAAAAGTAGTCGTAGGTCAGGAGCCTCGTGCTACTGACACCATTAAAGATTTTGAACTCACCCCCGTACCTACTCTCTTAATGAGAGAGGGGGATCAAGAGGGTGAGTTTATCAGCAGTGGCTTAGGAGCCCCGTGCTCCTGACACGATTCATTTGTCAGGTGCATTTAACACCTGACCTGAGAGGCTGGGTATAAGTCATACGAGAATACCAAATAACGCAAGAGATGCTCAAATGATGTACTTAAAATATTTTGCTTCTGTCTTTATCTGGCAGTTTCTAAATCCTTTTGGGATTTGGCAGAGCATTTTGCAGAATGGCGGGCAAATAATCGCTATTCTACGTTCACGGGTATCAAAAGTGGTTACTCCCTCTATCCCGATGTCTTTACCCTTTGAAGGCTTTTGGACGGTCATTAATGGTGGAATAGATAAGCTATCATCTCACTCCTGGAATCTTATTACTCAGCGTTATGCCTATGACTTAGTGATTACAAAAAGAGATGGGAAAAAGTATGATGCCGATGCCAGTAAAGCTGAAAACTGTTATGCCTTTGGACAAAATGTGCTTGCACCTGCTGACGG
>Ga0315277_10004009_pt1 | contig 19771 bp, 15 predicted proteins | sample YL17G05_15_MG_FD_203695 | JGI IMG/M metagenome (GOLD analysis project Ga0315277, IMG submission 203695) | Sediment microbial communities from Yellowstone Lake, YNP, Wyoming, USA - YL17G05_15 | ecosystem: Environmental > Aquatic > Freshwater > Lake > Sediment | place: USA: Wyoming | collected... | reverse complement strand
GGAAGGTGACGATATCCTGAATCACGGCGCCTTCGGAAAAACGGTTGATGGTCGGGATGGGGATGACGGTCTGAATCTTAATCGTGGCCGTTTCGTTTTCCATTGTGGTCAAGCGGGGGTTTGACAGGAGCTTTGTGTTCTTGCGCTCCTTCAGATAATCCAGCACCAGGTTAACCTGGTGAACGGACAGGTAGCCGAGTTGCCAGTCGCCGTTTTCCAGAGGCATGACCCCTGCTTCACCGCCGTTACCGTCGCCCGCCTCGGAACTTCCGGGAGAGGGGGCGCCGTTGATGGAGGCCGATATCGACGTGGGCCAGTTGATTCCCAGTTTCTCCTGGTCGGACAGGTTGGTTTCGATGATTTTCACTTCGACAGAGACCTGATGCCGTTTCCGGTCAATCTGCGCCAGAAGGCCGGCTATATTTCCGTGCACCGACGGGTAGTCGACGACCACGATCTGGGAGCTTTCGTCAGGTTTGTCCGCCGACGGGGTTTCATTCTTGGGCACCAGGCGGATAGCCTGGCCATGCGGCGAGAGCAGCGGCGTGACGGCCGATTCGGCGGAGGCGGCGTCGATATACCGCAGCCGGTATGACTGGGCCGTCAGTTCGCCGATCACCTTCCGGTCGGCTTCCTTGACGATAATAATATCGTTGTTGATATAGTAGTTGTACCCGTTGGGCAGAAGCACGGCGTCGAGCGCCGCGCCCAGCGCGACGTTATCGAGGCTGATCGAAATGTTGCCGTCGACGGCGGCTGAAATCACCATGTTGAGATTGTTCTGGGCTGCCAGCATCCGCAGAACGGTGGCGATGGGGGTATCTTCGAAATTCAGGCTGACGGCGCTGGTTATGTCGATCGGGCCGGCCTGTGTCCCGGCCTGCCACGGCATCAGAATCATCACCAGGGCCGCGAGAATCTGACCAATCCGTTTCACGATGACTCCTTTTCTACGCGCAGGACAATCGTCTGCCGTCCGTCTTCGAGGGTGACATGATCGCGCGAGATGGCAGTGATTCGGTATTGTCCGATGTTGTCGCCGATGCTGACGACGCGGTTGTTGATCAAAGCCTGGGCGTTTACCTCGCGATAGAGAATCCCCAACAGATGCAGCTCCTGCTTTTCCGTCATTGCCGCCGTCGCCGTCCGCCCCGGCCCCTCATGATTGTGATAGAAGGGATCCTTTCCCCACAGTAATTCCTCATATTCCCGGCAGACGTCATCGGTCAGAGGCTGGGGAGCGCTCTCCTTTTCGACTGGGTTCGCCGTCACGGCCGCCGTGCGCGTCTGCTTGGGCGACGGCGCCTTTTTGTGCATGCGGTCGGTCAAGCTGAAATACCCCCAGACCAGGGCGGCGATAAAGACCGCAAACACCAGTATCTTGCGCTTTTTTTCACTCATGGCCGAATAACTCCATGCGATGGCTCAGACCGGCGACAAAGGTCAGGTCAAGGCCGCACAGGGGATATAACTGGTCGGAACCATACATCCGGCACATATCCAAGCGGCGGAAATAACGGCTGCCCTCGACGGCCTTCACCAGTCCGGCCAACGGCTGGAAAGGCCCGTTTATTTTGATGCGGATCGGCACCGAAAGGGCCGAGTCGGATTGGGACCATTGCCGTAGGAACCGAATCATTTCCTGAAGCGACGGCGTGATTTCCTCAAGCTGATATTCGGGACGGCGGCAAAGAGAGTCCAACGATGAATACAACGCGATAATCTCATCCTGCCCGGAAAAGGAGACGCTCCCGCTATCGATGGCCGAGTTCAGCGCCCGGAGGTCTTTCATCTGGTTTTCGAATCGCCCCAGCGCCTCGCGATAGGTGGCCAGTCGGTCGTCCTCAGCCCGGAGACTGTTCTTGATCATGATGACGCGGTGTTCCAGCGGCCGCCCCCACAGCAGATACCAGGCCCCAACGATTGCCACCAGCGCCATGGCTGAATAGATGGCGGTCCGCCTCATACGCGCGCCCCCATCTTAAGCTGAAACGACAAGTCGAAGCGGTCGACCTCGCGTTTCTTGACATAGCGGGCGACGGTGACATTGTCGAAAAAGGGCGAGGCATTCAACATTTCGACATATTGGGCCAGTATGATTTCGGGCGCAAAACCCCTCAGACGGACGCTGCCTTCGAGATTGACGACGTAACCGCTATCCTCGACTGCGAGGCTGATAGACCGCAGCGTGACGTCGTCCGGCAGGGTCCGTGACAGCTCTTTGAGCATGAGGTGATAATGCGACTTGTGCTGTTCCTGCCATTCGGCCAGGTAGGCCCGGCTTCGATCAAGTTTGCCGACCAGGTTGATATAGCCTCGGTATCCCGGAGAATTTTCGATGGCGGCCGCGATCACCTTTTTTGATGCCAGTTCCGACTCGAGACGGCGGGCCCGCCAGAGTTCCTGTACGTGGAGGTTACCGACGATCAACAAAGCCAGAACTGCGGCCGCCCCGACGCGCACGAGCACATCCCGTCTTTCGTCGGCGTTGCGGACGGCGTCCGGGACGAGGACGTGACGATTGGTCAAGGCCAAACCGACGGAGACGACGTCGGCCATGACCACGGTTTTACGAGGATCGATGGCCTGTACGACCGCCGGCAACGACTCGCGGTCGAGAATCGGCCGGCAGGAAAGACCGGTGTTTTCTTCGATGGCGGAGGTTAATGCGTCGTTATCCGCATACCTTCCACATAGCACTATCCGTTCCACCGCTCGCCCGAACCCCTGACCGTTATAGAGGTCAAAAAAAGTACTCAGTTCCGCCGTGACGGCTTCGATGTTGGCCACTTCGTCGTCACTGTCGGGCGATAGTGAGGGATTCGTAACAAACTGCTGAAAGAATTCAATCGCATCATGATGAGTGAAAACGGCCAGGCTCTGTTCGTCATCCAGAAAGAGAATGAGCCGGCGTTCCTCATCCTGCCCTTTGGTCAGCGCAGGCAGATTCGCCGCCATCATGGCGGGGAGGAAATTCACCTGCCCGAGGCGCAACCCTGCGGAATGAAACCGATCGTAGATCGCCTCGATCACCTCCCGCCGGGCGGCGGTGATATTGACCGCGACCTGGGCGGGTCGATTGCCTCCGCGGGCGTCGACCGGCTGATACTCAATGAGACATTGGTTCAAATCAAAGGGAAACAGTTTCCTGCCTTCCCATATGACGGCGGCGGAGAGTTCTTTCTTGGACATCTCTGGCAAAGATAACCGTCTGATGGCAATGTCATCGCCCAGAAGGCCGACATTGACCGGGGCATGCCTGAGACCCCTCTCATCAAGGTACCCCGTTATAATCGCCGCGGCCGCGTCAATTTTGCCCGACCAGCTTTCGACGGCGCCGCCGTCCATGGGGACGGTCGTGACGTCGATGACGCGCACCCGATGCAATCGGCGCCGCACGAGGCAAAGGCGAAGGGAGGAGTGGCAAAGAACCGCTCCCAGTTGATGTCCGAGGCGCAATTCTGCCAAGCCGGGGCTGGTGATTTTGCCCTTATGGCCGCCGGACATGGCCCCGAAAGTCACGAGAGATTTCATTAGCCTTCGCTTCATCGGTAGTTGCCCTGTCGGTGACATGCCCATTGACTTATGATCTCGTTTGGACGCTCATGTGTTGCCGATCATGTCTATGACCCGGATGAGTATCAGAAGGTGACCACGATCGTGTCCGGGCCGCCGAGCGATGTTATCGTGCGTGCCGCGGGGTTAAAGACGTACGCCGCGCCCCAGGCGTCGGTCAGGTAGTCGCCGCCGGAAGTATCGATGTACGGCCCGTGCCAGCCGAGGCGCGTGAATGGGTCGTAGGCATTTATGGAATCAGGTTTGACTGCCAGTTCCGTCAGGCCGGCGGGCGGATGTCCGACGTCGCCTTCAAAGCCGACGTCGACATATCGTCCGCCGGCGATCACCGCCGGGTTGCCGACGATGGCGCGTTTCAGCACCAGCAACTCAGATCGGGTGGCCGTCACCCGGGAGCTTTCAGACAACCCCCCCATGCGCGGCACGACCACGGCGGCCAGGATACCCAGAACGACGATGACCATGACGATTTCGATCAGCGTAAATCCGTCGTTCGCGCTTTGCCGGGGAAATGCCGACATCACCATGTGTTTTCGCCGACCGTGCTGGTGTTGGCCCACAGCTGGCCGGTGGTTTCGTTATAGGCCCAGCCACAATCGGTGCCGACCAGAGTGCCCCTGGCTGCAGCGGTGGCCGCGACGCTATCAGGAAAGTTGGCGTCGTCGCAATACGGGTTTTTCGGAATCTCCTGCTCCATCACGGTACCGACGGTGTTGAGGTCGGAAGCCGCCGGCCAACTGGCCGTGCCCGTCCTGACGGCTTGATTGGCATACCATATCGTTACGCCTGACCGGAGGCCGCCCAACGCCCCACGACAAGCGGCTTCTTTGGCGTCCGACGATATGTCCTGATATTTCGGGATGGCGATCGCGGCCAAAATCCCCAGGACGACGATGATTATGACCAGTTCGATCAGCGTAAAACCTGATTTGTCAGCGAGTCTCATGAGCGTTTTCCTCCTTAATTTGAGTGCTGGGAACGACCGAGAAACTCTTATAACTTACTATCGGTATTTTGGTTGGAGATTTGAGCTGACTTAACGAAAGACCTTGATCAAATTCCACATCGGCAGAAAGATGGACAGGGCCAAAACCAGAACCATTCCCCCGATAAAAACCGTCAAAATCGGCTCCAATAGGGCCGTCAGATGCCTCGATTTGTAGTCAAGCTCCATTTCATAATGGGCCGCCAGTTCCTGCATGACGGTCTCGACCGATCCCGATTCAAGCCCCACCTGAAACATATCCAAGGCGACCGACGGAAAGAATCGGTATTTCTCGGGGTCGGGTCCGATTTCCTGCCCGCGTTCAAAGGAATCGGCCAGCTGCTTAATCTCCCCCGCGATGACTTTGTTGGCGGTCGTTTCCTTGATGATATTCAGGCAGGCGACCATAGGCACGCCGCTGTGGTAAAGGATATTCAGAAGGGCGGCGAACCGGGCAATATGGGCCTTGACGATCAGATCGCCCACGACGGGGACCTTGAGCATTAATTCGTCCCATTTAAGCCGGCCCTTTGTGGTGGACAAAACCCGCTTCAGCAAGTATAGGCCGACTCCCATACCGGCCAGGATGACAAACCAGTAGGATGAGAAAACCGTGCTGACCCCCATTACGATTTTCGTCGGCAGGGGAAGGTCGGAGCCGAATTTCCCATACAGCGAGCTGAACCGGGGAATCACAAAGGTCATGAGAATGAAAATGGCAATGCCGATGGCTCCGATGACCATTAGCGGATAGCGAAGGGCGGACTTTACCTGCCGCGACAACACCAATTCCTTCTCGATCAGCGCCGCCAGCTGGTTGAGGACTTCGTCCAGCGACCCGGAGACCTCGCCGGCCGCGATCGACGCGACATAAACGGGCGGAAATTTCTTCGGATATTGCTCCAGCGCCTTGGACAGCGGAAGACCGGATTGGAGGAGGTTCATGATGCCGTCCAACTCGTCTTCCATGTCGATTTCTCCGGCGCCGCGGCGGATACACGCCAGCGCCCGAAGCAGAGGGATGCCGGCGCGGTGCATGGTCATCAATTGCTTGGTGAAGATGATCAGTTTCTCTCGATTGGCCGAGCCGAAGTTGCCCATAATTGAAGTCAATGAAGCTCGTTCGGGACGTGGAACAAGCCTGGTCGGAATCAATCCCCGGTCGGCAATCGCCTGCAAAGCCGCATCCTTTGACTCGCTTTCAAGCTCACCTTTGTAGAGATGCCCCTGGGGATCGCGGGCTGAATATGTCCAGACCTGTCTCATGATACAATATCAGCGGTGGGCAGCGCCGGAGAAACGTTTTGTATTTCCTCTGGGGAGGTGACCCTGAGGACTTCATCAATGGTGGTGACGCCGGTGGTGACCATCTCCATCCCCATCTCCGCCAAAGGCCTATAGCCCGCGCGAACGGCCTCGGCTTTGACGGCCGATTCGGGGGCATTGCTCAAAATCATTTCCCGAATCCGATCGTTGACCCCAACCAATTCGAACAGACCGGTCAGGCCCTTGTACCCCGTCCCCCGGCAGGCGCGGCACCCCCGGCCGCGATAAAACCTCATGCCGGTGGCCATCCCTCCGGCAAAAAACCGTTCCCTGACGGCGGGGGATAAATCGGCTTCTTCCCGGCATTCGTCGCAGATGATTCTGACCAGCCGTTGGGCCAGTACGGTCTGAAGGGCGGATGCCACGAGGTACCGCTCGATGCCCATATCGACCAGCCGGGTTATGGCGGCGACGGCGTCATTGGTATGGATGGTCGAAAAAACCAGATGGCCGGTCAGAGCGGCTCTGACGCCGATGGCGGCGGTTTCGGCGTCTCGGATTTCACCAATCATGATGATGTCGGGATTTTGCCGAAGGATCGATCGGAGGGCGCTGGCAAAGACCAGCCCGGCCTTTTCATTGATCTGAACTTGGTTGACCAGGGGCAGGGAAAATTCCACCGGGTCCTCGACGGTGATGATGTTTTTCTCGACGCTGTTGATTTCCTGCAGCGAGGCGTACAGCGTGGACGTTTTTCCGGAAGACGTCGGACCGGAGATCAGAATCAGCCCTTCGGGCTTGGTAATGACCTGCTGCCAGGCGTCCAGAATGTCGCCGATTATGCCGAGGTCGCTGAGGCTTTTCAGGTGACGCTTGTCGAGGATGCGCACAACGATCTTCTCCCCGTGAATAGTCGGAAGAGTCGACACGCGCAGGTCGACGACGTTGCCGTCGACCGTGATCGACATGCGGCCGTCCTGGGGCAAGCGTTTTTCAGAGACGTCGAGGTTGGAGGCGATTTTTATTCGTGAGATGATTTCCGATTGGAGTTTCTTGGGCGGCGCGGCCTCCTCGCGCATTACCCCGCTGACGCGGTAGCGAATCCGCAGTTGGTGTTCATCCGGTTCGAAATGGACGTCCGAGGCGCCGTCACCGACCGCCCGGGTCAAAATAAGCGTCACCAGCTTGACCACGGTGCTGTCCCCGGTCACGATCTCATCCTGTTTCGCCGGCGCCTTTTCCACCGGCGCCGTGGTATCGGCGCTGTCCTCCCCGAGGATGTCGCGGACCGAATCGGCCACGGAATAATAGCGGTCGATCGCCTCGGTCACGGCCTTTTCGCCGACGACGGCGCGTTTGACAACGCACTTGGTAATGTACTTTATTTCATCGAGGGCGATGACGTTGAGCGGGTCGGCCATTGCCACCGTCAGGATATTGCCCATTTTGAATACCGGAAGGACTTTGTACCGCCTGGCGACGTCGACGGGAATGGCCGCAATTACCTGGGGATTTATGACCAGCGAGGAGAGGTTGATTTTTGGGATTTTCAGCCGTTCCGAGATGACTTCTACCAGTTGGTCCTCGGTGATCACTCCAGTATCAACCAGAATACCGCCTATTTTTTTCCCGGTGGTTTTCTGTATACTGAGCGCAGTCCCGAGCTGATCTTCAGTGATGTACCCCCTTTCAAGAAGGAGGGCGCCTGTTTTCTTTTGGGTTTCGACAGGCATATAAATGAGCTATCTTCCCTTAGTATCGCTTGTTCAAGAGCATTGCTTGACGGGAACTTGATCTTGCTGAGAACGGATATCGGCATGAATGCCGGAAATATTCGACCGCGCGTCTTCTTCCGCCGACAGCTGCTCTTTATATTCCTTTCTACCATTCTATCGACAGCAATGGCTGGATTCTCCACCGGCGCCGGCCGCTTGAATCTTGAAGGGGCGGGGCCGGCCGGTCCGATCATAGATTCCGTGGAAATCCGCTCCGAAAATGTTTTTGATCTGGCCGAGCCGAAGTATGACAACTTCCTTTTCCGGCTGGCCAACAAGACTCATTTTGTTACTCGACCCGGCGTTATCCGGCGCGAGCTACTCTTGAAAAAGGGGGATATGTACGATACCGCCTTGGTCAGCGAAACCGTCCGCAATCTCCGCGCGCTTCCGTTCTTGTTGAAAACCGAAATTCGCCTTGACACCGGCCGGGGCGGCGAATCGATCATGGTCGTCAACACATCGGATAAATGGACCACGACCGGCGGCGTCTCCTTTCACCGGACCGGTGGTAGGGATGATTTGCGGATCGGCATCAAGGAAAACAATTTCCTGGGCTATGGCATTTTCATGTCTCACAACTTCCTCATTGTCGAGAATGACCGGGACTACTATCAGGTGGAAATGAGCGATAATCGCGTATGGGGGAAAGGCGTTTCAGCGACGCTGTTTTATTCGGACAATCCGAGGGCCGGGCAAATCCGCGCCGTATTGGGCAGGCCGCATTATTCACTGCGACAGAAATTCGGCGGCGGGATATTGGTCTCTCGCCTCAACTCCAGGTTCGATTATTACATTGCCGAGATCCTGGTGGCGCAGGAAAGGCAGCGTAAGCAAAGAGCTCAAGTTCAGGTCTCCTATCGGATAGGCCCGCCCCACCTAAAAGTGCATTTTGTGCCCGAGTATGAATACGCCGAATCGGAGACGAGAGGCCGGAATGTCTATGACTCAAGCGCTTGGTCTTTTCTCCCGCCTGCCGTCCAGGACTCGCTGACGCACAGTTTTAAGGTCAGTTTCAGAGTCCAGCAAATCAAGTACGCAGTGTTCGAGCGGATCAGCAGATTCCATAAGGCCGAAGATGTGAATCTGGGGCTTGACGCGAGCATCACCGTCGGCCGGGCGCTGGGATCGAATCTCAAGCGTCGGGAATTTGATTTTTTTTCCTGGTGGCCGCAGTACACATTGGGGCTGGGACATAACCTCATCATTTTCGGCGCCAAGGGTGAACACTGGCAGTCGGACGGACGTCAGATCAGGCGGGACATTAATGGGTATCTAATAGGCTATCATCAGTATTGGCGCCGACAGACGCTCGCATATAGAATAAGCCTTACATCTAACCGGCTGCGGGAACGGTCGTATACGCTTTATCTCGACGAGGATCACGGCCTGCGTGGGTTTCCCGCCTTTGCCTTCAACGGGGAAGAACGCCTGATCATTAACATTGAAAACCGCTATTTCTCAACGCTTGAAATCCTGTCGGTCGGTATAGGGGGGGTGGCCTTTGCCGATATAGGCAATATATGGACCCGGGACGCTGAACCCAAAATGCGCAAAACCAGGGTGACCTTCGGCGTTGGTCTCCGTCTTGGGGTAAGCCGAAGCACTCAGGCCGAGGTGGTGCGTATTGACGTTGCCTACTCCCCGGAAAGGAGAAATTGGCAAATTTCGTTCGGGACGGGGCAGTTTTTCTAAGCACGGGGGAACCGCAGTACGGGCATAAACTGTTATATTATGAGACATTGTGAAAGTTTAAGCTTGACGAAAACAGAATTTGTCTTAATTTGTAAGTGTAAGCCTTTTTACTTACGGCAGACTCATCCGGTCGAAGTAAAGGATCTTTATGCCTCGTAATGACTTAGCTAAACCTCTCGGATATGCGATTGCCTTGGCCGGCATGGCGCTGCTATTGACTGCCCAGGGTTATTCGGCGACGGAGCCGGCCAGCCTGCAAAAGATCGAAGACGCCTTCAAATCAGGCCGAATCAGCTATTCGGAAAAGCTCTTCGACGAGGCCAAAGCCTTTTTTGCTCCCCAGGACCTTCCGGCTGACCTTAAAAGCTCAACGCCCTCGATTATCAAATCAGGAACCGCCCTGGTGATGCAAATCCGCGAGCAGTGGGCGCGGTTCACTCCGTCGCAACAGGCGGTCTTGTCGGCCTATCTGAATCCGCCCTACAAACAGTTTTCGTATGATTCTCCGGACGGCTATTTTACTATTCATTACGATCTTACCGGTTCTGAGGCGGTACCGCCGCAGGACGGCAACGCTAACGGTGTCCCCGATTACGTGGAACGGATCGGGCAGTACTGTGACAGCTCCAGGGCGTGTATCTTGGGGAATCTCGGATATCTCCCGCCTCCGATCGATACAACCATGGGCGGCGATGACAAATACGACGTCTATCTTGAGTCCATTTTTGGATACGGCATGACCGTCCCGGAGCACCCCGGCGACAGCGTCTGGAATGATTACACCAGTTACATCGCCATTAGTTGCCGCATGGATTTCGGCATTTATTCCAATGATGATCCCGACGGCGATACCATCGGCGCCCAGAAGGTAACCTGCGCGCATGAATACTTTCATGCCGTCCAGCTTGCCTACAATAACAATCTCACCGAATACCGGTGGCTGATGGAGGCGTCGTCAACCTGGATGGAGGAAGTGGCTTATCCGGAGGTCAATGACAACCACAATTATCTCCCTTATTTCTTTTCATATCCATACCAGAAGTTGACGTCGACGGGGACCTACCATGAGTACGGTGCCTTTGTCTGGCCGGCCTATCTTCAGCTGAAGTACGGCGCTTTGGTACTTCGCAAGACGTGGGAGGCCTGCCGCTATAATACCGCCGCGGCCGCGCTCGATTCGGCCTTGGCCGGTTACGGCACGGATGTGGCGCATACGTTTCCGGAGTTCACGATATGGAACTACTATACCGGTTCCCGGGCCGGATTTGAGATGTACTATCCGGAGGCCGCCGACTATCCCCAGCCGGCCGTGGATCAGGCGTTCGCCACTCTTGAGCATGAATCCGTGCATCCTGTTACCGGCCCTGATGGCCTCGGATGCAATTATGTCGAGTTTCTGGTGGATTCAACGGCGCGGGGTATTTTGGACATTATTCTGGACGGTAGCGACCTGGTTCGCTGGGGGATGGCCTCGGTAGCGTCGGGTACGGCCGGGGATACGGTGAAGACCGTCGTCAGCGCTTTGAACGAGAATCTACATATTTTCCAGCCGTTCATCGAGGATTACGATCTCGTCGTCGTCGTCCCGGCGGTTGTCTCGCCGTACGTGACCGGCAACGTCTATGCGCTGTCTTGTCACGTGCTCCCCCATGGGGATGCCAATTACGATCGCGTCGCCAATCTCGCCGATGCCGTCTACCTGGTCGCCTATGTGTTCCGCGGCGGCCCGGCGCCCCGGCCGATGCTGTCAAGCGGCGACGCCAATTGCGACGGGTCGGTTAACCTGGCGGACGCCGTGGGCATCATCAATTATGTCTTCAATGGCGGTGCCGAACCCTGCGCCGAACGATAACCGTCATCCGGCAATTCTATGGAATCCCGCCGCCGGCGGTTTACTGAGATTTTCGGTAGCATTTCATCATATTATGATCCGTCATTTCCGGGGTCGCATGCGATGGGCGTGGGGTGGGGAACCGCGTGAGTTTATCCACAACGAAACCACGGTCGGCCGTGCCCGTGAGGGTCAATTGCCAAACGGCGCGACCTGCATTTCTTGAAGCGTCTGTGATCAGCCTTCGCGCGTGGACGAAAAAACATGGATAAATCCGAATTTTTTTGTTTGACAAGTTTTTGCATGAGTTGTATATAAACCCATTGATACAGGTAAGCCATTTAACCAGTCGCGTGCAAGGTGATCGAATTACAGGGATGTAATCGTATCGGCCGAAGAGGGGGATCATGGAATCTCGTTTTGAGACTAAGATCCTGATGTGCGCCGAATGCGGAGAGGAGTTTGTTTTCACCATCGCAGCTCAGGAATACTTCGCGGAGAAGGGATACACCGAAGATCCTAAGTTGTGCAAGACGTGCTACATGCATCGAAAACGTGAAAAGAAACCTCCCAGCCGTGGAATCGGCGTTGAAGTTGACCTGCCATATGCGCAAGAGTAAACATCGGCACAAGGCCCGTGCAAACCGCGCGTGCCCTGACTGATACCAACCCAAGCGTCTTCGCAGGCAGACAGACGGACGGCGGCTCATGCAAAACGCATCAGCCGCATCCGGATTATCGAATCAGCATCATCTTTCTGACGACCGTGTCATTCTCGTCGGTCAGGCGGTATAGGTAGATTCCGCTCGGAGCGGCGGAACCGGTTTTGTCTCTGCCGTCCCATGTGGCCGTGTATGCCCCGGTGGAGTGAAAACCAGACAGTAGAGTGGCGACGTGCTGTCCAAGCAGGTTATAGACGTCGATCTGTATCTCCCCGGCAACCGGGACGGAATACGCAAAGCTGGTGGATGGGTTGAAGGGATTGGGGTAGTTCTGCCCCAGTGCCAGGCGCGGAATGGCCGGAGGATCGTCATCGTCGTTATTGCCCGACGTGAAAGACACCGTGAAGTCGGCTGTCATTGTCGGCGCCGATGGCGAGATGTTGGTGACGGCGACGAAGCTGCTGGAAGCCGCGTAGCTGTCGGAGTTGGGGCTGGATACGGGCGAAAACGAGGTGTTGGACAAGGCGCCCGGGTACGGATCGCCGTTGTCGCCGGCCGACTGTTTTTTCTCCAGGTGATACAGGTTATCGGCCTGCTCTAAGGCAACGAGGTAATTTCCGAAGTCGGTGTGGCCGGGGAACCATTCGTATTTGTTGTGGCTGACGCTTTCGTCGATATGCCAGATCAACATTCCCGATCCGGGCAGGGCCGCATCGTATCCGGTTCGTTGACGGTTTTCCACCAGGAAATACTCATCACCGACTGCCCCTGACGTCCATAGCCGGAGGATCAGACCACTCGTCTCGACGGCTGAGATCGATACGCCCGACCTGTTCGTGGTGATGTTGAAGGGTGTCGCCCAGCCCGCCTGCACTCGACTCCAGGCATCCACGTGGGCGGGGCTGCTGCCCCGGCCGCCATTCCAACTCCCAACCGACATCAACGACCAGTACCCGGTTCCATGCGAACTGCCGTCGGTATCATAGAGATCGGTGAGACCGAAGACGTGCCCCAGCTCATGACAAAAGACCCCGATGGTCATGTCGCCGGGTGAGGTCCAGAATTCCGGCATGACGGCATAGTCGAAAACACGCACGCCATCCTTCAGACGAGGCGAAATCGACCACTTGTGCGACCAGATATCGGCGGTCGATCCGGTAAACTCCGCTCCCGGTCCGGCGTGGACGATCATGACGGCGTCGACAAAACCATCGCCGTCATTATCATAGTCGGCGAAGTTTACGACCGGATCGACCAGGTCGACCAGGTCCTCGCACAGTTTCTGCGAATTGTGCGGGTAGGGGGAGTCGGTGCCGTAGTTGTTGTCGACGTAATAGGCATAGGTCAAAGGAGCGCGTTTCCAGTCGACCGACGAAGGCAGGTTAATGGTCACCAGATCAAGCTGACCGAACGAAATCTCCTGATAATAATCGCGAACGGTTCCGGTGCGGTCAAAGAAAACCAGCGTGTCGAATTTGTAGGGGCTTGCTTGAGCCGCCTTGTCTGAGAAATCCACCAGCAGGCAGAGCGCCCTAAACGGTCCTGTCGCCGCCGGCAAACGTTGCGCCGACGGCACATTGATCTTCATGTATCCGGGTTCAGCCTCCGATGTTGTCATCATCGTCGGTGCCGCGATTTCGCCCCGTGCGATTTTGTCCGCAATATCGGGATGAGGGGGCATGGCCTGGACCTGTTCGCCGACGGCGAGCGCCCAGGCGATGATCATCGTGAAGGCAATCACTAAAATAGTACGATGCCCGGCATATGATGCGGTTTTCATTGCAGACTCCTTAGAACTGGAAGCCACTGCTGATGGCTACGTTCAAGCCCTTGCCGGTGGAACCGGCGATGGCATTGTAGTTGGCAACCCCCAGGTCGAGGTGGAACAGCGAGAAATCGATGCCTACTCCGCCGGCATAGGTCATGCCCTGTTTGCCGCCGATACCCAACCCGGCCCGCAGCGGCAGGAAACTGAAGAGATGATACTGTCCGCCCGCTGAAAATCTGGGATTGGGACTGCTCCCGGCGGCCAATTTGAATCCCTGTTCCCAGTCAACCGCCCAGAGGAAGGATCCGGTCGTCCGCGCCAAACCGGCTTTGATCGTCGACGGCAGATGCGAGGTAAACGGGTCGACTTCCATAGTTGTGTCGGTGCTTACGACGATTGAATCATCCGACATGTTTACCGCGGTCAGCGTGTCAAGGGAAAAGGTGAAATAGTGTTCCTCGGTTTCATTATTCCACCGGACGGCGCTCAGGGAGTTGAACAGCGTTGCGCCGACCGTATAGTCCTTGCTGATTTGCAGGGTCGTGCCGAGGTCAAGAGTAAAGCCGGATCCGCCCGAGGCACTTCGCGCCACCAGGCTCCCGGAGCCCTCAAAACCGGTGGTCAATGTCACGGCATGACCGTTGGCCTCGGTGACTTGCTCGAATCCCAGCCCCTTGAGGAGCCGCAGGGTGGCGCCGACGGCCAGTTGCCGGTCGCCGCTTTTGTACAAAGGACAACCATAGGCGAGGTTCAACGACGCGAGGCCGTAACCCTCCCCGTAGATGCCCTCCAAATTGACCGTGTCGGCGATGGCATTGCCGTTCAAAAGGAGTTCCACCGCCGTCCGTCCGAGATTGATTTCCGCCGCTCCCATCGCCGAAAGCGAAACGGCGAAACTGCCCATGCCGAATGCAAGCGCGGTCGCTTCGCCGTCGGCCGATACCTTCAGACCCTCGGCCGGAACTTTCGACAGCAGTTCCTGCTTTTCATATTCGCTAAGCCGCGCCCCGGTGTAATGATTATAGTCGTCCAACGTCAGGCTGTTGTTCTTGACTGACGCGCCGACCCCGAACAGCTGAATTCCCCGCACCTGATATGCCGTCAGGCCCAGGTTAGCCGGGTTGAAGGAGGGGCAATAATATCCCTTGGCCAGGGACGTATATGCCCCGGCCATCCCCGTGGCTCGCGCATTGGCCAGGCCGGCGGCTTCCGCTATGGTGGACATCGTGAGCAACGTTCCCAGGCCGATGACCAGCGCAATAAGAAGCCTAATTTCTCGAGAGATGCGTTTTCGTGGTGTCAACTGAGACATATTCAATCCTTCCACAACTCGTCCGAGACGTTCAGATCGACGTTGATATATCCGCTCACGGCAAAGGAGTCCCCGGCGGTCAGTTTGATCACGGTGCCGTCCGAACCCTTGAGCGTGTAGACCTGGCCAATCCAAAGGGGATTGTGATCAAATACCTGCACCTGTATGGAATCAAGTGGCAGGATGATTTCCGACACCGCTGACGTATCTACCGATCCGTCGGGCGCCAAACTGCCGCGGGTGACGGTGACCGGTCCGAGAACCACCTCGGGTTGGCTGTACAGAGTCGACGAATCGCCGCCCAAAAGAACCGCTATATCGATTTCCAACGGCAGATGGTTGACTACCGACAGGTGGAGTGTGGCCAGATTGGTGTTGTCAACGATCTTGGATACAACGTCCTGATCGATTCTTGCCGACTGCCAGCCCCCATCGAACGTCGTCTCCTCAAGGATCATCTCCAGCGGTGAACTCAACGTGATGGTCGGCGTCAGATAATCGTCGGCATTGATCGAACCGCTGGTGACGCCGTCGCCGAACGTCGCCGCGCCGCTGATGGTGACTCTTCGGGGGACGGGGTTGAGAAACCCGCTGACGTCATTGTTGATGACGGTCGTCGTCACCGGGGCGTCAGGCGTCCCGCGCTGGATGTCGCCGCCAATGGTCGTGTTTTCGCCGTTGTCGCCGCTGATGGTAACGTCGAATGAACCCGGAATGTTGACGGTGTTGGCGATTTCAATGGTCATGACCGCCGAGGTTAACTGCGCTTGATCGAACCCCTTGGGAAGCTCGATATCCTGGCTGATGTTGTCAAACGCGGCCGTCGTTGGAGCGATGATCCCCTGCACCGAAGCCAGAGTGATATCCTGGATGGAGGTCGTCACCGAAATCTTATTTCCGGCATCGAACGTGACTAATTCCGTGCCCGATGAATCAATGACGGCGTCAATAGTGATCGACAATGCCTGAGGCAGGGGCTTATCGACCGGCTCGATGGTGTATCCACCAAGATCGCGCACGAATTGCCCCCTCTGGCCCGGCGCCACCGGCTGGTTGATGATCACCGGTAGACCGCCATTCTTGACGTCATTCAGAGTGATAATCAATCCCAGGGGGACGTTGGTGCTGTTGTCGACGTTGATGACCACCTGGCCGTCTTCGATGGTCGCCGCCTGGAGCCGATGCTCGCATGAGATCGCCACCTCTTCGTTGAAATGTTTCTCGATGCGGGGTATTCGTGCCGTCGCCCATGACACCTCCGGCCCCTCAGGCAAGGACAACGTCGCCGCCAGCGAGCTTTCCGAAAGCGAAAAACTGGTTGCCCCGGGCGTGTGGCAATGTATGGCCAGATCGAACTCGTTGGAGATGGTCTTGCCGGAAAGGTCGATCGTGTCCACGCGCATCTCACCGGCCGGGACGCCGCCCGGGACGGCATACGATGTCACCGGCCGTCCCAGGACGCGATCATTCAGAGTCACAATGACGGTGTCGAGGTCGAGGCCGAAGTTGTTTTCGAGCGTCACCAGCGCGAAGCCCGATTCGACCGTGATAATGACGAATTCGCCGACGGGCGGCAGCGGTTCGGTAACGTCAAACGAGACCGGGGGGACAAACCCCAGCTCCAGTGGCACATACTCGCCGAGATTGACGGCGGCCGTGGTTCCCGTGAATGGATCCAACCGCACTATCCCCAACGATTCGGCCAGCGTGTCGGCGGCGTTAGCTATGCCGAATGAACCCTCAAGCCGGATGGTGTCCAATACCTTCCGGTAGAAAAAAAAAGGGTTCCCGAATGAATCGGTGGTCAGGTTGTCCTGGTCGATCTTTTCGATCAGTTCCCGCATATCCCAGGCCTTGTTGACCAGCGGGATGACCAGGTTGGCCTGCCAGCTCGGCGCCTCCGGTTTCTTGATGGTGCACTGCGCCAGCGTCAGGAAAAGAAAAATCACCAGCGCCCCGCACACGATTTGACTCAGCCAGTAAAGAATCCGTCGTGAGACGTTTGAATTGGTTCGTTTCCTTCGTCTACCCATTCGTTCCCCCGGTAAATGGTTCTATCAGCCGGAAGGAGCTTTTGCAAAGGCCGTGCCGGGCGGCGACGGTCGACGAATCTCTTGCGGCGTATGACGTTAACGGTTCGAAAGAAAACCCGCGCGGTATGAATTCTATGGGCCCATCCCCATAGTCCACCGGCCCATCAACAACACCGGCCGGCCCTTTGAAATACCCCCATCGGCATTTGCTTTTTGGCCGCCCATGTTTTATGTTGGGCGATAAATTAAACAATGATGCAATGTGTCCGCGTTTGTCGCTAGCGGGCGACGGATACGCGGAATGAACGTGAAGGAGTCGATTATGACACCACAGCAAGCATATGAAGATTTGGTGCGGAGAATCAACGAAATCGCCACTCTGGCTTCGTGCTCGGCGGTTTTGAGCTGGGATCATCAGGTGTACATGCCGGCGGGAGGCGGCGCGTTTCGCGCCAAACAGACGAGTCTCCTGGCCGGGATGATCCATGAAAAATTCGTCGATCCCAAGATCGGCGAGCTATTATCAATGGTGGAGAATTCTGATCTGGTGAAAGATCCCGATTCAGCTATCTCTGCCAATATCCGTGAACTACGGCACGACTACGATCGGGAAACCAAACTCCCCAAGGAACTGGTCGAGCAACTCAACGAGACGACCATGCTGGCCCACAACGAATGGGCCGCCGCCAGAAAGAACAACGACTTCAAAAAATTCCAGCCCTGGCTGGAGAAGATCGTCGCGCTGTCCCGGCGCAAGGCCGAGGCGTACGGCTACGAAGGCGAACCGTATAACGCGCTTCTTGACAACTACGAACCCGGCGCCACGGTCGATCAGATCCTGGGCGTCTTCAAGAGTCTGCGCGAGGAACTGGTCGTCCTTTTGGCCCGAATCAAGGACGCTCCCAAACAGCCCGATCCGTCGATTGTCGAGCGTCGCTACGACGTCGGGCGGCAGCAGGTCTTCGGCGAACTGGTCGCGGCCGCCATGGGCTATGATTTCGGCCATGGGCGGCTGGACGTCGCCACCCACCCCTTCACGACCGGTCTGGGACCGGGCGACACGCGGATCACGACCCGTTACAATCCCCATCGTCTCAACGATGCCCTCTTCGGCACCATTCACGAGGCTGGCCATGCGCTCTACGAAATGGGCCTCGACAAGGACACCGATTACGGGATGCCGATGTCTGATGCGGCGTCTTTGGGCATACACGAATCGCAGTCGCGCATGTGGGAAAACATGGTCGGGCGATCCAAGCCGTTCTGGCATTATTTCTTCCCGCATCTCAAAGGCATGTTCCGGGAGGCCCTCGACGGCGTTTCCCTGGATGATTTCTACGCCGCCGTCAACTGCGTCGCGCCGTCGTATATCCGCGTCGAGGCCGATGAGGTCACCTATAACCTGCATATCCTTCTCCGCTTCGAACTGGAGCGGGCGCTGATAAAAGGCGATCTCAAACCCGCCGACGTCGCCGGCGAATGGAACAAGCGGTTCAAGAACTATTTCGGGATCGCCGTAGACACCGACGCCAACGGCTGTCTGCAGGATATCCATTGGTCGAGCGGGCTGTTCGGATATTTCCCGACCTACAGCCTGGGGAATATCTACGGCGCGCAGTTTTTCGCTCAGGCGAGAAAGGACATCCCCGATATGGATCAGCGTTTCGAGCGGGGCGATTTTGCCACCCTGTTGAAATGGCTGCGTGAGAACATTCATAAGCACGGCAAACGGTATCGCGCCAATGACCTGTGCAAACGCGTCACCGGGCAACCCCTGTCGCACAAGCCGCTGATGGATTACATGAACAAGAAGTTCGGCGAAATCTACGGGATATAATCAATCGACAAAGCATATTCGATCGAACCCGAAAAGCCGGCTTATCCCAGCCGGCTTTTGTGTTTTGGGAGCTGCGCTTCATTGCGCCGCCCTCACCCCTGGCCCCTCTCCCGATGGAGAGGGAGGCGATGCCTCCGGCCTTGCGCGCGGCGTACGCCCCGTGCACCCCGATCCCACTCTAAGATATTGGTGGCGTGGCCCGGACATTTGTCCGGATCTTTTCCCCTCATTATGCCTTCTAAACCGGGACGAACGTCCCGGCCACCCGGCCGCCGTTTCGTCCGGAATTGCAGGGGAGAGCGAACGCTCGCCCGGCCCCTTTCGTGGTTTTTCGTCGGTGTGTAAGCCGTAAAAATGGCATGATTTTGCCTTTCAGCGTCGGCGGGGGCCTGTCGTCGCAAGTGATTGGGCAATCGTACGATACGGGGCAATACGGGGTCGAAACGTTGGCTTTGTTTCCTCATTTTTAGGGGGTCCCATTTTTGTCAAATCGGTGGTAAACCTTATGCTTTTTTGCGGGCGCAAGAACGGCGAGAGAGCGGGGGTAAGGTGCGGAATTGTTGCCGGGTTGACCTGGATCGGTCTCAACCGGGTATTGGAAAAAGGCTTCGTGATCAACGTCATAGCGTTCCCATATTCAGGCTTTCATATTACGGGGGGAAATCACAATCTGCAGTGATCTTGTAGCATTTTCGTATTTTCCGACCGTGACAGTGGGCCACCCGCCAGCTCGATCAGACCAAGCTATGACAAATCCGATATCTCAGGCTAAAACCTCTTCGCCCACCCTTCGGGTGGGTTACCCGTTTTGTCCGAGTCTTTTCCCCTCATTATGCCTTCTAAACCGGGACGAACGTCCCGGCCACCCGGCCGCCGTTTCGTCCGGAGTTGTAGGGGAGAGCGAACTGTATGTTATCATGACATCGCTTACAACGGTAATCAGGAGATGGTTTACAGTTGTGTATATTCGGGATAAGGAGGAACCGGGTATGCCATGGAGTGAGCGGAGTATGATGGAAGCGCGGATTGCC
>Ga0315277_10004008_pt1 | contig 19772 bp, 13 predicted proteins | sample YL17G05_15_MG_FD_203695 | JGI IMG/M metagenome (GOLD analysis project Ga0315277, IMG submission 203695) | Sediment microbial communities from Yellowstone Lake, YNP, Wyoming, USA - YL17G05_15 | ecosystem: Environmental > Aquatic > Freshwater > Lake > Sediment | place: USA: Wyoming | collected... | reverse complement strand
GACGGCGGAGATTGCCGTGTTAGTCAAATCCAGATTTGCTATGCGTTTCTTTAGCAACTCAACCCCCTCGTGAGTGAGCGGAGGCCGTTTGACCGGCACTTCGGAGGGCGTTGGCGCGGTTAGGGACCTTATCGACTGGACGGCGCGCTGCACGTTGCCCATAACCTTCTCCGGGTCAACTACCGCAACTATTGTGTCCTCGCCCTTCGTTAATGAGAACGGGCCGGTTATCTCAATCCATTCCTTGCCCGCTTCGATGGGACCGGCGCCGTGGACGCCGCCGATGAGGCGCTCTTTTTTCCCCGGACCCGTGGCGTAGAACTGGACTTTGAAAGCGGGGCTTGCGGCGGTGCCCTTGTTGGCGAGAGTCACTTGTGTCTCAAAGCACCCGTCCGTACGCAGCGAGACAACGAGGTCCCTATCGGCAACCTTGACATCCGGCCCCTCGACCGGGGTTGCCTCCGCCGGCACGGCCGGCGCCGGTGGCGCGGGCGCCGCGGGGGCGGGCGCGGCAACTGCCGGTTTCTCGGGCGCGGCGGGGGGCTTCTGGCTCTCGGCGCACGTGAGAGTGGTCACGGCAAGCAACGTGATAAGCGCCGCCGCCGGCAATGACCATCTGTATGAACCTGGTTTGTGGCCTGCGATCATGGCAATCCTCCTTTTCAACTGGGACCCGTTTTCGAGGATCCCAACCATTCCCGCCCAACGGCGGGGCCGGGCGAGACCTTCAAAGAGGCCGAGGATAGTCCGCCCGTAGTCGTTTGCCTCTGCCGGTTTTATATAGGAGAGCGCCAGGGAATCGCAGGCCAACTCCCTGTCGGCGCGCATGCGATAGAAGCCGTACCAGATGAGAGGATTGAACCAGTGCGCGAACTGAAGGGCCGAGACAAGCCAATTCAAGGGCACGTCGTGCCTCTTCAGGTGCGCCAACTCGTGAAGGAATATGAAACGCAGCGTCTCGGGGCCGGCGCTCTCGACCATGCCCTCCGGCAGGAGAAGGCGCGGCCGGACCGCCCCGAAAAGCGAGGGGCTCGTCACGAAGGTGCTTTCGACAAGGGCAACGGGGACGCGGATGCCGAGAATCGCCTTCGAACGCTCGAGCACATCGAGCGCTGACTTTTCGGTGATGCGCCGGCCGCGGCGGACGGCACGCGAGAGACTTATGCCCTGGACGATAACGACGGCTGACAGGCCGAGAAAGCCTGACAGCCACAGAAGTATGAGTGCGTTCCACGGGGAAATGCTGATGTTATGCGCAGGGACGGACGGCGCGTGGGCCGCAACGGCGGGCGGAGGCGCCGTCGAGGCGGCGGCGCTAACCTCATAGGGCGGCGGCGCGGGGACGTCGGGGGCAGGCGTAAACGCGTGTCGTTCTTCGACCGTCCGCACAGCGGGTATTGCGGCCTCGACCGGCTGGCGCCCGTGCAGGAAGAGACGCGGCAGGTTGAAAATGCTAACGGGGCTTTCGGGCGTCCACGGCATCACGAGGCGCGCCACGACGAGGAGCCAGAGCGCCCAGCGCCACCTGGGGGAAAGCCTCCCGCCGAGGAGACGCTGGACCAAGAGAACCAGGCACACGAGCACTCCCGCCTGCAGAGAGGTGCTCAACAGCCACGCGAGGAAAGCTGAGCGCTCTGCCATTTCTACTTTCCCCTTTCGTCAAGGATACGCCTGAGTTCGGCTATCTCCTCAGGCGAGAGGCTTTCGTCCTCGAGAAACTGCGCGAGCATGGGGGCAAGCGCCCCTCCGTAGACGCGCCTCAGGAACGAGCGGCTCTCTGCCTTCGCCGAGCGCGCCTCGTCGACAAGGGGGTAGTACTCGTACTCCCTGCCGATCTTCCTATAGGTGACGGCCTTCTTGGCGACGAGCCTCGTGAGGAGCGTCTTTATGGTCTTGGGCTGCCACCTGGTGGAAGAGGCGAGTTGGGCGACGACCTGGTTGGCCGTGAGCGGCGCGTCGCGCCAGAGGACGCGCATGACGAGCCACTCGGACTCGGATATTCGGGGCATCTTTTTCACCTGCGGTCCTCCGTAGTCGATTACACTTGTAATCTATCGCGCGCCCGTAAGTATTACGTTTGTAAGCGGAAAGTCGACGAAAAAATCCGGGATTTTCGAAAAAAGTTTTTCGGGGAGTTCCGACGCGCTTTATCGAGCCCGAAAGGCCCGGACGGCGCGAGCGCTTCCGCGTGGGCGCGGCTGCGCAAACGACAGTGTCCGCGTCCGGGAGTGCGAACGGGCACCGAGGGGCGTCTTGGGGGGATTTCAGGGGGCCGGTGTCATCGGGCCAGGAAAAAAGATGGTGCCGAAGCGGGGACTCGAACCCCGATGGAGTATTCCCCCACTAGGTCCTGAACCTAGCGCGTCTGCCAATTCCGCCACTTCGGCACAAAGATGAGTCTATAGAGCGCAAACTGGATGTCAAGGTTTGGCTCCGGCAGCGTCCGCCAGACAAGGTTTACGGGCGAGGGCGGGAGCGCACCTATCGAGAAACCGAGAACATTACGAAGAGGTCGGGGTCGTCGAGGACGCGTTCGATGCTCTTGATGCCGGCCTTGACGGCTTTTTCGAGCGTCATGGCGTCGTTGGGGACACCGTGGCCGGGGAGGAGCAAGTCGGAGTTGAGCGCCTGGAGCGTCTTCAAGCTCTCGACGTAGGTGGTGAGAGGCGCGCTCCAGTGGCCGTCGAGCCAGCCGAGGACGCAGGCGAAGGTGTGGCCGCCGAAATCCGCGCGCGATTGCCTGCCGATGAGGGTGTCGCCGCCGAAGAGCACCTTCCTGCCGTCGACGTCGCACACGAACGAGATCGAGTCGATGGAATGGCCGTGGGTGTGCAGCGTCTTCAGGACAAGGTCGCCAACCGGCGTCTCGCCGCCGTCTTCAAGGACTTCGTCGACTTCGAAGGGCCAGGGGACAAACTTCTCGAACGGCTGCATGGGGCCGGTGAGGTTCCTTTCCCCTTCCCGAAGGACACGGGCGGTCACGGGGCCGGCGTAGATGCGGGCGCCGGTCTCGCGTCTAAGCCACGGGGCGGCCTGGGCGTGGTCGTTGTGTGCGTGGGTGAGGAAAACCTTACGGATGCGGTCGGTCGCAAGGCCGGCGGCCCGGATGTTTTCGAGGATTTGAGGGTTCTCAGGGCCGAGACCGGCATCGACGAGGGCGAATTCGCCGCCGCCGTCAATGAGGTACACGTTGCAGTCGTCGCGGCGAGAAAACTGCTCGCCGCCGCCCCAGCCGCCGCTCCCGACGAGCCAGACACGAGGGGTCACGTCCCGGAAATTGCCGGCCATGGCTGCGCCTCCGAGTGAAAAGCTTTGCGACCTAACTCTGTAACGCTCAAAAAGATACCGAACATGCGGCACGCAATCAAGTAAACCGGTGGACCGGGGATGCGCCGGAAGCGGGGCGGCTTTGCCGGTACACGGCCGCGACAGGTCACAAACAGCGGCCGGAGTTCACCTTAACCCCTGAAACGGCAACTGGTTTGCATAAAGCACCTCGCCGCAATCGCCGATAACCGATTTGGGCAAGTAAGGGGCAGAGTCCGCCCCTTTAGCGGCGTTTGGGCGAGGAGAGCGTCGTGGGCAACCGCAGAGGGTTACTATGCGCGTGGGCGGCGCTTGCGGCGATAGGCGCGCTTGCCGCCGCCGACGTCGTGGTTCAGGACGCAAGCGGCCGGATTTACTGCCGGTCGCAGAGATTCCTCATCCCCTTCCAGGCGGCCGACGCGGGCCCGGCGGGCGTCAGCGCCGTGCGGCTCTACTACACCGGCGACAACGGCGGGAGTTGGACGTTCTACGGCGAGAAGGCGGAGGCGAAGGGGAGTTTCGAGTTCGGGGCGCCCAACGACGGCACGTACGGTTTTCTCGTCGACGCGGTGGACAGGGCGGGCAACGCCGAGTTCAAGGACGGGCCGCCCAAGGGGACCAAGCCGGAGATCACGGTCGTCGTCGACACGAAGCCTCCGCAGATAGAAGCGATCTTCCCGCGGCAGGACCTCCAAATCGCGCCGGGCGCGCACTTGCGCGTCAGGTTCAGAGCGACCGACCCGAACCTCGCGCCCTCGACGGCCGCGATATGCGTCAAGAAAGACAACCAGGAAAACTACACCGAACTGCAAAACGTGACGTACCAGGAGGGGGAGTTCTGCGCGGAGGGCGAGGTTCTCTGGCCGGGCACGTACGGCGTAAAACTTTCGGTGGCTGACCGGGCGGGAAACGAGGCCACGACGAGTTTCACTTTCACGTGCACGCCCGAGGCAAAACCGCCGGTCGAGGAAACGGGACCCTTGAGCAGGATATGGGAGGTGCCGCTTGCGGCTCCGCCGAGGGCGAAGAGCCTCATTTTCGACATCGACTACACGGTCGAAGAGGTCGGGGGCCAGTCGCCGGCGGCGGTGGGCCTGTGGTACACGACGGACGACGGCGCGACGTGGCAGTTTTACGGGCTCGACCCGGACGTGACGTCGCCGTTCAGGTTCCAGGCGCCGAAAGAAGGCCGCTACGGGTTCAAGATCACCGCGACGACAAGGTCAGGCATCTCGGAGCCGGCGCCGAAGGCCGGCACGAAGCCGGACATCGTGACGCTCGTCGACGTGACGTGCCCTACGCTCATGCTCGACGACCCGCGAGGCGGCGAGACGTACGCGGGGGGCGAAGTACACTACATCAAGTGGACGGCGAAGGACGAGCATTTCGGTTCGCTGCCTATAAGCCTCTACACGGCGCGGGACGGCGGAGGCTGGGAACTCCTGGCATCGGATCTCCCGAACGCCGGCGCGTACGGCTGGAACGTACCGTTTATCGAGTACGCGACGTACCGGCTCAAGATCGAGGCGCGAGACATCGTGGGAAACACGACGAGCGTGACGTCGGATAACTTCTACATAGTTTCGGCGCCGCCCGAGAGCCGAATAAGGGCCGTCATACCGGCGTTTCCCGGGCTGGGCGTGAAAGAGGTCGGCCCCGGGACGGGCAAGGAAGGGCAGCCGAAGGTCGAGGAGACGCCACACCCTCAGCCCCCTGCCTGGCAGACGACGCAGCCGCAGGCCAAGGACGAGGCCGAGGTGAAGAAACTCATCGACCAGGCCCTCGACCTCAGGATGCGGGGCGATTACGAAGGGGCGGAGGCGGCGCTGCGGCAGGCGGTGAAACTCGACACGCAAAACGTGCAGGCGCGAAACGAACTCGGCGCGCTCTTGATCCAACAGGGGCGGCAGGATGCGGCGGTCGAGGTATTGAAAGAGGCGCGCGCGCTCGCGCCCAAGGACACGGACGTTCTTTACAACCTCGCGTGCGCGTATTATGCTTTGGGCCGGTACAAGGACGCCGCGGACGCATACGAGACGCTGGCGGGGCTTGACCCGACAAGCGACGCGGCGCTCTGGAACCTGGCGAAGGCCTACTTCGCCCAGGGGGAGGTGACGAAGGCCCGCGCGACCTGGCAAAGAATCGTCGCACGAAACACGCCGGGAAGCTCGTACGTCGGACGCGCGCGCGAGTCGCTCGCGGCGGTGCCGGAGCCCAAGAAGACCAAGTGACGCGGCGAGCCGCCGGCGCGACCGGTGCAGGCGGGCAAACAGGGGTTGCCGCGACAATCCGGAGAGGGGAATAGATGGCGCTTCGAAAGACGGCGCCGCGCATTCCGGCGGTTTGCCTTCTCTACGGCAAGAAGGGCAAGGAAGACCTCTTCGACGAATACCTGGCCGAAGAGCACCTCGCAGCGATAAAGCACGCACTTTCCCGCGGCGGCGACACTGCCGTCTCGCAGTACGAAGCATCGGAGGCGGACCTTGCCGACGTGCTTGACGAGGTTTCGACGCCGGCGCTGTGGGGGGGCGGACGGCTCGTCATAGTTCGAGAGGCCGAGGACATCCTCGCGCCCGCGGCGGGGAAACGGCCGAGCCTGGAGCCGTTCGTGGAACGGATGGGCGCAATCGCAGGCTCCGCCAAACCCGCCGGGCATCTGGTTCTCATCGCGCGCGGGCTCGACGTGAAAGGCCCGACTCCGTCGACGGGTTTTCCCGCCGCGGCGGCGCTCATCAAGGCGATCGCGAAGGCAGGCGGGGTTTTCTCGTGCGTGCCTCCTTACGAGAGCGAGCTCAAGGCGGCGCTGGCGCGGCGCGCGGCGGCGGCGGGCGTCAAGCTCGAGCCGGAGGCGGTCGACGCGCTGGTATCTTCGGTCGGCGCCGAGCAGATGGCGTGCCAGGAAGAGTTGGACAAACTCATCACCGGGGCCGGTCATGACAAGCGAATCACCTTCGAGGACGTGGAGGCGGTCGCGTCGGCGAGGCCGCACGCGACGGTCTTTTCGCTGGCGGACAAGATCCTCGAGGGCAACACGGGAAAGTCGCTTTCGGACCTGAGGGAATTGAGGCTGACGCCGGCGACGCGCTCGGCGGCCTTCATACTCGCGGGGCTCGCGTCGTCCTTCAGGCGGCACCTGTCGGCGGCGTACCAGGTGGAGAAGGGGTACGAACTGGAGGAGGCCGCGGCGGCCGCGGGAGTCCCGGCCTTCGTGCGGGAACGTTTCGCGGCAAGGCTCAAGCGGTGGAACGTCGAGTCGCTTCTGGCGCTTCTGAACCGGGCGCTTCAGTGCGACGTCGAGACGAAGACGGCAAGCGCCGACGAGGAGACTGCTCTCGAACTCTTCATCGCCGACGCGTGCGCGCAGAGGCTTGAAAAGAGCGAACTGGTAGGCAGGTGGCTCTATGAGATCTAAGATCACGTTCATGATCGCCGTGGCGGCGCTGGTCGCGGGCTGCGGCGCGTCATTCCAACTGGCGTTCCCGAAGAGGGGCGCGCCGGCACAGACGAAGCCCGCCGAGGTCATCGGGAGCGCGGAGGCGGAAGCGCCGGCCGAAGCGGCCCCCTCCCCGCCGGAGGTGCCGCCCGACCGCCTCATGGAGCAGCTCAAGAAGCAGGAGGCGGCGGCCGAGAAGTCAAAGGCCGACGCGAAAGCGGCCGCGAAGCCGGCCAAGGAAAGCGAGGCAGCGGACGCGCACGAGCTTACCACCGACTACCTCGTCAGCCTTTTCGAAAAGAAGCAGTCGCTCACACCCGCGGAGCAGACGGCGTACGGGCGCCTCGTCGCGGTGACGCCGTCGGCGCCGCCGCAGGCGGCCCAGGAGTACAAGCTTCTCGGGCAGGCGCAGGAGGCCGTGGCGAAGGGCGACTTCGAAGGGGCGCGGTCGAAGGCCAAGGACGCGCTTGCGATAATCCGCACGAAGACCGACCCGAGCATAGACAGGGTGTTTTTCGCGACGAACGTGCGCAATTACGGCGACGCCGACGCGGTCGATTCGCCGTCGTTCTCGCCGGGCCAGCAGGTGCTTCTCGTGACGGACATCTCGGACTTCAACTGCCAGCCGGTAGGGTCGAGCTCGCCACCGGCGGCCTATTCGGTCAAGATGTCGCAGCGCGTGGCCATTTACGATACCGAGGGGAGGCTGAAGTTCCAGAAGTCGTACGATTCGTTCGAGTACCAGGCGGCGCAATACTTCACCACCATGTTCATACCGAGAAAGTTCGCCTTGCCGTCGGACGTGAAAGCGGGACAATACGTGGTCAAGGTGGAACTGACGGACCTCCTTGCGGGCCGCCAGACGGAAACCTCCGTGAGCTTCAGCATCAAGTAGGGAAGGAAACGAAATGCGCGGCGCAGCGGGAAGAATGATCCGGAGATCGGCAGTCGCGCTTTTGGGAGCGGCCCTTGCGGCGGCCTCGGGCTGCGCGGGAGGCAGCGCCACGGTGAGCCACGGCGCGGCTGTTCGCGTCAGCGGGAGACTCCTCGTCGTGCCGTTAAAGGACAAGGAGCGCTATTACTACGATTCGGAAGACGGCATGGCGATCGCAAACGCGGCGCTGCTGGCCGCGAGCAGCAACTCGAAGCGCATAACGCCTCTCGACTACAACAAGGTGCGCGGCCTCGTGCGCGGCACGATACTTGACAAGACCATCTCGAACGACCAGTGGGCCATCATAACAAAGGCCGCGAAGGCCGACTACGCCGTGTACGGCAGCGTGGACGATCTCAGGTGGCAGGACCCCAACGACCCCGGCATGCCCCGGTGCACATTCGCCGTGACGTTTCACGTCTACTCCCGCGCCAAGGGCAGGGAGGTCTACGCGGCGACCGTGGCGGGGACGTACCCCGTGATGCCGGGCGGCGACATGGGGGTGACCGTTTACGAGATGGGGCTCGAGAAGCTCCAGGACCTCTCGCGGGTGTACATAGGGACGGTGGTGGCAAGGACGTTTTATCATTACGAACTCAACAGGATTGAGGACCGTTCCGTCCGGATAAACAGGCTGAACATCACTCCCTGACAGACCTTTATGAAAAGCGCTCTCCGGCTCGTCCTCGAGGACGCGACGTTCAAGAAAGTCCTGCGCCTGGCGGCCGGGCGGTCAGTGAGAGCCGGGGGGCTCACCGCCGGGGCGGCGTCGGTCTTTGCCTCGGCGCTGGCCGAGGCCGCGGGCCGCGAAGTGCTCCTCGTCACGCCGCATATCGACCTCGCCGACGACCTTTTCGAGAACGTGCTCAGGTTCGAGGCAGGGGCGGGGCTTCTCGAAACGCGCGGGACGTCGGTGTCCTTCGAAGAGGGGCTCGACTCGCAGGCGGTGGCGTCGCGCATACGCCTTCTCGAGAGGTACATCGCGGGGGGCAGCCGGCCGCGCATCGTCGTGACGTCGGCGGCGGCGCTGGTGGAAGGAGTGCCGGACCCCGAGCACCTGTCGTCGAGCACTTTCGAAGTCAAGGCGGGCCGAACGGCGAAGATGGGGGACCTTGCCGAGTGGCTCGTCGACCACGGCTTTTCGCGCGAGTACGAGGCCGAGCGGCCGTGGCAGTTCGCGGCGCGCGGCGGCATCCTCGACGTGTTCCCGCCGGGGGGAGATTTCCCGGTGCGGATCGAGTTTTCGGGCGACGAGGTCGAAAGCATCCGCGGCATCGACGCGGTCACTTCCCGAAGCGTGAAGCCGGTCGACGCGCTCAAACTCGTCGCGCCGGACACGTCGCCGTCCGCCAAGGGGCTTGCGCCCTTTACGCGGTACCTCCGGGGCGACGCGATAGTCGTCGCGTGGGAGCCGCCCGATATCGAGCAGGCGGCCGCGAGCTACTACGAGCGGCACGGGTCACTGGGTGGGATGCTCGAGTTCGGGGAACTGTGGAAGGCGCTCACGGCGTTCACGATGGTCGAGGCGTCGGCGTTCCAGTTCGGCGACACCTCGGCGGTGTCCTTCGAGAGCAGGGCGTTTTCGATCGCGGCGCAGGACGTAGAAGGGATCGTCGACGAGTTTCTCGAGTTCTGCGGCCGGATGGAGAGGACGCTCGTCTTCGCGCTGAACGCGGCGGAGAAGACGCGCCTCGAGGAACTGTTCAAGGCGAAGGCGCCCGGCCGGAAGCTTCCGTTCGAAACGGTCATCGGCAGGTTCAACCAGAGTTTTTACCTGGCCGACAGGCTTTTGGCGCTCGTCGGGCACCAGGACATCTTTCACCGTTACAAGATGCGGCGGCGCCTGCGCCCCGCCGTCCCGTCGAAACCGATCGCAACGCTCGTGGATCTTACGCCGGGGGACTACGTCGTCCACGCCGACCACGGCATCGCGCGGTTCCGGGGGACGCAGGTCATCGAGAAGCAGGGGCAGAAGCGGGAGTACCTGGCGCTCGAGTTCGCCTCGAAGACGCGGCTTCTCGTGCCGGTGAGCCACCTCGACCTCATCAGCAAGTACGTAGGGCCGTCGGACAGGCCGCCGGCCCTCAATGCCATCGGCGGCACGGCGTGGCAGGCGCGCAAGGCCCGCGTGGCGCGCGCGGTGAAGGAATTGGCGGCGGAACTGCTGCGCCTGCAGGCGCTGCGCGTCGCGAAACCGGGCATACAGTACAAGGCGGACGAACACCTTCTGGACGAGTTCGAGGAGGAGTTCATCTACGAGGAGACGGAGGACCAGGTCCGCTGCCTCGAAGACATCAAGCACGACATGACGTCGACGAGGCCGATGGATCGCCTGCTCTGCGGCGACGTGGGCTTCGGGAAGACCGAGCTTGCGATACGGGCGGCGTTCGTGGCGGTATCGGCGGGCAAGCAGGTCGGCGTCCTCGTGCCGACGACGGTGCTTGCCGAGCAGCACTACAGGACGTTCAGCGAGCGAATGGCCGACTACCCGATCCTCATCGAGGTGCTGAGCCGACTCCGGTCGAAGCGCGAGCAGCAAGAGACGATCGAGCGGCTCAGGCGCAGGCAGGCGGACATAGTCATCGGGACGCACAGGCTCGTCCAGCGCGACGTGGTATTCGCGGACCTGGGGCTGGCGATAATCGACGAGGAGCAGCGGTTCGGGGTCGAGCACAAGGAAAGGCTCAAGCGCCTGCGGGAGACGGTGGACGTACTGACGCTGACGGCGACGCCGATACCCCGGACGCTCCACATGGCGCTGGTGGGCCTGAAGGACATATCGGTGCTCGAGACGCCGCCGCAGGACCGGCAGGCGATAAGCACTTTCGTCGGTCGCCTGTCGAGGGAGCGCCTGCGCGAGGTGATGCTGCGGGAGCTCGACCGCGAGGGGCAGGTGTACTTCGTGCACAACCGCGTGCAGACGATCGACAAGGCGGCGCGGCGGGTCCTCGAGGCCATGCCGGAGGCGCGCGTCGCAATCGCGCACGGGCAGATGCACGAGGAGCTGTTGGCGCAGAGGATGCTCGACTTCATCGCGCGCAAGTACGACGTCCTCGTCGCAACGACGATCATCGAAAACGGGCTCGACATCCCGAACGTGAACACCATAATCGTCGACGAGGCGGACAGGTTCGGCCTGGCGGACCTGCACCAGCTGCGCGGGCGGGTAGGCCGCTACAAGCACAGGGCATACGCGTATTTTCTTTTGCCCGAGGGGCGCCCCATCACGCCGGAGGGACAGAAGCGGCTCCAGGCGATAGAGCACTTCAGCGAATTAGGCGCGGGATTCCGCATCGCGATGCGCGACATGGAAATCCGCGGCGTGGGGAACGTCCTGGGCAAGGAGCAGAGCGGCCACGTCGCCGCGGTCGGCTACGAACTGTACTGCAGACTGCTGGCCGACGCGGTGGCGGCCCTGAAGGGGCAGGAGGCGCAGGAGATCCCCGAGGCGCACATCGAGGTCGGGACGGGCTCGCATATACCGGTGGAATACGTCGAAAGCCCGACGCACCGGCTGGACATTTACAAGAGGCTGAGCACGGCGGTTTCGGTCGACGAGGTCGAGGAGATCGAGGCGGAACTCGCGGACAGGTTCGGGCCTGTTCCGCCCGCCGCCGAGGAGTTCCTCATGACGGTGAAACTGCGGATACTCGCGTACCACGCCGGGCTCAGGATGATAATGGCCCACAAGGGACGGCTGGTGATCCAGTCGGACGAGATAGCGACAGCGGCCGGGTTTTTCAGGCGCAAGGGGATGGAGCCGCGGGTAGTGGACGAGACGACGGCGCACGTTCTTTTCGCGAAGGCGATGCCCTCGGGACGGGACCTGGCGGCGCTGCTCATAAACATCTTGCAGGTGAAATTCGAGCGCGTATAATCCGGCAATTCATCCTCGCGGCGGGGCATCCGATGGAGACGAAATGAGACGCATGTCGGCCGTCCTGGCCTGTCTACTGGCGCTATGCGCCGCCGCGCCCCTTGCGGCCGGAGAGAGCCCGGCGCCAGGCGTCGCCGCGCCTCGAGAAGAAACACCGCATCCGGCCAAGTCCCCCGCCCTGATTGAAAGCACCTCGTCCGGGACCGCGGCGCCGGCTTCACGGGCGACCCAGGGGGCTACGCCGGCAGCGCTCGCGTCCACATCGCAGGAACTTGCGGTCGATTACCCGGTGGCGATGGTCAACTCGCAGAAGATTACGAGGAGCCAGGTCCTGACGCGCATCGCGCAGCTGTCGTCAAGGCCGCCTTTCAGGGACGCGGGGGGCCCGACTTTCGACCAGGCTCTGCAGTTCGAGATAGAGCGGACCCTCGTCATCCAGGCGGCCGAGAGGGAGTTGGGCTCAAACATGACGGATCGCCTGAAGGCAATGGCGAAGGCCGCCGCCGAGCGCCAGGCGGATCCCAAGACTTTTTCGCCGAAGGCCTCCGAATCCGAGGTGGACCAATACTACAAGGAGTATCTCATCCAGACGTACCTGCAGAGGAAAGTGGAAATGGAGGCGGCGGTTTCGCCCGCCCAGGTAAAGGAGTACTACGACAAGCACCCCGAGCTCTACACCGAGGGGGCCAGCATTACCGTGAGGCAGATCCTCGTGAGGCAGGAGGCGCACCCGGGCGACGAGGCCAAGAGCATCGCCGACAAGGCCGCGGCGCGGATCGCGGCGGGAGAGGATTTCGGCAAGGTTGCCGCGGAAACGTCCGAAGGGCCGTACGCGTCGGCGGGCGGCCTGTGGCCGCCGCAGAGGCGCGGCGGGCTCATACCCGAGGTCGAGTCGGCGGCGCTGGCGCTCAAAGGCGGCGAGGTGAGCGCGCCTTTCAAGAGCCCCCTCGGCTGGCACATCGTCAAACTCGAGGCCTCCAACCCGGGCGGCCTCCAGCCCTACGCGCAAGTCCAGGGGCAGATATTCGCGGACCTTACGGCCAACCTGAGACGGGCGCTGCAGGCACAGCTACTTGGGGAGCTGACGAGAAACGCGTTCATAAAGAAGTTGGACCGCGAGTGACGGGCCCGCCCCGTCGCGCAGACGGAAGGCGGAGTCACCGGTATCCGGCGCGGCCGGCGCGCGCGTTCGAACTACCAAGGCAGGCGCACCCGGAGGGGAAAAAGGCCATGTCGAGCAACATCATCACGGAACTTAAGGACCGCGCTTCGAAAAACGTCCAGACCATCGTGCTGCCTGAGACGGAGGACAAGAGGACGTTTCTGGCGGCGGCGCAGGTGCTGCAGGAAGGTTTCGCCAAAGTCGTGCTCGTCGGGAAGGCGGACTACATCGCGAAGACTTCGGCCGAACTCAAGGTGAAGCTCGACGCCGCCCAGGTAGTCGACCCGGCGTCGGCCCCCTACCGCGGGGAACTCGTCGACCTTTTCTACGAAAAGCGGAAGGCCAAGGGGCTCACGCGCGAGGAGGCGGACAGGCTCCTCGGCGACAGTATCTACTTCGCGGCGGCGATGGTGGCGTCGGGACGTGCGGGCGGGTACGTGGCGGGTGCCGCGCACGCGACGGCGGATATCCTGAGGCCGGCGCTGCAGATAATAGGGCCGGCGCCGGGCGTGAAGGTCGTATCGAGTTACTTCGTGATGATATCGCCGCTGAAGGAGTTCGGCGAAAACGGCATCCTCTTTTACGCGGACGCGGGGGTGGTGCCGGACCCGACGGCGGAGCAATTGGCCGAGATCGCGGTCGTGACGGCGCGCACCGCGAAAAGCATCTACCACGTCGAGCCGCGCGTGGCGATGCTTTCTTTTTCGACGAAGGGCAGCGCCAAGCATCCGCTCGCGGACAAGGTGATCAAGGCCACGGAACTTGCCAGGCAATCGGCGCCGGACATCCTTATCGACGGCGAGATGCAGGCGGACGCGGCGCTTGTGCCGCAGGTGGCGGCGAAGAAGTGCCCGGGGTCGCCGGTCGGGGGACGCGCCAACGTCCTCATTTTCCCGGACCTAAACGCGGGCAACATCTGCTACAAGATCACCGAACGACTCGGCTCGGCGCAGGCGTTCGGGCCGATCATCCAGGGCCTCGCGAAGCCGGCAAATGACCTATCGCGCGGGTGCTCCGCGGCCGATATAGTAGGCGTGGTCGCGGTCGCGGCGGTCGTGGCGGGTACGCAGCCGCACGGGTAAACCCGCACCGGTAAAGCCGCGCGAGGGAAATCCGTATGCCGGAACACACCACGATAAAGTGGCTCGGGAACGCGTGCTTTCTCGTTACGTCAAAGGAAGGCAGGCGGATCCTCATCGACCCCTTCAGCGCGCGGTGGGCGCGCGAGGACAGGTACGGGCTCCGGGAGCCACGCATTCCCGCGGACATCGTCCTCGTGACGCACGAGGACAGCGACCACAACGCGCTCGACATCGTGCCGGGAAGTTTCTTCGTGGTAAGGGGCGACCTCCCGACGCAGGAGATATTCGGGGTGAAGGTCACGGCCATGAGCACGTTTCACGGCGTGGTGAACGGCACGATAGTGAAGGACAACACGGTCTTCGTCTTTGCGATCGACGGCCTCACGTTCTGCCACATGGGGGATTTCTTCGCCTACAAGCACCGAAGCCAGCCGGAGGCGCTCAAGAACGTCGACGTGCTGATGATACCCATCGGCGGGCGGTTCAGCCTCGACTGGGGCGGAGCATGGGAGGTCATCGAAAACGTCAACCCGAAGGTGGCGATACCGATGCACTACGACGAGTTCGGACACAGGGGCGACGTCCTGTCGGTGGACGGGTTTCTCCAGGGGCACGCCGACGTGACGAGGCTGGCGGGATCGGCGCTCGAGATTACTCCCGAAGTCCTCGGCGGCTCCAAGCGCGTGTTCGTATTCACGTACGAATGACGCGGCATCCAGGCTGGAATTACGGCACTCCATCTGTAGCATAGACCACCTTCAGATTGACCGGCCCTTTCGACTCTTGAGGGAACTGCAATGAGAGGACACTCGTTTGCGTGCTGGGCGGCTTTCGTAATCGCCGTCGCGGCGCCAGGGCTTGCCGCCGCGGCCGAGGGCGAAAGAGGCGTCGTGCCGGGCGAGCCGGCGGCGACGCCGACGATCGAATGCATAGGCATCATGTGGCCGGTCGAGGGCGACGAGAACGGCAGCGCGAAATGCGCCGTCGCCTATCGCGAGGCGGGCGCGCCGGCGTGGCGCGAGGCGCTCCCGCTCCACAGAAAGCCCGCGCTCAAGGTGGACCTCGAGAGAAGCACCGCCGGCAACAGAAAGATATCCTTCATGGGCGGCGTATCCCGCTGGGACAGGCACACCCGGCAGTACGGGCTGGATCACTGGGGCGCCAACTACCTCGCGGGGTCCATATTCAGCCTGAAGCCGGGCGTGAAATATGAGGTGCGCCTCAGCCTCGCCGACCCCGACGGAAACGTTTCCGTTGAGAAGACGCTCGCGGCGACCACGCGCACGGCGCCAGCGATTCCCTCCGAAGGCAACAAGGTCGAAGTCACGGCGGAGGGGGGACGGGAGGCCCTCGCGAAGGCGTTTGCGTCGGCAAAACCCGGCGACATCATCCTCGTCCACAAAGGAACGTACAAGGGGCCGTTCAGACTCGCGGCCGGCGGAACGGCCGAGAGGCCCATCGTCGTGCGAGCGGCGGGCGACGGGCCGGCAGTTGTCGAGGGGAAGGGCTACGACGGCGAACTCGAGAACGAAGTGCTCGGGATTTCAGGCTCGCACGTCCGACTTCACGGGCTCGAGATACGCGGCGCGACGGTCGGCGTCAACATCGGCTACGGCAGGCTCGACGAACGCGACAAGTGGAAGTCTCTCAACGAACAGGGCCTCATCCCGGTCGACGTCTCCGTCACGCGGTGTTCGATATCCAAGGTGCAGTACGCGATAATCGGCACCGGCCACGACTGCTACGTCGCGGACAACGACCTGGTCGGAGTCGCCAAGGACGTGCCCGGCATCGACTGGAGCGAAGGAGAAGGCATCGAGATAAGGGGCCGGGGGACCGTGGCATGTTATAACAGGATGTACCACGTGGCCGACGGGGCGAGCATCTACGACTTTGCGTCGGACCAGGATTTCCACCACAACGAAGTCTATTCGACGAGCGACGACGGGATCGAACTCGATTACAGCGACGCGAACAACCGGGTCTGGGACAACCGGTTCTTTTTCGCGTCGAACAACGGCATCTCGTTTCAGCCTTACATCGGCGGGCCGTGCTACATAATCCGCAACCAGGTGCTCGGGTCGCGCGAGGGCTGCCTCAAGGATCGCTACGGCTCTTCGGACGTGTACTTCATGGGCAACACTTTCGTCGGCCACAAGGCAGGTCTCAGGATCGGCGGGCGCAGGTATCCCACGGCCACGACCGACCTGCCGATGAATATCTGGAGCCGCGACAACCTTTACCTCATCGACGGCGCCACGGACGAGCCCGCGATCGACGCCCATGCCCAGGAGGCGCCGAACCATACCATTAACATGGATTACGACGGACTCGGCGGGTGCTTCATGATAAGCTCCGAAAACGGCGGCAAGGAGGTAGACGCGGCAACGTACCCAGGGGCGCGCTACGTCGCGCAGGTGGGGCTTTACATACCGATTGACAGTTTCCGCAAGGTCGCCGGCGCGCTCGAACACTACACGCTCGTCGATGCGGCGAGACTTTTCGAGGCGCCCCTCGCGCCCATCCGCGACTGGCGCGAGGACGGGCCGATGCCGGACATGCGCCTCAAGAAAGAGTCGGCGGCCACAGACGCAGGCATCGTCCTGCCCAGCGTGAACGAGAATTACGCAGGCAAGGCGCCGGACCTGGGGGCGCTTGAATCCGGCACGCCGGAACCGGTCTACGGCCCCCGTCCCCCCGGGACGGCCGAGTACGAGAAATAGGCCCAGAAACGCCCCGGCCGAAATGCTACGAGAAGGCGCCGGAGGCCCGGGATTCGGGGACGCTGCCTGTCGCATCGCCGACAGTCAGCCATGCTTATCCACACAACACCTTATAGTATAAGTGGTTAGGGCTCGGCAAGGTCAAGTCGCCGCCCCGCTTTTTCTCGGGCCAGTACGTAACGATTGACCTTTTGCGGTGTATATAGATTCATTACGCAACAGGTGCAGCAGGTGCGGCAACAGGAGAAGTGATGTCCGTAGAATCCCCGTATTGCCCCATGGTGCCCGCGGCTATTGCATTCCTCGTCTCGGCCGACGCCAAGGATGCCGCGGAATTGGCCGCGCCGCTCGAGGCGTCGGGCTTTCGCGTGCGAGTGTCAAAGGATTTCACCCAGCTGCGCGAGGCAATTCGCGAGCACACGCCGGACATAATGCTCGTCCATTCCAAGAAGGCATTCGGCGCGGAGCTGGCGCTATACACGTCGCTCAAGGCCATCCTCGAGAACAAGTTCGTGCCCCTCGTCGTCATAGCGGAGACGTGCTCGGAAGAGGAAGAGGCCATGGCACTTTCGGCGGGGGTGGACGAAGTGCTCATACGCCCCTACCATCCGCTGGTGCTTTCGGCGCGGCTTCACAGCCTCTTGAGGATAAAGGCGCTTCACGATGAACTCGTCGACGCGAACGCGCGGCTCCAGCAGATCTCGCGCGTGGACCCTGGGACGGGGCTTTACAACCGGCGGCACTTTTTCGAGCGGCTGGAGGAGGAGTTCGAGCGCGTGAAGCGGCACAGGGACTACCTTGCCGTCATGATGATGGACGTCGACCACTTCAAGGAAGTCAACGACACGCACGGGCACCTTTTCGGGGATTTCGTCCTGAGGAGGCTGGCGGCGGTATTGCAGAACACGAGCCGGCGCATAGACATCGTGGCGCGTTACGGGGGCGAGGAGTTCGCGTTCATCCTGCCGGCGACGACGATCTGGGCGGGGGCAAGCCTGGCGGAGCGCATCCGGCGCACGGTGGCCGACACGGTTTTCGAAGACGGCGAGGCGAAGATGAAGATCACCGTGAGCCTCGGGGTCGCGGAGGTGCAGCAGGGGCTTGCGACGAGCGTGGACAACCTCGTGATGTACGCGGACAAGGCGCTCCTCAAGGCGAAGTCGCTCGGCCGAAACCGGCTGGCGGTTTACGGCGTGTACGACCGCAAGGCGCCGATCTTCGAGGACGACCCGACGGCGTCAACGGCGCCCTGAGCGCGCCTTCAGGAACTCTTCCACCTCGGCAAGGCGCGGCAGGCCGGTTCTTCCCCCCAGCTTAGTGCATTTCATCGCGGCGACGGCGGCGGCGAATTCCGCCGAACGCCTCGGCTCCCAGCCCCTGACCATGGCGTACGCGTACGCGCCGTGGAAGGCGTCGCCGGCCCCGGTCGTATCGACCACTTTTACCTTGAACGCAGGCTGGTGGAACGCTCCCTCCTTAGTATGGAAGTACGCGCCGTCGACACCGGCGGTGACGGCGGCAACGGTCAGGCCGCCGCGCGCGAAAAACGCGGCAGCGGCCTTGGCGGGGTCTTCGCTTCCGCCGACGTCGCGGCCGAAGCCGTGCGACGCGATGAGGACGTCGGTGAGCGGGATGAGTTCTTCCATGCCGGGCTTTTCGTTTCCGGCGTCAAAGATCACGGGCACTCCGGCGCGGCGCGCGATTGTGGCGGCGGCCAACTGCGGCTCGGGCTCGTTGCCGTCGACGAAAAGGACCTTAGCGCGCCTGATCTCGTCTTCGGGCAGGTCGGCCGGGGTAAGCGGCTCGACGACCGCGGGGCGGCCCACTATCGTGCGAAGGCCGGTCTTCCTGTCGATCATGGCAAAGGCGAAGGCGGAGACGCCGTTCTTTCGAAGCGGCGTGAAAGAGACATCGACGCCTTCGCGCTCGAGCTCCGCGATGATCTCCCGGCCGAGCGAATCGTCCGCAAGCGACGTTACGATCGCGGGCCGGGCGCCGAGGCGCGCCGCGGCGACCATGGCGGTCGCCGACGGGCCGCCGCCCTGGATGAGGAGGTTGTCGACGGGCATCTTTTCGTCGAGTTTGGGCAGGCGGTCGACAAGGGCGATGTAGTCGATACAGGCGTAGCCGACCGCGAGGACGTCGAAATCGCGCGCCATGCGAAGTTACTCGCTTACCGGCTCGCCGAGGATCGCCTTGAGGCGCTTCAGGCCATCGTCGCGGAGCCTGGCGGTATTGGCCTCGAGGACGAGGCGCATCAGCGGCTCGGTGTTCGAGGGGCGGACGTTAAACCACCAGTCAGGGTAGTCGACCGTGACGCCGTCGAGACGGGAGATCTTGCCGTCGGCGAAGGTCGAGGCGATCTCTTTCAGTTTTGCCTGCTTGTCCGGGACGCGAAAGTTGACTTCGCCGGTGTTAAAGTACCTGAGCAGGGGCTTGACGAGCTGGGAAAGGGGCTTTCCGGAGGCGGAAAGGACGTTCAAGACCGTGACGAGCGCGATGTCGGCCGAATCGGCGTAGAAGTTGTCGCGGAAGTAATAGTGACCCGAGAGCTCGCCGGCGAAGGCTCCGTTCTTCTCGCGCAGCGTCGCCTTCATGAAGGCGTGCCCGACGCGCTCCGGGAAGGCGTTTCCGCCGGCGGCAGCGATGTCCTCGCGCACGGCGCGGCTGGAGCGCACGTCGTAGAGGATGATCGCGCCCGGCTCGTGCTTGAGGACGTCCTTAGCCATGACGGCGGTCATTATGTCGCTCGGGATTATCTCGGCGTTCTCGTCGACGAAGACGCACCTGTCCGCGTCGGCGTCGAGCGCGGCGCCGAAGTCCGCGCGCATTTCCTTTACGGCCTTCCGTAGGTCGTCGAGGGCGCCGGGCTTCAAGGGATTCGCGGGATGGTGAGGGAACGTCCCGTCGAGATCGAAGTAAAGGCGCTTCGTCTGGATGGGAAGTTTCGCGAGGACGGGAGGCAGCGTGAGGCCCGCCATGCCGTTACTCGCGTCGATGGCGACCTTGAGGGGCTTTACGCCGTGTGCGAACTTGAGAACGTGGTCAGTGAGGTCGTCAAGGACGGAGATGGTCGAGACCTTGCCCTTCACGGCGGCGATCTTGTACTCGCCGCCGGTGACCATTTTTTCGATGTCCGCGAGGCCGGTCTCGCAGCCGACGGGGATGGCGTTCTGGCGGGAGACCTTGACGCCGTTATATTCCTTCGGGTTGTGGCTGGCGGTAATCTGGACGCCGCCGGCGAAGCCGTAGTGC